>Ga0307479_10006648_pt1 | contig 10628 bp, 7 predicted proteins | sample atmos_gasesECM4C_FD_203743 | JGI IMG/M metagenome (GOLD analysis project Ga0307479, IMG submission 203743) | Hardwood forest soil microbial communities from Morgan-Monroe State Forest, Indiana, United States - atmos_gasesECM4C_515 | ecosystem: Environmental > Terrestrial > Soil > Temperate...
GCGCTGGCATTCCCACCTGCGACAACACGTCCGGCTACGTTCTCGACGGAACCGGCGGCATGCATCCCTTCGGTGGTGCCCCCGCAGTGACGGTCACCGGTGACTGGAACGGTCGGGACATCGCCCGGTCTGCGGTTCTGGTCACGGACGGGGAAAACCCACTCGATGCCCGGCAGGGTGTGGGTGGATACGTGCTCGATGGATTCGGCGGTCTCCATGCCTTCTCCTCCGGGGCGTCGACGGTCCCAGCGACGACGGGGACCGGATATTGGCCCGGGTTGGACGTCACCCGCGGCCTGGCCATCGACCCACGCGACATCGACAGCGAAGGAGCGGGTGGCGAGGCGCTGACGGATGGCGTGCAACTCAGTGGATATGGCACGACGTACTCGTTCACGGCAGCTTTGGGAGGATGATTGACATGATTCGCCGAGCTTGGGGCATGCGGCGCACACGCGGGCGCCGGGTCAAGGTAGGAGCGGTGTCGCTGGCCGTGGTTGCGGCGGTGTCCGGAACGACGCCCGTGCATGCTGCGCTCGAGTCCGCCTACGTAATGCCGGGGACTCCATGCATAGGGCCGTATCCCGGGAATGTGTATCAATGTCACGCGGGTATGGAAGTCCACCTCCTCTTGCCCAACGATTACGCGGTATGCACCGCCCTTGCGCAGGCGGGCCCACAAGGCCCAATGGAGTGCGGCGGCACTGCCACCGCGGAGGAGGACGCTGTCGTGGACGTCAGCGCCGGTTGGGACTTGGGCAGTTGCGTTTCACCGGATTTCCCCTACGGCCACTCCTGGCAGATGAACCCCTTGCTGACTCCAGAGCCTCCAGGCAGCAACACATCCGCACCCGCGACGTGCTCGACCATCGACTCATCCTATACGCAGACGTTCGTCATGGTCGGCTGTCCCGGTACCTCGTTCACTGTGACCGCAGACATGAAGGGCAATAACGACGGCACGTTCCTGGGCAGCTACAACGTGAGCGCCACGGGACCGTGTGCCGGCCTCTTCGACGTGTTCGTCGTCGAGGGCGCCCATTACGGATGACGCGGCTTGAAGGGAGATTCGCGAGCCATCGCGTAAGGCTGAATTTCGTCGCCACGGCCAGCGCGTTGATGTGTACAAGTGGGGATACGGGAACAACCAAAGAGGCGTCACCCTGTACGCAACTGTCGGCGCCAGCGTGCATCCCATGCACGGAATGCCCTCGGTGCATCGGCTTGAGTATTACGTTGGCCTCACCCCCGAACGGGACGAGATCGCCAGTGCACTAGCCGCTCTCGCAGGCAGTTCCCGTGTATGCGTCCGAGGTTACCTACAAAGCTGAGCACGATGCGGATGACCTCTTGAGGCGATGGCGAGAGGCCAATGTTGCGATTTGGAGTCCTGAGCGGTCAGCTGAACCGGCAGCGAAGCCCGGGTACGACTCATCGTCGCGCTGGTCGGCGCCCGCAGCGCACGGCGCCTGTTGCCCGGGATGTGAGCGCCGCCCGCGCCCAACGTGGGCGACGTGTCAGCAGGAGACCCATGGCGAGGGAGAGCGCGGACGCCTCGTAGACGGTGTTGGACGCGCTCTGCTGTTGCACGGCGATCTGCGTGCGTTGTTGCCGCTGGACCATCACGCCCGGCTGCACCTGCGTCACCGACTGGGCCTGCGCCTGCGATTGCGATTGCGCCTGGGCCTGCACATGCGACGCCACCGACACCTGGGCACTGCCGGCCGGCGCCGGCGCTCCGCCACCCGAGGAGATGGGCGGCGCGGGCGGGCCGGGAGGCGGCCCGACCAGCGCGACCAGCGGGCGCGGAAGCGCCACCGTGCTGCCGCCGACACCGAGCACCGTCACGATCGTTGCTGCCGAACTCGGCAGATACTCCGCTGCCATTCCCGCCATGGCGGCGTCGAAGGTCGCCGTGATCGTGTACCGACCCGGGATGCCGGGCGTCCACGGCACACACCTCCCCTGCACCGTGGTGGCCGCCGTCTTCAGACCGGCGGAGACCGGCCCCTGCACCGACAGCTCGATCGGCCGTGCTTGGATGGGCAGGCTCCCGCTGAGGTAGAGGTGCTGCAGGTCGACGCAGATCGGCGTCGTGACACCGGTCAGCAATTGCGTGGGAGCGTGCAGCGAGGTCACGGTCTGCACCGGGCAGTACCCGTCGGTGATGGCGTACGAGCTGGCGGTGTTGACCCCCGCGTCGCGCATCCACAGCACGCCATGCGGCGCCTGCGGCTGGGCCGAGTCGGTCGCGAAGCTCACGGTGTCGCAGGCAATCTGCTCGTCCTCGGCCGTTGGCTCGACCACCGGCCGATGCGAGAACGCGGCGACCGGCTGGCAGGTCGCCGTCTCGTACTCGGTGAACGTCGTGTCGTCCTCGTTCCATGTGTAGAGCCGATCCGGGGCCGTGGTCGTCCACGCTCCGACACCGACCAGCACGGTGTTGGTCGGATTGTTCGGAATGGCGTCCGCACATGACGGCACGACATAGCCCGTCTGCGTGTTCAGCTGCGCCCAGTTGTCGATTGCATTCGTGGGGCCCTGGCCGCTACAGCTCCAGATGACGTCCCGCGTCTGGTCGTATGTCAATGCGTGGCCGCAGCCGCTCAGGAACGCGAGATGGGCAACTGCGCGACGAGGGTTGGTGGCGGCGTCGGTGACCCGCACTGTGAAGAGACCGATCGATGCGTTGCTGCTCGACCCGGCGCTGCTGTCTGTGACCGTGTCATCGACGGTGGCCCAGAGGACGTTGCGACGCGCGTCGTAGGTCATGTCGTCGATCCACGGTTGGCGGAGGTGCGCGGGCGCGTTGGCCGCATCCCACGCCGCCGCGTCGACGGGATCGAAGCTGACCAGGATGTCGGGATGCTTGGCGCACGTCAGCGGGTCCATGGTGTGGATCACCGCTTGGAAGTCCTGCGGCCCGGACTCCAGGTAGTGCGTGTACAGCAGCTCGTGCCCGTCGAAGGCGAGACTGCCGCTGCTGATCGCCGACGTTCCACTGGCACCGGCGGGTTGCGGCACGGGCAGTGCACAACCGTTGACGGTCGGCAGTGGTGGCGGCGCCGGGGGCCGCGTCCACAAGGCCGCGGGGCGTTGCCCTGCGGGGGGCGCGAAACGGATCTGCGCGGGCGTCGGCGGCGTGAACTCCCACAACGAAAACGAAGACGTCGACCCGCCGCCGGGGCACACGGACGCGCTCTGGGAAGAGCAGGCAAAGCTGGCGTAGAAGCTGCCACGGTCGTCAACGGCGACGAGATCTCCCGGTTCGAAACCCCACATTGCCCCGGTCGACACACCTCCGCCTTGTGAGGGCGAGCCGGAGGGCAACTGCGCGGACAGGGGGACCTGCGGTGCGGGCACGGACACGACGTTGTCAAGACCGTCCACGCTGTACCCGGCTGTCCAGCCGCGACCCGTGTACAGCATGACCAGGACCTCGTCCGGGTTGCTGGGTCGGGGACGGACGACGCCCTGGCCCGACAGGATGGGCCGCCAGCTGGTGCCGTCATCGTCGGACACCGCCACCCCGTAGCCGGCGTTCAGCATCCCCGACGCGACGAGTCGCAGGGGGTGTCGTGCCGAGTGAATGACCTCCAGCTGGGCTGTGCCGGCCGGCAGGACTCCGATGCGCTGCCAGTGATTCCCGCGATCGTGGCTCTCGAAGAAGAACCACGGCCTCGTGCTCGACGTGGGGGAGGAGGCCAGGGTGGTGTCGATGGGAGGCAGCTCGCCGAGCCAGACGTGCCCGGCGTCGCGCGGGTCGATGGCGACGAGGAGCTGATACTCGACGAGCGCGGGGACGGTCGTGTGCTGCGCCGGCTGCGACGCCGGACCGGTGCCGTCGAGTGGGAGGTTCAGCAGCGACCACGACGCACCGCCGTCCCCGGTCACGGCGAGGCCGCGCACGTTGTCGCTGGTGGGGCCTCCTGGGTGGGCGTCTTGCGGGGCGGCGAGGACCACGTACGCGACGTTCGGATCGGCTCGAGCCACGTTTTCGCGAATGACCTTGCGACCGGCGATGCCCTGGTTCTTCAGCGTCCAGCTGTTGCCGCTGTCGGCGCTGGCGACCACGCCGTCGCCGTTGCCCCAGTCGGTGACGACCACGTGCCCGCTCTGCGGCACCACCGTGTGGCTGCCCCAGAACTGACTCGTCGTCGGCGGGATCATCGGGGCGTCATCGTGGAAGACGGTGGACCAGGTCCGGCCGTGATCGGTCGAGCGTTCGACCGTGTGCGGGTCGACGGTGCGGTAGATCACGCATGGGGCGCCCGGATCGACGACGTGCTGCATGGGGTAGCCGTTGCCGGCGGAGTTGGAGATCATCGACCACGTCCCGGGCGCGTTCGCCGGCAACGTGCAGCCGGCCGGCGCGGGAGCCCCGGGTTGCGCCGGAACCTGCGGGTAGAGCTGCGGCGTGGGGATCGGCACCAGGCCGGCCGATCCGGCAGCGGACAGCAGGACGAGCCCCAGGATGCCCAGGAAAAGCGCCGCGCCGGGCCGCGACACGCGATGCAAACCCTCCACGGACGTTAAAGACCCGGCCGAGCGCCATTGCCCCCGGCCGCACTCGATGTCAGGTGCAAACGGTGGTCCGATGTGACCGACAGTGTGCGATGTGCACCGAGGTCCAATACCCAGCCATCACGGGACGCGCGTGGGACGACGACGTCACCTCCCGCGGACGTGATCGCGCTCAACTGTGGAGATGAGAACGCCGCTCGTCCGTTTTGGAGCACGTGAACATCAAGTCCGGACTGCGCGGGCGTCACCACGAAGCGGTCAGAGGCGGTGACGGTCGGCGGACCCGAGATCGCTGACCATGTCAATGCCGCGTCGCGGCTGGTGAAGACGATGCCGCACATGCAGCGCCCACCTTCACCGAGCATGAGCACAACACCACCAGGCAGACGCACGGCATCGAAGATCAACGAGTCGCCCGGCGTGTCCCATTGCGCGCGCGTCACGGCGACGACGTGCTGCATCGACACCGTGTAGACGTGCTCCGGCGGGGCTGCGCTGAACGCCACCTGTCCAGCCACGCCCGCCACCGCCGTCACGGCCGCGGTTGCGGCAACGCCGCGGGCGAGCGGCTGCGTGAGGCGCGCGAGTCGTTGCAACTGACCGCGCGGCGCCAGCGCACCCGAGATCAGCCCCACGCCCCGCGCCGCGCGCCGCGCCAACCGCCCGGGCGAGCCGCTTCTCGAACACGCCGGCGGAGATGCCGAGCCTGGCCGCACATTCTGTGCTGGATAGACCGTCGACGAAGCGCAGATGCAGCAACGTCCTCTGCTTCTCCGGCAGGCCATCGACGACCTGCTCACACAGTACGCGCGCTTCGGTGCGGGCCCACGTGCGATCGTCGACCGCACCGGCCTCGGCCGGCAGGGCCAGCTCCGGCCGCCGTCTCCGGCTGCGCAGCATCTTGAGCGCGGCCCAGTTGGCGTTGCGCACCACGGCGGCGTGGGCTTCGGCGGGATCGTTCCAGCGCCTTCCCGACACGATGTAGCGCAACAGCTCGATGTAGGCCGCATGCGCCGCGTCGGCAGCCAGCTCTTCGTCGTGCAGCACGCCGAACGCCGTGCGCCGCGCCCGCTCCGCGTACGCGGCGTACAGGTTCTCGAAGATCTCGACCTCAGCCGGCCCGAGGATCGCGTGGGCCAGGTCGCCGTTGCCCGTCTGCCCAGGCGGTACCGGCTGCGGCGGCGGCACGGGCGTGCCTAGCCGCGACCGCGCTTGAGGACGAGTCGACCAAGGGTGGCGCCGACCCCGGCGAGGCCGTAGGCCCACAGCGGCGGTCCGTGTCCCGGCGTGCCGCCCCCGGCTTGGTCGGCCGACGAGATGCCGACGCCGTCGGGGTATTTCGGGCCGGAGGGACGGCCGGTGGTCCCGGTGTCGGTGCTGGGCGCGGCGGCCGTGCCCGCGTCCACCGGAGCCGGTGTCGCCGCGTCAGGAGTCGGAGCGACTTGGGCGACGGCCGGGAAGTTGGGGACGTGTGGGTACGAAGCGGCGGCGGACCCGGGAGTCGGAGGCGGCGTCGGCAACACGAACGCGAGTCCCGGCGCCGGCGGTGGGGGAGGTGGCGACTCGTGGACGAACTGCAGCTTGGTGCCACTTCCGTCATCAACCACGGTGATGATGTTGGCCAGCCCGGCACCATCGATGGCGATGCTGAAGAAGTCGCCGAGGCGGCGGTCTGCCGGGGCCGACGGAGAGACGAGGCCTTGCGTGGAGATGCTGCCGTGGTGCATGCCCGGGAGCAGGTCGGCGGTAGCGGTCGACGGACTGCCGAAAAGGTTCTGCACCTGCGCCAGGTACAGGTCCCACGCCGCGGAATTGCCCGCCGCATTGGGATCGCCGCTGTAGCTGCTGCCGTAGTAGGCGACGTCGACGACTCCCGGTGAGACGACGGCGACCGTGCCGAACATCGCGTCGTTGCTGTTCGAGATGCGGATGGGAGCGTGCCAGTCGCCGGCGCCCTGACGCCTGTAGCTGAGGAACACCGTCGTGCTGCCATTGTCCATCTGCTGCGTCCACACCAGGTAGAGGTTGCCCAGGTTGTCCGAGCGCAGCACCTGGAAGTTGTTGCTGACGTTGGCGCCGGCCGTGTTCGGGACGTAGCCGGCGTTGACCGTTGTCGGCGCGCCCCACTGGATCCCGTCCGCGGACGACGCGACCCCGACGCCCTGAGGGCCGGCGAACGCGACGTCCACGATGCCCGACGGCTCGACGATGACGTTTCCCGGCGGGCAGGTGCCACATCCGCGATCGGGCTCATTGGCGACCGCCGGCACGTCCTGCTCGAACACCAGCTGTCCCTGCGCCCCCGCGCTCGGCACCGGTTGCCCGTTGGTCGTCGCACCCAGCAGCGCCTTGCCGACGTGCAGCGCACCGGCGCCGTCCCAGTCCATGTACAGCGCGGAGGACGTGGGGTCGTAGTAGAGCCAGGGGCGATCGTCGACCGGCGACAGGTGACCGATGGGCAGCTGCGTGAACGTGGCGCCGTGGTCGGTCGATACCGCCATCGCGGCATTGCCCAGCCAGAGGCTGGTGACGTAGATGCCGTCGCCCGGGCCGACGACGATGTCGGAGTCGCCGCCACCGATTCCCGTGGCGGTCTGGCCGTTGGTCTCAGTGCTGACCGGACCGGTCCACGTCGCGCCACCGTCGCTCGACTTCCACAGTGGGCTCGCCGAGACGCTCGTCGAGTGGCCGATCTTGGTCGGGCCGGTGACGAAGATCGTCCCCGTGCTGTCGATGGCGATGCTGGGCTCGCCGGCGATGCCGGACCCTGGCAGCGACGCCACCGACGCGTTCACCCGCGCCGGACTCTGCGTCGCTGCCGTCGACCCCGTCGTCGTGGCGCGTCCCCCAGGTGCCGGGCGGCCGGCGGCCACGGGTCCGCCGGGATGCACGGCGTGTCCGGGCGCCAGCGCCGCCCGGGCTGGGGAGGGTTGGGCAGCGGGCTTGATCAGGTTCGCCGCGAGGGCGCCGCCGCACACGGAGACGGCCACCACCAGGTAGAGCGCCACCGCCGTGGCGGAACGCGGCTTCACACCGCTCACCGTATGGCGGCCGGGTGGTGGCTCCGATCGGCAGTGCGCCGCGCTTTCGCCGGGGTATTGCCGGGGCTTGCTAGGCGCAGCTCGGCAGCGGCTTCGGCGGCCGCACCAGGATGCGCTGCCCGCAGTGCAGCTGCACCACGCGCACCGCGGGCTCGGCCCCGGTTCCGCTCTCCGCGGCGAAGGCCACCTTCAAGCCGCCGCTGCTGGGGTCGAGGGCGAGGGCGAGGTGGGCGCCGAGGCGGGGATCGTACGGACCGCCGTCACCGCTGTCGGTGCACCCCGCGCCGAGCAGGCAGACGCTGCCACGATGCACGGTGATCCCCGACAGGCTGAGCCGCGAGATCGCCGGTTGCCGGCTGTTGGCGTTGCCGCTGACGGCCATCATCGGACGCCACTCGTCGTTCTGCGCGTTGGCGCCCATCACCGCCGTGCCGGTCCCCGCGTACCAGGCGATGGCGATGTGCCCGAGATCCCCGGCGACGATCGCGGGCATGATGTTGAGCGTCGACTGCGCGTCGACCGCCTGCGCGCCGCCGATGCTCTGGCCGTGGTCCCTGGACCACGCGTACCAGACGCGGCCGATGTCCGACCAGGCGACGTACGCCGTGCCGCCCGCGTCCACCGCGGCCGAGGGGTACTGCGCCGCGACTGTGGTGCCGGTAGGCTCCTCGACGACCAGCTTCTCCGTCCACGTCGAGCCGCCGTCGGGCGAGGTCGCCAGCCAGAGCTGGCGTTCCGACGTGCTGCCGTTGCCGGAGTGGCTGAAGGGGAGATACAGCCGCTCGTGGCCAAAACCGTCGCCACTCGCGAAGACGTCGACGGCAACTGCGCCGAAGAACGTCGCCGGGTCGCTCCGCTCGTTGGGCGGCTGCGGCAGCGTGATCCCCGGTGCGTACGTGACGCCGTCGTTGCTGTGCCAGACGGTGATGCCGCAACAGTCCCCGCTGCCGCCCTCCGTCTCGGCGACGAGGTACACGCCCGCGGGCGTAGCGGTCAGCCACATGGCGCCGACGACGATCGTCGGCCCGGGCAGCGGTGCGCCGTTGGTCACCGTGCCGCCGCTGTCCAGCGTGCCGACGATGCGCACGCCGCTCGGCGAGATGGCCGCGAAGGCGAGCGCACCCGACGGCATCTGTGCCGCGGTGCAATACGGCGCGGCGCGAGTCCCGTTCGGCGTCGTGCCACCCGGCGCACCGAGCGCCACGGGTGGTCCCTGCACCAGCCCGGCAGCGAAGGCGACGCACGACCCGCCGCGTTCGGTGACCAGCGCGCGCATCGCGCCGCTCTCGTTGACCATCAGCACGGGGTCGTAGCCGCCGTGCGCTGACGCGACGGTCAGCAGCTGCGGGCTGTCGAGCGTAGCCAGTGGCGCACCGGTGGCGAGGTGCAATCCGTTGTGCAGGCTGAGGCCGAGCGCCACCAGCGACGACAGCACCAGCGCGGACGCGGCCAGCAGGGCGAGTCGGAAGCCAAGCCCGCTGCCGCCGTCGCCCCTGCTCTCGTTCTCCATCGCGTCCGCCTATTCGGTGGGCACGGTGGTGGGCACCCCTCCGGTGCCGTTGGCACCCGTCGCGGATGGCGCTCCGGCGGCGACGAAGTTCATCTCGGGGCGCACCGGAGCCAGCATCACCTCCAGCTCCGCACCTTCGAGCGTCTCCATCTCCTCGAGCTGCTCGGCGATGTGCTCCAGGTGCTCCTGGTGGTAGACGAGCATGTCGAGGGCCCGCTGCTTGGCGCTGTCGACGATGCGCTTCACCTCAGCGTCGAACACCTGCAGCGTCTCGCCACTCATGGGCGCCATGGCGGCCGCCTCACCGCCGAGGAAGACGTCGGCGTCCCTGCCGATGAAGCGGATGTTGCCCATCTGCGCCGACATGCCGTAGCGCCCCACCATCTGCCGCGCGATGTCGGTGACCTTCTCGATGTCGTCCTCGGCGCTGGTCGACGGCTCGCCGAAGCGAACCTCCTCGGCCGCGGTGCCACCCAGCGCGATGGTGAGCTGGTCCTCCATCTCACTGCGGGTGAGCAGCACGCGATCGGCCTCGGTGGTGACGATCGACTGTCCCAGGCCGCGCCCGCGCGCGATGATCGAGACGCGCTGCACCTCGCTGAGCCTGCCCAGCGCGGCAGCGACGAGCGCGTGGCCGCTTTCGTGGTAGGCGAGTCGCTTGCGCTCCTCGGTGGTCATCAGGCGGCCCTTGCGGCGCGGTCCGTGCAGCACGCGCTGGATCGCCTCCATCAGCTGCGGCATGCGAATCTCGACGTGCTCCTCGCGCAGCGACAGCAGCGCCGCCTCGTTGATGACGTTGGCCAGGTCGGCGCCGGTGAAGCCCGGGGTGCGCCGCGCCACGTACTCCATGTCGACGTCGGGCGACATCGGCTTCTGGTTGGCGTGCAGGTCGAGGATCGCCTGGCGTCCGTGCAGGTCGGGCTCGTCGACGGTGACGTGGCGGTCGAAGCGGCCGGGGCGGAGCAGCGCGGGGTCGAGGATGTCGGGGCGGTTGGTGGCGCCCATCACCACCACGCCGCTGGAGACCTCGAAGCCGTCCATCGCCACCAGCATCTGGTTGAGGGTCTGTTCGCGCTCGTCGGTGCCGCCGCTCCCGCCGCCGAGGTTGCGCCGGCGGGCGGCGGCGTCGAGCTCGTCGATGAAGATGATCGCCGGCGCGGCCTCCGCCGCCTGCTTGAAGAGGTCGCGCACGCGCGCCGCGCCGACTCCCACCAGCGACTCCACGAACTCGGCGCCGGACATCGAGAAGAAGGGCACGTCCGACTCGCCGGCGGTGGCGCGGGCCAGCAGCGTCTTGCCGCAGCCGGGCGGCCCCAGCAGCAGCACCCCCTAGGGCGGCAAGGCCCCGACCTCGGCGTACTTGGTGGGGTCGCGGAGGTAGTCGCGGACCTCGGCCAGCTCGGCCACCGCCTCGTCGGCGCCGGCCACGTCGGCGAAGGTGACGCCGGTGGACGCCCGCAGCGCCTTGCGGCGCCGGCGGCCTATGCTGCCGAACCCCACGATGTCGGAGATCGACCCCTGGCCGCCGCGCGACATGAAAATCAGGCCGAAGA
>Ga0307479_10006651_pt1 | contig 10625 bp, 9 predicted proteins | sample atmos_gasesECM4C_FD_203743 | JGI IMG/M metagenome (GOLD analysis project Ga0307479, IMG submission 203743) | Hardwood forest soil microbial communities from Morgan-Monroe State Forest, Indiana, United States - atmos_gasesECM4C_515 | ecosystem: Environmental > Terrestrial > Soil > Temperate...
CGATGCCGCTACTGGTTTCTTTTTGGAGTTGTAAAACGAGCTTTTCCAGCTTTTCGATTCGAGCGCGCATCTCTTGCATTTCTTGTTCGCGCTCGTCCGTTGCCGCACCCTGGGCCAGAGCACTCAGTGGCAATAACACAAATACAGCGAGGATCCCCCATACACGATGCATATTCCCCTCCTTACATTTGCTCATCGTATCGTTGCTGCTGCATGAATTTGCGGTTTCGCCGCCGCCTGCTTCCGCAATGGTTACTAGCGGTTTCAAATCTCTGGCGTGGGCTGCGGGGCTCTCTAGCGCGTTTCTGGCTTACCCCTTGCTAGCGCTCGGCAGCCCGCGCCACTTTACTCCCGCCGAGCTGCGAGGAGAAGGGGGCTTGTAGTCGCTAAACCGGAAAGCGGCCTGCTATCCGTAATTCACCACCTTTTACTCGAATGCGCAAACTCTGATAGGATTTTTGCTGTTGCTAAGCATTGCAGGGATAGCGCTGAGGCAGCGGCATTTTTCTTTCTGACGCATGCGGGCAGGAGATCACCGGATGACACTTCTCGATGCACCTGCCGAAACTCCACACAAATCGCGCGCCATGGCCTTCACCATTGTGACTGTGGTGATTGTGGCTGCGGTATTGCTCTGGTTCTCATTTCGCTACTATCCGGAAAAACGGGCGGCGGAACATTTCTTCGATGCGCTCGTGGCCGGCGACATGGCGCGCGCTTACCAGCTCTGGCATCCGGGGCCAAGCTACAAGATGCAGGACTTTCTCGCGGATTGGGGTCCGAACGGCTACTACGGCCCAGTGAAAAGCTACTACATCGTTCGAACAAGCTCGCCCCTTGGCGCCAGCGGCGTCGCCGTGGAGGTTGCCGTCAGCCCGTTCTCGCCCATGCCCGATGTCCAAGACGCCGAGAAGAGTCGCAAAACCAAAATCGTAACCATCTGGGTCGACGTAAAAGACAAGTCTTTCAGCTTCCCGCCGTAGCCTGAACTTGCTGCAGCAGTGCCCTTTTTCCGTCGAAGCGGCGCTTCCTGCTTGTCATCCTGAGCCCATCCGGTGAGGATGGGCGAAGGACCTGAACCGACACTTCCCGCAGAGTGCAAATATTGAAAACGTTCAGCGCGGGCGGGATCACCCGCGGACGTCGTCAAGTGCTGCGGCAAGTTCCTGCGGGCTGACGGTGGCCGTGCCAAGTTTGCCGACGACCACACCCGCAGCTGTATTGGCAAGCATGGCGGCATCTGCGAGCGGCGCGCCCGCCGCAACCCCGAGAGCCAGCACGCTCAAAACCGTATCGCCCGCTCCGGTGACATCAAAGACCTGTCTGCCGGTCGCGCCTCTTTCGACGCCGGGCCGGCCCACGCGCGCGTACGTAACCTCAAAGCTCGTCGCCGGAATGTAGATGTGCCGCGGTGGCGCTTCCTCGGAAACGCTCAAGCCTTTTTCCCCAAGCGTTATGACGACCGCGCTGCAACCGAAATGCGCCAACAGCGCGCGCCCTGCTTCTTCGACTGACTTCTCATCGCCAAGCGAGCGCGTAACGAAGAATCCCGCTTCCTTCGCGTTGCACACGATGGCCCGTGCGCCCCGATACGCGTACAGGCGCGTCTCCTTTGGCCTCACGAACACAGGAACGTGCAATTGATGCGCCGCGCTAAGAACGCGGTCGGCAAAGGAATCAGTGATGAGACCTTTGTCGTAGTCGGAGAGCACGAGCACGTCGAGCCGCTTCAGCGCAGCAAATAATCTATGCAGAAGTTTCTCTTCGGTTTCAGAGCGAAGCGGCTCGCGCCGTTCGTGGTCGATGCGAACGATCTGCTGGTGCCGTGCGATGATCCGTGTCTTCACGGTCGTCATGCGTTTCGAATCGGCGAGCACCCAGCGGTCGTTGATCCCTGCGGCGCGCAGGCGCTCACGCAATGCCCCCCCGGCCTCGTCATTCCCCATCACGCCAAAGGCTTCGACTTTCGCGCCGAGCGCGGCAAGATTCGCCGCGACATTGCCCGCGCCGCCCAAACATTCACTCTGTTCCGCGAAGTCCACGACGGGCACTGCGGCTTCCGGCGATAAGCGAGAGGCCGTTCCCCACAGGTAGCGGTCCAGCATCAAGTCGCCGAGCACGCCGATGCGCTTCCCACGCAGTCGCGGGATCAGACGCTTGAGTCGCGGAATGGAATCAACAATTTTGGTCTGCATACACGGCTCGACGGTTCCTTTTTTCTGCGCTCCCTGGTTGGTTTTCCGGCTATTCCTTCGCGATGGTGGCTTCTTCCGGCATCATGACGGGAATATCGTCGCGCACAGGATAGACGCGCCGGCAAGTCTGGCACTTCAAGCCGGAGTCGTCCGGCAACATTTTCACCGGCGTTTTGCAGACTGGGCAAACAAGAATGTCGAGAAGTTCCTGCGGAATGCGCATGACGTGCTCCGTTAACGGCTTCGTGAAAGTGCTCCGACTAAAATCGCGACTTCTTCGCAGATGCACAGGCACTGTAGCAAAGCGCGTCCAGAAGGGGCAACTGATTGAGGATCGCGCCGAGTGATCGGCGAAAAGTACGCAAACGTGCCGCGTGCGAAAAACACTCGCCCCGGCTCCAGTAGAATGGTACGCTTCGCCCAACACGGGCACTTCTTTCGGCTGATTCTGGGGTCAAACATCTTTTGGAGGCGCGCGTTCGCTTGAGAGCAGCCCTCGCCGTCTTTCTCCGGAGGAAACATCCATGGCGATGAAAAAAACGATTGGGGCCATCGTGGCCAGCTTTATTCTCCTGTCGGTTGGCGGCTATTTGATCCACAACATCTGGCTGGCGCAGGATTACCAGCAACACAGTGGACTTTGGCGCGCGCAAGAAGCCATGCTGCACCGCTTGCCGTACGTCTACATTGCCAACCTCATTTTTTCTATCGCGGCGGTGTTCATTTATGTCCGCGGCGTCGAAACAAAACCCTGGATGGGCCAGGGCATCCGCTTCGGCATCCTGCTGGCGCTGGTGACTGTGATTCCCAACTCGCTCGTCCAATACTTTGTCTACCCGCTCCCGTACCGGCTTGTGCTCAAATGGATGATCGGCGGAAGCCTGCTCACGATCGTCGTGGGATTGGGGATCGCAGCAATCTGCCAGCCCAAGCAACAATCTTCCTGACTTTTACTTCAACCTCGTCACCAAAAAAAACTGCGCCAGTTGTCACTCTTCGAGCCGCCAAGGGGAGCGCTCGGGCCATTGGCGCATGGCTTCGGTCGCCCAAGCGGTGGACTTATCCGTGTGGCAAGACGTGCAGGGATTGGGGATCTTGTACTTGTCAGTCATAGCGGGCGTGATGAATGCGAAGGTGTGCGCCCGCACTTTCACGTCGGCGATGGTCGCCTCAATCTTCGGCATGTGGCAGGCCACGCACTGACTTCCTGGAGATCCGGCTTTGTGATGCGTGTGCTCCTCGAGCGTAGCGGTGCGCGGCCCGTTCAATGACAATGGGCCGTGGCAGTCCAAACAAAGTTTGTCGGCCGGCTTTCTTAGCTGAGCGTAATTGTCCGTGCCGTGGACATCGTGGCAATTGAAGCAGGTAATGCCGCGGCGGTACATCACGCTCTGCACGAAGTCGTTGCCCTGCATGCGATTCTTGTGCGCCGTGCCCTCGGCAAAATGCGTGAAGCTTGCGACGCCCAGCGTGTGCTCTTCGAGCTGCCAGAAATCCTGCAAGTGTAGCCCCGGACGAAAGCCTACCGGCCAATCGTAATACTTCCCTTCGATCGGACTCGTCAGCGGACGCCCCTGCGAATGGCACTGAATGCAAGTGTCGCTGGCCCGGACATATTCCATGCGCGCAGGATTCAGAATATTGCCGCGCGAGGGATGCTCGGCGTGCTCGCTTCCTGGACCGTGGCAGCGCTCGCAACCCACGTTCCACTCAACAACTTGTTTGGTATGGATATTGTAGCCAACGGAATGGCACCCATCGCAGGTGGGGCCGGTAGGCCGCTGCATATTGTCGGGCGGATAGAACGGCGTCCACCAATCGGTTCCGCTGGCGACAAAATAGGGTCGCCAGATCCGGTGGGTGACGTCCCACTGCGCGGAAAGCGGGAAATAGTCATCACCGATTTTTGTGAAGTAGCGCTGCTTCCAGAGGCTGCCGTAAACCAGTGCGACTTGGTCCTTCGTAAACTTCGCCACGGTGTTCGTGGCGAGATTGGGAATAATGACCTCGGGATGCTCGCGGGGATCGCGCACGACGTTGGCCATTGGGGTTTTCTTCCAACGCTTGTAAATCTGCTCGTGGCATTTCTCGCAAGCCTGCGAGCCCACGTAGCGCGCCGAAGCAGCCGTTTTTTCCTGCTGGGCTTTCTCTTCGATCGTTGGCTGGCGCAAGTAGCGAATGAAAAGAACGAGTTTCCAACTGTCGTCCTCCTGTTCTTCGTGCGGATTCCCCCAGGCGGGCATGCCCGTCAGGCGAACGCCATTCTGAATGATGTAGCGGATTTCACCGTCGGTGAGGTTCTGCGTTTGTGGCGAGCGCAGGTCAGGTGCTTTGGGATAGAGATTGCGGCCGACTTTCGATTGCCCCGTGCCATCGTTGGCGTGACAGATGGCGCAGCGCGCGATGTAATGTTCTCTCGCTTCCTGCAAAATCTCCGGCGTGGCTTCCCAGAGATTTTTTTCATGGCGCGCGCCGCTGGGGATCGCGAGGTTGCGCGCGATTCGCGCGACGGCTTTTTCCACTGAAGAGGGCTCATCCGTAGCGCTGAAACCCCGGCGAATCACCATGGCGCCGTAGATTGCGGCGGCGATTACGGCGGCTAAAAGTGCGAGAAGAAATTTCCTCCAGCTTTTCATTTTCTCCGCTTCCAATGAAAACGAGCGCCCTCGACTGCCTCGCGTGCCGAAAAACCGCTCCACGGACTCCCAGCGCAGCGGCAACGCGACACTACATTGTACCTAAGCACCAAGCGCTCAACGCCATCAGGGAGTTCACGGTATAATGAAGGGCTATGCTTTCGGTGAATAACATATCCATGCGCTTCGGGCCGCGCGTGCTCTTCGAGGACGTCACCTGCGCCTTCATGGCTGGGCGGCGATATGCCGTGTCCGGACCAAACGGCGCGGGCAAGTCCACGTTTATGAAGATCCTGACCGGAGAGCTCGAGCCCACCAAGGGTTCCGTCACCGGGCCTAAGAAAATGGGCATTTTGCGGCAGGACCAGTTTGCGTTCGACGCGTTTCGCGTGATCGACACGGTGATCATGGGCAATGCGCCTTTGTGGCAGGCGCTCCAAGAACGGGACGCACTCTACGCGAAAACTCATGATGATTTGACGGACGCGGACGGCATGCGTTTGGGCGAGCTCGAAGGAATCGTTGGCGAAGAAGGCGGCTACACGGCGGAAGCGGACGCCGGAGTGCTGCTCGACGGCTTGGGCGTGGAAAGCGCGTTGCACGAACGCAAGATGAGCGAACTGCAGGGCGGGCAGAAGGTGCGCGTGTTGCTGGCGCAAGCGCTCTTCGGCAATCCGTCGGCCTTGTTGCTTGACGAGCCCACCAACCATTTGGACCTCGATTCCGTGCACTGGCTGCAGGATTATCTGCGCGAGTACGAAGGCGTGTTGATTGTGATCTCGCACGACCGGCATTTTCTGAACAGCGTCTGCACGCACACCGCGGACATCGACTACGAAACCATCATCATGTACAACGGCGGATACGACGACATGGTGGTGGCCAAGACGCAGATTCGCGCGCGCATCGAAACAGAAAACGCGCAGCGTGAAAAGAAAATCGCGCAATTGAACGAGTTCATCGCGCGATTCTCCGCGGGCACGCGTTCGGCGCAAGCGACTTCGCGCAAGAAAGAAGTCGAGCGGCTGCAAACTTCGGAGCTGGCGAGGAGCAACATCCAGCGGCCGTACATCAAGTTCGACATGAAGCGGAATTCGGGGCGCCATCCGCTGGAAATCAAGAGCGTCGAAAAATCGTATGGCGAGCTGAAAGTGATTCCGCGATTCACGGCCAGCGTGACACGCGGAGAGAAAATCGCGCTGATGGGGCGCAACGGCACGGGCAAAAGCACGATGCTGAAATCGCTGATCCGCAACGCGACGGGATTCATCGAGGACGCCGACAAGCAATTCCCCATTAATGGCGGCACGGTCGTGTGGGGCCACGAAGTGGCGGTGGGATATTTTGCGCAGGACCATACTGATTCCATCACGAAAGGCATGACGGCCATCGAATGGCTGTGGCAGTTCGATCCGGCGGCGTCGCAGCAGGAGCTGCGGGGGCTGATGGGCCAAATGCTCTTCAGCGGCGAAGATGCGCTGAAGCCCACGGCCGCGCTTTCCGGCGGCGAATCGGCGCGGCTGATTTTTTGCCGGTTGATGCTGCAGAAGCCGAACTTCCTCGTGCTGGACGAGCCGACGAACCATTTGGATTTGGAATCGATCAACGCGCTGAACATTGCGCTGCAGCGGTACGACGGAACCGTGCTGCTGGTCACGCACGACCACGACGTGATTGACGAAGTGGCGACGCGCATCTGGCATTTCGCCAGCGGAAAAATCGAAGACTTCAAAGGCCCGTACGAAGAATTCCTGGCATACGCAGAAGAAAAGGCCTCGTAATAGAAGCGGACTTTACCAAACCATTTTATCGATAACGACTAGAGGCCTTTGGACTGGGGAAAGGCACAGTCACGACGGCGAAGCGCTTCGGCAGGCGACCGGGCAGTGCCGTACCAATCGACCTTTGGAAGAACGGAATTGTCGCACAACGCCCTTCGCAAAAAGCGCTCACGTAAAGCGGCGCCGCTAGAGACCCCTCGAAGAACGGAACTCACGCACAACAGTTACAGCGTCCTGGTGCTGCGCGTCGACGGAATAGTTGAGGCGGCGCATGTCGGCGGCGGTGAGTTTGCGGCCGAGATCAGAAAGGGCGGAGCGGAGCTGTGGGAATCTGGCGAGAGTGGCGCGGCGGACGACAGGGACGGCGTCATAGGGCGGGAAGTAATGGCGGTCGTCTTCAAGAGCGACCAGGCCGAGAGAATCAATCATTCCGTCGGTGGAATTGCCAGCGACGATGTCCACCTGATGATCGACGAGGGCGCGATAGATGAGGCCGAGGTCCATGACGCGGGGCTGCCCGGCGAAGCGAAGATTGTAACGGCCGGTGAGGCCGCGGAAGCCGTCGGGGCGCTCGATAAATTCGTAGCCGACGCCAACTCGCCACTTGGGAGCGAGAGGCGCGATATCGGAGATTTTTTGCAGATGGAGATTTTTGGCGTCGCCGCCGCGGACGACCATAGCGAACGTGTTTTCGAAGCCGAGAGGTTCGGTGACTTCGAGGTTGAAGCGCTGGGCGTAGAGCTGCTTGACGCGATTATAGACGGCTGCGGAATCGCCTGAAGGAGATTCGTTGAGGACGGCGGTGAGGGCGGTGCCCGTGTACTCGACGTAGAGGTCGAGCTCGCCGACCTGGAGAGCTTTGTGGACGAGGAGAGTGCCGCCGAGATTGGTTTTGCGGATGACGGGGATGCCGGTGCGGGCTTCAATGTGCTGGGCGAGGAGTTCGGCAAGGATGACTTGTTCGGTGAAGAATTTGGAGCCGATGGTGATTTTAGATTGCGGAGGACGGTGACAGGCGGCGGTGAAGTAAAGGAGGTTAAGGTAATAAAGGAAGTAAAGGAAAGGTAAAACCGCGCGGCGCATGTTAGGAGAGAACCTTCATAGGCAAAGAGAAGAAAGAATTTAACACAGAGGACACAGAGAAAAGATCGCAGAGAGCACAGAGGACGCCGAGAAGAAGAGGAAAGCAACAAGGCGGGGCTCCCGACACCGAGTCGGGATAAATTCCGCCCAGCTCCTGCGCAAGCTTAGGAGACGCGGAGGCGGCGCTCGAGAAGGCCGAGGAGGAAGTCCGCCAGGATGGCGAGGAGAGCGGCGGGGATGGCGCCGGCGAGGATCACGGCGTCGCTGACCATGGCGACGCCGCGGAAGATGAAAGTGCCGAGACCTCCGGCACCGATGGCGGCGGAGATGGTAGCAATGCCGATGGTGATCACCGTAGCGGTGCGGATGCCGGCGAGAATGACCGCAAGCGCCAGAGGGAAGCGGACGCGCCAGAGAATTTGCACGTTGGTCATACCCATGGCTTCGGCAGCCTCGAGGACGGCGGGATCGATTCCGGTGAGGCCGACATAGGTGTTGCGCAGGATGGGGAGAAGCGCGTAAAGCACCAGGGCGACGATGGCGGTGCGGCGGCCGATGCCGCCAATAAAGGGAATGGGAATCAGGAAACCGAAGAGAGCGAGGCTAGGAATCGTTTGCAGGATGCTGGCGATGCCGAGGGAAAGCCTGCGCAGAGCCGGGCGATGTACCACGAACATGCCGAGCGGGACGCCAATGAGAATGGCGAAGGCCATGGCGATGACGACGAGCGTAAGATGCTCGAGCGTAGTGTCTAGAATTTCGGCATGATGCTCGACGAAGAAGGACCAAGTGGTCATGAGGAGGCTCCGGGCGGGGTGGGGCGATACGTGGCGAAGGATGCAGCAAACGCCTGCACCTCGGGATGGTCAATATGGAGAAATTCCTGCGGCGAGCCGACGGCGACGATGCGGCCCGCTTCGAGCAGGGCGATGCGCGAGGCGAGAAGGAGCGCTTCGCCGAGATCGTGGGTGACGAAGACGATGGTCTTGCCGAGGCGGCGGGCCAGGGCGCTGAATTCGCGCTGCAATTCGGCGCGGGTAACGGGATCGAGAGCGCCGAAGGGCTCGTCCATGAGAAGAATTGGCGGGTCAGCAGCAAGGGCGCGAGCGACGCCGACGCGCTGGCGCTGGCCGCCGGAGAGTTCACGGGGGCGGCGCGCGGCGAATTTGGCGGGGGCGAGGCCGACAAGACGCAACAATTCTTCCACGCGGGCGGCGATTCGGGGGGCATCCCACTTTTCGAGCCCGGGCACGAGACCGATATTTTCCGCAACGGTGAAATGGGGAAACAGGCCGGCCTCTTGAATGACGTAGCCAATGCCGCGGCGCAGGCGAATGGGGTCCCAGCCGGACGTGGGGCGGCCCTCCACAAGCACGTGGCCTGCCGAAGGCAGGAGCAATCGATTGATGAGCTTGAGTACAGTGGTCTTACCGCCGCCGCTCCGGCCGAGAAGTACTAGCGTTTCCCCCGGGTGAACGGCGAGCGAAATGTCGGAAACAAGCGCATGGCCGTTCGCGGGCGGGACGCGGTAAGTGACACTGCGGAATTCAATTACCGGATCGGGAATCGTTATGGGTTTCGCATTCATTTCGATTGACAGTCCCACGAACGGGAGAGACGATGGTATCTTACTCAGCCTCCTCGACGCCGAAATTTGGCGCATCTTTCGCTCGGAAGCGGCATCCAACCGGAAGGGGAAATTGCGATGGGAGCTGCAGCCAGCGTCGTCCGTATCCGTCATGACGTTCATACGCGCCTGTTAGAAGCACGCTCGCGCACGGATGAGGTGTGCCGCATCGTGCGCGATGAAGCGATGTACGACCGGCCCATTCCTGAGCGGCACCGCCTGATTTTTTATCTTGGCCACGTAGAAGCGTTCGACTGGAACTTGTTGGCGCAGCGGGCGTTTGGATTGCGGTCCTTTCATCCCTCCTTTGACACGCTCTTCGCCTTTGGGATCGATCCGGTCGATGGGGGTTTGCCTACAGACAAGCCAGCGGACTGGCCGGGACGCGAAGAGATCGAGCGGTACAATCGGCGTCTGCGCGACGAGTTGGATAGAGCGGTCGAGCATGCGCTGGCGCGGCCATCGGAGGGGCATCCCCAACTGGTTCAGATGCTCGAGGCGGCCATCGAGCACCGCCTGATGCACGCAGAGACGCTGGCCTATCTGCTGCATCAACTTCCCATCGAAAAGAAGATACCCGGGCCAGTCAATATCGAGTGGGGATCGCCGAAAACGAAATCGCACATGATGGAAATTCCCGCGGGGCTAGCGACGCTAGGGCTGCGGCAGGTTCATGGCGACGAATTCGGTTGGGACAACGAGATGGCCGACCACGTAATGGAGGTCGGCGGATTCGCGATTGATTCGTGCAACGTGACGAACCGCGATTTCCTGCGCTTCATCCAGGCAGGCGGGTACGAAAGCCCCGCACTCTGGCGCCGAGAGGATTGGACCTGGAAAGAAAAGGAGGGGATCGAGCATCCGGCCTTCTGGAAGCGCGACGGAAATTTGTGGATGTACCGCGCCATGTTCGAGGAGATCCGCCTGCCGCTCGATTGGCCCGCGTACGTGAGCCACGCGGAAGCGACGGCGTACGCAAAATGGCTGGGGCGGAAGCTGCCGACGGAGGCGCAGTTTCATCGCGCAGCGTATGGCACGCCGAAGGGTGAAGCGGAGCGAAGCTATCCCTGGGGCAAAGAAGCGCCGAGCGCGCAGCACGGTAATTTCGATTTTCACCATTGGGATGCTTCTCCGGCGGGCGTGCATCCGGAGGGGGCCAGCGCATTCGGTGTGCAGGACCTGCTGGGCAACGGGTGGGAATGGACGCGAACGGAGTTCGCACCCTTCCCCGGCTTTGCGCCGATGCCTTTCTATCCCGGCTATTCCGCGAATTTTTTTGACGGGAAACACTACGTCATGAAGG
>Ga0307479_10006652_pt1 | contig 10624 bp, 6 predicted proteins | sample atmos_gasesECM4C_FD_203743 | JGI IMG/M metagenome (GOLD analysis project Ga0307479, IMG submission 203743) | Hardwood forest soil microbial communities from Morgan-Monroe State Forest, Indiana, United States - atmos_gasesECM4C_515 | ecosystem: Environmental > Terrestrial > Soil > Temperate...
CACGCGGAGCACCGAGTTGAACGGCGACGCGGCGGACACGCGCGTAATCTCCGCGGAGAAATTCGAGGCGCACAAGGCGCGGACCATCCGCTTCTAAGGTGTTTGAGCAGTCTTCCAATGAATGGAACGGCGTCCCCTCCGTGCCAATCAGAATGTCGCCGGGAAGAAGAGAAGCCTGCGCCGCGGGGCTGGTTGGTTCGACTTCCAGAACGACGAGGCCGAAGGTGTTTGCATTGGGGCGAGGAACTAGGACGGGCCGGAGGGTAACGCCCAGCCAAGCATGGCTCGGACCAGCGGAAAGAAATTCCCTGACAGCATTGCTTGGAATCGCGAGTCCCACACGGCCCGCGACCATTGTATTGATTCCAATGACCCGGCCGCGCGCGTCGGCAAGCGGCCCACCCGAATTGCCGGGAGCGAGGCGAACACCGGCTTGCACCCAGCTTTGGGCGCCGAAGCCGCGGATAGGACCGACGGCATGAACTACGCCCGTGGTCAAAGCGCCGACAAAACCGAGTGGGTTGCCAACGGCAATGACAAGCTCACCGGGACGGAGCTGAGTGGAATCTGCGGGTGTCGCCGCGGGCAGGCCGGACGCGTTGATGTGCAGCGCCGCGAGATCACGGCGCAGATCGCGTGCCGTGACTGTGGCTTCGAATTCGCGGCCATCCCAGAGCTGCACGCGAGCAGGCGAACTGCGTGCCACGTGCGCGTTGGTGACAATGAGCCCGTCACTGGTCCAGATCACGCCGGAACCGCTACCGCGGTGTTCGGCGTGCAAGAGAACGGTCGAGCGCCGCAGTTTTTCGGCAATCTCTCCTAAGCCAATGATGGCCATTTTAGTTGACCCCGTGCAGCCGCTCGCCCACGGTGATGCTGAATTCCCGCACCGCGCCGCCGCGGACGATCTTCGCAGCTAGCGGCTTACCAATATTCTCGGCACGCAGTTGCGATTGCACGTTTTCGAGCAGTGCAACGGGGTGACCGGCCAGGGTCAAGAGAATATCGCCAATCAAAATGCCCGCTTTTTGCGCTGGGCTGCCGGGTTCGACTTCGAGAATGATAATCGCGGTCTTTTCTTTGCGCTGGACCGATTCGCGAAGCGAGTCCGGCAAGCGCACAGGTTGCAGTCCCATGCCAAGATAGCCCTGAGGGATGCGGCCCTTTTCAAGAAGAGTATCGATCACGCGATTCACCACCGTCGCGGGGATGGCGGTCGCTCCGAAACGCCCGAAACGCGGCGTGGCGATTCCGGCGATTTTGCCGTCCGCACTTACGACCGCGCCGCCCCCCGCCGTAGGTTGCAAACCAACGTCAAGGCGGATGTACGGTGCGAGCGATGCGCCTGTCCAAGTGCGACGCTCCGGAGCGACGAGACTGACGACGCCCAGTGCAGCTACCGGGCCGCTGGCGCGTGTGCGACCCACGACGAGCGTGAGGCACCCAGGTTTCAGCGAGTCCACGCCACCGAAGTTCGCAGGCGCGGAGCCGGCTTCGGCGCACTTGAGAACCGCGAGATCCGTTGATGGATCACGGCCAACCAGCGTCGCGGCCACGACGTGGCCGCCGGCGAGGGTCAGGTGAATCTCCTCGTCACGGCTCAGTGCGTGCTCCGCCGTGACAACTACCCCCGGGCGCCAAATCACGCCGCTCGAAGAGCCGCGCGCTTCCGTATGCACAGCTACGGCGGATGGGGCGGCGCGCTCCGTGACTTGCGCGAGAGCATTTGAAAGTTCAATCAGTTCTGCAGACATTTTCCAACCTCCATGAACAAGATGCATCAGAGGCGGGGGCGTCTACATCCGCCGATTGGCTAGGTGAGAGCCTAGCTAAATGGATAGGCTGGAGGGATCAGGAAGAGCGATATCAAGGCAAATAGGGCATGGGGCCTGAGTCTTCGACGAATTTCTTGAGAGCGGCCATAACGGCAGGCCGGGCGAAGAGTTCGCAAAACAGGTCTATCTCACGGCTAAGCTCCTCGTGCGGAATGGGCTTAATGAATTTTTTTGCGGCGGCGCGGGTGACGGCATCGAACTTCGCGATTTGCGCGGCGGTCGCGCGAGCGATGCGAAGAGCCTCGCCTTCCGCAGCAAGCTGCGCAACCAGGCCGACCGCTTGAGCGCGACTGGCGTTGACGCTGCGTCCGGTCAAGAGCAGATCACGGACGAAAGCGTTGCCGAGATCGCGCTTGAGACGTGGGATGCCGCCGAAACCAGGAACAAGGCCGAGACGCAACTCGGGAAACGCAAAGCGCGCCATTTTGTCGGCGACGATGATGTCGCAGGCCAGGGCCAGCTCGAAGCCGCCACCGAAGCAAACACCGTGAACAGCAGCGATAGTCACGAAAGGAGCAGTATCGATCGCATTCAGTACAGCGTGAATGCGCTCGAGGAATTGACGAACGCCGGTGAGGCGCTCTTTTTCGGACAGAGGGGCGGCGGTGCGATAGAGCTCGCGCAGGTCGGCTCCGGCCGAGAAACCATGTTTGCGCGCACTGGAAACGATACAGGCCGCTGTTTCCGGCGCGAGGGCGCCGAAGACAACAACGAATTGCTCGAGTTCCCCGAGCATGGCCGTGCCGATTTCGTTGGCGGGCTCATGATTGAGGGTGAGCTCAATGATTCCCTCTCGCCATTCCCATCGCAGCGACTTGCCGGTGAAGGATTTCATGATGACGGAATCCTATCGTACATGGCATCGATCTCGGCGGCATAACGCGCATGGATAGCGTCACGACGCAGCTTGCCGTTGACCGTGAGGAGACCGTTTTCCGGAGCGAAGGAATCGTGAAGGATGTGGAAGTTTCGGATGCGGCGATAGTGCGGAAGACCGGGATTCACCGCGTCCAGGGCGGATTGCACGGCGGAGGGCTCGACGCCACCGGCAACCAGCGCGCAAAGATAGCCGCGCCCATTTCCGACAAGGACAACCTGCTGCGCCCCGGGAAGAAGCTGGGCTATTTTTTCTTCCAAGGGCTCGGGCGCGATGTTGTGGCCGGAGTTGAGAATAATGAGGTTCTTGATGCGGCCGACGATGCGCCAGTTACCTCGGACATTGACTTCCCCCTGATCCCCGGTGTGGAACCATCCATCCTCAAGAACGCGCGCCGTTTCTTCGGGACGATTCCAATAACCCGGAAAAATGTGCGGGCCGCGCACGAGAATCTCCTCGTTGTCGCCGATTTTCATCTCGATGCCGGCGATGGCGGAGCCCACGCACCCCGGCTCGACGGGAAGACGCGGATCGTCCAGGGTGCAGATTCCGGTGGTTTCTGTGAGGCCGTAGCCCTGCAGCACCGGGATGCCAAGCATGAGGAAAAATTGCTGCGTTTCCGGGGCGAGAGGCGCCGAGCCGCAAATCAGCGCGCGGAGATGAGGGCCAAAGCGCCCTCTGATCTTGCGGAAGATGAGGCTGCGCCCGAGTGCCAGCCAGAGAGCATCGGAGGCGCGGCCGCGGCCGACGTGCTGGCGCTGCCAAGCGTCGCGGGCCTTTGCAAAAAGCGTGCGAACAAGCAGATTGCGCTTCGAGAGAGCGTCTTCCACGCCGCGCCGCACGCGTTCGAGAAGCGTCGGAACATTGAGAAAGTAATTGGGCGCCGCCAGGCGGATTTCATCGGCGAGGCGGCTGAGATCCGTCGAGAGCGTAAGAACACTTTCGCGGGAGAGGCAGGTGAGAACCAAGATCCAGGAGGCGGCGAAATTGAAAGGGAGATAGTGAAAAACGCGGTCGGGTTCGCGGGAAACAACCAGCAGTTGACCCATAAGTTGATCCAGCCGCTCATTCGTGCAGGCAAGCATGTGCGTCAGATTGCCGACGTTGAGGCAGACGCCTTTGGGTTCACCAGAAGTGCCGGAGGTGTAGATGATTGTGACAATATCGGAATTGCTGTGCGGATTCGGAGCGTCCCGGATCGACGGTTGAGACGCAGGCTGACGCAAAACCTCATCGAAGAGAACTCGCCGTGGAGCATCGGGCCAGGCCTGCGCAACGGCTTCGCCCTGTGCAGCGTCGCGGGCGAAGAGCAGCCGAGGCTGGCAATCCTTCATCATGGCGGCAAGATCGGCCGGGGCCTGGCGCGAGTAAAGAGGGACGACAATGATTCCTTCGGCCATGAGGGCGAGATCGATCGCGATCCAGCAGATGGAGTTGGGAGCAAGCAAAGCGCAACGGTCGCCCGGTTGGAGTTCAGCACCGCGCAGATAGGCGCGAGCGAGCTGAACCTGGTCGAGCAATTCTCTTCCTGTGAAGCTGACGAAATGTTCGCCGCGAATTTCGCGCAGGATGACGCGAGCGTTCGACCGCTGGAGCTGAGAAAAAATCTTCTCAAGAAAATTGGGCATGAGAAATCAGATGCGTGCCGCCAACACGCTCGGCGCGGAATCGTACTTCTCGACCAGCGAGCGCAGATCGGAGCTGAGGGGAGGAAGGTAGTCCTCCCAGGAAAGAACGCCCGAACGCAGCGGAAACTCCGGATACTGGCGGCGCACGGCGTCTTCCAGGAAAGTACCCATGCGCGCCATGACTTTTAGATTGCGGACGACGGTTTTGGCGATGCCATCGCGGACCAAATCGGCCTCCGCGAAAAGAGTGTCCATGACCTTCAGGAGTTTCGGCTCGAGATCCGGATCATCTGCGGTCAGAAGGAGGTGCTGGTGGCCGCGCTCGACCATGAGATTACGGATGCGCTCGTCCATGGTGACTCCGGCCGAGGCAACCAAACTGGGCATGCAAGTAACAATTCCGTGATAACGGGAGGAAACGACCAGGGAGCACTGGCGAAGGATGCTCACGAGCTGGAACATGTCGTAGTCATCGGCAGTAAAAACCGGTGTTCCCAGAAGTTGCGCGGCAACGTCGTGACACGCTCGCACATCGAGGCGCTCCATGTTGACGAGAATCGGGAAGACACGGTGGCGTTCGCGGAAGGCTGCGGTGGCCCTGGCGAAGGCGGAGATATAGCGTTTGTACTTAGCGTCCACATCGGCTCCGGATGCGTGGAAATAGACAGTCCGGTATTGGCTCTCCCTGAATGCGCCGGTGGTGACGCTGGCGAGATATTTTGCAATCGATGCCTTCACCGGCCACCAGAAAGGGTGGATCGGACAGAGGGCCAGCACCGGGGTCTTTTCGTCCCAGCCAGCCTCGCGGAGCACCTTTCGGCCATATTCTGGCCGATAGGGCTCAAAGGTCCATGCTGTGTCCGTGCCGAGTTCTGTGGAAATACCGAGGCGGGCGAGAACGGCCTGTGATTCCGGGTTGCGGGTGATGATCAGAGAATCGTGGACGAACCGCGCGCACATGCGTTCAATAAGAGGATCCATGTGACCCGCCTCTCCGCCATAGCCTAGAGAAAGTTTGTTCTCAGCGGCGGCGATGCCCAGCGAACCAATCGTCATGGTCGTCAACGCATTGGCGAATTTGCTTTTGAACATCGAGCCTTCACACGCAACGACGCCGTGATTCTGTCGCACCTCGCGATAGAGGAAGGGAGGGTAAACGTCGGGGAGATGCACCTGTCGCGTGCCTTCGAAATAGCCGCGGGTTCGGCCGAAATTCTGTGTCATGACGCTGAAATCAACGTTCCCGGCTCCGAGAACATGCCGCGCCTGGCGGAGCGTCTCCTGAACGCGCACGTCTGCGCCTGTATTTCGCGCGCCGTTGTAGGTGGCAAACAGCAGCTTGAGTTTCTCCCCGGGTGTCCAGCGGCGACCGAAGCCGAAGATCGCGCCGACCCGGCTGATTTCAATGAGCGCACTCACCCAGGCAATGAGCAAAAAGTCCGTCATGCTCCGACTCCCCCTGCCATTCTTCTCGCAGATGGGTTCCCTGCCGCACCCTCGGGCCAGGGCTTCGCCGGATAGCGAAACTTGTTTTTGCGGCTGAACATCAGGAGCGGGTAGCCGTAGTCCGAAAACTTTGCCGGCGTCTCGCCAAGCTCGGCGACGACCCGCGCATTGTCGAACACGGTGTTCCAAGTGAGATAAGGCCAGAAAACTTTCAGGAGCGAGGCGCCATGGCCTAATGTGCCGCCGCGCCGCGAGAAAAAATTGATGGCGCCCGAGAAAGAGCGACCCAAGGAGGACACATAGGCGGGACGGCGCCAGCCGCCGGCCTGGGCGAGGGCGTTTGTCAGTTCGAGGTAAGTCTGCGAACCCTCGCCGGAAGACAAATGATAGATATCGGACCCAGGCGCGTCCTTCTGATGAATAGCCACGATGGCTTTGCTGACATAATTCGCGGGCACAATGTCGATTCTATCGTGAGGGCGAAAGGGAAGGACAGGCAAGCGAGCAAGAACGTCAAAGGCTTGAACCATGTCGAATTGGGTGGTTTCAGGCCGGCGGCTGTCGCCAAGCACAATGGCGGGACGAAAAATCGTCCGCGGTACGTCCGGCAAAAGCTGCCGCACCATGTGCTCGCAGAATTTCTTCGTTCGCGCGTAAGGATCGTAATCGGAGCGCGACCAGTCGATGGCGGAATCCTCCTTGACGACCTCATCCTGGCGCTTGCCGGCGACCGCGACCGTGGAAACGTGCGAGTAGCGGCGCAAACCGTTGCGGTTCTGCGCGCGGCGGGCGAGCTGAATGACCTCCAGGGAGCCGCGAAGATTGACGTTGAGGCACTGCCTCTCGGATTTCCTGTTGAGCGACGCGGCGCAATGAAGAATGGATTGGGTGGTGTCGATGAGCGCGCGGTAGTCGTCGTCCGACAGGCCAAAACGCTCTTCGGTCAGATCACCCCGGAAGATACGGGTGCGCGAATTAATGAACTCAAGAAATTCCTGAAAATCGAAATGCAGCTGAAGCGATTGCCAGAGGCGCAGGCGCGCTTCCTGCTCAGATTTTGCGCGAACCAGGAGATTCAGTTTCTCGCCGTGCCCGGTGAGCAATCCGGCGGCCAGATAGCTGCCCAAGTAGCCGGTCGAGCCGGTTAGGAAGATCGCCATAGCGAATCGGCGGATGCCGCAGATTTGGAAAGAGCTCGCGCCGGGGCGGGTTCAGCGGACCAATCGAGCTCGCGGGGTGTGCGAGATTCCAGCGATCGGCCCTCCATCAACGGATAGCACCAGCGGCGCAGCGCGGGAATGTGAACGTTGATCCAGTAGTCCCACCAGTCGATGGATTCGGGATCGAATTGGAAGAGCGGCCGCTCCTCGGGCGGAAGCGTGGCCGAGAGCAAGCGCGCGTTTTCACATTCGAAAACATGCTCATTGTGAAGAATGAACGGCTCGTACAGCTCGATGAGCTTTTCAGCGCGATTGAGGTCGCGTTCAGCCTTGGCAAACGGAGGCTTCTTCATGTGCATGGCGATGGCCACGCGATTGATGCGGGAAACGACAGCCTTCTGCATGGGAATGGAAAGCCGTTCGTAGCGCTGCTTGGAAACCGGAATCGTTTCCAATTTCAGTTTCAGCCAGTGCTCGATGCCCTGCTGCGTCCGGTAGTGTTTGCGGTGCGCGAGGCCAGTGAGTTCGATGCTGCGGCCCATATTCACCGGATTGATCGCAGAGGTGGCCAGTTGGTACAACCGCGCATTCCGCCGGGCGATGACCGCAGCTGCGATAAGCGTCATGCCCCGGGAGACCATGTCCACGGGAATCACGTCGAGGCACTTGCGCGCGTTTGTGGGAAGCTGACGGAAGGTAGTGCCTAGCAAGTAAGAGAGCGGGCCGGAAGTATTGATGCCCTCATTCCACCCGGAAAATGGCGAGCGCTCCGAACTTTCGACAATGGAAGGCCGCACGATGGCGATCGGGAGATCGCGGCCATAACGCGCAAGGATAGATTCACCCAAGCTCTTGGTAAAGGTATAGATATTGGGCCAGCCGAGATGCTGAGCGCGGCGCATGCCGACGCGGACCAGCCGGTTGCGCGCCCAGCGAGCGCGATTGCGCTTGAGGACGCCGACGAGCTCATCGGTTGGAACTTTGGAAGCGTCGCCGCCTCGGCCGAGCGCCTGCCGGCGCAGCGGCTTGGTCAGCTCGGGGCCTTCGGCGCGGCGTTCGATGCGTCGAATCATTTCACGCAAGGATAGAATTTCCTTCTCCGCGTCGAAGCCGGGGATGCCCAACGGATTGTAGTTTTCCTTTAGTTCTTCGCTAACCCGCCCATCGCGCATTCCTGTGACGTAACAGGTAGAGAGATGCATCAAACCAGCGTGGCTGCAACGGCGTAGAAATTCGAGCAGATGAATCGCAGAATCCACGTTCGAAGAAAGAGCGTCGCGGAGATCAGGATTGAAATCAGTGAGGCCAGCGCTGTTGACAATCAGGTCGAGCGATTTCGCGAGCCGCACCTGCGTTGCTTCTTCCAGGCCGAGGCCGTGCTGGCTGACGTCGCCCTCCAAAATTTCAATCTTCTCCTTCACAAATGCGCCTAGTTTCGGGCCGTGAGTTTCGTGGAGTGCATCGAAAGCGGGCGACTCCTCGACAATTTTCTCAAAACGCCGCAGCGCAGTGGTTGTCCGGTTTCGTCGGATCAGCAACGTAATCCTGGCGATTTCTGGAATATCTTCGAGCAAATCGACGAGCCAGACCTTGCCGATGAAACCAGTCACGCCAATGAGCAAGATGTGCCGGCCGGCCAGCGTTTCACGAACGGAAAGGGGACCGGCCTGCGGCTTTTCCCCGAAGGTCGCGATGGCTTTGCCGTTCGGAGGTGCGGGGCGCGCGGTGGACTGCGCGGCAGCTTCAAGCCGCTCCGGGGCGTTTCTCCAGCCAAGCTGCGCAAGAAGTTTTTTCTTCGAGATGCGCCCGTCAGCTGCCCCGCCGGCCAACCAAGCAAAGGGACCCCGCGGGCGCACGACGGGATCAAGGAGCCTTCCGGTCGCATACCCGTCACGAAATTCCAAACGGTTGGCGATGAAAGATTCCACACCAAAGTGTTTCGCAAGCGGCCGCGAAATATGCTCCAGCGCTTGCCCGACGAGAACAATGCGTTCGCCGCTGCGAACAGCCTCAATCAGCTTTTCGGCGGATTCCCTGCGGAGTTGCGGCTTCAAAACGTAGTGAAAGTATTCTTCGCCAAGCAAATCGAGGCGGTCGCGGCTGGTCCCGCGAAGAAGCGTATGCAGAAACCTTGTGGCAAAAGTGCGATTTGTGGCGTAGGCCGGCAGCCGCGCGAGCGCCATCGCCGCCATGCCTGCGCGGCGCGCCCAACGCTCGGCGAAACTCTGCGCATTCCAAGTGAAAAAGCCGACGGGGCGCAACGCGCCCATCTCGAGCAGCGACCCTTCGATGCGCCAGTAAGTCACATCCCGCGCTTTGCCTGCCGGAATACCCTTCGAATTGGAGTTCGAGCCTGCCATGCCGGTCTGGTAGCTATCGAATGGTGACTCTTGATTCCTAAAGTTCCACTGTTCGGCAATCGCGAATGTTGCGCACGTTTGCTTATTTCGGCCTGAAACGGGTTTTCGTCTGGCGGCCCTGCGAGACTCCCCTGTGCTCCTCGAAACGAGCGGCTGCCAGCTGATTGAGAAAGAGTAAAAGTAGCATTCCTGGCGGGTTCTCGCAAGGCAGTCCGGGCGTTCGCGAGCGAATCGACGCTGACGGGCCAAAGCGTTGAAATCGAGCAAAAGCCGCTAAACGCCCCAGCCGTAACGTTCCGCGTGTTCGAGGGTGCGCTGCATTTCTTCGCGCAAGATTTCAGCGAAGACGGAACCGCCGACGGCTCGCGCGCCAGATTCAGCAATATCGGGAGTACGGTAGCCGGCGGAGAGTACGCGGACGAGAGACTGCTCGATCCAGTCGGCCTCGAGCGAGAGGCCAAACGCGTCGCGGAGCATCATCGTCACGCTGAGAATCGAGCCTATGGGATTCGCAGAATCGGTGCCGGCGAGCGACGGCGCGGAACCATGAATAGGCTCGAAGAGCGGGGCGCTGGAGCCAAAGCTGGCCGAAGGAACCAACCCGATCGAGCCGGCTAGAGCTGCCGCGGCATCGCTCAGAATGTCGCCAAACATGTTGGAGGTGAGGATCACATCGAACTGCGACGGACGCAAAACGAGCTGCATAGCGGCATTGTCAACGTACATGTGTTCGAGCTTGACCGAGGGGTATACCGCGCTCATGGAAGTGACCGTGCGCCGCCAGAGTTGCGAACTCGAGAGAACGTTGGCTTTGTCCACGGAACACAGACGCCGCGAGCGGTTTTCGGCCCGCGCGTAGCCAAACGTGGCGATGCGCTCGATTTCTTTCGTCGAGTACGACTCTGTGTCGAAGGCGCGCTCGATGCCCTTCTCGGTGACGTTGCCGCGCTCGCCAAAATACATCCCGCCGGCAAGCTCGCGCACGATTTCCAGATCCAGGTCTCCGATCTTTTCCGGCTTCAGCGGCGAAATTCCGCGGAGCGGCTCGAGCAGCTTTACGGGACGCACGTTTACGTAGAGCCCGAGGCCTTTGCGCAGATCCAACAGGCCGCTTTCCGGCCGCTTCCCCACCGGCAGCGAATCCCACTTCGGCCCTCCAACGGCGCCCAGGAAAACCGCGTCCGCCTTGCAGCAAGCGTCAATCGTAGAGGCGGGAAGCGGCGCGCCCGCCGCATCGATGGCCGTTCCGCCAACGGGAAATTCGTGCAGCTCGAACTGGTGATTGAATTCATGCGCAGTTTCGCGCAGAACGGTAGCG
>Ga0307479_10006653_pt1 | contig 10624 bp, 8 predicted proteins | sample atmos_gasesECM4C_FD_203743 | JGI IMG/M metagenome (GOLD analysis project Ga0307479, IMG submission 203743) | Hardwood forest soil microbial communities from Morgan-Monroe State Forest, Indiana, United States - atmos_gasesECM4C_515 | ecosystem: Environmental > Terrestrial > Soil > Temperate...
ATCCACGTGATGAACGGTGGAGAGATAGCTCGGCAACCACGTAAGGAGCAGATAGAAGCTGTAGTTGTACGAGGCGAAGCCCAGAGCGAGTCCCCACACGCGGCGCTGTTGCATCAAATAGGCGAGGGGCGCGCCCTTGGCGGCGTGCGCGCGATCTTCCGGCTGTGCTCCGCCGTGAGCGATGTACTCGCGCTCAGTGCTGGAGAGGAATTTGTCTTCGCTCGGATTGCGGTAATAAGCGTAAAACAGCGCAAGAAAGAGAACGCTGATCAGGCCGGTGCCCGCAAAATTCCAGCGCCAGCCAAAATGCACCAGCACGAGCCCAAGTACAGGTATCCCGATGGCCGGAGAGAATTTCGCCGCGGAGTCGAACATCGCCGTTGCCAGGCTGCGTTCGTCCTTGGGAAACCAGTAACCGGTGGCCTTCGCGTAGGCTGGAAACGTCGGGGCCTCACCGATCCCTAAGAGAAGCCGCGAGGCAAACAATGCTCCGATTCCGCCGGAAATAGCAGCGGCGAACGAAGCTACGCTCCAGATAATCGTGCTGACGATTCCGACGCGGCGGACGCCAAAACGGTCGAGCAACAGTCCGGAAGGAAGCTGGAGCAGGGCGTAGGTCCAATTGTAGGCGCTGGACAAGTACCCGAACATCACTGCGGAAATTCCGAAGGCGTCCTGCAGGGCATCGCGGGAGACGGAAAGGTTCACGCGGTCGAAATAGTTCACCAGCACGCCGAAGCCGAGGAGCAAGGCAATGCCCCAGCGGCGGCGCGGGATTCGGCCGAATTCTGCTGCCGCGTTGGCGGGCGTCAACGAGGAAGAGAGCACGCGGGAGTATCGCACAAGGGGGCGGCAGGTGTCTTAGGGGAGTGATTGAGCTCTCTGGCTTTGCTCACCGGTAATCGGGAGGTCACGTCGCGGCTCGGCAAGCCTCGCGTAATTAGCATTGGGTACTGTAGTTTTGGAGTCGTGAGAAAAGCGATCACGCTTAGCGTTGCCCTGTCACTTGTCGCATTCGGCGGATGCGCTTGGCGGCAGCGAGCAAAGCAGAAACGTGAGGCTGGTTACAATACGATCCGCGGATCGTATGCCGAAGAGTTTAAGTTCGGGATGACGCGGAAGGAAGTCGAAGGGCTGCTTCGAGCAAAGAAAGTAGACTTCGGACAAATATGCTGCATCGATGAGCGCAGTGCGTTTGCGGACATCATTAAAATAGGCAAAGAACATGCGCCCTGGTTTTGTGAGGCGCACAGCGTTTACATAGCTCTTCAATTTGCAGCTACCGAGCCTCACGATGCGCTCAAGACCGTCGATTCGGATGCCCTTCGGAGCGTTACAGTGTGGCATCACCTAGAGGGCTGCTTGTAGGAATTTCGGAGTCTGGTCGTCCCCTCGGGACTCAACTAGTTCTTGTTCCAGCGCTAGGCCCAGGAATAGCCCTGTTTCGCGAGCGGAAGCGTGCGGACGCGTTTGCCTGTGAGCGTGAAAAGAGCGTTGCACACGGCGGGCAGCACCGGTGGCAATGCCGGCTCGCCCAAACCGGTGGGCGAATTGTCGGTCTTGAGGAAATGGACTTCGATTTCGGGCGGGGCCTGCGTCAAGCGCACCGGCGGATATTCGTTGAAGTTGCTCTGCACGGCGCGGCCGCCGTCGATGGTGATCTCGTAGCCCATAAGGTGACTGAGCCCTTCGATTACGCCGCCTTGCACTTCATTCAGCGCGCCGCTGGGATTGATGATTTGGCTGCCGACGTCGCCGGCGACCCACACTTTGTTGACGCGAATTTTGTTACCCGGTGCGAGACTGACTTCCGCGACTTCCGCGAAATGCCCGCGGTGGCTGAAGTGGAAGGCCACGCCCATGGCCGTGTCTTTCGGCAGCTTGCGCGAACCCCAGCCGGATTTCTCGGCGACAAGTTCTAGCACGCCGCGCATGCGCTTCGCGTCGAACAACGGAGGAGGCGGCGCGCCCGCCGGGGCGCCATCCGGCGGCGTGAACGCAAGAGGCGCGCTGCTGAGCAGCGCCAACCGGAATTGCACGGGATCTTTTCCCGCGGCGTGCGCGAGTTCGTCGATGAACGATTGCATCACGAAAGCGATGCCGTTGCTTCCGGGGGCACGCATCGCGCCGGTCGGCACTCCGGTGGGCATCAGAGAGTTATGCAGCGCGTAGTTGGGAACGAAGCGCCCGGGAAATTCGTCTGGAGAAATGCCGGCGGCGGAGGCGAATTTCTCACCTTCGCCGAAGGAGATGAAGTGATTGCGCCATGCGACCAGGCTGCCCGAGGCATCGATCGCTGCCTTCAACGAGTGATAGCCCGCGGGCCGGTAAAAATCGTGGCGCATGTCGTCTTCGCGGGTCCATAAAAGCTTTACGGGCGCGCCGGTGACTTTCGAAATGTAGGCGCCTTCGATCATGTAGTCGTTGGTGAGGCGCCGCCCGAAGCCTCCGCCCATGCGCGTGAGGTGAATGGTGATGTCCTTTTCGCTGATGCCCAGCGTTTTCGCAACTTGGCCGAGGCCGCGCTGCGGCGTCTGGCTCGGCACCCACATTTCGAGCTTACCGTCCTGATAGTGCGCGGTGCAGTTTTGTGGCTCGAGCGGCGCGTGCGCTATGAATGGATAGGAGTAGTAGGCCTCGACAACCTTTGGCGCGTTTTGCAGCGCGGCTTCGGCGTCGCCGTCTTTGCGAAGAGAACGCGCGGGCGGTTGCTTAGAGAGTTCCTCGGCGCGGTGGGCGAATCCTTCGCTGCTCTGCTGCGCGGTTTTGCCCTCGTCCCACTTGACTAGCAGTTTTTGCCGCGCCATGCGTGCTTGCCACCAACTATCCGCAACAATGGCGACACCGCAGAGCAATCCGGTCAAGTCGTTTCCGCCTTCGACGACGAATGCATGGCGGACTCCTGGCATGGTCTTGATTTCGTCGACGTTCGCGGTAATGACCCTGCCGGCGAATACCGGGCACTTTTCGAATACGGCCCAAAGCATGCCGGGTACGGTGAAATCAATTCCAAAGAGCGGCTTGCCAGTCAAAATTGCGGCGTTGTCCACCTGCGGGATGGATTTGCCGATGATTTTGTAATCCTTGGGATCTTTTAGGTGCACGGTCTGGAGGTCAGGTGGGGGCAACGTCGCGGCTTTTGCGGCCAGCTCGCCATAGCCAAGCGAACGATTGCTGGACTGGTGATACACGCGGCCTGAGGCGGTAGTGCATTCCGACTCTGGCACGCTCCACATCTGCGCGGTGGCGGTGACCAGCATCTGACGGCCCGCTGCGCCAATGCGGCGCATGGGCTCCCAATTGTTCGGCGTGGCGGTGCTGCCTCCCGCAACCTGCGATCCGTATTTCGCGTAATCGACGTCGGCCTGTTCCGTACGCACATCTTTCCAGTCGACATCTAGCTCTTCCGCAATGAGCATTGGCAGCATGGTCTTGATGCCTTGGCCGATTTCTGGATTTTTGGCGGTGATGGTGACGATGCCGTCCGGCGCAATGCGGATGAAAGCGTTCGGCACCAGATTGGCTGGCGGCGGACCCTGCGGCGCTTGCCCGAAAACTTTCGGATCGATGTAGGCAGAGAGCAGCAAGCCCCCGCCTGCGATTGCGCTTACGCGGAGAAACGAGCGGCGCCCGATCGTGCTTGGAATGGTTGCGGTTGCCATAAGCGCCTCCCTAATCCCGACCCGATGCGCTGCCGCCACTGGCCATCCGCGCGGCGCGGCCATTCGTGCTCGCCGCCAAGGTAGCAGCCTTGTGAATGGCCTGACGAATGCGGATGTACGTTCCGCAGCGGCAGATGTTTCCGTTCATCGCCGCGTCAATATCTTGATCGGTTGGCTTGGGAGTTTTGGTGAGCAGCGCAGCAGCAGACATCATCTGCCCAGCCTGGCAATAGCCGCACTGCGGCACGTCGAACTCTGCCCACGCCCGCTGCACCGGATGGGAGCCGTCGGTCGACAGCCCTTCGATGGTGGTGATCTTGGCGTTGTCCGCGACGGATACCGGGGTCTGGCACGAGCGTACCGCGCGTCCACCGATGTGCACCGTGCAGGCGCCGCAGAAACCGATTCCGCAGCCGTACTTGGTGCCGCGAAGATTCAGCACATCGCGAATCACCCACAGGAGCGGCATGTCCGCGGGAGCGTCCACCGTGGCAGGCCGTCCGTTTACCGTCAGTTTGTATGGCATGGTTGAATCCTGGACAAAAAATTCACAGCGTGGTTAGAGCTGGGCCAAACCGAGTTTTCGAACAAGAAAGAACATAAAAGCGGACAAGGGCCCTTGTCAAACCAAAAAATCTTACCTGGAACCGCAGCGAATCTGAATTAGGGCAAATGACTTGGGGCAAATGCTTGCGGCAGTCCTCTCCTCTCATGTACGCTCCGAGCTTCGTAAAGCGCCGATTTTTGCGAGAGGCGCGTCCCCCCATCATCGCGTTGCGAGCGGATGGAAGGAGCCATGCAGGATGACGGGAATCGACTGGCTGATACTGGGCTTATATTTCGCGTTCGTGCTGGGCATCGGCGTGGCGCTCAAGGGTTCCATGAAGACCAGCGCGGACTTTTTTCTCGCCGGCCGTGCGATTCCCGCGTGGGTTGCCGGGCTCGCGTTCATGTCCGCGAACCTCGGGGCGCAGGAAGTCATTGGCATGGGTGCTTCCGGAGCGAAATACGGAATTGCCACTTCGCATTTTTACTGGATAGGCGCGATTCCCGCGATGGTCTTCGTCGGCATCTTCATGATGCCGTTTTACTACGGTTCCCGCGCGCGTTCCGTGCCCGAATACTTGCGTTTGCGTTTCGACGAAAAGACGCGCGGCCTCAACGCCATCTCCTTCGCCATCATGACCATTTTTTCCTCGGGCATCTCGATGTACGCCATCGCCAAGCTGATTCAGACGCTGCACGTTTTTGACGGAGTGTTTCAGCGGCTAGGACTGAATAGCTCGTGGATTTTTGACTTTGCCATCGTGATTTCCGCCATCGTAGTGCTCGTCTACACGTTTCTCGGCGGCTTATCGAGCGCCATCTACAACGAAGTGCTGCAATTTTTTCTGATCGTCGCGGGATTCCTGCCGCTCAGCTATTTGGGATTGAAGAATGTGGGTGGGTGGTCCGGACTGAAGGCTACGCTCGGGCCGAGTTATACGCACTCGTGGGCCGGGCTAAGTCACGCCAGCACCAACCGGCTCGGAGTGGAATGGTTCGGCCTGGCGATGGGCCTCGGCTTCGTACTCTCCTTCGGCTACTGGTGCACGGATTTTCTCGTCATACAGCGCGCCATGGCCGCGAAGTCTATGAGCGCGGCGCGGCGCACTCCGTTAATCGGCGCCTTCCCCAAAATGTTGTTTCCGTTTCTGGTCATCCTGCCGGGCTTGATTGCCATCGCGCTGCCCACGCAGCCCGCCGTTCCTTCGCACGCTCGCGTGGTCGTGGGCGCGGAGCCGCCGGGGAAAGGCATCATTCCTCTCAAGCTCGATGCCAGCTCCGGCCAGCCCATGCTCGACAAGGACGGCAAGCCGCAGCTCGATTATGATCTCGCCGTGCCCAGCATGCTGCTGCACTATTTCCCGCCGGGGATGCTCGGCCTTGGGCTGACCGCGCTGCTCGCCAGCTTCATGTCCGGCATGGCCGGCAACGTGACCGCCTTCAACACTGTCTGGACCTACGACATCTATCAGTCCTACATCCGGCCCGGCGCCACCGACGCGCATTATCTTTGGATGGGCCGTGCGTCCACGGTCTTTGGCATTGCGTTTTCCATCGCCGCGGCGTATATGGCCAACCGCTTCAACAATATTATGGACATGCTGCAGCTCGTCTTCGCGTTCGTGAACGCGCCACTGTTCGCCACGTTTTTGCTCGGAATGTTCTGGAAGCGCACGACGGGACACGCAGCTTTCACCGGCTTGCTCGCCGGAACCGCAGCGGCGGCGATTCATCATGGTCTCACGCTTCCCGCCGGCGCCGTTGTGGGCATCAAGGGCGGGTGGCTCGCGGTGACGCACACCTACCCGAGCGAGATGGCGCAGAATTTCTGGACCGCGATTTATGCGTGGAGCACCTGCTTTGTGGTCACCATTATTGTGAGCCTGCTGACGCGCGCGCCCGAAGAGAGCAAGCTGGTCGGGCTGGTCTATTCGCTGACGCCGAAGCCCGAAGAAGAGCCGCTCGCGTGGTACGCAAGGCCGGCTTCGCTGGCGCTCATGGTGCTTGCGGGAACGGTCTTGCTGAATATCATCTTCTGGTAGGAGGTCTGATGGGCATCGACATTCGCTTGCCGCTGGGAATTTTGTTCTTGCTGCTGGGATCAATCCTCGTTGTTTACGGCGCCGCGAGCGATGCGTCGCTCTACGGGCAATCTCTCGGCATCAATGTGAACCTCTATTGGGGAGTTGTGCTACTCGCGTTCGGCGCGCTCATGTTTGGGCTCAGCCGGCGCGGCGCGCGCGCGGAGGCCCGTACTGAAAGCACTTCGCAAGCTCCACGTTCCCCTGGTCATTGAGACCTTCGCTAAGATATGAAGCTCATCCGATGTCTCGATCCTTCTGGAAAAATTCAATATGCCGCGGAACAACCCGGCGGCGGGCACCTGCGGATGGAAGGCGATCCCTTCGGCAAGAATCGCGTCACCCAGGAACCGCCGAACATAGCAAAGATGTTAGCGCCTGTGGTCCCCGTCATGATCTGGTGCATCGGGCAGAACTATCGGCGCCACGCGGACGAAGTGGGCATGAGCTCGGGTGAGTATCCCGCGGTTTTTGCAAAGGGTGCGAACGCGTTGCAAGATCCTGGTGGGTCAATAGTCATTCCCACATGCGCGGGAACGGCGGAGCTGGACTACGAAGGCGAGCTGGTCGTCATCATCGGAAAGGCCTGCAAAGACGTGAGCCGCGAGCGCGCTCTCGAATATGTCGCGGGCTACACTTGCGGCAACGACGTGAGTGCTCGCGACTGGCAACTGAAAAAAGGCGGCAGCCAATGGTGCCGCGGAAAAAGCTTCGACACGTTTGCGCCCATCGGCCCTTGCTTGGTGACTCCGGATTCCATCGCGGACCCCAGCGGGCTGGGCATCCAGACCACGGTGAACGGCCGCGTGATGCAGGACGGAAACACGCGCGACATGGTACGCGACGTTCCGGCACTCATCGAATTTCTGAGCCAGAGCACGACGCTGCTGCCGGGCACCGCCATTTTTACCGGAACGCCGCATGGAGTGGGCATGGCGCAGAATCCGCCGCTGTGGCTCAAGCACGGCGACGAAGTTAGCGTCACGATCGAAAAAATCGGGACGTTGACCAATACCGTGCGCCACCTCTAGCGGCGATCGGTGATATTGCCGCACGCTGAACGAAGAACTCGCGTGGTATAGAATCGTACGCATAATGTCAGGAAACGGAGCAGCACAGCGCCGCGTCTTGCGGCTCGATTCGAGAGACAACGCTCTCGTAGCCTTGACGGACCTGCGCAAAGGCGAAACCGTGAGTTTTGCAGACAGTGAGTACGTGCTCGTTTCGGACGTTCCTGCCAAACATAAGTTTGTCACCGAAGATCTGCCGGCGGGCGGTGAGGTCATCATGTACGGCGTGCTGGTCGGCCGCACCGCGGAGCCGCTACAGCGCGGCGGGCTTCTTTCCACGCGCAATCTGCGCCACGCTGCCGCTGCATTTCACGATCGAGACGCGGCCCCGCGCTGGTCGCCGCCCGAAGTCTCGCGCTGGCGGGAGAAGAAATTTCTTGGATACCAAAGAGCGGATGGGCTGGTGGGCACGCGCAACTATTGGATCGTGCTTCCTCTGGTTTTCTGCGAAAACAGGAACCTGGCTGTTTTGAAGCAAGCCTTCGAGGAAGAGCTAGGCTTTGCCGCTCCTCAGATCTATCGCCGCCAGGTTGCGGAGATGGTGCGTCTGTATCGGGAGGGCAAGAGCGAGGACCTTCGCAGCGCTTCGTTTTCTGAAAACAAACCACCTGCGACCGCTGCCAGGGTTTTCCGCAATGTCGACGGCATAAAATTCCTGATGCACGAAGGCGGTTGCGGCGGCACGCGCGAGGACTCCGCAAATTTGTGCGCGCTGCTGGCCGGCTACATTCACCATCCGAACGTTGCCGGTGCCACCGTCTTGAGCCTCGGATGCCAGCACGCGCAAGTGACCATCCTGCAGGAAGAAATCAAGCGTCGCGACGCAAACTTCCGCAAGCCGCTACTTATTTTCGAGCAGCAAAAAAGCGCTTCCGAGTCGGCCATGATTTCGCAGGCGATTCGCGAGACGTTCCTCGGGTTGGTGGAAGCCGACAAAGCCCAGCGCCAGCTCGCGCCCTTGTCGCATCTTTGCGTCGGGTTGAAATGCGGCGGTTCCGATGGCTTCTCCGGAATTTCCGCCAATCCCGCGATAGGACACGTCGCTAACATTCTTGCCGTGCTCGGCGGGAGAGGAATTCTTTCGGAATTTCCTGAGCTTTGCGGCGTCGAGCAAGAACTCATCAATCGCTGCGTGAGTGCTAGCGTCGCGGAACGCTTCATGCACTTGATGACCGACTATGCGGCGCGAGCGAAAGCGGTGCGCGCTGGATTCGAGATGAATCCCTCGCCGGGAAATATTCGCGACGGGCTGCTCACCGATGCCATGAAATCGGCGGGCGCGGCAAAGAAGGGCGGCACCTCGCCGGTTACTGGGGTGCTCGACTATCCTGAATTTTCCACCGAACCGGGCTTGAACCTCCAATGCACGCCCGGCAATGACGTGGAGTGCGTCACCGCGCAAGTGGCTGCGGGCGCGAACGTCGTCTTGTTCACCACCGGTCTCGGCACGCCCACCGGCAATCCCATCGCACCGGTCATTAAATTATCCACGAACTCAGACTTGGCGCGGCGCATGCCGGACATCATCGATATCGACACCGGCGGCATAATTTCCGGCGAAACAACGATCGAGCAGATGGGCGAAGAAATTTTACAGCGCGTCATCCAAGTTGCGAGCGGCGAGCTTCACACCAAAGCCGAGCTGCTCGCGCAAAACGACTTCATTCCCTGGAAGCGAGGAGTCTCTCTCTGAGTGGCGCCCCGCAACATCGCGATGCCTTCCGCCTCGATGGCAAAGTTGCTGCGATCACCGGCGCCGCCAGCGGGATCGGCCGCGCCATCGCGCGACGCTTCGCGCAGCAAGGCGCGGCGGTGCGCATCCTTGATCTCGACGAGAAAGCAGGCAACGCCGCCGCGCAGGAAATTACGGCATCGTGCGGCGATGCCAAAGCCTACGCCTGCGACGTTTCCGACCAGTCGAGTGCCAAGGAAGTTTTCAACAAACTGGCGCGACAAGGTCGGCTCGATATTCTCGTGAACAACGCAGGCGTATCGCATATTGGCACCGTCGAGACGACAACCGAAGCGGATTTCGACCGCCTCTTCCGCATCAACGTGAAGGGCATCTACAACTGCACGCACGCCGCGATCGGGCACATGAAATCCCAAGGCGGCGGTGTGATTCTGAATATGGCCTCCATTGCGGGAACCGCGGCGTTGGCCGATCGTTTTGCGTATTCCATGACCAAAGGCGCTGTCGTGGCCATGACCTATTCCGTGGCCAAGGATTATCTGGCGCACAAGATCCGCTGCAACTGCATCTCTCCCGCGCGCGTGCACACCCCGTTCGTCGACGGCTACCTGCGAAAAAACTATCCCGGCCGCGAGAACGAAATGTTTCAGAAGCTTTCGGCGTCGCAGCCTATCGGCCGCATGGGTGAGCCTGAGGAAGTGGCCGCGCTCGCTCTTTTCCTTTGCTCGGAGGAAGCGGCGTTCATCACCGGAACGGATTATCCGGTCGACGGAGGATTCTTCAATCTCCGTGGATAAACGAAAGCGCGCGTTCCCGACAAGCAGAATCGTTAAATGAAGATTGATTCGCACCAGCACTTTTGGCGCTATGATGCCGTCCGCGATGCGTGGATCACTGACTCCATGGCAGTGTTGAAGCGCGACTTCCTGCCAGAGCATCTTGCCGCGGAACTCGCGGCGAACGGCCTCGACGCCTCCATCGCCGTGCAGGCCGATCAGTCCGAAAGCGAAACGATGTTTCTGCTCGGTCTTGCGGAAAAGAACAAGAGCGTCGCCGGCGTCGTCGGCTGGGTGGATCTTTCATCACCTCGCGTCGGGGAAAGGCTCGAGCATTTTTCGCACTCTTCGAAATTGCGCGGCTTCCGCCATATCGCGCAGTCCGAGCCGGACGATCGGTTTCTCGCCGGGGAAAACTTCGTCAAGGGCGTCGCGCAGTTGCGCGCATTCGGTTTCACCTACGACATTCTTATTTACCCAAAGCAATTGCCGGCGGCCATTGAACTCGCGACCCGCCTGCCTGAGCAGCGTTTTGTGGTCGATCACCTCGCCAAGCCGGAGATCAAGTCCGGGAAGACTGCGCCCTGGGCTGCACACATGAAAGAAATAGCACAAAACAAAAATGTGTTCTGCAAGCTTTCCGGCATGGTTACGGAAGCGGACTGGAAGCGTTCGAAAGCGGATGATTTCAAGCCTTACCTCAACGTGGTCTTCGGCGCTTTCGGAGCGGAGCGTTTGATGTTCGGCTCCGATTGGCCGGTATGCTTGTTGGCTGCGACGTATCGTCAGGTGAAGC
>Ga0307479_10006654_pt1 | contig 10624 bp, 4 predicted proteins | sample atmos_gasesECM4C_FD_203743 | JGI IMG/M metagenome (GOLD analysis project Ga0307479, IMG submission 203743) | Hardwood forest soil microbial communities from Morgan-Monroe State Forest, Indiana, United States - atmos_gasesECM4C_515 | ecosystem: Environmental > Terrestrial > Soil > Temperate...
TGCTCTACCGAGCACGATACCAACCTCCTAAATACTTCCACATGACAAACAGCCAGTGCCTTGCGTGCAACTTTTTCCGTGAACTGGTGCGCCAGCCCCTCGTGGTAGTATTCGCCACTGTTGTAGTCACGCGTGGAAGCCAGGTAAACCAATTTTGCAAAGTCACAAGGAATCTTGGAAAGGGACCGTGATTGAAGGTCTTGACAAGCAGCCGCTACATCCCCGTACGTTAGTTCCCCGCGCATCTTAATCGTATGAACGCTTGCTAGCCGCCGATTTCCTCTTGATCGGTCCTCATGATTTCCACCGCGGCCGAAGTTGCAGGCAAGACCTCTTCGCTAAACCTTCGCAATTTCCCCGCCAGTGCTAGAGACCACCGGAGAAGCCTGGTTGCGTGAAGGGGACCATAGCCCCAGACGATCCACCACAAAATCCCGCTCGTTAATTGAAAAAGGAAAGCCTCAAAGACCAGCCTGAGTTCACCTGCCGGTTTAATATCCCGATTGCCGCGTGCCGCGCGTCGGTGATCGTACATTAAGCCTCTCACTTCAGTCCGCAACTGCCGCAACCATGCAAGCGCGAGAACCGTGCGCTCTTCGCGAAACCTGAGCGCAAATTGTCGGGATGTCTCGCGGGCGACGAAACCAAAATCCTCAGAACTGAAGATCCTTGCGCTGACTTCCAGATCGAGGTCACGGTTCTTGAGATCAAACGAAACGTCCTCATGCATCCAGTAGAGCTCTCTATTGGAGCTTCGTCGCACAGCGTGTTGCAAAAGTAGTGCCAAAGCCGCCAGTGCCGCCACGTTGATTACGACAAGGTACAAGAGGACATTCATAGTCGGATGCCCCTCAACAGATGAGCCCTTGCCCAACTGAGCTTCTTTCTGGTTGTCAAGAATAGAGATTGGTAATCCACCTCGAGGCGTGGTTCGAGTCCAGACTCGGGAACCTGTGCATAACGCCACAATGCGCTGCACCACAATGTGAGGGCAAGAAGGTAAGAGACCGCTTGGATGTACTGCGCCCAGCGTTGAAAACTGTCACCGAGATAACCTCGGAGACTGAGATTGGCCGCGCTGGTTGCGAGAAAGAGGCCATAACCGTAGATGATCCCTTTCAGGTTTCTGCCAAGAGGAATTGCGTAGTAAGCGAATAAAGCAACCAAACCCGTGAGAAGTGCCGTTTGCACAATGCGCAAGTCACGTTCCGTTTCCAAAGCCCTCCTCCACGGAATCCAATTTGTGCTGTTCCATGCTTCGACGAAGACTCTGGTGATTGCGAAGACGAATAGAAAAGGAAGCACATTTCGTGCCATGCGTGCCGAACCCGGGTATCGTGCAAATGCGACCTTATAAACTTCCCAAACTAATGCACATCCCGCCAACACACAGGAGAATTCCGTACTCCAGTATGCAAAGCCGTAGAACTTTGGCCAAAGATAGTAAACGGGCAGGAGCGACAAGTCTCGCAAAAGTACCATCAGCACGTACAAGTAGAAAAAAGCATAATGCCTTAGCAACTTCCCTCGTATGGCCCGAATGAGCACTACATTCTCAAGTATGATTGCCAGTAGCCACAGGGCTGTAAGAAGCATCTTCAACCTCTGCGAAATGTGCGAATCGTATCACAAGTAGGGGAGAAGATGCTGAGCACCTTCTCCCCCTTCCAATTGAATCTATGACCATAGGCCTGGCGGGATCGGCGGAAGTGGAGCACCTCCATCTGCAAGGACCTTCGTGGTGCCATTTGCCACAGCACGGTGTATACCCGCGAAGGCAAGGAGAGTTGTACACAGAAGTAGGAACAGCGGCAACTTTTTTTTGAGAACCATCGTTTTTCTCCTAGAAGTGAAGTTGAGCGACACGCCCCGTAAGGGGAGAGTCGATGGCAAACTAAGGGACGCAACAGCACGTTGTGGAAGAATGTGTGGCTTGCTCGGATTACCGACCAAGCTAGGTTTTGATTTTCTGAGTAGGCGGCTCTTTGACTGCAAAAGAGGAATAACAAAATACAGTCGGGCTTCTTTCGTACCTTTGGCTAGACGCGTTTGACGCGGCTCGAGACCTGCACACAACGTTTGTAGGTCTCATGCTTCGTCTCGGTTGTAACTTAGGCTTTTTCAATATTATGAAGAGGAGTTGGCCTCTTTCCGATAAATCGCGCGCCTTCGTGGCATCGAGATCACAGGTTCATCGTCACTTATTCCCAACTCACGACTCAATCACCTTCCGATCTAGCAAAGAGTTTGGCTGCTCGGCAAACTGAGCAGGCGAGACCATCGAAGCGCGCATGCATGCGATATACAAATACTATTTTCGATGCAACCGGCTCGTGATTATCCCTCTCAGGGAACTCTAGCGCTGTGACAACAGGGAGTCTGGCGCAAAGATTGACATGGTTAAGGATTCGACCGACAGCCAATCGAGTCCAAGATGAAGCGGAAATACCTTTCGGATCAAAAAGTACCAACAATTCTTACTACTTGCCAGGTTCATACGAGACCAACGACACGAAGAAGTTGATGAGAGCGCTGTTTCTCAGACGATTAGTCCGTGGTCGGGTCCTGATGTTTGACATTGCAGGCAGTACAGCAAGCCGAATGGTCCCCCAATCCCTTGCCTCCGGCGCTTTTAAGCATTCCGCGCAAGTCAATTTCTCGGTGCAGTAGATCAGGTCGGAAACGGAGGGCAATGCATGCGCGGCCAAGGGGGAGACAGCAAAATCAAAGAGTCCCTCTTGACTCTAGCGAAACTGAAGATTCCCTTTCGTCGGCCTGACAAAACTTTCAACGGGCCCCGCATCATTTTGATTGAAAACTATGTTCTCACCGAGGATGAAATTATCGCTCTGCATGAAGCAGGCAAGCTCGACGTGGAAAATATCAGAAGAATGATAGCTCGTATTAAGAATAGTCAGAAAAGTGGGGAAGGGGAAAAGTCATAGGAGCCTTGAAGTTATGAGCGACTCCATTTATCACAACTGTCGCAGAAGCCAGAGGGTGCTGCTCCGACTCGCAGTGCTGATTAGGACCGAGGCATCCGAACGAGCAGGCATCCAGAGTTTGGCCTTTACACAGGTCGTAAACGCCTACGGCGGTCTTTTGGACGCCTCACTCCGAATGACCGCAGGTCAGCACATCATCCTGGTAAACCCTCAATCCGGCAAGGAAGCCAGCTGCCGCATCGTTCGGGTTGACAAGTTATTTGAGGGTTGCTTCCCCACGGCATTTGAGTTTGACGAGCGCAGTCCAAGTTTCTGGCCTATTAGCTTTCCTCCCGTACATTGGGGCGTGAAACAAGAAGTTCCTACGGAAAATCGATGAAACCAGAGTCAACTTACGTCGTGCTTGACAGCCCAGCCAACGGGAGTCGGCGTCTATGAGGTCGAATAAATACGTTTTGATCGTGTTGGCTGTTCTTTTCTCTTCGCGAGGGGCTTATCTGTTGATCGATTCTGTCCAACATTCGGGGAAGCGCGCCGAAGAATTCATATTGCTAGGTGGAACACTTACGGCTTTAGGACTAGCGGCCATGTTTTTAGCATTCAAGCGACGGGCTCAAGTCATACAGCTACCGCGGGACATGAGGCGCCGTTCGTTCTCTTCTAGAGGGCCAAACACGCAGAGAATCGAAAAATGACTAACAGGCACAGTCACCGCCACCCAGCTGAACGAGGCGTTACGAGGAAGTCGTAGATGAATGGGATGCTCCCTTCGTTAAAGCACTGAAGTTGCTGGTCGCTGACGACTCTGCCGCGTAGGCACGCTGATGAAGCGCTGATGCGAGTAAGAGGAGACACAAAGACCCCTAGGGAGGCCGCGAAGCTCACTGTTTGCCTCTCGCAGAAGCCAGGCGCGAATGATCTTTCGAAATTTGCCAAGGCTAAAGGTTCGATCCAGTTTGCGCTGGAGAAGCCGCTACCTCTGCCTCTGATCCGCAAGAGCGCTATTCAATGTTCAGTGTGACGGTTGCCGAGTGCTGCGCGGTTCCACTCACTCCCGTCACCGTGATGGAGTAGCTGCCCGGTGGCGTGCCATTACTGTTGTGTGGGTAGCTTGCGCATCCAACGAGAGAAGCTCCCAACCCGCCGAGCACGATGAGCCAAAGCGCGAACGCAGCGGAACGTGCCGGCAAGAGCGCACCCCACGGGGTCCGCCGCCGCACGACTAGTAGTCCGGCGCCCAATATAGCTGCCAGTAGTCCGATCGGACCCACCGGAAAATTCCGCCCCGTAGGAACCGGGGGCAGCGCCGCACCGGCCGTAGCCGTTACAGTCATTGTTATTTTCGTTGTTGTAGAACCCGGCGTGACGGGGTTCTGACTGAACTGGGCGGTGGTACCTCTCGGCAACCCGGCGACGCTCAACTGGATCGCATCGGCAAACCCATTGCTAGTTGGAGCAATCGAAATGGTGACAGGAGTTGGCTGGCCGGGCATCACATTCACCGATGAAGCGGGCCCGGCTACGCCGAAGGAGTCGATGGTGAAGCTGCTCGCGGTTGAAGTACTGCCACCAGGCGCCGGATTGGTCACAGTGACGTTAACTGTGCCGCCGCTCGAAAGGTCGGCCGCTGGGACCGCCACCGTGAGTTGCGTTGCGCTAGCGAAGGTTGTCGTTTCAGTCTTGCCGTTGAAGCTCACCGTCGAAGTTGAAACGAAACCCGAACCGTTTACAGTGAGAGTGAAGGCTGCGCCAGCCGGAGCATGTAGCGGTGAGAGACTGCCGATCAGCGGAGCAGGATTGTTGACCGTGAGCGTATCGGAGGCGCTCTTGACGCTGCCGAGCATGGCGGTGACTTGAGAAGTGCCTGCGCTCACCCCCGTTGCCAAGCCGGTGTTCGCGCCAATGGTAGCCACCGAAGGAGTGGCCGATGTCCAGGTAACGCTGGCAGTGATATTTTGCGTCGAGTTATCGCTGTATGTCCCCGTGGCAGCGAACTGCTGCGTCGACCCCAAGAGTATTGACGGAGCAGCCGGGGTCAGTTTGATAGAAACCAATGTCAAAGATGTGATCGTCAACGTGCCAATGGCATCGCTGGCCTGGTAGTTCGCGTTGGTGAGGGAGGCATCTACCGTGTAGCTGCCTGCAGTCGTCGGTGCCGTCGTGGTGGGGCCATAGACAGTCCCAGCGGTGCCGGTATATGTGACCGAAACCCCCGTCAGCCCGTTCGGGTTAGTTGTCACGGTGGCGGATTTCGGCGTTCCGTCATAAGTCTGTGAGAGGTTCGAGAGAGTAAGCGTCGCCGCTGCCTTGACTAAGGTCACTGGAAACGCCGCGCTAGTCGTGGCACTGTAATTGTTATCCGCGGCTTTCGTGGCCGTCAGTGAACAAGTCCCGGCAGCATTGCTTACACTCACCGTTGTCCCTGTCACCGAGCAGCCCGTTGATGCTCCGGCACTGAAGCTCACCAAGCCTGTGCCGCTGCCGCCCGTGGCTGTCGCCGTACCGGTCGTCCCATACGTCACGCTCGCCGGCCCTGTTACCGTCAGCGACACCTGGCTCGCGAGAATCGCTGCTGCCGAAGTCTGCTGCTGTGCCGCCGCGGTGTAATTGCCGTTACCGGCTTGGTTGGCATCTATGGTGCAGACCCCGCTGGCGCTCAGCATCGTCACCGTAGCGCTGGCCACTCCGCCCGCCACGGCCGGAGTTCCCAGCGAGCACACACCCGTGCTTACGGCATCCACTGAAAGCGTTACTGTCAGCCCGGAGGTGGATTGTGCGGCTACAGGGAACGTGCTGTTGTAGGCCGCGTTTGCCGGCGCCGTCGTTGTGAACGAAATCGTCTGGCCCGCCAACGTTGCTGTCGCAGAGGTCTGCTGCTGCACCGCTGCGCCGTAATTGCCGTTACCGGCTTGGTTGGCATCTATGGTGCAGACCCCGCTGGCGCTCAGCATCGTCACCGTAGCGCTGGTCACTCCGCCCGCCACGCCGGGAGTTCCCAGCGAGCAGACACCCGTGCTTATGGCATCCACTGAGAGCGTTACTGTCAGCCCGGACGTGGATTGTGCGGCTACAGGGAACGTGCTGTTGTAGGCCGCGTTTGCCGGAGCCGCCGTCGTGAACGAAATCGTCTGGCTCGCCTGGTTCACCGTCTGCGGCAGCGGGGTTGCCGTGCTGCCGGCATCCGTGCCGGTGGCGTTGAAGTTGGTGTCGCCGCTGTAAACCGCGGTGATCGAATCTACGCCCGTACCCATAACCCAGAGAGTATTGTCCGCGTGCAAAGACGACAACAGGTTGTTTGTCGAGTCGAGAACCACGCCATAAATGGCGGCGGGCGAAGGGCCTCCGCTTGGATTCAAGTTCGCCCAAGCAGCCGGGCCTCCCAAGCCGTTGGCGTTGATGATCCCCCAAACGGTATTTGTTGGGGACTGAGCCTGCAGCAGCCCTCTGTTGTTCGCAACGTCGTACACCCCAGTGGTCAGGCCACCAAAATTTGGCGGTGCCGCAGGATCTCCCTGCGCAATCAGATTGGTCCATACGGGACTGCCGCCAAGGCCGTTAGCGTTACTCAACACCCAGACGGCATTTGTCAGACTACAGCTCCCGCTCACCATACCGCTGCCACCCGTGACGGTCATCCGGTTGTTGGCGGAGTCGTAAAAAGTGGTAGGCCCGTATTGGCCGGAAGGAGGTCCGCCGGTCGGAGAGAGCTGGATCCATGCCGGGGTCCCTCCGGTCCCATTGGCATTGGTCAATACCCAGGTATCGCTATAAGTAGAGCACGCACTGCCGCCACCATTTTGGCCGCCGAAGATCATCAGCCGGTTGGTTGCCGAGTCATAGGCCATAGCGGAATTAATCCGAGCAGGGGGCGCTGTGGCCGGAGATAGTTCTGTCCATGCGGGCGTGCCGCCTTGTCCGTTGGCGTGCGATAGGACCCAAACGTCATTGCCTGTCGGGAAACAACCGCCCAAGCAACCACCGAAAATGATCATGCTATTGGTCGTAGGGTCGTAAACTGACATGGCCGAGTGCCTGCCCGGGGGCGGTCCTCCCGTCGGGGAGAGCTGAGTCCAAGTCGGCGTTCCGCCCAGCCCATTTGCATTGCTCAGAACCCAAAGTTGATTTGGCCCGGAACAGGCAGGCTGTCCGTAAAAAATCAGATCTCCTTGCCCGTCTCCCAGGATTGGCAGGTTGCACAGGAAGCTTGGCGCGGTTCCGCTGGTCGTGGTTGGGCTCCAGCCCTGCGCCGAGACGGGGAGCGAGGAGAGGTTAAGAGGCGAGCCGGTACCCAAGACCGTTGTGCCTAGCATAAAAGTCAGAGTGCCGCTCGGAGTTCCCGTTCCGGGAGGGACCGGTGCCGCTGTCGCCGTGAGCGTCACCGATTGACCGAAATTTGCGGCATTGGGCAAGGATGTAACAAAGGTGAACGCGTCGATTTTTGCCGCTGTCGCTGAAGTCTGCTGCTGCGCGGCCGCACTGTAACCACCGCCGCCCGCTTGGTTTGCGTCGACGGTGCAGGTTCCGGTACCGCTCAGCATGGTCATCGTCGCGCTGGTTACGCCGCCCGCAACGTTGGGAGTCCCCAGCGAGCAGACTGATGTGCTGCTTGAATCCACAGCTAACGTCACCGTCAGCCCGGAGGTGGATTGTGCGGCGACAGGGAAGGTACTGTTGTAGCTCGCACTCGGCGGAGCTGTTGTTGTGAAAGAAATTGTTTGGCCGAGCCCCAGAACCGCGGCCGAAGTCTGCTGCTGCGCCGCTGCGCTGTAATTGGCGTTACCCGGCTGGTTGGCATCAATGGTGCAGGTTCCGCTGCCGCTTATAATCGTAACGGTGGCGCTAGTCACCCCACCTGCCACGCTGGAGGTTCCCAGGGAACAGACGCCTGTGCTTGCCGCATCCACTGTCAATGCCACCGTCAGCCCGGAGGTGGATTGCGCCGCCACGGGGAATGAACTGCCGTAACCCGCGCTTGATGGCGCTGCAGTCGTGAATGAGATCGTCTGGTTGCCTTGCACCAATGCGACTGTGAACGGCGCGCTGGTCGTTGCGTTGTAGTTGTTATCTGCGGATTGTGTCGCCACAAGAGAACACGTTCCGGTGATATTGCTCACGCTCACTGTCGTGCCTGACACCGAGCAGCCTGTCGAGGCTCCAACACTGAAGCTCAGAGCGCCCGTGCCGCTGCCACCAGTGACTGTGGCTGTTCCGGTCGATCCGTAGGCTACGCTAGCCGGTCCCGTCACCGTTAGCGTCGCCTGATTTATCTGTGCCGCGGTTGCTGAGGATTGTTGCAGCGCCGCCGGGGTGTAGGTGGCGTCGCCTAGTTGGATGGCGAAAATGGTGCACGTTCCGGTCCCGCTCAGCATGGTCACCGTCGCGCTGGTCACTCCGCCTGCTATGCTGGGCGCTCCCAACGAACAGACCGCAGTGCTGGTTGAATTCACGGATAACGTTACCGTCAGCCCGGAAGTAGATTGCGCGGCCACCGGGAAGGTGCTGTTGTAATTCGCATTGGATGGCGCCGGAGTCGTGAACGTAACCGTCTGTGCGACCGTCCCTGGCGGGGTCTGGTCGAGCTCGAAAGCTCCGATGTCGCAAGCAGAACCTTGGGGACGCGTTACCCCGCGCTGATCGGTGGTGACCGCGTTCCCGCTTGTATCCGTGCAGTAGTTGATGGGGCTCAGCGGGATGGCATCCACGGCCGGACTGGTGGCCAGCAGCGCAATCGTCTGGGTTGGGCCGCCATTGGCTTTCAGGCCGGTAGGATCAAGCCCTGCGGGAGTGCTGTTCAAGTCCCCGGTCTGCGTGAAGGAGGCGGAGCAGGTGGCGTCGTCGGACAGATTGTGACCCTGGGAAATGAAAGTTGTCCCGTTGCAGTTACCACCACCACCGGAATTATTGGCAAAGAGGGAATTCTTGGTCGTGAGCGTTCCTTGGTTGTAAATGCCGCCGTAGTAGGAGGAGGCGGAGTTGCCGGAGACGGTACTATTGGTCAGCGTCACTATTCCAAAGCTGTAGATACCGGCGTAGTAGCTGGCGGTGTTGCCTGACACCGTGCTGTTGCTGAGCGTCAGCGATCCATAGTTATAGAAGCCGCCGGCGTAGCTGGCGGTGTTGCCCGACACCGTGCTGTTGGTCAGGGTCAGCGTTCCCCCGTTGTAGAAGCCGCCCCCGAAGGAACTGGAGTTGCCGGAGACGGTGCTGTTGGTCAGCGTCAGCGTTCCGGTATTGAAGATGCCGCCAACGTCACTGGGGGCGGAGTTGCCGGACACGGTGCTATTGGTCAGGGTCAGGGTTCCGTAGTTGTAGATGCCGCCGACGAAGTTGGTGGCGGAGTTGCCGGACACGGCGCTGTTGGTCAGGGTCAGCGTTCCCCCGTTGGCGATGCCGCCGCCGTATGGGTAGCCGCCGAAGTTCCCGTTCTCGATGGTCACGCCGGAGATATTTACGGTGATTCCTCGGCCGATGGAAAGAACCTGGACGGTGTTGCCCCCGCTGACCGCCACATTGGAAGCGCCGGGGCCGCTGATGGTCAGGCTGATGTTAACCGTAAGCGTGCTGGCCAGGGTGATGGTGGCCGGATAAGCGAGACTAAAATTAACGGTGTCGCCGGAGACGGCGTTGGCAATGGCGTCGCGCAGCGAGCCAAAGCCGCTGTCGTTGGTGTTGGTAACCGTGAGACTAGTGCCGATGGCCGCCGCGGTGGCGGAAGTTTGCTGCTGCGCCGCTGTACTGTAATTGCTGTTACCCGGTTGGTTGGCGTCAATGGTGCAGACTCCGGTGGCGCTCAACATCGCCACCGTCGCGCTGGTCACCCCGCTCGATACGCTTGAAGTTCCCAGCGAGCAGACGCCCGCGCTGACGGCATCGACTGACAACACCACCGTCAGCCCGGAAGTGGATTGCGCGGCTACCGGGAACACGCTGTAGTAGTTCGCACTCGCTGGCGCTGCCGTCGTGAACGTGATCGTCTGACTCACGGTGCCAACCTGGCCGCTGCCTCCGAGGGCGATGCTCTGGGTGGCAGGGGTGGGAGCAGAGGCATTCATGGCGTTGTCGGTGAAGGTCGCGGCACTTACGATGACGCCCGCCGCTTGCGGAATAAAGCTGACGCTCAGGTTGCAGCTCGCGCCCGGTGGCAGCGAGAAGCTGCTGGTGCAATCGGCGGGAGTACCCGAGCCTGCCACCTGCTGGAAAGAATTCGCACCTATGCTCAGGCCTGGCGGGATTCCAGCCAGTAACTGATTGCCGATGTTTTGCACCGTGACCGACTGCGGGCTGTCCGCGCTGGTGTTGCCTACGAAAGTCGCGGCAAAACTGAAGACTGGCGGCTGCGAGCGCAGAACCTCCACAGCCCGGTTGTTGTTGGTATCCGCGATGAAGACATTTCCCGCTGCATCCACTGCCACACCATTCGGGGTATTCAGTCCGGTGCCCACGGTGGTCTGGGCGCCGCCACCGGTCGGAACCTCCACCACCTGGTTGTTGCCTGGATCCGCGATGAAGACATTTCCCGCGCCATCCACCGCCACACCATTCGGGGCATTCAGTCCGGTGCCCACGGTGGTCTGAGCGCCGCCACCGGTCGGAACCTCCACCACCTGGCTGTTGCCTGGATCCGCGATGAAAACATTTCCCGCGCCATCCACTGCCACACCATTCGGGGTATTCAGTCC
>Ga0307479_10006656_pt1 | contig 10623 bp, 13 predicted proteins | sample atmos_gasesECM4C_FD_203743 | JGI IMG/M metagenome (GOLD analysis project Ga0307479, IMG submission 203743) | Hardwood forest soil microbial communities from Morgan-Monroe State Forest, Indiana, United States - atmos_gasesECM4C_515 | ecosystem: Environmental > Terrestrial > Soil > Temperate...
TGCGCGGAACGGTCGAGTGGTATGACCGCGACTGCGTCAAACTAACCCGCCAGGGCAGCCCCAATCTGCTCATCTTCAAGCGCGTCATCAAGTACGTTTACAAGGATGGCGAAGAGTCCGCTAAGGGCGGGGAAGAGTAAATTCATTACTTTCGGAGGGTATGCCCGACAGCCGCTCCGAAGGTAAGCAGCGCCTTCGCTGCGAGCGAGCCTTCCCCGGTTCGAATCTCGCATTCCGCCACAACAAAGTTTCGCCCCACGCGCAAGACGCGCGCGTCGGCCTTCACTCGCCCTCGCGGCACTGCCTCCAGGTAATTGATGCTTAATTCCACCGTGGCCAGGGCCGTTCCTTTCGGCAGTACCGTATAGGAGGCAATTGCCGCCGCCGTGTCTGCCATGGCGGCGAGAATGCCTCCATGGACGACGCCGTGCAGTTGCTTGTGCTGTCGCCGCACGTCCAACCGCAGCACGGCGCGGCCCGAATCCACACTATCCAGCTCGAAGCCGAGCATTTCTGTCGCGTGGCTCTCTTTAAGCTTTAACCGGAGAACCTCTTTAAGCCGCTTGGACTGATTGGCTGTTTTTGATTTCATCGCCGTGGGGTGCTCTCTCTCAATAAGCGGAAAGCCCACCATCCAGAGGAATCGCCACTCCCGTGACCCACGAGGATTCCTTAGACGCCAGGAACACTGCCATGTCAGCGACGTCCTCGGGGCGGCCGATGCGCCCGAGGGGGATCTGAGCGACTCGTGAACGCCGTGCCGCTTCCCCCTCCGAACCGGAAGCGAAGAGATCGAGGATCAGTTCCGTCTCTACTAGGGAGGGGCAGATGCAGTTCACGCGAATTTTCTCGTGCGCATGATCCATGGCCATAGATTTCGTCAGTTGGGTGACACCACCCTTGCTGGTAGCGTACGCGGCCCGGCCTTTCATCGCGATCAGCCCCAGGATAGAACCGATGTTAATAATCGAGCCGCCTCCCGCCTTGCGAAGCTCGGGTAAGGCCGCGCGGGACATTAGGAATGGCCCCTTGACGTTGACAAGCATTATGCGGTCCCAATCCTCTTCGGGAATTGTCTCCACTGTCGATACATGCAGCGCGCCCGCGTTGTTCACGAGCACGTCCAATCGCCCGAATCGCGCGACGGTTTCCCGCACCGCGCGCACGGTATCTTTCGACTGCGTCACATCGCAAGCGACCGCCAGAGCTTGCCCGCCCTGCTTCTCGATTTGCCCCACCACTTCCTTGAGCTTGTCGATCCGCCTGCCTGCTACTGCCACGTCGGCCCCTTCCCTGGAGAAAGCCAGCGCGATCGCCTTGCCCATCCCAGAGCCGCCGCCCGTAATGAGTGCCGTTTGACCTGCTAATCGTGTCACGTTCCGCCTCGCTTCCACGTCTAATAGGGGTGTCCAAGCGCCAGCCGCCACCGCACGCGGGTGCGCGCGACTCTAGCATTCGTTGTTTCGGCCTGCAAGCCGCCTCACGGCCGGAAATAGCCGCGAAATAAGGTACGCTGGCGGCACAAGAGATCACTCGGAGCTCGAAAGCGAACCACATGCGCATCGGCATTACTTGCTATCCAACCTATGGTGGTTCCGGCGTCGTCGCCACCGAACTCGGCATGGAGCTTGCCGCGCGCGGTCACGACGTTCACTTCATCAGTTACGCCCCGCCGATTCGTATGAACCGCAACGGTGAGCACATCCACTTTCATGAAGTGGAGGTTGCGTCCTACCCCCTCTTCGACCATCCGCCTTATACACTGGCGCTTGCAACCAAGATGTTGGAAGTTTTCGAGTCCGAATCACTCGATCTGCTTCATGTACATTACGCCATTCCCCACTCCGTAAGCGCGCTGCTGGCGCGTTCCATGGCCGCGCCACGCCGGCTCCCGTTCATCACCACATTGCATGGCACGGATATCACCCTCGTTGGCAGCAACCGGAGCTACCTGCCGATTACCCGTTTTTCCATCGAACAAAGCGACGGCGTAACGGCGATCTCGCGTTACCTGCTGAATCAAACGATCAAAGAGTTTGACATCAAGCGGCCGATCGAAGTCATCCCCAATTTCGTAAATTGCGATCTGTACAGCCGGGCCGCCGATAAGGGACTCCGCGCCCAATGGGCGCCCAATGGCGAACCCATTCTGATGCACCTCTCGAATTTCCGCCCCGTGAAGCGCCTCACCGATACGGTGGAAATCTTCGCTCTCGTCCGCGTCAAAATGCCCGCCAAGCTTGTGCTCATCGGTGACGGCCCGGACCGCAGTGCCGCCGAATACCTCGTCCGAAAAAAACGCTTGCAGAAAGACGTTTTCTTCCTCGGCAAGCAAGACAATGTCTACGAAAAACTGGCCGCCGCCGACCTTTTCCTCTTGCCTTCGCAGCTCGAATCTTTTGGCCTTGCCGCTCTTGAAGCCATGGCCTGCGAAGTTCCGGTGATCGCCACGAACACGGGCGGTGTACCGGAAGTGGTCGAACACGGCGTGGATGGATACTTGGTGGAACCCGGCGACGTGAAGGAAGCGGCGCGCTACGCCATCGAAATTTTGTCCCGCGCCGACCGCGGACGCGAGATGGGTAAGACGGCCCGCATCAACGCCAAAAAGAAATTCTGCGCCAACGACGTCATCCCACAGTACGAGGGCTACTACCAGCGCGTCCTCGAACAATCCTCAGCGGCCCGCGCTTAGAAGTCTTTAGTTTGGCGCCTTGCCATCGCTCCGAGTGATCGTTTCGGATGCAGAAAGCTCATCCAGCGATCGGGCATAAACCTAGTCCCCGGACTGGGCCCTGGCAAAGTGGCGAGCCAGCTCTGACGCGTAGTGTCTGCCGATGTGCTCGCGGTTTTCCGCGAGCCATTCGCTCAGCCGAGTTTTCCCCGTCGGAGAACCTTCGGGAGCGAGCAGGTTAGCCATGAGGCCCTTGTATTCCTCCCATGTAAGGACAACGTCCCCCACGATCCAACCAGTCAAGCGCGTGCAAACATACGCAAGGGGCATCGGCAAGTGAATAGGGCTAGCCGAACGGCCCACTTGCGCAGAAATGAGTCTTACGAGCTCCTCAAACGTAAACGTTTCGGGTCCCACAGCATCCAGTATTGTATCTGCTTCCCCCGCAACATCTTCGGCCATCAACTGCGCCATGTCCTCCACGTAGATGGGACGAATGCGGTAGCGGCCATCACTGGGGATGCCGAACACAGGAAAACGACGGACGAACCAAGCGATGTTGTTGATGAGAATGTCTTCGAGGCCGAAGATGACTGTGGGCCGCAAAATAGCGTGAGAGAGGCCCGAGTCAAGGACGGCCTGTTCTAACTGAGCTTTCCCCCTGTAGTAGCCCAGCGGGGATTCGAGTGAAGGGTTGGCGATGCTGACGTGCACAATGCGCCTAACCCCGGCGTCCTTTGCAGCACTGATCAATGTGCGCGTGTTGTGAACAGCAGTCTCAAAGGTGGATTTCCCACGGGGAAAGCGCACCCAGTAGGTATTTATCAGGGTTGACGCGCCGCGAAGGGATTCCGTGAGTTGCTGAGGGTGATCGAAGTTGTAGGGAAAGACATGGACATGGTCCGCAAAGGGATTTGCCCGCTCCGGGTGGTATGTCAGGGTGCGGATTCTGTATCCACGGTTGAGCAAGATCCGCGTCGCGTACTTGCCCGTGTAGCTAAACGCGCCCGTGATGACAACCGTCTCGCCTGGAGAGTTCTTTTCCTGCATTTGTTCTTCCCGATCATCGCCCCTCGGCGCGCCAACGTCTTGGAGCTTTGCTCGCCAGCTCGTACCTGAGATTGCCTCGGCAGCTTTCCAGGCTCTAGGCTTCTCGTCGCGACGTTATTTCAGTCGGACAACTCATCGCTGCACAACGGCGGCGGGCCGCGATCCAGCGATAGCCGTCGCGAAGAAGGCCTATCATTCCAGGGAATTGGGCTACCCACACCAGCGGGCGCGCCCACCAGATTTCGCGTGCCAGCGCCACCGCCGCATCCGCGCCGCCGGATTGGCGGCCATCCGAGAGGAGAAACCTCATCTCGCGCATCAATTCAAAGGGTGACAAGCCCAGCAGCGCGCCGACGCGCGGATCCTGCAGAGGCGCCACAGTCAGTCCTCGCCGCTCAAGAATCGGCGCCAGCCAGCGAGCAATGCGTGTGCAGAACTCGCATTCCGCGTCAAAAAACAGCCAGCCTCGGGCGTGCCTTCCTTTTACCTCGGTGAACTCTGAAGTGAGTGAGATCATGATTTTATTTTCGCAGCGCCGCTTGTGCGGGCTGCATGCCCGGCCTCCGACCTTTCGGGACCAGTTCCGCCCGGCGCTACAAAGTCAGATATCTGATCCCAGGTTGCACGAATTGTTTTCAGCATGGCCGGATAGATAATCCATTTTCGGAACGGATCGATTAAGCCCATGTAAAACGGCGTAATCCACGTTCTCTGGCGCACGTAGACCGCAAAGTAGAATCGGTAGCTATCGGCCCTTTCAGCGAGGGCACTGAGGGCCGCAGCATGGACAGTACGATTCTGCATTTCAACTAGCTGTTCGTTCTCGAAACGATAGACAACGCGGAACAGTCCTTCTTTCGTTCCAGATACGGCTAAGGAACGAGCACGATCCTCTGGCGTTAGGCGACTTCCAAACGACGCTGCCAAGGCATCCCTCGGTTCGGCCTCAAGCCGAAAAATGCGCCCAAGAAAAAGCCGAAGACGGACAAGCGCGCGGGCCACTGGCGGAAGTCTGTTAGTTCCGCCATGACTCGCCTGGCGAAGAAATTCAGAAAGGGTAACGCCGTCGCGGTGCGTGGGTAGGTCAACCGCCCAGACGTCGTGCAGCGGGACGTCGGCGAGAAACGTGTGCACGCGAAGCGGTAGCGCGTAAAACTCCGTTGGAGAAATCTGCGGCATCTTTTATTCTCAATACAAAACTCTTATCCAGCAGCTTTGGCCTTCCCTGCCCCCAGTAGCGTAATGACCTTGCCGCGCAGCTTTACGACGCCTTTCAGTGCGCCCGTGGGCATTCTCAGAATTTCTTCGAACAATCCAGTCATGGCAGTCAGGAATTCGAGCATACTTTCCAGGCGTTCCCGGGTGTAAGCGTCGCCCGGGGTGCTCGCCTTCAGCTCGTGCACGCACTCCGCGATCGCGTGCAGCGTCGGATCAATCTCGCGCCGCTTGCGCTCTTCCGAAACGATGCGAAAAATCTCCCAGACATCCTTGATGGACTCAAAATGGTCGCGCCGGTCGCCAAGCACGTGCACCACTCGGACGATGCCCCAGCCCTGCAGCTCGCGCAGGCTGGTGCTGACGTTCGAACGCGCCACCGCCAGCGTCGTTGCAATCTCATCCGCCGGCACCGGTCGCGGCGAAAGAAACAGGAGCGCGTGCACCTGCGCCACGGTGCGGTTGATGCCCCAGCGGGTGCCCATTTCCCCCCAATGGAGGATGAATTTCTGGGCGACGGGAGTTAGTGGCGTTTTTGTTCTTTCGCTCATTTCTGTAATAACAGAAACTACAGTATAAACTTCCCGTTGTCAAGCTCTTTTTTGCTCTTCCCTTCTAACCCTAAGTCCCTATCTGTGTTGTCGTACTTCTGGCGTGGTCCACGCTTCGCGGAGCTCGGTCCGCTGATCAAGGCACCTGGCCCGCGACTTCCGGCTGCATCGCCGGCACTAGTTCGGGAATCTCAATGCGGATTACCGTGCCTTCATCCGGCCGGCTCTGAATCTCTAACTGAAAATCCGTACCGTACAGCACGCGCAGACGTTCGCGCACGTTGCTTAGCCCGATTCCCTCCACGTACACGTGCGGCAGCTTCTCTTCGGAAATGCCCACGCCGTTGTCTTCAATTTCAATGCGCAACCGTCCGTCCCGGTTAGTGGTCCGCAGCTCGATCTTTCCGCCGTCAATTTTCGGGGCCAGGCCATGCTTCAGGCAATTCTCCACGATGGGCTGCAACAACATGCTCGGCACAAACGCTTCGAGCGCCGCATAGTCGATCTGCTGCACGATCTCCAGGTTGTCCTTGCCGAACCGCGCTACTTCGATGTCCAGGTAGTTGTCAATGAATTCCAGCTCTTCGCGCAAAGGCACGAACGTTTCATGCTTGCGCAGCAGCCGCCGTAAAATGTTGCTCAGCTTCAACACCACGCCGCGCGCCGCATCCGGATCAAGGCGAATCAGCGCCGTCACCGTGTTCAGCGTGTTGAACAAAAAGTGCGGATTGATCTGCCGGGACAGCGCGTCCATGCGCGCTTTCAGCAGCAACTGTTGGTGCCGCTCCAGGTTCATCTCGACGCGGGTGTTGTTCCAGATTTTCAGCGGCGCCGCGACCGACATAAGCGTCGCGATCACTACCAAGATCTGCCACCAATCCCACCGGGCGTCGATCGCAAACAGCCATTGGGGTTTCGTGGCCTTGACAAGCACCACGCGGCCCAACTCCAGGCCGACGCACGCTGTCAGCGGCAGCATTTCCCAGGAAATCTCCGCCCGACGCACGAATCGCACCACTGCCCTCGGAATATTCAAGAATGTGAACGGGCCAAAATTCCAGAGGTCCTCTTTGTTGGGGATCGCTTGCCGGATTAATCCGCCGAGCAGGCCCGCCGCAGACGCTGCCGGCATTGCCAGCCATTCGTGCGCCATAAGCGCGGGAATCGTGATGATGGCTCCGCCGAGGGGGCCCACCACGCGCCCGCCAAGCAGCCCCATCAGGAACGCACCTTCTAGGGCCCCGTCGGCAAACTGGTATTGAAATCCAACCAGGCGCAGCGTTACGCCGACAATCAGCGGCGGAGTCATGAACAGCATCAATTTCAGTTTTTGGTCGGGATCGCGTTCCTCCGTGAACAGCACACGGCGAAAGGTGTTCCACCGCGCCAGCAAGGCGGCAATGGAAGACGCTACGCCTACCTTCAGCAATAGCGTAAACAGCAAGTCTTTGAATGAGGTGAGGGTTTCCATATTCGAAAGGCGGACCGCAACATTTAACGCTAGCCAATCCAACGAACGATGTAAAGAGTCCCCGTGCTTGCGCGGAACGGGTTCAGACGCTACTGGCGCGATTTTTTCGCTTCCGCCCTACCTGCTATACTGCTCGTTTCCGATGGGCAAAAATTTACGGCCGGGCAAGTCTCCAAAGAAAAAAAAACCTGTGGTGCGGATGATCGCGCGCGCCGAGTTGCCTACGCGTTATGGCCGATTCACGATTTACGGCTTTCGCGGCCGCAGCCCGCAGGAAGAAGCTGTCGCGCTTGTCCGCGGTGACCTTCGCGGCCCCTTTGGAAAGGCGGCTGCGCCTCTCGTTCGTGTGCATTCCCAGTGCCTGACTGGCGACGTCCTGACTTCGCTGCGTTGCGACTGCCGCGCTCAACTAGAGCTCTCACTACGGAAGATTGGCCAAGCGCCCTCGGGCGTGCTGCTCTATCTGGCGCAGGAAGGCCGCGGGATCGGACTGATGAACAAGCTTCGCGCCTACCAGCTCCAGGACGGCGGGATGGACACGGTTGAAGCCAACGAAAATCTTGGCTTTGCCGCAGACGCGCGCGACTACCGCTTCTCCGCGGAGATTCTCAAGCAGCTCGGCGCAAAAAAGATCCGCCTGCTCTCCAATAATCCAGAAAAGGTCCGCCAACTCGAAAGCGCAGGCGTCCAGGTGATTGAGCGGGTTCCGTGCCAGCCGCGCGTTTCCAAGACTTCCCATGCGTACCTGCGCACGAAAAAATCCAAAATGGGCCATCTGCTCGAAGGACTTTGACGCAGCATCTACGCTAAAAAGAAAAGTAGGCGGCCGGGCAGAGAACGCTCCTGGGTGCACTAACCTCCGCCGACGAACTGCACGATTTCATAGCGGTCGCCTGCCTCAACCTGCGTCGCTAGCCACATGGGTCGCGGCAAAATCTCTAGATTGCGCTCGACGGCGACGCGCCCGGCATCCAAACCCAATTCACCCAAAAGACCAGTCACCGTCGTGCCTGCCATTGTCTCGCGGCTTTCTCCGTTCACCGAAATCGTGATTGCCGTACTCATCGTTGTCTCTTAGGTCTGCCGCACGCGCGGCTTGGCCCGCAGTTGAAATCGCAAATGCGCCTTCGCGGCTCCGTCTCTAGCTTCGATGACGAGCGCCGATTCGGTGCCGGCAAGACGCGGCATGTCAAATTCCAGCCGAGCTTGGCCGTCTTTACCGGTTTTGGTTTTGAACTCCCCAGGCGTCGCAGCCCCGTCGATCTTGGCGGCGACCTGCGCGCCTGCCACGCCGCCTCCGTTCTCTTTGTGCCGCACGGCGATTTGCAATGTGGCGCGTTTCCCCGCCAGCCAGCTCGTCGCGTTCACCAGCTCGAGAGCGAGCGCGGATGGTCCCGGGGCCGCAGGCGCCGGGGGAGGCTTAAGCAGCAGAACGCCGGTGCGGATCTCTTCGAGCACGCTCCGATGCTGCTTGTCAAGGCGCTCCTTCAGCGCTCCCTCGCGGTCCGCATTCAGCGGCAGCAAATCGAAATAATTATTCGTCCGCCGGTGCAGCACCCGTCCGCGGCAGTAGACCGTCGTATCAATCAGTGCATGCGCCGCGCCATGGTCTTCGGTCTGCACGTGGTACACGGTCCCATCCACGTTCACATTCGTGTTGTGTCCAAAGATCATCTTCCCATCCGCTCGAGGCCCCGCCACGCCGCATTTGACCGACTGGCAGTTGAATCGTTATTATAACTCTTCACGTATGAGTGGTTCAGGCCTTCAATCTTACGCTCCGCTTCTCTTACACCTGCTGGTGGCCTTGGCGCTCGCCGGTGCGTTGACGGCTGTCTCCGTCCTGGTCGGCTGGCGGCGTCCCACTCGCGCCAAACTGCAGCCTTATGAGTGCGGCATGGAACCCACAGGAACCGCCCGCGAACCTTTCTCCGTCAAGTTTTACCTGGTGGCGATGATTTTCATTCTTTTCGATGTGGAAGCGATTTTTCTATACCCTTGGGCCTACGTTTTTCGCAGCTTACAGTGGTATGGCTTCGCGGAGATGATGCTATACATCGCCATTCTGCTGGTCGGTTATCTCTATCTTTGGAAAAAGGGCGCGCTGGACTGGCATAAATAATCCCCGCCTCCTTTTCCGGAAATTGCGTTGAACACTGTGACGGACAGCACCAGTCAAAGCGCTAATGTTGTGGTCGAACATCTGCGCGCGTGGAATCCAAAAGCCGTCGCCGAGGTCATTCAGTTTCGCGGCGAAACAACCGTTGTCGTGCCCCGCGAACTGCTGCGCGGCGCCGCCGAGCGATGCCGCCAAGACGCCGCCCTTCAATTTAACCTGCTCTCCGATGCCACCTGCGTCGACCGTTTTCCCATCGAGCCGCGCTTCGAATTGAATTATCACCTGGTCTCCATCCCCCGGCGCGACAGAGTCCGGCTTCGCGTCCGCCTGTCGGGAAACGATCCCGTCGTGGATTCGCTTATTCCGGTCTGGCCGGGCGCCAATTGGCTGGAACGCGAGGTTTTCGATCTTTTCGGCATCCACTTCACGGGGCACACAGATTTGCGCCGCATTCTCCTCCCTGAGGACTGGGAAGGCCATCCCTTGCGCAGGGATTACCCCGTCGAGGGCTTTCGTGACGTTCCTTCGACCGGAGCTTTGTTCAGGAAGAGCGCACCATGACCACGATCGAAACCGCTATCGGCGCCACAAAAACCATGGTGCTCAACATGGGGCCGCAGCACCCGTCAACACACGGAGTGCTGCGCATATTGCTCGAGCTCGATGGGGAAACTGTCGTCAAAGCTGTCCCCGACGTCGGCTATCTCCACACCGGAATTGAAAAATCCTGCGAAGACAAGACCTATTCGCAGGCCATTACCCTGACTGACCGCATCGATTACCTCTCACCGCTGGGTAACAATCTCGTTTATTGCCTGGCGGTCGAAAAGCTCCTTGGCCTGGAGGCCCCCAAGCGCGCGCAATACATCCGTGTCCTGATGGTTGAGCTGCAGCGCATCTCATCTCACCTGGTCTGGCTCGGCACGCATGCTATCGACCTCGGGGCGATGTCCGTCTTCCTGTACTGCTTCCGCGAGCGTGAAGAGATCCTCAAGATTTTCGAAATGTTCTCCGGCCAGCGCATGATGACCAGCTACATTCGCATCGGCGGACTCGCCCTGGAGCCGCCCGCCGGCTGGCGCCCGGCAGTCGAGCGTTTCCTGAAGATGATGCCCAGCCGCATCGACGAATACGAAACATTGCTCACGGAAAACCGCATCTGGATGGGGCGCACCAAGGGCGTTGGCTACATCTCCGCCGAGGACGCCATTGCCCTCAGCATGACCGGCCCAACGCTGCGCGCCGCAGGGATTCCCTACGACAACCGCAAGTTTTTCCCTTATTCGAGCTACGAGGAATTCGATTTCGACGTTCCCACGCGCACGGATTCGGATTGCTTCGGGCGTTACATGATCCGTGTCGCGGAAATGCGGGAGAGCCTGAAAATCATCCGTCAAGCGCTCGGCAAGATTTCCGATGAAGGCCCGATCAAGGCCGAAGCCCCCGGCATCGTGCCCCCGCAGCGCGAAAAAATGAAGACGGAGATGGAAGCGCTCATCTACCACTTCAAGATTTTCACCGAGGGATTCTCGCCCGCGCCCGG
>Ga0307479_10006657_pt1 | contig 10621 bp, 9 predicted proteins | sample atmos_gasesECM4C_FD_203743 | JGI IMG/M metagenome (GOLD analysis project Ga0307479, IMG submission 203743) | Hardwood forest soil microbial communities from Morgan-Monroe State Forest, Indiana, United States - atmos_gasesECM4C_515 | ecosystem: Environmental > Terrestrial > Soil > Temperate...
TGGCCGGAATCATTCGCGGGCCGACGATCTACAACCCGCTGGTCAACTGGACGTCGGCCAAGAAGCGGCAGAAGCAGGTCCTCGACGCGATGATCCGCGACAACAAGATCTCCGCCGCCGACGCGGCGCAGGCCTTTGCCGAAGACATCGCGCCGCCGACGCACTTGTTCATGCCTACCAACACGATCAGCGCACCGGCGTTCGTCAGCTACGTGGTGTCACAGCTGATCACGCAGTTCGGCACGGAGATGACCTACCAGGGCGGCCTGCGCGTGGTGTCAACGCTCAACCCGACGCTGCAGAACATCGGGCAGAACGTGGTGAGCGGCGTGATCGGCTCGCTCGCGTACCGGCGCGTCACCCAGGGCTCGCTGGTCGCGCTCGACCCCACCAGCGGAGCCATCCTCGTCATGGTCGGGTCGGCAAACCCGAATACATATGGAGGTCAGTACAACCTCGCGGTCTGGCCACCTCGCAACCCCGGGTCGTCGATGAAGATCTATACGTACACGGCGGCAATCGCGAGCGGCAAGTTCACGATGACGACGCCAATCCAGGACTCGCCGCTCGTCTATCGCGATCCGATGTCTCTAGAGGTCTACAAGCCGGTGAATTACGACGGCCACTACCACGGTACCTGCCAGCTGCAGGCATGCATGGGCAACTCGCTCAACATCCCGGCCGTGAAGGTCGAGCTGGGCATCGGCGTCTCGAGCGTGGTGGACATGGCGCGCACGATGGGCGCGCCGCCGTACCAGCTGCACGGGACCGACTCGAACGGCTTTCCCGTCTATACCAACAACGACGCAGACAACACGTTCGGTCCTTCGCTGACGCTCGGCGGCTACGGCGAGACCCCGCTGCAGATGGCAACCGGCGCATCGGTCCTCGCGGCGCAGGGGGTGCTCCGCCAGCCTTACGCGATCAACATCGTCCTGAAGAACGACCACCTCGTCTACGCGCATCAACACGATCCGGGCAAGCAGGTGATCGACCCGCGAGTGGCCTACATCATGGAGCAGATCATGTCCAACGACAACAACCGCGCCATGATCTTCGGGCGCAACTCGCTGCTGACCCTGCCCGGCAGAACAGTCGGCGTGAAGACCGGAACGTCGGACTCGTTCGCGGACGCGTGGACGGTCGGCTACACGCCGCACCTCGTCGCTGCGGTGTGGGGCGGCAACGCCAACTGGAACGTGAAGATGACGCTGAACTCGGACAGCTACTACATCGCGGCGCCGATGTGGCACCCCTTCATGCAGCAGGCGCTCGACGCGATGGGCATCGGCAACGAGTGGTACAGCGAGCCTGCAGGTCTGGTCAACCAGAGCTGCCACGGCCAGATGGCCTACTACATGCCGGGAACGCACTGCTAGCCGGCGTCAGGATGCAGACCAGGTTCGACAAGCACGGCCGCGAGCTTCCCGACACCGGGCATGGTTGCGGTTGCCGCCAGTGCGCCGACAGCAACGCCCCGCGCTACGAGCGGCGCGGCGAGCCCGAGCGCACGACCGGCGAATGGAGTCCGATGCGCCGGTGGCTCATCCGCCTGGTGGGCCGCCGCAGGCGAGGTCAGCAGGTCGTCGCCTGAGGCCGGGGGAAACCTCAGTGGGTTTCCCGGGTCGGGGTCTAGCCCTCTACCGCCAGACTCCGTTCGCGGGCGGGTTCCTCTTCGTACGCCGCCTGCGGACCGTAGGAGTGCTTGAGCATCACGCGCAGCCGCTCCTTGGCGACCGCCAGCCTCGAGGCAACGGTGCGCTCGGGAATGCCCAACGCCTGAGCGATCGCGCGATTCGTGTAGCCGTGGTAGTGGCGCAGCACGATCGCCGCGGCCTGCTTGGGCGGCAGCTTGCCAAGCGCCGTGGCCAGGTCGCGGTGCTCCACGATCTCCTGCGGGTCCGGAGCGAGCCCGGGCCGGCCCAGCCGGCGAATCACCTCGCCGACCTCACGCAGCCGCATCTTGCGCTGGTACGAGACCGCCGCGTTGATCGCGATCCGGTGCACCCACGCCTCCGCGGGTGCGATCGGCTGCCACGTCGCCCACTTCTTGTACGCGCGCTCGAACGCATCCTGCGCGCAGTCCTCGGCCGCAGCTCGATCGCCGAGCATGGCGGTCAGGGTTCCGAGAATCTTTCCGTACGACGCCTGGTACAGGCGCTCGAAATCAGCTTCATTTCCGGCCTTGTAGGTGGTGAGTGCTGCCTGCGATTCAACGGCGTTCGCAGATGTGATCGGCTCCGCCATATGCTTTCCTTGACCCCCTCTGAGTTCAGGTGAGTTCAAATCACCTGGCCCTTACTCTCCACCTGGAAGGGCGCTCACGTCACCGTACGTATGGGCGGATTTTGCCTAACGCACTTGCAGTAGCAGGTGTCGCGGCGCCCCGCGACGTTGTCAAGACGAATGAATCCACCGGCAGAGTCGAGTGGTGGCTATGCGATGGATACGCTGGCGACCCTCGCGAGCGGACTGGGCGTCGACTCACGCGAGACCGGGCGCAAGGCGCTCGAGGTCGTGCGCGCGCGTTCGCCTGAGCTCATCGTCGCCTCCGAACAGTCGGGCGAGGATCTTGTCAGCACGTCCGCCGGCTTCATCGAGATGCTGCTCGCCTCGCTGCGCTACGACGCCGACGACATACCGCCCATGGACCTGGAGCAGCGTGCACGGGACTACGGGAGGCTGCGCGCCGCGCAGGGATTGCCCCTCGAATCGCTGATCGAGGTGGTCGCGGTCTACAGGCGGGCGACCATCGAGCTGCTCTCTCGGCCGATCGAGGGCAAGCCTCACTACGACGAGATCATCTCGATGGCCCAGGGACGGCTCGAGGACGTGACCGAACGACTTACCAGCGCGATCGCGCGCGGCTACCTCGACCACGTCGACGAGCAGCATCGGGTGCGAGAGGGTGAGATGTCCGGCCTCGCGGCCATCGCGACCGCCATGGGCCGGTCGCTCGACCTGGGCGAGACCGCAGAGGTGGCGCTGGTCGAGGCCCTGGCGACGCTGCGTCTCAGCACCGGCGCGCTCTGGCTGCGGGAACGCTCGATATACAAGCTCGTCCACACCGTCGGGCTGGAGTCCGACCAGGTCGACGACTTCGCGCGCCAGGTGGGCCCGCAGGTGAAGGCTTCCGCGTCGGCGGTCGGCCGCTCCGAGTCGCAGGCCGATCGAGTGGCCGGTCGGGAATGGAATGCGATCCGTGCTCAGCTTCGCCTGCATACGCGCGCCGTCGGTGTCATGAGCGTAGGAACGATGGTCGACCGCGTATTCAACCCGTCCGAGCTGCTGTTCGTGGCAGCTGTTGCCGACCAGGTCGCGATTGCCATCGACCGCGCGCGCCAGTTCGCGAGCGAGGCGCGGACGGACCACCTCACCGGCCTCGCCAACCGCCGCGAGTTCGAGCGCGTGATGGAGCGCGAGGTAGCGCTCGCGGACCGGCACAACCGGCGGCTGTCGCTGATGATGATCGACCTCGACAACCTCAAGCGCATCAACGACAAGCTCGGGCACGGCGCCGGAGACGGCGCGCTGAAGCTGGTCGCGCAGCAGCTGCAGCGCGTGGTCCGTGCGTCCGACCTGTGCGCCCGCCTCGGTGGCGACGAGTTCGGTGTGGCCATGCCGGAGACAGACATCGACCGTGCGCGCGACGTCGCGATTCGCTTGCGCCGCGCCGTCGACCATGCCGTTCTGGGCATGCGTGCGCCGGAGCACGTCGAGGTCAGCGTGGGGATCGCCGCGTGGGGGCCGGGCCAGGACTGGCAGGCCGTGTACCAGGCCGCGGACGCCGACCTGTACGAGGACAAGCGCCGTCGCAAGACGGTCAGGCGATGGCAGCACGAAGACCAGCAGCCGCCGCAGATCCGGCTTCTGGGTCGGGCCGGGCGGCGGAAGGCGTCCGGGGCCTAACCCCTGGCGGCGGCTACTCGACCAGCGCCAGCTCGCGAGCCTTGACGATGGCCTCGAGCTTGGAGTGGACGCCGAGCTTGCTGCCCAGGCTGCGGATGTGCGTACGCACCGTCGTGTAGCTGATCCCCAGCCTGGCCGCGATGTCACGGCTCGACGTCCCCTCGGCCATCATCCTCAGCACCTCTTTCTCGCGGGGCGTAAGCCTTTCGAGCTGTGCCTCGACCTCGCGCCGGCTGTTGAGGAGCTGCGCGATCGTTCGGGGCGTGAAAAGCGATCCCCCCTTCGCGACCGTGCGGATGGCGTCAACGACGTCCTGCGCCGCGCGTGACTTGTGGATGAAGGCGCTGGCCCCCGCCTCGAGCGCGGCGAAGCGGGCGGCGTCGCTGTCTTCACGCGTCAGAAAGATGAGCTTGGTCTCCGGGCGCACCTGGCGGATGCCACCGGCCGCGTCGGCGCCGGTTCCGTCGGTGAGGCGGAAGTCGATCAGAACCAGGTCGGGCTTCAGCTCGGCCGCGCGCGTGATCGACTCCGCCACCGAGCCGCTGTGGCCGACGACCTTCATGTCGTCCTGGTCGTTGATCAGCGCGGCCAGGCCCTCGGCCACGACCTGGTGATCCTCGACGATCATCACGCGCGTCTGAGCGGTCACCGTTGCGCTTTCGATTCTGACAGCGGCACTCCGACGATCTGCAAAATCGCTTCCCCCCTTTGCCTCGCGTCTGACCGGAGTTTACTTCTCTCGTTCCGAGGCAAGCAAAACATCGTCAAATTCGTACTGGCGGGTATTGCTCTCAGAGAGCGCGTTGACAAGGCGAAGGGAGCTGACAGACTGGCTGCTTCAGTCGGGCTCCCCCGTCAAAAGGAGCGCGTGGTCATGCAGGCGGTCGAGAGGTTTTCGGTTCGGCGGTACTCGGCGATCCGCCTGCGTTTTCTATTTGCGGTGGTTGCTCGACGAGCGTTTCGGATCGTCAACGGCTCGGCGAGTCACATCATCGTCAGGCCGATCGTGGTCATGGCAGCGAGGGTTCTTGGGCCCGGGCCGACCCGCCTGAAGCTCGTCAAGCTCGCCCACAATCTCGGAAACAACGGGGCTGTGGTCGAGCTGCCTCGGGGTGACGTTGCAAGCGCCGCATCTGAGTCGAGCCAGCGCGCGGCGTAGGCTGACACTCGGCGCCTTTCCGCCGCCGATTGGCGGGCGGCGGCCGGAATTCTTGGGGACGCCGGGTAGTCCGGTTGTGGGAGACGTTTCTGCTACAGATGAACGACTTCGACAAGTTCCTGGACCTGCAGCTTCGGCACATGCTCGACCCGGTCGTCGCCACTCCGGCGCCTCCGCGCAGGAGCCGGCCGCCTAAGGCGCGGAAGCCGGTCCTGGCCGTCCAGGCCTCGATCGAGCTGGTCCCTGAGGCGGTGTCCGCCGGCGAGCCTCTGATGGCGGCCGTTCCGGTCGCCTCTTCGCGGCTCTAACCAAGAACCCCTTCCTTCCTCTCGCGAGGCCGGGTCGCAAGATCCGGCCTCTCTTCGTGCGATCACCCCGGCCGGTGATGTGACCTAGGCACGAGGAGGCGTGGCGGTCAGCCGTAGGACGTTTTTCCGACCTGGCCGCACAGCGGCGACTCTTGCACATGTCGCGTGCCGCCTGCCAGCGAGGGTGAAACCGGCCCGAGTATCGTCACTCGACGGATGACTCGAGTCGTCATCGTTGGGGGTGGAGGCACCGGGGATGCCTGCGCGTTTGCGCTGCGCAAACGCGGATTCGACGGCGAGATCCTGATCCTGAGCGCGGACCACGACCGTCCCTACGACCGTCCATACCTCTCCAAGGAGTTCCTGCGCGGCGAGGTCGAGCTGCCGAAGGTGTTCCTCCACGAGGAGGACGCTTACGCGCAAGAGCGCATCGAGCTGCGTCTCGAGCAGCGCGTGATGGGCGGGTCGCTCGAGGAGCGCTCACTGACCCTCGCCAGCGGTGACCATGTCCGCTTCGACGTCCTGGTGCTCGGCCTTGGCGGCACCCCGCGCCGACTGCCCAACCTGCCGGACGCCGGCAACCTCCGCACGCTCCGTTCGCTGCGCGACAGCGCTCAGCTCCGCGAGGCGTTGAAGAGCGCGAATCGGGTCCTGCTCGTGGGCGCAGGCTTCATCGGAGCCGAGGTCGCGGCCTCGGCTCGCCAGCTTGGCAAGGAGGTGCTTCTGCTCGAGGCGGCGCCGGTGCCTCTGCTTCGGGCGCTCGGCCTCGACGTGGGGGAGATCTACGCCGGCATCCACCGCAGTCACGGCGTCGATGTCCGCACGGGGACGACCGTGTCTGAATGGCACACCGACCAAAGCGGCGTCGCCGCGGTCACGCTGTCCGACGGGAAGCGCGAAGAGGTCGACCTCGCGCTCATCGCCGTCGGCATCGACCCCAACGTCGAGGTGCCTGGCGCCCTCGGTCTGGAGCTCGAAGGTGGCGGCATCAGGGTCGACGAGTCCTTGAGGGCGGCCCCGGACGTCTACATCGGCGGCGACATCGCTTTTCACCACCACCCGGTGCTGGAGCGGTCAATCCGCGTCGAGCACTGGGAGGTAGCCAAGGGACAGGGCCGTGGAATCGCGGTCTCCATCACCGATGGGCCGACGCCTTACCGAAAGCTTCCCTACTTCTGGTCCGACCAGTACGACGTCAGCCTCGAGTACCGCGGTAACGCGTCGGGCGACGACACGGTGGTGTGGCGCGGCGACCGCAAGGGCTTGAAGTTCACGGTGTTCTACCTGCGCAACGGGCTGGTCGAGGGTGTGCTTTCGATGAACGACTCCAAGACCAACGAGCTGGGCGGCAAGCTGATCGAAAGCAGGAGGCGGATGGACCAGGCCGACCTCGCCGACGCAGACCTGGCGGAGCTGGTCTCGGCCACCAATCAGGCGACCGGCTGATTCTCCTCAGGTAGCAGCCAGGGCAGAGCCTCGGACATCGATCGCAGCAGCGTGGCCTGGTGCTCCTTGCTGATCAGGTTGCCTGCCACCAGTCCAAGCGCCGCCATGAACGCCGCGTCTTCCGCTTTGTGGCCGATCTCGCCGTGCTCGGCCTTCCAGCTGACGAGGGCGCCGCCCGACTCGGTCAGGCCGAAAAGGTTGCGACGGACCTCGTCCCACGCCTCGCCGCGGCCGGCTTGCTCGATCGCATGCGCCGCCGCCTTCTCCGCCTTGTGTATCTGCTCGAGCCCGTGCAGCCGCGCGTGCTTGTCCCAGCCTTGCGCCGCGCGCTCGACGCCCGAAGGCGACAGGATGCGGATGTCCTCGACCAACCGCTGGATCGTCTTCTGGTGTTCGGGGAATCCGTAGCCCTCGGCGTCGATGCTCACAGTCGCTACAGGCTAACGCAACCAGGCGGGCACCCAGCCGAAGCGTCCTACCGCATAGGGGCCGGGGCCGGATGCGATGACCTGAGCGTTGACGAGGACGCCCAGGTAGTAAAGCCAGCGGAACCCGTCGTCGTTGACCGAGAACGCGACCGTGAGCGCGAGCCCGACGGCAAGGAGGAATCCAAGGATTCCCACCCAACGCGATGCGAGCCCGAGGATGAGCAGGACGGCGACCAGCGTCTCCGCGACCGCCTCGCCGAGGGCGAATGGAAACCAGTTGGGCGCGATCACCGCAACGAGGAGGTCGTGAAGTCCCGGGATCGGATTGGCTTTCGCCATCGCGTCCATTACGCCATGCATCCACCCGACGCCCTGCCACTTCTGGCTCGCGAAGTAGAGCCAGTACAGCCCGACAACGACCCGGAACAGACTCGGCCAGGCCTTGGCCACGAATGCCAGCGTAGCTACCTCATCGCGCGCAACATGGGGTCGGTTGCGAGCTGGAACGCCCGTGCGGCGGGTCGCATATGCATGCGGTTGAGGCGATGCTGGATCGCGCCCTTCAGGATCGCCGCACGCAGCTTGCCTTCGGAAAAGTCGGTGTTGAACAGCAGCCGGTTGTGGCGGACCTTGTGCCACTCGCCGCGCATCCTGCGCTCACGCACCCTTTCGTAAAAGCCGGTGCCGGGCAGCGGGTAGGCGATCGTGTAGCTCACGTAGTCGAGCGGAAGGCTGGACGAGAAGTTGATGGACCGGATGAGGGAGTCCGTCGTCTCGCCGAGGTAACCCACCATGAAAAAGCCCGCCGCCTTGATCCCCGCCGCGACGCACGCTTCGACCGCGGCGCGCGCCTGGTCCGGCGTGATGCCCTTCTTCATCTCCTTCAGCACCCGTTCGTCTCCGGATTCGATCCCGAAAAAGATCCGCTTGCACCCCGCTCGGTGCATCTGCTCGAACAGCGCCTGGTCGACGTGGGTCACGCGGCTGAGGCACTCCCACGTGAGCGGAAGGTGCGCGTCCTCGATCGCCTTCGCGAGCTCCATCGTGCGCTTGTAGTTGAGGGTGAAGAGGTCGTCTGACATCCAGATGTGGTCGTAGCCCAGGCCGGCGATCTCTCGCATCTCTTCGACCACCGACTCGGTCGGCCGCGCGCTGAACAGGTCCCCGAAAACCGACTTGTGACAGAAATCGCAGCGAAACGGACATCCTCGCGTCGACATCAGCGGTGTGGTGGCGTCCTTCCAGTGCTTGCGCCAGTAGGCGATGTACTGGGCGTTGGGAACGTCGCCGCGATACGGCAGCGGTAGGTTGGACATGTCCTTGCTGCGACTGCGGGCGGTGCTCGTGATGACCTCGCCGTCACGCTTGAACACCACGCCCGGGATCTCCTCCCAGCGCCGGTCCTGGAGGTGCTCCATGATCGAGACGATCGTCTCCTCGCCCTCGCCGACCGCGACGATGTCGAACTGGTCGACGAAGGTGTTGGGCTCGCCTGACGGGTACGGCCCGCCGACGACGGTGAGCGCCTTCCCGCGCACCTGCTCGGCGAGTGACAGTGCCTCGTCCTGCATGGTGATCATGCAGTAGATCCCGATCACCGACGGCTGGAGCCGGTCGATCTCCTCCAGCACCTCGCGGCGCTCGAGGAACGTGTGGTCTATGTGGCGCACCGTGTAGCCCGCGCGGCGAAGCGACGCGCTCAGGTACATGAGCCCGAGCGACGGCATTATCCAGTGACGCCCCTGCTGCGGGACGCGCTGCGGATAGACGAGGACAACGTCTACGTGCTGACTCATCTCGCCCCCTGCACGTTGATGTGGTAGCCGGCCCCGCCGAAGTTCCCATCGAAGATGTAGTCGAGCCCCGCCCAGTTGAAGTCCGGTGGTGTCGACTCGCGGCCCGCGAACAGCGATGCGCCCGGGATCGCGGGCACCGACCACTCCACGCCCAACCCACCGGAACGCAGGCGCGCCCAGCTGCCAGTCACCAGCGTCCAGCTCGGAAACTGTTTCGCGATCAAGGTCGACTGGTGGTCGGCCGCGACATCATCGAAAGCTGCCGACTGCTCGTTCAGGACCGCGACCTGTGTGTATCCAGGGGTGAGCCACATCGTCTTGACGCTGACCGACACGCCGGTCGCGTCGAGCGTGTAGGTCACCGCGATCGCGCCCCTTGACTCGATCGGCACGAATCGATACCCATGCGCGTTGTCGCCGCCGATCTCGTCGAGCTGGAAGGTTCGCTGCCACGACGTGCTCGACAGCGCGACGTCGCTCACGGTTCGCGAGTAGACCCAGCCGTCGGGGTAGCGCACGATGGGGACGCCAAAGCCGATTCCCTCGCCCGTCGCGGCCGGGCCCATGGTCATTCCCTTGGCAAGGGGCGCGGTCTTGCCCGCGGGGACGGCCTGCAGGCTGAGCTGCGGCCACAGCCGGTACACGTATACGGGCTTGCCGGCGCTCACCTGGTAGCTCTTCTGGTGCCCGACCGAGAGGAACGGAGCGGACGCATGGCCACGCGCTAGGTCCGGGAACACAAGGGTCGCGCGGTAGTAGCCGATGTCCTCGAGCGCGAGCGTGGTCACGTCCTGCGTGCGGAGCCACGCCACCGCCGAGGCCTGGTCTTGCGGAAGTGATCGCGAACCGGTGATGCTCGCGGGCTGTTTTCCGCTGTAGTACGCGACGACCGGCGAGTCGGTCAGAAGCACGCCCGGGCTGCCGCTCGTCGCGCGCCCGGCCGCGATCAGTCCGTCGTTCAGGCTGCCGAAGCTCGCGAACACCGGCAGGAACGCGACCGCCAGGAGGGCGGTGGCGCCGGCAGTCGCCAGCCGCACAGTCGCGGAGTAGCGGTCGAGCGCCGCCGCCGCCAGCAGCGCCAACGCCGGCAGGGCCGGGTAGAGGTAGCGGTGGCTGCCCGTGTACACACCCAGCCCGACCAGCCCGAAGACGGCGGCGAGGTAGACCGCCGCGGGCACGTAGATGTACCGCCACGCCGCGGTGACATGGGTACGAACGGCGATCGCGCCGCCGACCACGCCGAACACGAAAAGCGGGAGCGCGGCGAGACCAAATGTGCCGCCCAGCTGGAGCAGTCGCGCAACGCCGCTGCCGGCCACGCTGCCGCGGGCCGTCGCCGACATCACCTCGATCGTCCCGCGCGCGACCGAGTGGCTGGCGGGGGCGAACGCGAGCTGGAGCACGACGAGCACGGCAAGCGCGGGGATTGCGTACGCAACCGCCGCGCGTGACCGCGTGCTCGCGCGCGATCGCACCAGCTCGACCACCGCGAACGCGACGACCGCCGCGATCCAGATCCACGCTTTGGTCGAGGTGACCGCCGCAAGCGCCGCGAGCATGGCCGCGACCTTCATG
>Ga0307479_10006658_pt1 | contig 10621 bp, 9 predicted proteins | sample atmos_gasesECM4C_FD_203743 | JGI IMG/M metagenome (GOLD analysis project Ga0307479, IMG submission 203743) | Hardwood forest soil microbial communities from Morgan-Monroe State Forest, Indiana, United States - atmos_gasesECM4C_515 | ecosystem: Environmental > Terrestrial > Soil > Temperate...
CGGTGAGATCGCTTACCTCGAACTGGGGCTGAAGAACACGCCGCTGTGGCGCACGAAGGACGGCTATTTCGTGAGCTCGAATTTTGCCCGTGACCCGAAGGTGATTGGCGAGGAGACGACGTTCGACTCCAACGACACCTCGTCCTCGCCGAATGCTCGTCATGTACGGTGGGAAGAGATCATGAAGGAGGCCAAAGGGAAGATTGATGTCTCGATGGCGCAACAGTTCCTCTCCGATCACGTCGACAGCTTCGAGAAGAAGGAGCAGGCCAACGAACGGGTGCTTTGCGGGCATGTGGACGCGTCTCCTCGGGGCGTGAAGGAATGGCAGTGGAATGCTTACAATCCTGGCGGCGCCGTGCAGGGTAAAGCCACCGACAGCGCCATGGCAGCCAAGATGAGCTTTGTGGCGCGGGCCGGACATCCCTGCGGCGCGGATTTTCGGGCGGCGGAGTTCCTGGAGCACCATCCCGAATATGCCTGGCAGAAGGCCTTGTTGCGAGATATGAAGGCGGGGCCGTGGACGGTGTTTACGGCGGGACAGAAGGCCCGCGATTGACTATGGTAGATATCTCAGAGCTTCTGCAAGATCGCGGCTGCGGCTTTGCGAGAATAGCGTTCGCGAAAAACTACGACTTGAGTTTGGAAGAGGTTCTAGCCGGAGTAGGCCTTCAGTCAGGTCCGAACGACCTGCGCGCGATCGACAGCCTAGAAGCTCAGACTATTCTATGTATGCTGCTTTCCAAGGACCTCGCATATGGGTCTCCGTCCACGAAAGCGGATAGCGCCCGACGCCACCCGACCGAGTTCCTTGCAGAGAACGCTCGCCCGGATGCTCGCATCTATACGAACATCAGGCAGGAAGGGGATCGAGTTGTGGGGTGGAATGCGGTTAGCTCGTCGAGTTTCGATGGATGCTTGCTGATCGTGAATCAGAGCTTTGTGGCGTGCCTCCTAGTCGAGGATGAGGATTGACTTCCGTTCAGGCATAGATTGAGGAGCCTGCCCCCGAAAACCGAATCCCTCCGATAAACAATTTTGATTGGACGAGGTCGGGGACCGCCCCCTAGAGTCCTACAAGTGCCGACTAGCCGTACCCGAACTCGCGGACTTGTGCACCGGATTAGCCCTCCGGAAGCACCCCTGACCCTGTTTCGTCCTCCATTTCGTAACTATCAGTTTGGCGGTGCTTACGATGAGATGTTTGCGACCCCGGGTACGCCGCGGCCGCACTACCAGGGTCTGTTTCAGAACCTGCTGGAGCTTCCTCCCGAGGAGCTACGGAAGCGTCAGCAGGCCGCTGACCTCTCATTTCTACACCAGGGCATCACCTTTACTGTATACGGCAACGATGAGGGGACGGAGCGCGTTTTCCCGAATGACTTGCTCCCGCGGATCATTCCGCACGACGAATGGCGCAAAATTGAGAACGGCCTCACCCAGCGCATCGCCGCCCTGAACCTTTTTCTCGAAGACATTTATCACAACGGAAGAATTCTGGCGGACGGCATCGTTCCCCGCGAACTGGTGTACAGCTGCCGGCATTTCCGGCGCGAGATGCGCGGGCTCACCGTGCCTCGCGGTATTTACGTCAGCATTTGCGGAACCGACCTGGTGCGCCAACCGGATGGAAGCTTTGCCGTGCTGGAAGACAATCTCCGGGTGCCGAGCGGCGTCTCGTACATGCTGGCGAACCGCAAGGTGCTCAAGAAAGTGTTCCCCACGCTGTTCCGTGACTACGGCGTATGCCCGGTCGACCACTACGCGCAAGCCTTGCTGGCCACGCTGCGGGCGCTGGCACCGGCGAATTCTTCGGCTCGACACGAGCCCAAAGTCGTTCTGCTCACACCCGGAGTCTTCAATTCCGCCTATTTCGAGCACACGTTTCTCGCGCAGCAGATGGGCATTGAACTGGTCGAAGGCCGCGATTTGCTGGTGCACGACAATATCGTCTACATGAGGACTACGGCGGGCCTGCGCCGCGTAGATGTGATCTATCGACGGGTCGACGATGACTTCCTTGATCCGCTGTGTTTCCGGCGAGACTCGAGCCTCGGCGTGCCGGGATTGTTCAACGCTTATCGCGCCGGGAATGTAGTTCTGGCCAACGCGATCGGCACCGGTGTCGCCGACGATAAGGCCCTCTACGCTTATGTTCCGAAGATCATCCGGTACTACCTCGGAGAGGAGCCGATTCTCGCCAATGTAGAGACCTATCTGCTTCATGAACATTCGCAGAGAAGCTACGTTCTTGAGCATCTGGATGAATTGGTCGTGAAGGCCGTGGGCGAGTCTGGCGGGTATGGCATGCTGATTGGCCCGCATAGCACAGCCGACGAAAGAGAAGAGTTCAGGCGGAGGATTGAAGCCGAGCCCCGGAACTACATCGCCCAGCCGACGCTGAGTCTGTCCCGTGCGCCGTGTTTCCTTGAGGGCGAGGTGCAGGCGCGGCATGTCGATCTGCGCCCTTATATTTTGTACGGGGAGAACGTTACGCTGGTGCCGGGGGGCCTGACGCGGGTGGCGCTGCGGCGCGGGTCGCTGGTGGTGAATTCATCGCAGGGCGGGGGAAGCAAGGATACGTGGGTTCTACGGGCTTGACTGAGCGGAGGCGAACGGTCATGTTATCGCGGGTCGCGGACAGTTTGTACTGGATGAGCCGCTACCTGGAGCGCGCCGAACACACGGCGCGTCTGATCGACGTGGACCTGCAACTTCGTCTTGACCAGTCGCCCGAAGCAGGCGCAGGACGCTGGCGCCGGCTGCTGGAAGCGTTGCAGGCCCCGGTACCAGAAGATGGCAAGATCGATGCCAGCTCTCTGTCGCAGATTCTTACCCTCGACCGGACCAATCCGTCGTCCATTTCGTCGTGCGTTGCGGCGGCGCGCGAGAACCTGCGCCAGGTGCGTGAGCAGTGCAGCACAGAAATGTGGGAACAGCTGAACCGGCTGTATCTGCAGGTAACGAGCACGGCCGCGAGCGAGGCCTGGCTGCTGAACTCGCACGTCTTCTTTCGGGCAGTGCAGGAGGGCGCGCATCTGTTTCAGGGCGTGACCGACTCGACCATGTCGCATGGCGAAGGCTGGCAGTACATCCAGCTCGGCCGCTTCGTCGAGCGCACTGACGCGCTGGCCCGGCTGATCGGGGCGCACTTCGGCAGTCTGGTGGCTCCGCTCGATCTGGCCGTGGAAAGCGAAGAGTATCTCGAGTGGGTCGGCCTGCTGAAATCGTGCTCGGCGTTTGAGGCCTACTGCAAGGCCTACACCGCGGAGCTGCGCCCGCTGCGGGTGGCGGAGTTTTTGTTGCTGAATCCCGAATTCCCGCACTCGGTGCGATTCTCCGTCGACATGATTCACGCAGCCCTGACCGCCATCGGCGAAATGACGGAGCGCAAGGCTGAGCAACCTGTGCGTTTGGCGGGACGACTGCGCGCGACATTGAGCTTCAGCCAAATTGATGAGGTCATCGCCTCGGGCGCCAGCGGATATGTAGACAGCGTGCGCTGGCAGTGCGCCCAAGCGCATACCGCAATCCAGCAGGTTTATTTCGATTATCCATTGGAGACGGCGCTGGTCTCGTGAGCGCGGCTGGTTTTTTAATTGCTTTTGGAAAGGGTACGGCTTAAGCCGTACCGGTTGCTCCGGCCAAGTAACGTGGGCTCTAGCCCCTGAGGGAACTGGTTGATCTACTCCGTCCGGCACACGACGACTTTTCGCTATGAACCCGCAGTGCGGGAAAGTGTCATGGAGGTGCGCTTGCAGCCGCGCAGCGACGGTGAGCAGCGCTGCCTAAGCTTCAGGCTCGACGTCGAACCGGCAGCGAACATTCTGCAGTATCACGATTTCGCCGGAAACACCGTGCATCACTTCGACATCGCTGGCAACCACACTCAGGTCAAAGTCACAGCGCAGTCGGGGGTCGAGGTGCAGAACGTGCCTGCTCCCCGCGCCGCCGATGCCGGCGAATGGGCCGACCTGGATGCACTGGTGGCGGCCGGCGACCAGTGGGAGATGCTGCTGCCAAGCCACTTCGTGCACTCGAGCGATTCGCTGGAACAACTTGCCAAAGAACTTGGGTGCGAGCGCAGGGGTAGTCCGTTTGCACTGCTGACTGAACTGAACGAGGCCATCTACCGTTTGTTCTCCTACGTGCCTAACAGCACCAAGGTGGATTCCCCGATCGAAGAGGCTCTCGAGGCTCGGCAGGGAGTGTGCCAGGACTTCGCACATATCATGATCGCCCTCGTGCGGCGACTGAAGATTCCATGTCGCTACGTCAGCGGATACATGTTTCACCGCGACGACGAAAACGAAGACAACAAAGATCGCTCGCTCGACGGGGCATCGCACGCCTGGGTGGAAGCGCTGGTGCCCGGCATCGGGTGGGTAGCCTTTGATCCGACCAACAACCTGGTCGGAGGCGACCGGCACATTCGCGTGGCGATTGGCCGCGACTATGCCGACGTTCCGCCGACACGCGGCGTCTACAAGGGAGAATCGCAGAGTGAACTGAGTGTGTCGGTGTCGGTGAGTCCCGCAGACACAGTGGCCCCTGAGCCCATCGCGCCGACGTTTGTGGTTCGTTCCAGACCGCTCCTGGTGCGGACTCCTGCCCGGCGAACCGAGCAAGAGCAACAACAGCAGCAGTAGTGTTATGCGTTACTACTCGTAACGTAGCGCCTCGACCGGTTCCATGCGCGACGCTTTCAATGCAGGCCACATTCCAGCGGTGACTCCGACGAAAGCCAGAATCACGAAAGCCGTGAGCATCACGTTGCCCGAAGTCCTCAAGAAAATATCGCCGTCATGGTTCGCCGTCTTGTACAGCTCTGAGTAAAGCGGCATGGGTGGAATCGCGTGCGCGAGCAGAACGGAAACCATCATGCCGACCATGCCGGCGGCGAACGTGAGTACCAGCGCCTCCACCAGAAATTGAAGAGCAATGTCGCGATTGCGCGCGCCCAGCGCCTTGCGCAGCCCGACCTCCTTGGTGCGCTCGGTGACGCTGACCAGCATGATATTCATGACGCCGACCCCGCCGACTCCCAGCGTCAGAAAACCAATGAACCCGAGGATGAGGCGCAGGGCTATTCCGAACTGCTGGATATCTTTCGCATCCTCGACGGTGTCCCACTCGGGGCTTGATTTGTCGTCCTTGGGATTGAAATTGTGGCGCCGGGCAAGCACTTCCCGGACCTGCGCCAAAGCCGCCTTGTGCTGGAGCGCCGTGACCGGTTGAAACACAAACATGTTGGGATCGCGCTGGTTGTTGATGTCGCTCATGCTTTCGAAGGGCATGAACACGTTCTCATTGTCGGGGCCGTTATTGGAGGAATCCTGAATCTTGAGCTTGAGCAGGCCGATCACGTCCCAGGTTTCGCCGTTGATGGTGACGTGGTCGCCCACGGGATCGCGACCGCCGAATACTTTCTTGGCGGCGTTGGGCCCGAAGATCAGAACATGGCGGTGTTCGGTGAAGTCGCTCTCCTCGAAATAGCGGCCTTCGGCGATATTCAGCTTGCGCATCTCACCATAGGGATACTGAATCGCTTTGCTCTGAACGGTGATGACCTTGTCGCCATACTTGTAAGCGACACCATCATCCCACTCCGCGCTGACCAAGCGGACCAGAGGTGCCTCATCGCGGATGGCTTGGATATCCTCATATTTGAAGAAGACGCGCTTGCCGGCGCGTTGTCCGCCAGCCTGCATGCTGGTCTGGCCTTGCCAGACGATGATCACGTTGTTTCCGATACCGATAAACGCCGTGAGCACGCCGTCACTAACGCTTTCGCCATAGCCGAGCAGAAGCACGACCGTGGTGAGTCCCCAGACGATCCCCATCATGGTCAGGATGGAGCGCAGCCGGTTGCGGGCCAGCGCGTCCCAGCTCTGCAGGATGAGTTCCTTGATGCGCATATTTCGCCGCTCTCTACTCCTGCCGCAAGCACTCGATCGGGCTGAGTGCAGCCGCGCGCTGCGCCGGGTACATTCCGGCCCCTACCGTGATGAGGCCTAGAGTCAACAACGACGCGAAGATGGCCAGCGGCGAGATCACCGGGTGCGGCACAATGTCGGGCAACTCCACGCTACTTACCACCATGCAAATGCCCAGGCCGATGCCAAGTCCGATTGCTCCACTGATCAGCATGAGCGTAGCCGACTCGGCAAAGAACTGGTTGCGGATATCGCTCGCGGTCGCGCCCAGGGACTTGCGCACGCCGATTTCGCGAGTGCGCTCGGTGACTGCAACCAGCATGATGTTCATGACGCCAATGCCGCCCAGCGACAACGTCATCAAAGCCACCGCTCCGAAAAAGATCGTCATAATGTCGAAAATCCGCTCGACCAGCTTGGAACCGTCGAGGGTGTCCCAGATGAACAGTGCGTCTTTGTCGCTGGGATCGAAGTGGTGCTCGCGGCCCAGAATCTCATAAATCTGGTGCATGGCTTCTTCGTGATGATCGGGATCGGTGACTTCAACGACGAGATTGTTAATCCAACCCTTGTATATTCCAGGCTTCTCCGGCGGGGGGAAGTCGCGCGCCATCGACGCATACGGCACGAAGAGTTGCGTGTTATCGGGGCCGCTGCCGTAACTGCCGTTCTGCTTTTTCTTCTCCAGTACTCCGATGACGGTGTAGGGCGAGCCGTTCATAGTGAGAATCTCGCCGATGGCGGGTTGACCCGGAAATAGCTGGTCGCGCGATTCCACCCCGAGTACTACAACGCGCCGGCCCTCCGTTTCATCGTCGTCGGTCATCAGGCGGCCCTCCTGCACTTTGAGGGAGCGGAAGCGCTGATAGTCCGGCCACACCCCGCGCACGGGGCGCGATGCAGCATTATAGCGGCTGACTTCGGCGACGCTGCGCCGCAGTTCGGGGCTGACGGTTTTGGTCAAGTAAGCCTCAGCCTTAATGGTGTATGCATCCTGAATGGAGAGGCGTACCTGCCGTCCTGCGGCGTAGCCGCCGGCCTGTGCGCTGGTGCGTCCGCCCCATATAATGGCGAGATCGACGCCGATAGTCTTCAGGCGCTCCTTCTGATCGCGGCTGAATCCCTTGCCCAGTCCAACGAGGAGAATGACGGAGGTGATCCCCCAGATGATTCCAAACATGGTGAGAAAGCTGCGTAGCTTGTGCGCCGCGATCGAGGCAACGGTTTGCCGCAGAACCTCCCGAACGTTCAAGAGTTCAAATCCTCCCGTGTGTTTGACGTCCCAAACAGGCGAACGGAAGCCAGGTTGTAAATCGGACCGCGAAGAAAGCGGAGCTATTTTATAGGCGTTTCAGCCCTCGGTCACAACCTTAAGAGATGGCGTCGGCGCGTGCTCGTGTGTTTTAGCCGAAACAAAAAGCGCATAGAGCAGGACCGCGCTGAAGGCCAGCAGCGTCCACGACGTGTATGGAGCGATCACTGAGTTCCACCACCACGGTTGCGCCGCTTGCGGCGAAAGATACGAGTGGGCACGGACGGCGAGGGACTGAATGGGAAGCAGCAACAGGAGGAATAAGGCGAAGGCTATCCGTTTCATGAGCCTGTGGCTTTGGTCCGGCGCGATGCGTTTCGAATCGTCGGCGGCTGCGCCGAAGATCCACGCCAGCACCAGCGTCAGGATGCCCGTGTCGTAGACCCGGTGGTAAACGGGGAGGAAGCTTAACGCGAGCACGCTGGCGAGGGCCAGCGACGGCGAACAGTCGGGGTTCCGGTAGACAGCATATATCCAAAGGATAAACCCGAGCGCGGCCAACCCATACGCCACTGCGTTGGCGGCCGAACGGCCCAGCAGCGGATCGAGAACAACCTGAAATTTGCCAGGTCGAAACGAATCGGATTGGCCAGACCAAAGTCATTTTGCCCGCCGGGCCGAAACCAGTAATGAAGGTTCGCGGAGTAGTTCGAAAGCACGGCGTTCAGCGGCAACCCGATCCTGGAGAATGAACCTCCCAGCAAAAGCAATCCGCTCACACTGCCGGCCATCACCAGCCGCCACTTGCGTCTGGGCAGATAAAACGCGAATAGCCAAATGCCCAGATGCGGCTTCAAGGTGGCCACCCCGAGCAGGATTCCCGCCCGAAGATCACGGTCGCGGCTCGCCAGATAGACTGCCAGAGCGCAGAGTACCGTGCTGATGACTGAAATATTCGCTACATGGACAGCGGTGTGAAAGGACGCGAAGGCCAGTACCAGCGCAACGATTATCCACGCCTCGTTGTCACGCAAGTCGTGCCGGCTGATGGCCACAACACACAGAGACATGACGCAAACCGCCAGCGCTTCCAGGATGGCGAGGACAAGGTTCGCCCATTGCCAGGACAGGAGAGTAAGCGGTGCAACCAGCAGGTAGGTCGTCGGTGGATAGATCGGGACTACGCGCATGGGCGATTCGGTGAGAGCTTTGCCCGCGACAGTAGCTTGCGCGACGTCATACGGATTGCTTCCGTGACGCCACAGCCAGCTGGCCACGAAAGGATCGGTGAAGTCGTTTTTGCCCGTGGTGAAGCTTGGGACAACGCCACGGAAAACCAGATCGCCCAACATCAGAACGATGATCACCAGCATCACAGCCCGAATTCGAATTAGCCCCCAAAGCGATCAGTCTTAGATCGATAGTGCGCTCGGAGGAGGTCACTCGGCCGTCCCGATTCGAGCAAGTGTCGTTGCTGCTTCAGATGATGCATTCTACGCTGTTAGACAGGCTCAAGAAAACGGGCGCTGGCAGTCGAGTGGGTGATGTAATGCGCGGATGCGCCCATTCCGGATTTGGATTGTCGGCGGGTCCCACTCACTCGGCGGCGCGGATTCCGTACTTGTTGAGCTTGTAAGCAAGGGCGCTGCGGGACAACCCCATGCGGCGCGCGGCTTCGGCTTGCGCTCCGCGAGTGGAATTCAGAGTGCGCAGTATCAGTTCCTTCTCCGCTTTTTCCAGCACTCCAGTCAGATCAAATGAGTCGGTTAACGGAATCGCAAGTTGGCTGGCGAGGGCACTACCATTTCCATTCTTGACTTCCGCTTGTCGCCCCAGAGGAAGATCGTCGGCGCCGATTTGCGGATTACTGCCAAGGATGTAAGCGCGCTCGATCAAATTCTTCAGTTCGCGCAGGTTTCCGGGAAAGTGGTATTGTTGGAGCCTTTCCACCGCCTCACGGGTCATCTCCCTTTGCGGAATTTTCAGTTCGGTCGCCACCTGGTGGCAAAAAATGCCGGCCAATCCGGCGATGTCGTCGCGCCGTTCGCGCAACGGCGGAAGGTGAATGGGCACGACTGCCAGCCGGTAAAACAAATCCTCACGGAACAGACCTTCTTTGACCCGTTGTTCGAGATTACGGTGAGTCGCCACCAGAACGCGGACGTCGACTCGCCGCGGCCGCGTGGAACCAACCCGCAACAGCTGGCCGTCGGTGAGAACGCGCAACAGCTTGGCTTGCGCTGCCGAGGACATCTCTCCGGCTTCATCGAGAAACAGCGTTCCTTCGTGCGCCGCCTCGAACAGTCCCTGCCGCTGGCGATCGGCTCCTGTAAATGCGCCTTTTTCGTGGCCAAAGAGTTCGGTTTCCAATAGAGTCTCGGTGAAGGCCGCGCAGTTGACTGCGACGAAAGGTTTGGCGGCCCGTGGGCTGTTGCGGTGGATGGCGCGTGCCACGACCTCCTTGCCAGTTCCGGTTTCCCCGGTTATCAAAACAGTGGCGTGCGTGGGGGCGACTCGGCCAATGCGCTCTCGCACGTCTTGCATCGCGGAGCTATCGCCATAAATCTCCGAGGCGCCTTCCAGACGGACGACTGCGTCTTTCAGCAGGATATTTTCGCGGAGGAGTCGCGTCCGCTCACAAGCCCGCTGTACCGTGGCGCTGACGACCTCCGGCTGAAAAGGTTTCGTGAGGAAATCGAAAGCTCCCTTGCGCATGCTTTCGACCGCTAGTTCGATGCTGGCCACTGCTGTGAGAAGGATCACGGGCAGCGTGGGATCATTCTCGTGAGCCGAGGCCAGAACCGTCAGGCCATCCCCATCCGGCATTTTCTGGTCGGTGATGACGACATCGAAATCGTTGGCCGCAAGAATCCGCTGGGCCTCCGCGACTCCACTCGCTTCCGAGATCTGGTGTTGGTCCTGACGCAGATTGGAGGCAAGAATTCGCCGCATGTTCGGTTCGTCATCGACAAGGAGAATTCGTCCCATGATTAGCTTCCTCGTTTCTTACCCCTCGACTTCTCGTTCGCGGATGGCAGGGTCGGTGAGAAACAGGGCCGGCAAGTGGAAAACAAGGGTCTAGAGAAAAAGGCAGGTCCTATAACAAGAACATTCCGGATAACAACGAGCGATTCCTGGCGCCCGCGAATGGCGCGATCCGACGCCAACAGAGATCGAGACGGCAGTAATCTGCTGAGCACGCCCCCGTACTCTCCAAGTCCAGTATAGCTACAGAACATGGGTTCGTATCCAGCCACACCCGTGGCAGCTGCTTGAGAGCGGCGATTCATTCGCCCTTCCTCTTCGAATCGAAGCGGTAGCCGAGGGAAAACATGACCTGGTCGTAGCTCATACTCCCGCGATTGGTGGTGAAGTTTCCTTGCAGGTAGTAGTGAGGTCCAAGCGTGGTTTCGACCGTGCCGGTGACGAAGCG
>Ga0307479_10006659_pt1 | contig 10621 bp, 9 predicted proteins | sample atmos_gasesECM4C_FD_203743 | JGI IMG/M metagenome (GOLD analysis project Ga0307479, IMG submission 203743) | Hardwood forest soil microbial communities from Morgan-Monroe State Forest, Indiana, United States - atmos_gasesECM4C_515 | ecosystem: Environmental > Terrestrial > Soil > Temperate...
GCGCTGGCAGGGCCGCTGAAAGGTGGTGCTCAGCTCAGGTCCGGTGGCGGCATGAGCCGGTCGTTGTGCTCGCCGACGCCCGGCGCCCTGGCCGGCATCGGCGGCACGTAGTTCCGCAGCACGAACGGGAAGCCCCTCGTCCGCCTGCCGGTCGGCCCGTCGATGAACACCCGGCGCTCGTTGAAGTGCGCCTCCGCGGTCCGGTCGCGTGCGTCCAGCACCGGCACCGCCGGCACTACAGCCGTCCGCAGCGCCGCGACGCACTCCTCGCGGGTCCGGCTGGTGCTCCACGCGGCGACCGCCGCGTCAACTCCGTCCTGGTCACCCCAGTCCGGCGTGGTTCCGAGCACGCCTGCCAGCGCCGCGCGCTGGGTTTCCGAGAAGCAGGCGATCGCCACCCACCGGTCCGTGCCCCGGCACCGGTAGATGTCGTGCGGCCTCGCGTGGTCCCTCCTGTTCCCGGTCCGGCCGGCCGTCCGCCCCGTGGCCAGCTGGTCCGCCAGCACCCCGGCGAGTGTCCAGCTGACCAGCTCCCGCTGCGACAGGTCGATGTGGGTGCCGGTGCGCCCTTCTGCTACGCAGTGCACCACCAGCGCCGCCCCGACCAGGGACGCTAGCTGATCGGGATAGTTCAGCAGGTAGGACGACCAGACCGGGGGCCCGTCGCGATAGCCGGTCACCGAGCTCAGCCCGGAGATCAGGTCCAGCGTCGATCCGTAGGACGAGTACCGGGCCTGCGGCCCGTCCTGCCCCTGGCTGGCGAGCGACAGGTAGATCAGCTCCGGGTTCGCCTTCATCAGGTCGCTGAATGAGATCCCGAGCCGCTCGGTCACCCCGACCCGGTAATTCTCGATCAGGACATCGGCGGACTCCGCCAGCCGTAGCAGCGCCCGCCGCCCCTCGTCGTCCTTGAGATCAAGGGTGACGCCCAGCTTCCCGGCGTTGTTGGCCTCGAACAGCGGGCTCTCGCCGTCGGCGGCGCCGCTGGCCTCCGCCCAGCGGCGGAACGGATCGGGATGGCCGGGATTCTCGACCTTGATCACCGTGGCCCCGTAATCGGCCAGGAGCCGTCCCACCGCCGCTCCCGCCGTGATGGTCCCCAGGTCCAGCACGAGGACCCCGTCCAGCGGCGCATCCAGCGGTTCCTCGGCCGGAGCCCGGAGCGCGCCTTCCGGCGGGCCGGCCGCCATGGGGGGCACGGCTGGCTCCAGCCACTCGCCGGGCGCCGTGGGCTGCGGTGGCGCGCTGACCCGCCAGGACACGCCGTTCATCTGCCACGGCGGCCCGATCCGCGGCCCGTCGTCGCCAGCCCGGATGAATCCCCGCGCCCGGTACTGCGGATCTGCGGCCAGGTCGGCCATGTCAGCGTCATAGCCGAACGGCAGCCCGGCCCGCTGTGCCTCGTGGTAGGCGACCTGGGCGGGCCGCCCGGCAATCCACGCCGCGACCGCGGGCAGCCACTCGCCAATCCCCGCGATCCGTCCCCTGGCCTGAGCAAACCGCAGATCTGTCAGCCGGGCGTCGCCGACCAGCCGGGCCAGCTTCGGCCAGTCCCGATCGTGATAGATCAGGCCGACGAAGCCGTCCGCCGCCGGCAGCACGCGCCACCACGACGTCGTCGCGTTCCGGACCGGCACCTCTCCGGCCTCACCGGCGCTGACATCCGACTTCCAGTCCAGGAACGCGGCCACGTCCGTGCTGGCCACATCGATGATGTCGCCGCCGCCACCGAGGTCTCGGCGTCGCAGCGCCAGCCGGGCGGCCAGGTAAGCCGCGAACCCCGCCGCGTAGGCCGCCTGCTCCCCGCCCAGCGCCAGCGGCTGCCGTTCCGGGTCGCCCACGATGTAGGCCAGGCCGGCATACCTCTCGGCCAGCAGGCTGTCGTCCGGCAGGTCGGCCAGCGCGGTGGCCTCGTGGCCGAATCCGCTGACCCACACCCAGACCACGGTCGGCCACCGGGCCGAGATCGTCCCCTCGTCCCAGCCCAGCTGCTCCGCCCGGGCTGGGTTCAGGTCGCAGATGACCACATCGGCCGCGTCCATCAGCTGCTCGATACTGGCCAGGGACTCCGGGTTCGCGACGTCGGCCAGCATGCCGCGCTTGGCCTCGTTCAGCGCGGCGAACGAGAACGATACGCCACCGGGTGCCACGGGCTCGGCGCCGCGCTGCCGGTCCCCGCCCGGCGGCTCGCACTTGATCACGTCGTGCCCGAAGCCAGCGAACAGCCTGGCGCACAGCGGTCCGGCGATGCCCTGGGCGATCTCCAGGACGCGCAACGGCGCCCTCGCATCGAGACTGGTCACGGCTGGGATGCCGCGGCGTCGCGGGTCCGCTTGCGGATCCTGATCAGCCCGTTGATGTGCTCGCCGAACTCCAGCGCCGCGGTGAAGTCGCAGATGTGGGCGGGGATCTCCTGGAGCGCCTTCTTGCTGTACTCCAGCGTGATCGGGTCATAGCTCGCGATCATCCGGGCCGTGTCCATGGCGGCCGGCAGTACCTGGTCGGCCGGCAGCGCCTGGTTGACCAGGCCCCACTGCTGCGCGATCCGCCCGGTGATGCGCTGCCCGGTGAGCACCAGCCAGGCCGCGTGCTTCGGGGCGGCGCGCAGCTGGGTGGAGGGGCCGGCCATGCCGGGGTAGGCCCCGAAGGTGATCTCCGGCATGCCCAGCTCGATGTCCTCGGCGGCGAAGGCGAGGTCGGCGGAGTTGACCAGCGTCAGGCCGCCGCCGAGCGCGTAGCCGGTGACCGCGGCGATGACGATGGCCGGGTGCCGGCGGATCTCGTCCTGCACGTTGCGCCAGTCCGCGCGGCGGCTGGCGATGTCCGCGGGGCCAGTCCTGTCGAGCTCGGCGGCACCCTCCTTGAGGTCAAGCCCGGCGCAGAATGCGGGCGGCGGGGCGGTGAGCACGATCACCGCGCTGCCGCGCTCGCGTGCTTCGTCGAGCGCGGCGATGAGCGCGATCCGGGCGGCCCGGTTCATCGCGTTGCGCTGCCGGAGCCGGTTCAGCGTGATCGTGGTGACCGCACCCTCGTGCTCGGTCAGCACGAGCGGCCCAGCCGCCGCGGCGGCCGAGGTCATGGCGCCGCCACGCGGAACTTCGGCAGTGCTCGCCCGGGCGACACCTGGTCGAACTCCACCTCCAGCGGCATGTCGCAGCGCAGGTTCTCCGGCGGGTCGACCAGCGTCGAGTACAGGAACGGGCCTTCCTCCAGGTGCACGAAGGCGACCAGGTAGGGAAGCTCGTCGGCGAAGGCGGGGATGTAGTTCTGGTGCATGACGATCCACGACCACAAGGTGGCCCGTCCGCTGGCGGGCCGCCACGTCGCGTTCTCCGAGAGGCAGCGCGGGCAGGCCGGCGCCTCCGGGTAGCGCGGAGTCTGGCAGTCGTCGCAGGTCTGCAGCCGTAGCTCCCCGGCCAGCGTGCCTTCCCAGTAGGGGCGGTTGGCGTCCGTCACCGGCGGCATGATCTTGAGCAGTGCTTCGGTGTCCATGACCGGTAGCCTCCTTCACTCGCCGGTGAGCACGTGCGATGACACGATCGGCGAGGCGCAGATGTACTGGGCGGTATGGCAGTCCGCGACCTGCCGGTCGCCGCCTTCGCCGCGGATCTGGCGCACCGCCTCGACGTGATGCGACCAGCCCTGCATGTAGCTCTCGCCGGTGTGGCCGCCGGCGGTGTTGACCGGCCGCTCGCCCTCGGTGGCGATCCGGCCGTCCTTGATCCACTCCCAGGCCTCGCCCTGCTTGGCGTAGCCGAAGCCCTCGAGGCTGAACAGCACGGTGGGAGTGAAGTTGTCGTAGATCTGCACGCAGTCCATGTCGGCGGGGCCGAGCCCGGACTTCTGGTAGACGTGCTGCGCCACGTCCTGGCAGGCCGCGTGGAAGAAGTCCGGGCTGGCGTAGAAGTTCCACAGGTCACCGCGGGTCGCGCTGGCCGCGATGGTGACCGGGCGCTTACGGAGCGCGCGAGCCCGTTCCAGCATGGTGATGATCAGCGCGACGCCGCCGTCGTTGATGATGCAGTAGTCCAGCAGCCGCAGCGGCTCAGCAATGTAGCGGGAGTCCAGGTACTGCTGCTCGTCGATCTCGCTGCGCATGACGGCGACCGGGTTGCGGGCCGCGTTGCGCCGGTTGTTGATCGCGATCGGCGCCAGCGCGCCGTCGGGGACGCCGAACTCGTACTGGTAGCGCCGGTACATCATGGCCAGCTCCGCGCCGGCGGAGGTCTGGCCGTACATGGTGTCGTAGGCGGCGATCGGGCTGGCGGCGGTGCCGCCGTAGCGCATCTTGACCGACCGGCCGTTATTGCCGTAGACGAGCGCGATCGTGTCGGCGGCCCCGGCCTCCACCAGCGCGGCGGCCTGCTGGACCGCCATGCCGCTCATCCGGCCGGCCCCCTGAAGGTCGTAGACGATCCGCGGGCTGCGGATGCCAAGCACGGTCGCCATCCGGCCGTAGTCGACCCAGGAGGTCACCAGGCCGTCGATGTCGCTTTTAGCCAGGCCGGCGTCGTCGATCGCGGCCCGGAGCGCCTCGGCGGCGAGGCCGTGGGCGTTGCGGCGGGTGTCCTTGCTGGCGTAGAGCTTCCCGAAGTCGGTCTGGCCGACGCCGACGATCGCGGCGCGGCGGGCAGTGGACGGCACGATGTGCAACCTTTCCGCAGGTCAGTTGGTCCTCGTTGGTGAGGCAGCATCGGGCTGGGCCAGGGCCAGGAGGTCCGCGATGGAGGTGGCCTTCATGACCCCGGCGACGCCGTGCAGCAGCTCCGCGGCGCGGGCCTGTCCCAGGAGCGGCCCGGCCAGCGCGGTGAACTTGGCCGCCAGGCTGGCCCACTGGGTCGGCAACTCGGCGTCCGGCACCGGGATCAGCGGGTTGACCGTGGCGGTCTCGGTGCTGCCGTCGGTGAGCCGCATGGTCACCTCGATCGGGTCCGAGGCGTGGCCCTCCCAGGCGGCCTCCAGCGTGATGCGGCTGACCAGGTCGGCCAGGCCGGGCCGGCGTACCGCCTCGTCGGTGAAGTCGGCCGGCCCGGCGGGCTGGCCCGCTATGGCCAGCGCGGTCGCGTAGGCCACGCTGAACTTGCCCTCCGTCCCGGTGCTCGGGACCGGGATGGCGCACACGTCGAGCAGCCCGGAGGCGACCCGCAGATGCACGCTGGCCACCTGGCCTGGGCCCAGCGACCGCCGCGCGGCGATGGCCCGGACGCCCTCGATGGCCGAGTGGGTGTCGGCGCAGCAGGCGTAGCGCTTGAACAGCACCTGCTCGACCCCGTACCGGCCGTCCTGCTGGCGGCGGCCGGGGTCGAAGCTGGTGCTCTGGGTAGCCGCGAAGCCCTGCGGGGCCTCGATGGTGTCCGCCGGGGCGCTGAAGCCCTCGGCCGCCAGCTGGGCGGCCAGCACGCCGCTGGCGGCCGCCCGGCCCGCGTTGAGGTGCTTGCCCATGGTGCCGAACACGGCCTTGAGGCCGGCTGCCTGGGTCGCGGCCAGGCTCAGCGCGCGGCCGGTCGCCTCGGCGTCCAGGCCGAGCAGGCGGGCGCACCCCGCCGCCGCGCCGAGGGCACCGATCGTCCCGGTGCTGTGGAAGCCCCTGGCGTAGTGGCTCGGCCCGGTGGCGTAGCCGACCAGGCACAGCGCCTGGATCCCGGCCACCACCGCCTCCGCCACCTGCGCACCGGAGGCACCACGAGCCTCGGCTAGCGCGAGAACCGCAGAGACGACGGGAGCGGACGGGTGCGCGCCCGCCCACCGGTTGCCGTCGTCGAAGTCCAGGGCGTGCGCGGCGACCCCGTTGGCCAGGGCGGCCTGCTGGGCGCCGGTCCTGGCCGGCGTGCCGACGATCAAGGCCAGCGGCTGGCCGCCCTCGGCGGCGGCGACTCGCTGGGCGATCCGGGCACTCGGCTCGGCCGACCCGGCAATGGTCACGCCGAGCCAGTCGAGCAGCACGTGCCGTGTCCGCTCGTTGACCTCGGCCGGCAGGCAGTCCGCCCGGACCGCCGTGACCTCCTCGGCCATGATCGCGGTGAATCCCCCGGTCACGGCAGCAGTCCGTGCACGACGACGCTCTTGACCTGGGTAAAGTCCTTCAGCGCCTCGAAGCCTTTCTCGCGTCCGTAGCCACTGTCCTTGTAGCCGCCGAATGGCACGTCAAGCGGCGCGCCCCAGCCGTTGATGTAGACATTGCCGGCCTGCAGCTTCGCGGACACCCGCAGCGCCCGGCCGACATCGCTCGTCCACAGGCCAGCGACCAGGCCGTGCTCGGTGTCGTTGGCCACCGCCACGGCCTCTTCCTCGTCCTCGAACCCGATCACAGCCAGGACGGGTCCGAAGATCTCCTCCCGTGCGATCCGCATGCCCGTCGTCACGTCGGCGTAGACCGTCGGCTGGACGAAGAGCCCGTGGCTGAGTTCGGGCCCGAGCTCAGCGCTGAGGTCGGCCGGCCCGCCGGTCACCAGCCGCGCGCCGTCCTGCGCCGCGACCTCGAAGTACCCGCCGACCTTCTGGTACTGCGCCTGCGTGATCAGCGGCCCGAGGTGGCGGCCGGGCCGCAGGCCGCGGGCCTGCGCCGCGACCAGGTCCACGACCTCGTCGTGGACTGACCGCTGCACGATCAGCCGGGTGCCCGCCGAGCACACCTGGCCGGTGTTCCCGGTGAACGCGCGCGTCGCGGCCGGTACGGCGGCGGCCAGGTCGGCGTCCGCGAAGATGATGTTCGGTGATTTGCCGCCCAGCTCCATCGTGACCGGAATGAGCCGCTCGCCTGCAGCCTGGGCGACCCGCCGCCCGGTAGCGACCGACCCGGTGAAGGCCACCTTGCGGACCAGGCGATGAGCCACCAGCGGAGCGCCGGCGCCCGGGCCGTCACCGCTGACCACGTTGAGCACCCCGTCGGGCAGACCTGCCTCCCTGGCGATCTCGCCTAGCCGCAGGGTGCTGAGCGAGGTGGCCTCGGCCGGCTTGACCACCACCGTGTTGCCCGCGGCGATCGCCGGGGCGATCTCCCGGCACGCCTGGTTCAGCGGCGCGTTCCAGGGGGTGATCACCCCGACCACGCCCCAGGGCTCGCGCCGGGTGAAGGCGTGCGCCTGCGGGCCGATGTCGATGACATCGCCGGTCAGCGCCCGTAGCACGCCGGCATAGAACTCAAAGTAATCGGCCGCGTAGCTGACCTCGCCGCGGGCATTCAGCTTGCCCGTCTCCGAGCGCTCCAGGCGGTCGAGCCCGTCCAGGTTCTCCCGGATCAGCTCGGCGATCCGCGCCAGGATGCGGGAACGCTGCACGGGCGGCAGCGCCGTCCACTGCCCCAGTCCCCCCTGCGCCGCCTGCGCGGCCCGGTCTATGTCGGCGGCATCGCCGTCGGCCACCGACGCGACGACCTCGCCGGTGGCGGGGTTCGACGTGGGAAAGTACTGGCCGGCCGTCGGCGCTGCCCACGCCCCTCCGATCCAGTGCCTCCACCTCGGCGCGCCGTCGGCCACCGTGGTGCCGGCTGGTTGCTCGGTCGTGGTCATCGCCGTCCTCACCCGTGGCCGCGGCCTCGTTCGCTACCGGTTCCGAAGTTGCTCATTAATCATAATCATGATTAGCATAGCTGCCACCGATAGGCCAGTTGATCAGGAGCAGCATGAACCGCCTGGACGGATTGTCGGCGATCGTCACCGGAGCAGGATCAGGATTCGGAGCGGCTACCGCTCGCGCCTTCGTCGCCGAGGGCGCCCGTGTCGAGCTGGCCGACATCAACCTCGAAGCCGTCGGCCAGGTAGCCGATGAACTCGGCGACGCCGCCATCGCCGTCCGGGCCGACGTCCGGGACAGTCAGTCCGTGGCGGCCATGGTCGCCCGGGCCGTGGAGAGTTTCGGCGGCCTGGACATCCTGGTCAACAACGCCGGCCTGGCCCACAAGACCGGCCCGATCACCGAGCTGACCGAGGAGCAGTACCACCTGGTGATGGACGTCAACGTCAAGGGAGTCTGGCTAGGTGTCCGGCATGCCGTGCCGGTACTGCGCCGCCGGGGCGGGGTGATCCTGAACCTTTCCTCAGCAGGCGCGCTGACCCCCCGGCCGAATGCCGGCGTCTACTACGCCAGTAAGGCCGCGGTGCTGAACATGACCAGGGCCCTGTCCATCGAGCTGGCCCCGGAGATCCGGGTCAACTGCGTCTGCCCGTCCCTGGCGCCGACCAACTTCCTCACCGGGGCCTCCGGGAGCGCCGAGGCGGCCGCCGCCCGGATCGCGGCGGGCCTGCCGGTCACCGGCATCCCGCTGGGCCGGGTCTGCGCGCCGGACGACGTGGCCGCGGCGCTGGTCTTCCTGGCCTCGCCGGAGGCCGCCTACGTCACCGGCGTGGCCCTGCCGGTTGACGGCGGCATGAGCGCGGGCCTGACCCCGGCCGCGCCGCCCGCGGCCCGGTGAGGCTGCCCGCCGACGCCATCCGCGCCGCGCTGGCCGCCGACGGCGAGTTCGCGCTGGCCGCCCGGCACTGGACCGCGGCGGTCCGGCTTGAGCTAGGCGCCGAGTCGTACCTGCTGATGGTGGACGACGGCCACGTGAGCGGCTTCGGGACCGCCGCGGACTCCGATCCGGCCGCAGACGTCGTGCTGGCTGGCCCGGACGCCGACTGGGCCGAGATCCTGGCCCCCGTGCCGCGTGCTTACTTCCACGACGTCCTGTCCGGCCCGCGCTTCGGCTTCCACAACGTCACCGTCACCGGCGACGAGCTGGGTTCGGTGTTCCCCTACTACCACGCCATTCAGCGGCTGACCGGCGTCATCCGCCGCGTCCTGCACGGCCCCCCGCCGGTCGCAGTGACCGCTCCCGCTGCCGAGCGCGCGTTCGACAGCGCCGTCGGCCGCTACGTCTACCTAACCGTGGCCGGCGTGCAGTACCGGGTGTACTTCGAGGAAGCCGGAGCCGGCATCCCACTGGTGCTTCAGCACACCGCCGGCTCAGATGGCCGCCAGTTCCGCCACCTGCTTGAGGACCGCGACCTGCAGCGCCAGTTCCGGATGATCGCCTACGACCTGCCCTGGCACGGCAAGTCCAATCCGCCATCCGGCCGGGCCTGGTGGGCCGGGGAATACCGGCTCACTCGCGATTTCCTCATTGCCTTCGTGACCGGTTTCTGCCGGGCTCTTGAGCTCCCCCGGCCGGTGTTCTGCGGCTGCTCTATCGGCGGCCTGCTCGCCCCCGAGCTGGCCAGGGAGCGCCCCGGTGACTTCCGCGCCGTCATTGCGCTCAACGGCATCGTCACGACCGGCGCCACCGCGCCCGACCAGGTGATGGGGCGAAGCTGGTCCGACCCGCGGATCGCCGCGGACTGGCCCGCCGCCTGGATGCTCGGCCGCACCTCGCCGCACGCGCCCGAGGCCTACCGCCGCGAGACCGCCTGGTACTACGCCCAGGCCGGGCCCGGCGTGCTGGCCGGGGACCTGCACTACTACCAGAAAGAGCACGACCTGACCGGCCAGCTGGCCGACATCGACACCGCCCGGTGCGCGGTCTACGTCGTCGCGGGCGAGTATGACCCGTCCCGCGTCGCGCGGTCCGGCGCTCCCGAGCTCGCTGCGGGCATCCCCGGTGCTCATTACGCCGTCGCGCCGGGCGCCGGACACTTCATGATGTCCGAGGACCCCGGCCGGTTCCGGGCCGTGATCCTCCCCATCCTCAGTGAGATCGCCGCCGCGGGCCAGCCGTGACCTCGCTCACTGGCCCGCTGGCCGGGCATCCCGATGCCGCCAGCCCCGGATCGGCGGCCGCCCGCCAGGTGCTCCGCGTGGGGAGGCGGGCCATCCTGGCGGTGTCCGACGGCGTCGTGGTGATCCCGCCTCGGTTCATTGGCACGCCGGAGCACCCGACCGCCGCTCATGACATCCTTCGCGACCAAGACGGGCGAGCCCCGCTGCCGGTGGGCTGCTTCCTCGTGCCGGGCGGCACCACCGTGCTCATCGACGCCGGCTATGGCCCCGCCGACCACCAGGGCCGCGGCACGCTGGTGGGCGGCGGCCTGCTGGCCGCGCTCGCGGAAAGCGGCTTCGGGCCAGCGGACATCGACGTGGTCGCCCTCAGCCACCTGCACCTGGACCATGTCGGATGGCTGGCCGACTCCGCGGGACGACCTGTCTTCGGCCGGGCACAGGTGCTGGTCGGCCGGGCCGACTGGGAGCACTTCGTGGAACGTGGCGACGCCGCGCTCCCGCTGGCCGACCACATACGGGCCGGGCTGCTGGCGATATCGCAGGCCGGCCGGCTGACCTTGCTGGACGGGGATCAGCCGGTGGCGCCGGGGATCACCCGGCTGGACGCGGCCGGGCACACGCCGGGCCACTCGGTATTCGTCGTCTCCGACGGCCGAGACCGGGCACTTCTGCTCGGCGACGCCCTGTACTGCCCGGCCCAGCTCACCGAGACCGACTGGGCCGCCCTCACCGACGTGGATCCGGGTCTCGCCCGGGCCACTCGCCGCCGTCTGGCCGCCGACCTGGAAGCGGGCGGGGGGCTGGCCGTCGGCTGCCACTTTCCCGGGCTGGAGGCTACACGTGTGCTCCGAGCCAGGCCGCGCTAGCCGTGAACAACATCGAGGACGTGGCCTGCGAGCCCGACTTCGACTGCATCACCGAGTTCTTT
>Ga0307479_10006661_pt1 | contig 10620 bp, 10 predicted proteins | sample atmos_gasesECM4C_FD_203743 | JGI IMG/M metagenome (GOLD analysis project Ga0307479, IMG submission 203743) | Hardwood forest soil microbial communities from Morgan-Monroe State Forest, Indiana, United States - atmos_gasesECM4C_515 | ecosystem: Environmental > Terrestrial > Soil > Temperate...
TCCGCGCCGCGCGTGTCCGCGGCAAGCGGATCGCCGGGCGGGCGCGCGCAGGAATCCGCAGCTGCCTCCCGGATCGTGACCGACGAAACAGGCCGCAGCGTCGAGATTCCAGCCGACGTAAAACGCGTCGTGACCCTCGCGCCCAATCTCACCGAAATCATCTATGCCCTGGGACTCGAGGACAAGCTTGCCGGCGACACGGACTACTGCGATACGCCCGCGGCTGCCAGGACGAAGCCGCACGTTGGCTCGGTCTTGAATCCAAGTCTCGAAGCAATTGTCGCCCTGCATCCCGATCTCGTTCTGGCGGTGGCAAACTCGGGCAATCGCAAGGAGACGGTGGAATCACTGGACCGGCTGGGCGTTCCCGTCTACGCGATGGATCCTCATACTGTCCGCGACACGCTCGATTCGATCCGGCACATCGCGGATCTGGCGGGTGCCGCAAAGCAGGGAACGGAGCTCGCGGCCCGGTTACAGGCGCGGCTCGATGCATTGCAAGCGCGGCTTGAGGAATTGCCGCACGCGCATGTGCTGTTCGTCATCTGGGATGAACCGCTGATCACCATTGGCCAGAATACGCTGATCGCCGACGCGCTTCGCTGGGCGGGCGCGGAATCCGTGATCGCATCGAAGCAGTATTGGCCCGAGGTGAGCATGGAAGAAGTGGTGCGGCTGCAGCCGGACTACATCGTGTTCGCGGACGATCACACGGACTCGAAATCCACGCAATTGAGCCAGTTGCGTTTGCGGCCGGTTTGGAAAAGTCTCCGTGCTGTCGAGCTGGGGCACGTCGTGACGGTCAGCGAGGAAATCACTCGTCCTTCGCCCGGTTTAATTGATGTGATCGAGCAGCTCGCGCGCGAAGTGCATTCCAATGCATTCGCGGCGCGAAGTGAAACGCGGACACCCAACTTCGAAATTGGGCCCGGACCCGCAGTCTTTCTTGCTGAGAATCAGAAGGCAGCTCCGTGCGCCCGCTGACGCCGAGACGCATCGTCGCAATTTGCGCTGCGCTGCTCGGCGCGCTGTTTATCGCTGTGGTGGTCTCACTGCGAATGGGCGCGTATCCCATTTCGATAAGCGACATCATCATGACGCTTTTTCGCGGCGTTATCGGTCGCAAAGATGAGATCCCTTCGGAGTTCTGGCTGGTGGTGTTTGGCTTGAGGCTTCCGCGTATCGCGCTCGGCATCTTGGTGGGCGCGGCGCTTTCTGTTGCGGGTGCCGGCTTTCAGGCGCTCTTGCGCAACCCGCTCGCCGATCCCTATGTCCTGGGCGTCTCGAGTGGCGCAGCGCTGGGAGCGATTGTGAGCCTGATTGCAGCCCCGCACGTGGCAGGAGCGATTCAAGTGGCCGCGTTCGCGGGAGCGGCGGGGACAATTGCGGCTGTCTATTTTCTCGGACGGCGCGGCGGACAGTTGGACAGCGCCACGCTGCTGCTAGCGGGGATTGTGGCGGCCTCTTTTCTTTCCGCCATCATCATGTTCCTGATGACGACCCTGAGCGGGCGCGATTTGCGCGGCATGGCCTTCTGGCTGATGGGAGAGCTTTCCACGTCGCCTTCCATTGATTTGCGGTTTCTATATTTTGTCCTGTTCGTCGCCCTCGGAGCGATCTACACAACTTCCTCCGATCTCAACTTGATTCTTACGGGCGAGCAGGAGGCGCGCCATCTGGGCGTGAACGTGAACCGCGTGAAGCTAGTCGTGTACGTTGCGGCATCGGTCCTCACGGGCCTCGCGGTTTCGGTAAGCGGGGCAATCGGGTACGTTGGCCTGCTGGTGCCGCACCTGATGCGCATGTTGTTTGGTACCGACTACCGCGTGCTGATTCCGGCCTCGGCGATTGGCGGCGCGATCGTGATTGTCTTCGCGGATATGCTCGCGCGGACCGTGGTGGCGCCCACGGAATTGCCCGTGGGGGCGATGACGGCGCTCGTGGGTGCCCCTGTTTTTATCTATCTCATGCGCCGGAGGGTGCGATGAACCCGCCGGCGGGACAAAGCGCTTCCGTGGCGCGACAACCTTTTGCGGCGAATCAGGACCCGCTGCTGCGCCTGAAGGTTGAGCAGGTGAGCTACGCCTACGCGGCAACGGACCGCTCGGCGCCGAAATTCACGCTGGGTCCCGTAACGTTCGAAGCGCGGCAGCGCGAGATTGTTGCCATCCTGGGTCCGAACGCAAGCGGAAAATCCACGCTGCTTCGATTGCTCGCTGGATTGGTGAAGCCGCTATCGGGCCGTGTGGAAGTGGACGGCGCCGAAGCCGGCGACCTCGATTTGCGGACGCGCGCGCAAAAGATCGCTCTGGTTCAGCAGGAAAGCGAACTCATCTTTCCGCTGCGTGTGTGGGAATACGTCCTGCAAGGGCGGTATCCGTACGGGCGGCGTCTGCGGTTTGAATCCGACGAAGATTTCCTGCTCACGGGGAAAGCGCTCTCGCAGGTTGCGGCCGATTCGCTGCGCGACCGCTGGATGGACCAGCTTTCGGGGGGCGAGAAGCAGCGCGTGATCCTTGCGCGAGCGCTGGCGCAACAGCCGGCGCTCCTGCTGCTCGACGAGCCAACGCAGCATCTGGATATCGGCGGCAAAGTGGAATTGCTGCGGCGCCTGCGGCAACTGGCCGATGAAAACCGCTACACAGTGATTGTGATCACGCACGAGCTGAATCTCGCTGCGGAATTCTCCGATCGTATCGTGTTGCTGCACGGCGGCAAGTGCCTGCGAGTCGGATCGCCCGAGGAAGTGTACGAGCGCGAAATACTCGAAACGGTTTTTGAAGCGCCCCTCGAAGTGGAGATTCGTCCAGGCGGCAGGCCGCGCGTGATCGTGCGCGGCAATCACTGAGAGTTTGGAAACTTGATCTCCCGCGGAGGCGAGCATCAACCTTCGCAAGCGGCATCCCGGTGAGATGGCCGGGCGCCGTCCACAATCACAGGAGACTCCGCGCACGGGAAGACGATGAAAAGCCGTCGCCGCCGCGCGACTGTAAGGCGGAAGAGTTTTCGGCACGCGCCACTGCTTTGGAAACGAATCGCCGCAAGACGAGGCGATTCAAAATCAAAGTGGGAAGGCCGCGCCGCTGCGCCGGACAACCGGTGCGGAACCGCCAAGCCAGGAGACCGGCGGAGTCTCAATCCGGATGAGCACGCGATCCGCATGCAAAATCCGGACAACCTTCAACTCCCGCGCGAGAGGGAGAGGAGGAAAAATGAGACTGCACGTTCTGCTGTGCTTCGTAGTTGAAGTTCTGCTGGGAATTTTCCTGGTCCATTCCGTAACCGCTCAAACAACGCCGACCGCCACAATCACCGGAACGCTAACCGATCCCAGCGGCGCCGCCGTAGTCGGCGCTTCCATAACCGCGCAGCCGCTCGACGCGTCAGGAATGCATCTCGTCACAAAGAGCAGTGGTGAAGGGGAGTTCACGTTGATTCTTGCATCCGGACGCTACCGAGTGAGGATCGAGCATGCGTCGTTCACTCGAGTCGAGCAGGAATTCACAATCGCGGCCGGCGAAGCACGCACGTGGGATGTGCGTCTGACGCTCGAGAGAATGTCTTCCACTGTTGTTGTGAGTGCGTCTGCGGAACCTGTGACGGCCGAAACTTCACCGTCGCCAGTGGACATCATCACCAAAGAGGATATCGAACGCCGAGGAGAGATCTGGGCGGTCCCCATGCTGACCACGGTGCCCGGCATCACTCTCTCGCGCCTTGGGCCTTTCGGCGGCGTCACCACATTCTTTCTAGATGGCGGAAACTCGAGCTACGCCAAAGTGGTGATTGATGGTGCGGCCGTCAACGATCCCGGAAATCAGGAAGACTACTCTTACCTGACGCTCGACAACATCGACAAAATCGAAGTCGTGCATGGCGCGGCGAGCGTTCTTTACGGCTCGGACGCGAATTCGGGCGTGGTGCAGATTTTCACGCACCGCGGAATGACGAGATCGCCGGAGCTAGCGCTCGAAGGCGACGGAGGCACGTTCGAGAGCGGCCACGGCCTCGCTCGCTTGAGCGGCTTGCTGGGCGCATTTGACTACTCCGCGTCGGCGGGCTATTTCGACACCAACGGTCAGGGACCCGAGGACCGTTTCCACGACGCAACTTTTTCAGGGAATTTCGGCTGGCGGTTCTCGCCCACGAACACGGTTCGCCTCGCGCTTCGCGATAACACGAGCGACGGGGAGCAACAGGGCCAAATTCTTTTCGGGCCGCCAATCCCGGGTCAAAGCATCGGTCTCGACAATTTCTCAGCGAACCTGGGTTGGGATGTTTCGGCAGGAAGCCACTGGCAAAACCATCTGGCGGGTTTCGAATCCCGAAACGTGCAGAGCGTAGTCGACCCGCCTTTTGGAACTTTTGTAAGCAAGTTCAACCGCGCCGGGTTCGACGAGCAGGCCAGCTATCTTTTTCACAATGGAACTTTCAGCGGCGGCTATGAATATGAGGTGGAGAACGGTCCATCGGAAGGCCGCCACAACCAGGCAGGATATCTGGAGGCGCGCTATCAATTCGGGGCGAGATTTTCAGCGACAGCCGGGGTCCGTGCAGACGCGAACGGCAAATTCGGCACGCGGGTAGTTCCGCGCGTCGGCGGCGCGTATCTGCTGCGCAAGGGCAGCGAATTCTGGGGCGCGACGCGGTTGCGCGCCTCTTACGGCGTCGGGATCAAGGAGCCGGAATTGCTTCCGCTTGATTGCAGCGCGAATCTGAAACCGGAGGTGAGCCGGACGGTCAACGCCGGCATCGAGCAACGATTCGCATCCGATCGCGTGCGCCTTTCGATCAACGCCTTCGCGAATCGCTTCTACGATATCGTGAGCTTTGATTTCCTCACCAACACGCCGAATTGCCCCGCATTCGGCGGCAGCTTCTTCAACACGGACCTGGCCCGCGCTTATGGATCGAATGCGTCGTTTGAAATTAAGGCGACGCGGTGGCTGGGCATCGTGGGAAATTACACGTACGACGACTCGAAGGTGCTCAAGTCTCCGAACGCCACCGATCCAGCGCTCTTGTCCGGCAACCGTTTGTTCAAGAGACCGCTGCACTCCGCGAACCTGGCATTCAACGCGACGATTCGGCACACCTATTGGACTCTTGCTGGAAATTATGTGGGACGGCGGGCGGACAGCGATTTCCTGAGCTTCGTCGAAAACGGTATGTGCATCGGGCCCTGCATCTCAAGCAATCCAAGCTACGTGAGGTGGGACCTGGCAACCATGCTGCCGCTGCGATATGGCCTATCGGCAACGGCGCGCGTTGAAAACATCTTCAACAACCACTACCAGGACTCGGTCGGCTATCCTGGTTTGCGCTTAAACTACCGGCTCGGCTTGAGATACGTCTGGGGCCGCGAATGAGGGACGCTTGAAAATACCGGGCGCGGACTTTCTCGGGGTGCACGGCGACTGCTGGATCGCGCGGCGTGCGCCGGAGTTTTCCGTCCTTAATGTTCATATGCGGGAAATTCCGGCGCCGCCGGATCGCATTTTTCGCGAATTGGGCGCACGCGAGCTGCTCGTACCTTCGCGGCGATGGAAGATTCTCTTCGCGGTTCGCGCCGCCATGGGGAAGTTTTTCCGCTGGGATCCCGGCCTCTCGTGGCATGGGCACAAGCAAGAACCGCTTGAGCGTGGAAGGCACTATGCGTTTTTCCTCATTGAGCATGTGGACGAGCCGCACGAAGTGGGGATGTGCGTGGGGAACCGTTTGACCGGCGCGCTGATGGCTTGGGTCCTGCGGGAATCCTCCGACGGCACGCAGGTGTTCAATGTGACGTGCGCGAATTTTCCGACGCGGCAGGGGCGGCTCTACTGGCGCGCGATACGCTCATTCCATGACGCGCTGATCGAAGATTCCTTGACGGCGCTGCGGCAGCGCGTGGGCGACTCATGAAGCGCTGGCCGAAAATTGATGTATCTCCAGGCTGTCTGCTGAGCGCGGCCCGGTGGCGGATGCTATAATTCCCGTCTCTCATGAGCCGAACCGCGCAAGAAGGTCCGCGAATCGAGGCGGAAGTGTGGGCGAAATACGAAGCCGTGATCGGTCTCGAGGTGCACGCCCAGCTCGAAACGGTGACGAAGGCGTTCTGTGGCTGCTCGACGCGCTTCGGCGATGCGCCTAACCGGAACACTTGCCCCGTGTGTCTTGGTCTGCCGGGCGCGCTGCCGGTGTTGAACCGTAGAGCGCTTGAACTAGCGCTCCGGGCGTCGCTCGCGCTCGATTGCGAAATTCTCAAGCGCTCACGCTTTGCGCGGAAGAATTATTTCTATCCGGATTTGCCGAAGGGCTACCAGATTTCGATGTACGAGCTGCCGCTCGCAACCGGAGGGCGGCTGGATATCGAAGTGGACGGAGCGACGAAGCGAATCGGCATCACGCGTCTACATATGGAAGAAGATGCCGCGAAAAACCTGCACGAGGGCTTTCCCGATTCAGACCGCTGGAGCTACATAGACTTCAACCGCGGCGGCGTGCCGCTGGTGGAAATTGTTTCCGAGCCTGATATTCGCACGCCCGCCGAAGCGTATTCCTATTTGACGGCGCTCAAACAGGTGCTGGAGTATACGGACGTGAGCGATTGCAACATGGAGCAAGGATCGTTGCGGTGCGACGCGAATGTCAGCGTGCGTTTGCGCGGCGCGGAGAAATTTGGAACGAAAGCGGAAGTGAAGAACCTGAATTCTTTCCGGTACCTGGTGCACGCGCTCGAATATGAAATCGAGCGGCAAATCGGCGTGCTTGAATCGGGCGGCACAAACGCGCAGGAAACGAGGCTGTGGAACGTCGCCGGAGGCCGGACCGAGCCGATGCGCTCGAAGGAATTCGCGCACGACTACCGCTATTTTCCCGATCCCGATCTGCTTCCGGTGGCCGTTTCGAGCGCGATGATTGAGGATGTGCGGCGCGCGATGCCGGAACTGCCCGCGGTGAAACGATCGCGGTTCATGCGCGAATACAGCTTGACGCCGTACGACGCCGTCGTTTTGACGGCTACGCGAGCACTGGCGGATTATTTCGAAGCGGCTACGCGCGCGGGCGCAACGGCGAAGGCCGCCGCAAACTGGATTTCAACGGAGCTGCTTCGGCGGCTGAACGACGCGGGAAAAGGCATCGAGGAATGTCCTGTGCGGCCGAAAGCGCTCGCAGAGCTGCTCGGCAGAATCGAAAGCGGCGGCATCACCGCCGCCACCGGAAAGAAAGTTTTCGCGCAAATGTTCGACACCGGAAAGAGCGCCGCGGACATCATTGCTTCCGAGGGGCTCGCGCAGCTTTCGGACACCGGCGCGATCGAGAAGGTGGCACGGGAGGTGGTGGCGAAAAGCCCCGAAAACGTAGCGAAGTACCGGGCCGGAAACGAAGGAGTGTTCAAGTTTTTTGTGGGGCAGGTAATGCGCGAGACGCGCGGCCAGGCCAACCCGCAACTTGTAAATGAAATTCTGAAGCGCGTGCTGGCGGAATCCTAACGCCAGCGATGCGGAAAGCATAGAAGAGGGACAAGGAATGCTGAAAGAAGGCGACAAAGCGCCTGGGTTTCGCGAGACCGCGGACGACGGTGAAACCGTTTCGCTTGCGGACTACAAGGGGAAGAATCTGGTGCTGTACTTCTACCCCAAGGCGAACACACCGGGTTGAACGAGCGAAGCGTCCGAGTTTCGTGACGCCATCAAGAAATTCGATGCGGCAAACACCGCGATTGTCGGGTGCAGCGGCGATGCGGTGGAAGCACAGGCAAAATTCAAGGTGAAGCACAAATTGAATTTCCCGCTGCTTGCGGATATGGAATTTCACGTCGTCGAGGCCTATGGCGCGCGGCGGATGAAAACGTTCCTCGGGAAATCCTTCCTCGGAATTGTGCGCATGACCTACTGGATCGGGCCCGACGGAAAGATTCGCAAAATTTGGGATCAGGTGACGCCCAAAGGCCACGCCGCCGAAGTCCTCGCAGCGATCGAGAACGGTTCCGCGTAGCGCTAGACTAATACGTTGAAGAATTCTCCGTCCGCTTCGACAAGCGCGTTGTCGATCAAGCGTGTCTTGCCGACGAACGCCGCGAGAAGAACCAGACACGAGCGGCGCAGCGTCACCACCGGCTCCAGTGTTTCCGCATCCACAATTTCAACATAATCGAGTGCGACCCCGGGCTCGGCGTCAATCACGCGGCGCAGAGCCACGAGCAGCCGCGCCGGGTCGCGTTCGCCCGCGTCAATTTCGCGGCGGACCGCATCGAGCGAACGATAGAGCGCTGTCGCTGCGCGGCGGCCGTTCGCGTCGAGATAAACATTCCGCGATGAAAGGGCCAGGCCATCCGGCTCGCGAGCGATGGGACAAACAACAAGCTGCGTATCGAGATCGAGATCCATCGCCATCTGGCGCAGAATGCGGGCCTGCTGCGCATCTTTTCGTCCGAAGTAAGCGAAGCGCGGCTGAACGATCTCGAACAACTTCAACACGACTGTCGCAACTCCGCGAAAATGTCCGGGGCGCGACTTGCCTTCGAGACGCTCGCTTAGGCCTTCGACGGAAACGGAGGTGCGAAAGCCATCAGGATACATTTCCTCGGGCGGCGGCGCGAACAAATAATCCACGCCCAGTTTTGAGAGCGCCGTACGGTCGGCTTCGAACGGCCTTGGGTATTTTTTCAAATCCTCGGCAGGGTTGAACTGTTTGGGGTTTACAAAGATCGAGACGGCTACGGGGGAACACTGCTCCTTTGCTGTCCGCACCAGCGAAAAGTGGCCTTCATGAAGCGCGCCCATCGTGGGAACGAATCCCAGAACACGGTCTTTCGCGCGTGCTTCCCGCCCCACCTGCTTCATCCACGCGACGGTGTGAATGATCTCCATAGCGCGGGATAAATCGCGTCAAGCCTTGGCCTGGGTGGCGCGGTCGCGGTAGAAAAAAATCATGTCCGTGGAAATCGGCTTCGCGCCGAGCTGGCGCAGCATTGTAGTGACCTGGCCACGATGATACGTCTGGTGATTGACGACGTGCTGGAGCATCTGCCAATGCGCCGCGGACTGCGGATCGCCCTTCATCGTTCTGTGATGGATCACTCTCGCGATATCGTCCGGCGTGAGACTGGCGATGTAGTCGGTGAGATCGCGCTCGATTTCTTCCCAGCGCCTGCGAACGACGGCCAGGTTCGGGAAATCGGAAGCAGAGGGAAACGCCGACGGCGAGCGTCCATGCCAACGCTCGAGCCAAATCCATTCGACCAGAAGCAGGTGCACGAGCGTGTCGCGAAGCGAGGGAAAGCTGGATTTGAGGTCGCGCGTAAATTGTTCGTCATTGAGAGCGGAGCAGGCTTCGAGCGTGCGATGGTTCGCCCACGAGTTGTACTCGTAGAGCAGGTGGAAATCCTCGACGTTCATGCGAAGCACCTCCCTTCGCTTTTTCGAGCCCGGTAATTTCAGGAGCTTCTCTTGTCAGGACCGCTGGCGCGCGAGCAATTGCTCGCGCATCTCGGCCGGCAAATGATACGACTCGGCATCCGACGGGAACTGGCCGCCGCGGACATCGTTGCAGAATTCCGCCACCGCCCGCGAAATTTCGCCCGCCAGATTCGCATACTGACGCGCGAATTTCGGCGTGCGCCCCATCGTCAAACCGACGAGATCGGTGTAAACGAGCACCTGGCCGTCGCAATCGGGACCCGCGCCAATTCCGATCGTCGGAATGCGCAGTCGCGCGCTAATCTGCGCGGCCAATTCGCGCGGCACGGATTCGACCACCACGGAAAACGCGCCCGCCGCTTCCACGGCCAGTGCGTCGCGTTCGAGCTGCGCAGCGGCCTGCGCGGTCTTGCCCTGCACATGGAATCCACCGAGAGCGTTGAATGACTGCGGCGTCAAGCCCACGTGCCCCATCACGGGAATTTCAGCCTCGACAAGCCGGGAAATCAACTCGAGCCGGCGCTCGCCGCCTTCGATTTTCACGGCTTCCGCGCCGCCTTCTTTCACCATGCGCATTGCGTTGCGCACGGATTCTTCAATCGAAACGTGGAACGTGCCGTAAGGCATGTCCGCAACGAGCAACGCGCGCTTTGTTCCGCGGCGAACGGCGCGAGTGTGGTGCAGCATTTCGTCGAACGTGACCGGCAGCGTGCTGTCGTAGCCAAGTACTACCATGCCCAGCGAATCCCCGACGAGCAGAATGTCCACGCCCGCTTCATCGAGCAAACGCGCCGTGGGATAGTCGTACGCCGTCAAGCAGGTGATTTTCGGTTTCGCTTCAGAAGAACCAGCCAGTGACTTACGGGAAAGAATGTCAGGCACGGTAACTTTTCCGTTGCCCGCACGGGGTGCGACGCTCATGTTGCCTCCGGTGCCGCTCCCAGCTTCGGGATGCAGCCCAACAACAGTTCAATGCTAGCAGATTTTGGCGGGTCCAAGCAAATGATAAGGCGACGCGGCAATGTCCTAATTTCACCGCAAGATTTGCAAGCGCGTCAGGGCACACTTGAATAGGATCCGGAAAGGCGAACTCAGAGGCTAAGGCCTTATTGAAATCATGGCATCATCTCGGCGGGGCTGAAGCCCAGCCCTTCCTTTCCAGCAAAAGGAGGCCACGCATTAGAAGAAGTTAGGCCTTAGCAACGGAAGGCGAGGG
>Ga0307479_10006662_pt1 | contig 10620 bp, 10 predicted proteins | sample atmos_gasesECM4C_FD_203743 | JGI IMG/M metagenome (GOLD analysis project Ga0307479, IMG submission 203743) | Hardwood forest soil microbial communities from Morgan-Monroe State Forest, Indiana, United States - atmos_gasesECM4C_515 | ecosystem: Environmental > Terrestrial > Soil > Temperate...
CGCGATACATCGAACTTGTGCGTGTCGATTTCCGCGAGCATATCGTCCATCATGCACGCCGAGTATTGCTTGGTTCCCTGCGAATTCAGGCGCGAGCCATGCGGCATCGTGCATGTCGTGATGCGTTTCACTTCCACCATTTCGCCGGTTGCGACGACCGAGATTGACGACGGAACCATGTCGCCGTGAAAGTTCGCGTTCGCCACGTAGATGAATTCACCGTCGCGAGAAATGTCCATCGTGGCAGGGAAAAGGCCGAGCGGAGCGTAGCGAACCACCTCGTCCGTTCCCGCTTTTAATTTCCAAGCGGAGCCGTTCGGTTGCCCGTGGCCGAGAGATACGTACACATATTCTTTGTCCGGTGACACTGCGATTCCATGCGGGCCATTAATATCACCCATCGGCAGCAGTCCGATTCGAGTTTGGCGCTCGATCTGGATTCCTTTGGGACCAAAGCGCAGCAGCACCACTTTGTCCGCCGATTCGCAAACAACGTAAACCAGGTAATCCTGCGACGGCCCGGAAGAAGACCCAGAGCTGGCAGAAGGCCCAGAGCCAGGGGAAGATGCGGGATCGCCTTGCTGCTGCGCGGCAACATGTCTGGACGAAATGGATGCCGCCAGAAGTGCCAAGAGCGCGAGACACAGCGTCAACCCGTTAAACTTCTGAAAACACGACCTGCTCCTCTGCATGTATTCCTTCAAGAAACCTGCTCCTATCGCCCCATTTGATTGCCCGCTTTGATTACACTCTCACGAGTTGAATTGCAATCGAAAGTGGCTACATTCGCAGTTGGTAATGCGGACCTAAGAAATTCGTTCGGCCCTGGAATTTTCGTGTCCAAATGACGAAACAACAGAACCCCAGAAACGCAAAGACGGCTGCAGGAATTCCACCGCCGCGAGAGTCGCGCCCTGCTCCGTTCGAATGAGCCGGGCGACGCGGCACGCCAGATCGTCGTTGGTTTCAAGGTTGGTGAGAATCAGCTTCTGAGAAGGAGCTACCGCAGCAACTATCGGAAACAAACCGCCGTGCGAGCTGACGTCGATGGTTTGCGTGCGTTCCTGAAACGGTTCATCCGCCAGGCGGCCGTACAGAAGAACAGGCATATCCGCGCGCACGCGTCTTCCCCGGCGTTGCTCGAGGCGCAGCGTACGCGAATCCTCGGATTCGCTTACCAATCGCAGCCAACGCCGCAAGGTGGATACCAGCCCAGACATCGCGAGCCTCAACTGAAAAATATGTCCTCCGGCAGGGCGCCGCAACATGCCAGTGCGCACCCTCTACGATAAGGTTACTCCCTCGCTCTTCCCCAGCGAAAGCCCGATCCAGCTTGGCGCATCTTCGCTTCAATGGTAGATTCGCGGCGCTCTAGGTCATTCGCGTCCTTTCTTGCCAGAATCTCCACAAGCCGGACAGGCTTCCGCCGCATCGCCGGGTTCGTCTCCCCATCTCGCCGCAAAACTCAATCTATTTGACGCGACGATGATCGTGATGGGCGGGATCGTAGGCTCGGGAATCTTTATCAATCCCTACGTCGTCGCCGAAATCGTTCATACGCCGGTGCTGATCCTTTGCGCGTGGGTCGCGGGAGGCGCAATCGCGCTCGTCGGGGCATTTATCTACGCGGAACTAGCCGACCGCATGCCTCGAGTAGGCGGTCAATACGCCTACTTGCGCGAGGCCTATCACTCAGCGGTCGGATTTCTCTATGGTTGGGTGGCGCTGCTTGTGATTCACGCGGGTGGCACGGCCGCCGTGGTGGTCACGTTCGCTAAGTATTTTCAGTTGATACTCACCGGAGGCTCCGAGAAAATCACAGCCGTCGTCGTCATCGTGGCGCTCACGATTATCAATTGTATGGGCGTGCGCGCCGGCGGAAGCGTGCAGAATGTCTTCATGGTTTTTCGCATTCTCGCAATTGCAACGGTTGTCCTGTGCGGCGCTTGGTTTATCTGGGGCTCTCCCGCGGCCCCGCATGTTGCATGGCAGCCGATGACCGACCGTCCTGTATCGTTTGCATTGCTCTCCGCGTTCGGCGCCGCCATGGTTCCAGTGCTATTTGGCTATGGAGGCTGGCAGACGTCGAATTACATGGCCGGCGAAATTCGTGAGCCCCGGAAGAATTTGCCTCGAGCGCTGATCTTCGGAGTCGCCGGAATTATCGTGCTCTATCTCACCGTAAATTTTGTTTACGTACAGGCGCTCTCACCGGGGGGACTCGCAGCCACTTCCACACCGGCCTCGCAAGTGATGCGCCTCGCGTTCGGCCGCGCCGGCGCTTCCCTCGTAGCTATGCTCATCGCGATCTCGACCGTTGGATTTCTCAGCCAGGCGCTACTTTCCTATCCACGTCTCTATTTCGCAATGGCCAGCGACGGCCTTCTCCCCGCGTGGTTCGCACGAATCAACGCGCGCACGCATGTTCCCACCGGCACCATTATTTTGCAGGGCGCAGTTACCATCGCGGTCGTGCTGCTAGGCACCTACGAACAGATTCTCAGCTACGTCGTGGTGATGGACTGGCTCTTTTTTGGCTTAACGGCGAGCTGCATTTTCGTATTTCGCGCGCGCGAGAAGAGTAGTGCATCTCGGGAGACCGCCTCCCATGAGAACGGATTTCGCGTGCCAGGGCACCCGTGGACCACAGGCCTCTTCGTCTCGATTGCGTGGCTCGTAAGCGCCAATACAATTTACAAATATCCTCGCAATGCAGGCGTCGCTCTGTGTATCCTCTTCGGCGGGATCCCCGTCTTTTACTTCTTTCGCGGGCGCGCGCGTCGCTCGCTCGGCTCTGAGTGAGAGGAATGAGCCCGCAACGTCGTGAAATCCGGTCGGCCTATATCGAGTGGGCGAAGCTACGCTCCGCCGCGCGCTACAAACTCGCCGGCAGCGATATGCTCGCCTATCCGTTGAAGGATTTGCCCGTTCGAATCGAGCAACTCGAAATCGCAAACCCCAGCGACAGCTACGGCTATCCCCCGCTCATCGAACGGCTGGCAAAAAAGGCGGGAGTTCCATCTGATTGTGTTGTTCACGCGCAGGGTACTTCAATGGCGAACCATCTCGCCATGGCGGCGCTCGTCGAACCAGATGATGAAGTCCTGATTGAAGAACCAGCCTACGAGGCATTGCTCGCCGTCGCTCGCTATCTGGGAGCAAAAATCCGCCGCTTTCCGCGTCGCTTCGAAGATGGTTTCAAGCTCGATCCCCGCGAAGTGGAACGCGCCATCTCGCCGCGCACTCGCCTCATCGTAGTCACTAACCTGCACAATCCTACCGGAGTGCGCACGCCCGATTCCACGTTGAAGCTCGTGGGCGACATTGCGCGCAGCCTCGGCGCACACGTCCTCGTCGATGAAGTCTATCTCGAAGCCTGTTTCGATTCGCCCGGGCGATCCGCATTTCATCTCGGTTCGAATTTTATTGCTACGAGCAGCCTGACGAAGGCCTACGGCCTTTCCGGCCTGCGTTGCGGCTGGATTCTGGCCGCGCCCGCGCTGGCGGAAAGAATGTGGCGGCTCAACGATCTCTTCGGTGTGATGCCCGCTCACCCAGCGGAATTAATCAGCGTTGTAGCGCTCGACAATCTGCCGCAAATTGCGGCGCGGGCCAAGGCGCACCTCGATACGAACCGCGCTTTGCTCAAGAAGTTCGTCGATTCCCGAAAAGACCTGCTCGCAATCTGGCCGGAGGCGGGCACCATCGTATTCCCGCAGCTGACGAGCGGCCACGTAGAAGCCTTCTGCCAATTGCTGCGCGAAAAATATGACACCAGCGTGGTTCCAGGCCGCTTTTTCGAAGCTCCCGAACACGTGCGCATCGGAGTGGGCACCACGACGGACGACGTGCGTGAGGGGCTTTCCCGCGTCGGAGCAGCGCTCGATGAATTCGCTGCGAAACGCATCAGCGCGCAATAATTCATACCTGAGTCCAAACAGCGGTCCCGATATAGGCCACCGTATAAACCCTGATACGAGCAAAAACTAGGAGTGTGTTCGCTTGCCCCTCGAAGCCTTCGGTCGAAGAAGTTCCACAAGCGCCTGTGCAGCCGCAGAGAGCGGCCGGTCCTGCCTGTAAACAAGATAAACGCGGCGCTCGATGTGCATCTGCGGCAATCGAAGCTCGCGCAAATCGCCGCGCGCAATTTCCCCTTCAACGCACATACGCGGCACGATCGCCACCCCGCGCTTCATCTCGACGAATCGCTTGATACTCTCAATCGTCGGCAGCTCGATGTCCATCCGCAGCGTCACCCGATGCTTCGCAAACATCTGAATCACGCGTCGCCGGTAAGGCGACTCCACGATGTGCGCCACGAACGTCTCGCCCTCGAGCGCCGAAATATCCACCTCGCGCCGCTTCGCCAAGGGATGCCCCGGCCACACTACAAGCGCCAGCGAATCGCGATAGAACTCCACCGTTGTGAGTTCGCGCTCCTCCGGCAGATAGGAAATCACGCCGATATCAAGCTGATGGTTCAGCAATTCGCGAGGCACATTCCGCGAAAACACGCGATGCACGCGAATTTGAATCCCCGGATATAGCTTTCGATATCGCTCGAGCGCAGGAAGCAATGCGTGAATCGAACTCTCGTTCACTCCAATCGAGACCTGTCCCCGCTTAAGTCCGTCGAGCTGCTGCATCCCCTTGTGAATTTCTTCGCGCAGATTCAGCATCCGATCCGCGTATTCGAGCAGCAGCGTGCCGGCGTCCGTCAGCGTACGGGCGCCCGTCCCGCGCACAAAAAGCGGCTGCCCCACCCAGTCTTCAAGTTTCCGCATCGCGATGCTGATCGCCGGCTGCGTCCGGTACAGCTTTTCCGCCGCGCGCGAATAGCTCTGCTCCCGCGCCACGGTCTGAAACACCTGCAACGCCGCCAGATCCACGTGTCCTCCAGGCTGTCCTCATCTTGTATAAGCGAAGCTTATTCCACACGCAACAATTATAAATTGGACACGCTTGGTCGCGCCGCGTTCCACTGGTTGCCGCACAGAGGAGTGACCATGGACACGATCCACATCTTCGACACCACGCTGCGTGACGGCGAGCAATCACCCGGTTTTTCGATGCACCGCGATGAAAAGCTTCGCCTGGCGCGCCAACTCGAACAGCTCGGCGTCGACATCATCGAAGCGGGATTTCCCATCGCATCGCCGGGAGATTTGGAAGCTGTCCGCGCAGTGGCCGGGGAAATCCGCAACTGCAAAGTAGCGGCGCTGGCGCGAGCCCGACAAGAAGATGTGGACGCCGCCCTCCGCGCCATCGAACCGGCTGTCCATCCCCGGCTCCACATCTTCCTCGCCACCTCCGATCTCCACCTGAAGCACAAGTTGCGCATCGAACGACACGAAGCCCTCGCGCAGGTAAGCGACATGGTGCGCTTTGGTTGCGAGCACACCGAAGAAGTGGAATTTTCCGCGGAAGACGCGAGCCGCAGCGATATCGAATACCTTTGCGACGTGGCGGAAGCAGCTGCGGAGGCCGGCGCGAAAATCATCAACCTTCCAGACACCGTCGGCTACGCAACGCCCGGTGAGTATGGCGAAATGTTTCGCACCGTCCGCGCACGCCTTGCCGCTTATCCGCAAATCATCTACAGCGCGCACTGCCACAACGATCTCGGCCTCGCCGTCGCCAATTCGCTCGCCGCAATCGCCGCGGGCGCGCGTCAAGTGGAATGCACGATCAACGGAATCGGCGAACGCGCCGGTAATGCTTCGCTTGAAGAAATCGCAGTAGCGCTTCACGTCCGCCAAAGTCATTTCTGCGCCGCGACGAATATCCGCCTTGAAAAAATCTATTCCACCAGCCGTCTGCTCACCGCAATCACAGGAGTATCCGTGCCGCCTAATAAAGCCGTCGTCGGAGCCAATGCATTCGCCCACGAAGCCGGCATCCATCAGGACGGCATCCTGAAAAATCCGCTCACGTACGAAATCATTTTGCCCGAAAAGGTAGGGGTGCCCAGCCGCAGGCTCGTTCTCGGAAAACATTCCGGCCGCAACGCCCTGCGAGCCAGGCTAGCTGAGCTGGGCTACGAGACCACTCCAGCCGAACTCGCGGAATGCTATCGAATGGCCACCGAGCTCGCCGATTCTGCGAAACAAGTCACCGACCGCGATCTGCTTTCCTTTATTCACCAGGTTCGCCGCGGACGCACGGCGTCGCCGGCCAGCCCCGGGGTTCGCGCGGCCTCGCGCAGTTGCAGCGCACTGAAGATAGGAATTGAAACGGTCAGTTGGAGAGGGAAAAAATGAGTTCCATTCGCAAGACAATCGCAGTCCTGCCCGGTGACGGCATCGGCCCGGAAGTCACGCGCGCCGCCGTTCACCTACTTCAAGATTGCGCCGCAGCGCACGGCCACATTTTCGAATTTCGTGAACTTCCCTTCGGCGGCTCAGCCATCGACGCCTTCGGCACGCCTCTACCGCCATCCACGCTCGCGGAATGTCGCAAAGCCGATGCGATTTTGCTCGGCGCCATCGGCGGGCCGAAGTGGGACGCGCTCCCGCTCGCGAATCGCCCCGAAAGCGGCCTGCTCGCCCTGCGAAAAGAACTCGGCCTGTACATTAACCTTCGCCCGATCCGTTTGCGTCATGCCCTCCAGGGAATTTCGCCCCTCCGCCCCGAGCGCGTCGCCGGCTGCGATTTCGAAATCGTCCGCGAACTCGCGGGCGATATCTACTTCGGCACCCACGAACTCCATCGCGACAACGGCCGTTCGCGCGCCCGCGACGTCGCCGACAACAGCTCAGGGGAAATCGAGCGAGTAGCGCGTTATGCGTTCGAGCGCGCCGCCGCGCGTCAGGGTCGCCTGGCCAGCGTCGACAAAGCCAACGTCCTCGCCACGTCCGCACTCTGGCGTGAGATCGTTACAGCAGTCGCTCGAGAATATCCTCGAGTCACGCTCGAGCATTTATATGTAGACAACGCCGCCATGCAAATCGTCCTTCGCCCCAAGCAGTTTGACGTCATCCTCACCTCGAATCTCTTCGGTGACATCCTGAGCGACGAAGCCGCCGCACTCGCGGGCTCGATCGGCCTGATTCCCTCCATGAGCCGCGGCTCCGGCAATGGCCCTGCGTTGTACGAGCCGATTCATGGCTCCGCGCCCACGCTCGCCGGCAAAGATGTTGCCTCGCCGCTTGGCGCAATCTATTCCGCCACTCTGATGCTGCGCGAATCCTTCGGCCTGAATGTAGAAGCGCAGTGGATCGAATCAGCAATCGATCGCGTGCTCGACCACGGCTATCGCACTATGGACATCGCCGAACCGGGCAGCCGCATCCTGCGCGGTTCGGAATTCGAGGATCAAATTCGCGGGGAGATTCACGATGCGCTCGTCCACACCGAGCGCTATGGTTGGGGCGTTTAATTCTTGCGTAGGACGAGCGTGGCAGCGATCATGTCGTGAAGCGCCTGCTTTTTCTCGGTAAATCCCGCCATCATGTAGCCGATGCCAAGCGGAATCAGGTGGGTAATGATTTTTGCGAAGAACCGTCCTGTTGCATGGCCAAAACTGATGCGGCGTCCCTGCAAATCCGTCACGATCAATCCCAGCGCCATTTTTCCCAGCGTTCCCTGATTGGGTGAGCTCTCCAGGTACGCATAGTATATCCACGACGCGATCAGCCAGAGGAACGAGATAAATATGAGCATCAAGAAAAATGCCACAGGAGGTTCCGCGTCTCCGTTGTGCATTTCTCGCGCCATGGCTTCAATCGACCCAATCCCCACGAACGCGAGCCCAATCAAAAAAAGCACTCCAAAAATAACGCCGAGAATAATCCCATCGATAATATAGGCGACCACCCGCAACCAGAATCCCGCGTACGGTGAAGGCAGCGCCACAGCCATTGGCGCAACAGGGTAAGCCGGCGCCACGCCAGCGGGAACGATCGCGGGCGACGCATACGCCGTTGGCACGCTAGTCGCCACCGGCGGTCCGCTCACCGGCGTACCGCAGACGCTGCAGAATGCCGTTCCCTCCGTCAATCGCGCGCCGCATTTTGAGCAGAACACTTGTGCCTCATTTCGGTTTCGAGCAGCCAAGAAAAACTAGCCAAGAAAAACTAAAGTTGCCGCAGCACCAGACAGCCCGCAAGAATATCGTGCAGCGCCTGCTTCCGCGCCGTAAAACCCGCCATCAGAAAACCGATTCCCAGAATCATTCCCGACAGGATTTTCCCAAAAAAACGCCCCGAAGCGCGCGCAAACGAAATCCGATTCCCCGCCAGATCCGTCACCTTTAAGCCCAGAATTTTCTTGCCCAGCGTCGCCTGCCAAGTCGAGCTTTCCATCGACGCGTAATAAATCCAGCTCAACATCAGCGCGAGCAATCGGATGGCGAGCAGCGGCCGCGACACCGACGTATACACCTCCCACGGGTTTTCAGCCGTGAAAGCATGAATGTTCGCCCGGAATAGAGGGAAGAAAGCGCCCACGCCCACGATTCCCAGGATCATCGCATCGATAATGTAGGCCACAACCCGAAGCCAGAATCCCGCGTATGCCACCGGCGGTCGCGAAACCTGTGATGTCTGCCATACAGGTGGGGCGCTTTGCTGCTCAGCCGGCTGAGGCGGGGGTGGAGGAGGAGCCGCCGGGGACGGATACGCGGCGCTTGGCGTTCGCTGGATAGCCTGGCCACAATTGGTGCAAAACGCAGCGTCGTCGGCGAGTTGTGTTCCACATTTCGGACAAAACATTTTTCGGCCCCAAACTGCCCGCGTGCCTCAAATCAACTCACCGGACTCGCGCATGCTACTCAACCCGAAACCAGCGGGTCAACATGCAAATGCCGCCGTTCAGCCAGCGCTCAACTCGAATCGGCCTCATCGAACCATCCGACCCACAATGAGAATACGCGAAAACATCAACAGAAGTTGCACCGCTCAAGCGCCGTCGCTTAGACTCGTGCGTCCAACTAAACGAGAGGAGCTATCATGCGAATTCATTTCACCACTGCCACAAAGATTCTCGGAGCCACACTCGCCGCCTTAAGCCTTTTCGCAAGCGGCTACGTCGCCGGACAAAACAAATTCGGCCAGCCCAAGACCATCATCCACGTGGTAATTCTCAAGTGGCGTCCGGGTGTCGCCGACGCCGATAAGCAGCGCGCACTCGAAGGCGTGAAAGAAATGGCCGCGAAAGTCCCCGGCATAAAAAATATCTGGATCAAAGCTGACCGCATCCAACCCCGCGACTTCAACGCCGCCTACGCCATCGAATTCAAAGACCGCGACGCCGCCGACGCCTACGCCGAAAGCCCGTTACATCAGGAGTGGGAGCAAAAATATTACGTCCCCATCCGCGACGTCAGCATCTCCGAGCAGGTAACAAACCCATAGCCGTTGATGGATCGCATCGATTTTCAGTAGCGTAGGCTTCAGCCTGCGCCCCAAGTAACTGACGGCACCCATCGACGTTCTTGGCGGAGTCGACCGCATCGTTCTTTTGCCGTTCGGTTTTCTCTCAAGAAACCGTCCTCACCACTACAGCAATTCGTGCATTGCACTCACCGCTCGGCTAATCAAAATAGAATCGGAGGTGCCAAATGATCAAAAAAGTGAAGGAAGGCTACAAAGTACTCTCAGAGAAAACCGGCAAAAATCTCGGCGGCCCCTACAAAACCAAAGCCGAAGCCGAAAAGCGCCTGCGCCAGGTCGAATTCTTCAAGCACCGCAAGGGATAGAGGCCTATCGGCAGTTTTTCGGAGCAACCGCAGTCACCAACGTTGCGGGGCAGTCCGTCCTCGCCGAGCTTTTCCACAGGAACCCTCGAATTCCACAATTCATCTCCCCGAAATAATTGTTACAAATGCTTGACGAAATTTTCTTTTTTGCTATACTTACCTGATGTCGGCGTACCTCGGATTTGCCGGGGATTGTCCTGACGAACCGGGTCTGCCGCTTAACCAGAGGTGAAGTTGGTTACAAGCACCGGGTTGGCACAAAACGAGTTTCGAGCATATCCGTTCCGGAGGCTGCTAGGGTAAGACGCGGCCACAGGAATAGGACGGACATGCCCGGCGCTCGTTGCCGGGTTTTTTATTTCTCGCGACTTCGGCTCCAAAACCGATTTCGCGCTCCGCCGGGAGCGGAGACGTTCCGATCGGAAACTGTTGAACGGAACGACGGTCTTTGACAACTGAAGGAAGTAGGCATCGCGTTATGCGAATTTCAAGGTTCGCATAGCGTGATAAACCGCAAATTTTTGCTCGAGAAAGTAGCGCAATGTGGAAAGGCGAACTTTCCTGCACGCGCGACCTCGTGGTCCCTTTCATTTCTCAAAAATCTGAAAAGTCCCACGCGTCAAACTCGAAAGACGCGGGACGAAGGGCTTGCAAGACCCTTCATTCTGTTTCTCTCGGGTCCCGATTTCTCTCGGGACGTGTTAGGTAAGTTTTATGGTTAAGCTACTAAGAGCGTACGGTGGATGCCTTGGCGCCAACAGGCGATGAAGGACGTGGCAAGCTGCGATAAGCCCCGGGGAGCTGCAAGCAAGCTTTGATCCGGGGATTTCCGAATGGGGAAACCCAATCTGGTAAAACCAGGTTACGGCCCTCTGAATATATAGGAGGGTACGAGCAAACCCAGGGAAGTGAACCATCTCAGT
>Ga0307479_10006663_pt1 | contig 10619 bp, 8 predicted proteins | sample atmos_gasesECM4C_FD_203743 | JGI IMG/M metagenome (GOLD analysis project Ga0307479, IMG submission 203743) | Hardwood forest soil microbial communities from Morgan-Monroe State Forest, Indiana, United States - atmos_gasesECM4C_515 | ecosystem: Environmental > Terrestrial > Soil > Temperate...
CGTCGGCGCAGGCACGTTCCAGCCGATCGAAGTCGAGGACCTCTCGCAGCACCGGATTCACAGCGAGCGCTTCGCGGTGCCCGAGGCGACCGTCGCGGCAGTGGACCGGGCGCGCGCAGCGGGACGCTCCGTGGTCGCCGTTGGCACGACCAGCTTGCGCGCGCTGGAATCGGCGGCGACGCACGATGGTTTGCGCGCGACGGCCGCCGAAACCGGGCTTTTCATCACGCCGGGCTTTCGCTTCCGCGTCGTCGACCGGCTAGTCACCAATTTCCATCTGCCGCGCTCGACGCTGCTGATGCTCGTGTCCGCCTTCGCCGGTTTCGAGCCCATTCGCGCCGCCTACGCGCACGCGATCCGCGAGCATTACCGCTTCTTCAGCTACGGCGACGCGATGCTGCTCGACCGCGCTGCAAACGCCGCGTGCGGATAAGTTCGGCCGCATCGGCGCTGCTACAATCGACCGATGCAATTCGAGGTCATTGCGCATTGCGGCGCCGCACGCCGCGGAAGGCTCACGCTCGCCCACGGTAAAGTCGAGACGCCGGTGTTCATGCCGGTCGGAACCTACGGCACCGTCAAGGCAATGGCGCCCAACGAGCTCGAAGCGCTCGGCACGCAGATCGTTCTCGGCAATACGTTTCACCTCTGGCTGCGCCCCGGAATCGAAGTCATCGCCGCTCACGACGGTCTGCATCGATTCATGGGTTGGCCGCATCCGATCCTCACCGATTCGGGAGGATTCCAGGTTTTCAGCCTGGGTCCGCTGCGCAAGGTGCACGAGGAGGGAGTCACCTTCGCATCGCCGGTCGACGGCGACCGTCTTCACTTGACGCCCGAGTTGTCGATGCAGATCCAGCGCGCGTTCGATTCCGACATTGCCATGATCTTCGACGAGTGCACTCCGTACCCCGGTTCGCGCGACGAGATTGCCGAGTCGATGCAGCTGTCCTTGCGCTGGGCCGCGCGGTCGAAGGCCGCGCACGGCGATAATCGAAATGCGCTGTTCGGCATCGTGCAAGGAGGCATGTTCGAGGACCTGCGCGAGCAGTCGCTCTCCGAGCTCCGCCGGATCGGCTTCGACGGGTATGCGATCGGGGGTCTCTCGGTCGGCGAGCCGAAGGAGGAAATGCGCCGCATCGAGGCCCACATCGCACCGCTCCTGCCGGCCGACCGGCCGCGATATCTGATGGGAGTCGGGACCCCGGAGGATATCGTCGAGGCCGTGCAAAACGGCATCGACATGTTCGACTGCGTGCTGCCGACGCGCAATGCGCGCAATGGCTGGCTGTTTACGCGCCACGGCGACATCAAGATCCGCAATGCACGTCATCGCGCAGACCCGGGCCCGCTCGACGCGACCTGCTCGTGCTACACGTGCCGCAATTTCAGCCGCTCGTACCTGCACCATCTTCAGCGCGTCAACGAGATCCTCGGCGCGCGGCTCAACACGATCCACAATCTGCACTACTATCTCACGCTCCTGTCCGAGCTGCGGCAGGCAATCGCCGCCGACTCGCTGCCAGCCTATGCGCGAGCGTTCGAGAGCGACCGCACGCGCATGGTAGAATAGTTGGTTCAATTTCCGAGTGTTGGCTCGCGGTGCGCTCGGGCCGAACCGAAAGTCGCAAGGAGGAATAACCCGTGTTCATCAGCTCCGCCTATGCCCAGGCCGCAGCCAGCTCGCCCGGCAGCGACATCATGACCTTCCTGCCGATGATCGCCATCGTCGTCGTTTTCTATTTTCTCCTTATCCGTCCGCAGCAAAAGCGCGCCAAGGAAACCAAGGCGATGCTCGAAGCCCTGCAGAAGGGCGATGAAGTGGTGACGGCCGGAGGCGTCGTCGGCAAAATCTCCAAGCTGTCCGACGCTTACGCGAATGTCGAAATCGCTCCCAACGTGGAGATCACCGTGCAGAGGAGTGCGATCTCGCTGCTGCTTCCCAAGGGAACGCTGAAGAGCCTTTGATCCGGCACGCTGGTCTGAGAGTCCCGAGCAGTCATGAACCGCTATCCGCTGTGGAAGTACGTGGTCATCGGCGTCGCGCTGGTGATCGGCGTCATCTATACGCTGCCGAACTTCTTTCCCGAGGTCCCGGCGGTGCAGGTGTCGACCAGCAAGTCGAACATCAAGATCGACGCGTCGACGCTGCAGTCCGTCGAAGACGCACTCAAGGCGGCCAACATCGCCTACCGTGGCGAGACGGTCGATTCGACCGGAGTCAAGGTTCGCTTCGCCGACCCCGACACGCAGTTGAAGGCGAAGGAAGTGCTGCAGGCAAAACTGAATCCGGACGCCGGCAATCCGAATTACATCGTCGCGCTCAACCTGCTCTCCAGCTCGCCGCCCTGGCTGGCGAAGATCGGTGCGCGGCCGATGTATCTCGGCCTCGATCTACGCGGCGGCGTCCACTTCCTGCTGCAGGTCGACATGAAGGGCGCGCTCGACAAGGCCGCCGACCGTTATCTGACCGACATCCGCTCGCTCATGCGCGAGGAGAAGGTCCTCTACGCGGGGATCGCCCGCGAGGGCCAGACCGTCGGGGTGCGCTTCCGCGACTCGGGCGAGCGCGCGAAGGCGTACCAGAAAATCACCAATGCGTATCCGGATCTGCAGCTCGCGGAGATCAACGCGGGAAGCGAATCCAAGCTCGTCGCCAGCCTCAAACCCGAGGCGCAGAAGCGCATTCAGGACGGCGCCGTGCAGCAGAACATCACAATCCTGCGCAATCGCGTCAACGAGCTCGGCGTCGCCGAGCCGATCGTCCAGCAGCAGGGAGCGGACCGAGTCGTCGTGCAGCTACCCGGCGTGCAGGATACCGCGCGGGCGAAGGACATCCTCGGCCGCACCGCGACGCTGGAAATCCGGATGGTCGACGAAGACCCCGCCGCGCAGCAGCAGGCGCTCTCCGGGCAGGTACCGCTCGGCGACGATCTGCTTATCGAGCGCTCCGGCCAGCCGGTGCTGGTCAAGCGGCAGGTCGTGCTTACGGGCGACCGCATCAACGACGCGCAGCCGGGATTCGACCCGCGTAGCAACGAAGCCGCCGTGCACGTCAACCTCGACGGAACGGGCGCGCGCATTTTCAAGGAGGTCACGCGGGACAACGTCGGCAAGCGCATGGCGATCGTGCTGATCGAAAAAGGCAAGGCCGAGGTGATCACGGCACCGGTGATCCGCGAGGAGATCGGCGGCGGCCGCGTCCAGATCAGCGGTCGGATGAGCACGCGCGAATCGAACGACGTCGCGCTCCTCATGCGCGCGGGCGCGCTTGCCGCGCCGATGGAGATCGTCGAGGAGCGCACCGTCGGCCCGTCGCTCGGCAAGGAGAATATCGACAAGGGCTTCAACTCGGTCCTGTACGGCTTCATCGTGCTGGCGATCTTCATCTGCGCGTATTACCAGCTGATGGGGATCATCTCGACCATCTCGCTGGCGTTGAACCTGCTGCTGCTGATCGCGATCCTGTCGATGCTCCAGGCGACCCTGACGCTGCCGGGCATCGCCGCGGTGGCGCTCACGCTGGGCATGGCGATCGACTCCAACGTGCTGATCAACGAGCGCATTCGCGAAGAGCTGCGCTGGGGCGACACGCCGCACGCGGCGATCCAGGCCGGCTACGAGCGCGCGTGGAACACGATTCTCGACTCGAACGTGACGACATTGATCGCCGGAATCGCGCTCTTGATCTTCGGCACCGGGCCAGTGCGTGGCTTCGCCGTCGTGCACTGTCTGGGAATCATGACGTCGATGTTCAGCGCGGTGTTCGTCTCGCGCGGCCTGGTCGCCATCGTCTATGGCGGACGCAAGAAGCTCGACAGGATATCGATCGGACAGGTATGGAAGCCGACCGCGGGGGCGGCGTAGCCGCGCCTGCGGTCGGCCCCGCGAAAGCGGGCCGGCCAGGACAAACCTAGAGAGCAACGATGGAATTCTTCAGGATCAAGCGCGTCATTCCGTTCATGAAGCACGCGCTGGTGTTCAACGTGATCTCGCTGGTCACATTCCTCCTGGCGGTGTTCTTCCTCGCCACGCGGGGCCTCAATCTCGGCGTCGACTTCCGCGGCGGAACGCTGATAGAGATCGCGTACAGTCACCCGGCGGATCTCGAGCACGTGCGGGCGGTGATCGACAAGATGAATCTCGGCGAATTTGCGGTGCAGAGCTTTGGCAGCGCGAACAGCGCGCTCATCCGTCTGCCACTCAAGGAAGGCGTGTCGACGGCGCAGCTTTCCGAGCGCGTGATGACCGCGCTCAAGGCCGACGATCCCGCCGCCACGCAGCAACGCGTCGAATTCGTCGGCCCGCAAGTCGGCAAGGAGCTCTACGAGAACGGCGCGCTGGCGCTGCTCCTCGTCTGCATCGGGATCGTGGCTTACCTGGCACTTCGATTCGAATGGCGGTTCGCGGTGTCGGCGATCATAGCCAACCTGCACGACGTGGTGATCATCCTCGGCTTCTTCGCGCTGTTCCAGTGGGAATTCTCGCTTCCGGTTCTCGCCGCGGTGCTCGCCGTCCTCGGCTACTCGGTCAACGAGTCGGTGGTGATCGCAGACCGGATTCGCGAGAACTTCCGCAAGATGCGCAAGATGACCGTGCCGGAGATCATCAACAGCGCCATCACCAGCACGCTGTCGCGGACGATCATTACCCACGGCTGTACGCTGATGATGGTGCTGTCGATCCTGTTCTTCGGCGGCGAGACGCTGCACTACTTCTCGCTCGCGCTGGCGATCGGCATCTGCTTCGGCATCTACTCCTCGGCGCTGGTGATGGCTTCGCTGGTCATGTGGCTGGGCGTGTCGCGCGAGGACCTTGTCAGACCGGATAAGAAAGCCGGCGCGGGGGGCGCCGAGAAGATACTTCCCTAAGTTGCTGCGAGACGGTGAGCCATGCTGACGACGCTGATTTACTCGCTGTTCGCGCTCGATCAGACGCTCGCCGCGCTGGCCGCCGAGCATGCCCCATGGATGTTCGCGGCGCTGTTCATCGTCATCTTCGCCGAAACCGGCCTGGTCATCTTCCCGTTGCTGCCGGGCGACTCACTGCTGTTTGTCGCCGGCACGGTCGTCGCGGCGACGAGCATCAACATTCACCTGCTGGTCGTAACACTCTTCGCGGCGGCGGTGCTCGGCGACTCGGTCAACTACGCGATCGGTCGCTATATCGGCCCGGTGGCGTTCCACCGGCCCGAGGACACGTGGCTCGGACGCTGGCTCAAGCCCGAGTACCTCGATCGCACGCACCGCTTCTACGAAAAATACGGCGGCTTCACGATCATCATCGGGCGCTTCGTGCCGGTCGTGCGCACCTTCGCGCCGTTCCTCGCCGGTGTCGGCGCCATGACCTACCGGAAATTCCTGTCGTACAACGTGATCGGCGCGGCGGCCTGGGTCGGCTTGCTCGCCTACGCGGGCTACCTCTTCGGCAACATTCCCTGGGTCAAGGACAACCTGCCGTGGATCGTGCTGGGCATTGTCATCGTCTCGCTTTTGCCGATGATCGTGCAGTTCGTCAAGGAACGCCGCGCTCGCGCGGTACGCAAGGCGGACGGAGACCTGACAGACTAGACCTGCTTGGCGAGTACGGCGGCGTCGCCGATGTAGGTCGCCGGCGTCAGCGCCTTGAGCCGCGCCTTTGCGTCGGCGGGAATGGCGAGCGCGTCGATGAACTGGTGCAGCGATGCGCGCGTGATTCCGCCCTTGCCCCGCGTCAAAGCCTTCAGCTGCTCGTAGGGCTCCGGGACGCCGAACCGCCGCATCACCGTCTGGATCGCTTCGGCGAGCACTTCCCAGCTCGCGTCGAGGTCGGCCGCCAGCCGCTCGGGATCGACGGCGAGCCTGGCGAGCCCCTGCCGGCACGCTATGTAACCCAGCAGCGAGTATCCGAGCGCGACGCCGACATTCCTCAGCACCGTCGAGTCGGTGAGATCGCGCTGCCAGCGCGATACGGGCAGCTTGTTGGCGAGGTGCCGCAGCATGGCATTGGCCAGGCCGAGGTTACCCTCGGAGTTCTCAAAATCGATCGGATTGACCTTGTGCGGCATCGTGCTCGATCCGACCTCGCCTGCCTTCGTCTTCTGGCGGAAATATCCCAGCGCTACGTAACCCCACACATCGCGGTCGAGATCGAGCACGATCGTGTTGATCCGCGCCAGCGCATCGAACAGCGCGGCGAGGCCGTCGTGCGGCTCGATCTGCGTCGTGTAAGCGTTGAATTCGAGGCCGAGCGCGGTCACCACCCGGCGCGCGAGCGCCTCCCAGTCGACGTCGGGATACGCGACGCGGTGGGCGTTGTAGTTGCCGACGGCGCCGTTGATCTTGCCGGGAAGCGCAGCCTGCGCGAACGCCGGCAGCGCGCGCTCGAGCCGCGCGACGACATTGGCGATCTCCTTGCCTAGCGTCGTCGGCGTCGCTGGCTGCCCGTGCGTGCGGCCGAGCATCGGCAGCGCGGCGTGCGTTCGCGCGAGCGCACGCAGGTCGGCGGTCAGCGCGCCGAGCTCCGGCAAGAGCACTTCACGCCGCGCTCCGGCAAGCATCACCCCGTACGCGAGATTGTTGATGTCCTCCGACGTGCACGCAAAGTGGATGAACTCGCTGGCGCGCGCGATCTCCGGAATCGTCGCAAAACGTTCCTTCAGCCAGTATTCGACAGCCTTGACGTCGTGGTTCGTCGTCTGCTCGATCGTCTTGACCCGCTCGGCGTCGGCGACGGTGATTTCCGCCGAAGTGCGAGCGAGAAGAGCGCTCGTGGGTTCCGAGAAAGGCGGCACTTCGGCAACACCCGGTTCATCGGCGAGCGCCTGGAGCCACGCGAGCTCAACGTGCACGCGTTGCCGTATCAGACCGTATTCGCTGAAGTACTGCGCGAGCGCGGCCAGCTTGCCGCGGTAACGCCCGTCCAGCGGGCTGAGCGCTGTAAGCGGTGAGAGCGTGGCAGGCGCGTCGGCGTTCGGCATGATGTTGCACGCGGAGCAGGTGGAGTTTAGCACAGGCGATCGCGCGATCCGCCGAGCGCTGCGGGGCAGCCGACGTCCGGTGAGCCCGGTTCCGATCGAAGACGCCGCTGCACGATGTTATAATTCGCGTCTCGCCGGAAGCCCGCGTCGCGCTTCCTGTCTCAGGAAGTTCATGAAGCTCATTGCCTCGCTCACCAGTCCCTACGCTCGCAAAGTACGCGTCGCGCTGGTCGAGAAGAAGATCGAGTACGACCTGATCGAGGAATCACCATGGGCGGCGGGGACGACCGTACCGACCTACAACCCGCTGGGCAAAGTGCCGGTGTTCGTGCTCGACGACGGCACGACGCTGTTCGATTCGCGCGTCATCGTCGAATATCTGGACACGGTGAGTCCGGTGTCGCGTCTCATTCCCGAGCCCAACCGGCAACGGATCGTCGTCAAGCGCTGGGAATCGCTCGCGGACGGCATTTGCGACGCGGCGGTGGCGATCGTGCTCGAGAACAAGCGCGCGGCGAGGCAGCAGAGCAAGGATTGGCTCGAGCGCCAGCGAAGCAAGGTCGACCTGGGGTTGAAGGAGCTTGCGAACGAGCTCGGCGAGAAGACGTGGTGCAATGGCGAAGCGTATTCGCTCGCAGACATCGCGACGGGATGTGCGCTCGGCTATCTCGACCTGCGCCACGCGGCGATCGACTGGCGTGCGGCGTATCCGAATCTCGTCAATCTCGCCGAAAGGCTGGCGAAGCGTCCGTCGTTCGTCGAGACCGCGCCGCCGGCGGGGGCGTAGGTCAGAGCGCTTGCTTGAGCTGGTCGAGTATGGCCGGATTCTCGAGGGTCGATACATCCTGCGTGATCGCCTCGCCCTTGGCGATCGAGCGCAGCAGTCGCCGCATGATCTTGCCCGAGCGCGTCTTGGGCAGGTTATCGCCGAAGCGGATGTCCTTCGGTTTGGCGATCGGACCGATCTCCTTGCCGACCCAGTCGCGCAATTGTTTGGCGATCTTCTCCGCGTCCGCGCCCGCGGGTCGCGCCTGCTTCAAGACGACGAACGCGCAGATCGCTTCGCCGGTGAGATCATCGGGGCGACCGACGACGGCGGCTTCGGCAACCAGCGCGTTGGCGACGAGCGCCGACTCCACCTCCATCGTGCCCAGCCGATGGCCCGACACGTTGAGCACGTCGTCGATGCGGCCCATGATCGTGAAGTACCCCGTCTTCTTGTCGCGCACCGAGCCGTCGCCGGCGAGGTAGAGCCTGCCGCCGAGCTCGTCCGGGTAGTACGACGTCCGGTAGCGTTCGGGGTCGCCCCAGATCGTGCGAATCATCGCCGGCCACGGGCGCTTGATCACCAGGATGCCGCCGTGACCATGGGCAACGTCGTGACCGGTCTCGTCGACGATCGCCGCCATGATGCCCGGCAGCGCCACGGTGCATGACCCGGGAACCAGCGGCGTGACGCCCGGCAGCGGCGAGATCATGTGGCCGCCGGTCTCGGTCTGCCACCACGTATCGACGATCGGGCAGCGCTCGCCGCCGACGTTGCGGTAGTACCACATCCATGCCTCGGGATTGATCGGCTCACCGACGGTGCCCAACAGACGCAGGCTCTTGAGATCGTAACTCTTCGGCGCGGTCTCCGGATGCGTGTCCGACGCCTTGATCAGCGAGCGAATCGCGGTCGGCGCGGTGTAGAAGACGTTGACCTTGTGCTTCTCGATCGTTTTCCAGAACCTGCCCGAGTCGGGGTACGTAGGGATGCCTTCGAACACGACTTCGGTCGCGCCTACCGCCAGCGGCCCGTATGTGATGTAGGTATGCCCGGTCACCCAGCCGATGTCGGCGGTGCACCAGAAGACGTCCGTCGGCTTGATGTCGAACACCCAGCGCATCGTCAATATCGCCCACAGCAGGTACCCGCCGCTGGAATGCTGCACACCCTTGGGCTTGCCCGTCGAGCCCGATGTATAAAGGACGAACAGCGGGTGCTCGGCGCCAACCCAGACCGGCTCGCAGGTGTCGGCCTGGTTCGCGATGAGCTCGTGCAGCCACACGTCACGCCCGGGAGCCATCTCGACCGGATTGCCGGTCCGCCGGTACACGACGATGGTCCTGACCGCCTCACAGCCGCCCATGTCCATCGCCTCGTCGACGATCGCCTTGATCGGCAGCGCCTTGCCGCCGCGCATCTGCTCGTCGGCGGTGATGATCGCCACTGCACCCACGTCGACGATCCGCTCGTGCAGCGACTTGGCCGAAAACCCGCCGAAGACGACCGAATGCGTGGCGCCGATTCGCGCGCAGGCCTGCATCGCCACGATGCCCTCGATCGACATCGGAATGTAGATGATGACGCGATCGCCCTTCCTGATGCCGCGCGATTTCAGGCCGTTCGCCAGCTTGCAAACCCGGTGATAGAGCTCCTGGTAGCTGACCCGCGTCACCGCGCCATCGTCGGCCTCGAAGATGATCGCGGTCTTGCCGGCGTTGCCGTTCTGCAGGTTGCGCTCGAGGCAGTTGTACGAGACGTTGATCTCACCGTCCTCGAACCATCGGTAGAACGGCGCTTTGGCCTCATCGAGCACCTTGTTGAACGGCTTGCGCCATAACAGCTCGTCGCGCGCGAGCTTGCCCCAGAAGCCCGAGAAGTCCTCCGCGGCCGCGGCGTTGAGACGGTCGAAATCTGCCTTCTTGACGTTCGCCTGGGCCACGAACGCCGCCGAGGGCTCGAACATGCGGGACTCGTGCGCTACGGACTCGATGGTGGACATGCCGGGGCCTCCTGGTTGCGTCTGGGGCGCGTTGCATCGCTGCTTCTGGAACGCAGTCTAACGACACTTGCGTGACCGGCGCAACATGCGTCGGTCGAGGCTGCGCTCAAGGCGACGCTCGGCCGCGGCGACGTCCTCCGGTCGAGGCAAATCGCCGCCCGCGCGATGGTAGAATTAGAGGTTGCACGCGTTGGCTGCCCGCCCCCGTTTCACCCAGACAATGACCGCGATCAAGCAGCAGGATCTCGTCCAAAGCGTCGCCGACGCGCTGCAGTACATTTCCTACTACCACCCTCTCGACTACATCGAGGCGCTGGGGCAGGCATACGAAGCCGAAGAATCTCCGGCGGCCAGGGACGCCATCGCGCAGATCCTCACCAACTCGCGCATGTGCGCCGAGGGCCATCGACCGATCTGCCAGGACACCGGCATTGTCGTCGTCTTCGTCAAGGTCGGCATGAACGTACGCTGGGCCGACGCAACGATGTCGGTCACCGACATGGTCAACGAAGGCGTCCGGCGCGCGTACCTCGACCCGGACAACAAGCTGCGCGCATCGATCCTCTCCGACCCCGCGGGCAAAAGGACGAACACCAGGGACAACACGCCGGCAGTCATTCACTACGACATCGCTCCGGGCGACACCGTCGAGGTGAAGCTCGCCGCGAAAGGCGGCGGCTCCGAGAACAAGTCCAAGTTCACGATGCTCAATCCTTCCGATTCGATCGTCGACTGGGTGCTGAAGACCGTGCCGACGATGGGCGCCGGCTGGTGTCCGCCGGGGATGCTCGGCATCGGCGTCGGCGGCAGCGCTGAAAAGGCGATGGTGCTCGCCAAGGAGGCGCTGATGGAGCGCATCGACATGCACGAGCTCAAGGCGCGCGCGGCTGCCG
>Ga0307479_10006664_pt1 | contig 10618 bp, 7 predicted proteins | sample atmos_gasesECM4C_FD_203743 | JGI IMG/M metagenome (GOLD analysis project Ga0307479, IMG submission 203743) | Hardwood forest soil microbial communities from Morgan-Monroe State Forest, Indiana, United States - atmos_gasesECM4C_515 | ecosystem: Environmental > Terrestrial > Soil > Temperate...
CGAAGACAAAGATGAAGGCCGACGCCGCGATCAGAGGAACGGCGATGATGACGACATCGATGATGAAGGCCACGATTCGGCGCGCCAGCACGCCTTCGAACAGTTCCGGATTTGCGGCAGGGTCATAGGCATGCGGCTTGAAATCGAACGACATGCCGCTCCGACCGGGACCTGTATTTGGGTCAGAATCCGTCATGGTCAGCTCGGCAGTATAATATCGCCATCATGAGCGAACAACGATTGAAGATCACGCTGGCCGACGTCCAGGCCGCGCGTGCGACGATTTCGGGACACGTGCTGCGGACGCCGATGCTGGCGGCGCCGCCGCTTTCGGCGCTGACCGGCGCCCAAGTCTACGTCAAATATGAGAATTTACAGGTCACCAATTCGTTCAAGGAACGCGGAGCCTGCGTAAAGCTCGCGGCGCTCGACGAGAGCGAGCGCGGCCGCGGCGTTATTGCGATGTCCGCGGGCAATCATGCCCAGGCGGTCGCCTACCATGCGCGGCGTCTCGGCATACCGGCCACGATCGTGATGCCGACAACGACGCCGTTTGTGAAAATCAAAGCAACGCAGATGCTCGGCGCCGAAGTGGTGCTCTCGGGCGAGACTCTGTCCGAGGCGCAAATGCGGGCGGAGGAGCTTGCCGCCGAGCGCAAGCTGGTCTGGGTTCATCCTTACGACGATGCTCGCATCATTGCAGGGCAAGGCACCATCGCGGTGGAAATGCTCGAAGAGGTTCCCGACCTCGATGTGCTAATCGTGCCGATCGGCGGCGGCGGACTGATTGCAGGCAACGCGATTGCCGCGCATGCGATTCGGCCGGCCATCGAAATATTCGGTGTCGAATGCTCGCTTTATCCGTCGATGTGGAATGCCGTTCACGGCGAGAAGCGCCCGTGCGGTGGCGCCACGCTTGCCGAAGGCATTGCCGTGAGCCAAGCCGGCAAATTCGCCTTGCCGGTGGTGCGCGAACTCGTCCGTGAGATCATTCTGGTTGACGAGCCGCTGCTCGAGCGCGCCGTCAACGACTTTCTGACCTTGCAGAAGACAATGGCGGAAGGCGCCGGCGCGGCCGGGCTTGCCGCCATGCTGGCCAAACCGGAGCGCTTTGCCGGGCGCAAAGTCGGCCTGATCCTCTGCGGCGGCAATATCGATCCCCGTATTCTGGCGTCGATCATGGTGCGGCAACTGGAGCGCGAAACGCGGATCGTCTCGTTTCGCCTCACGATTCCGGATCGGCCGGGGATTTTGGGCCAGATCGCGAGCCGGCTCGGCGAGTTTGGCGCCAATATTCTGGCCGTCGATCACCACCGGCTGTTTCTCGACGTGCCCGCCAAGGGCGCCAAGCTCGATGTCACGATGGAAACCCGCGATGCCGCCCACGCCGAGCAGATCTTCCGGGCGCTCGCGGCGGACGGCTATGAGCCGGTGCGCATGGAAAGCGGCGCGGTGCTGCAGTGAGAGATCGGCCGCGGGCTTGTTGTTTGAGCATGATCTTTTCGGAAAAGCGGTACCCACTTTTCCGGATCATGCTCTAGCGATCGCTATCGAGTCCGGGCCGGTAACCGGAAACGGGCTCGATCGCCGTATTGGCCGTTTCGGCGGGAGCGGCCGCCGGGCGGGCGCGGGGCAGCGGTACCGGACCGCTGGCGGCGGCGGCGGCCGCGGCCACGGTAAAAGTGCCTGGCCGCTGCCGCGGCATGGGTATCGGTCCACGGATCGGCTCTTCCGCGGGGAGAACCTCGGCCGCCGCCGTGCGTGCTGCTGGCGGTGCGGGCGCGGGAAGAGGCGGCAGCCGCGGTGCGGCGAAGTCCGGCGGGTTGGTCGTATTCGGATTAGGCCAGGCGAGGCCGCGGTCCGAGGAACTCGGGGCGCCGGGCGACGCGGTATTGTCATTCGATCGAGGCGCCAGGGACGGCCTTGGCGACGGCGGAGCGGGCAGGGTGCTGCCTGTCGATATGTCGCCGGTTGTGGTTGCCGTGGTGATTGCAGACGAGGGCGCCGGCGGGGGTGCGGTGCGCAGAGAAACGCCGGATGGACTGTTCGCGGTCGGCGGCGACGCTCCCGCGTCCGGCACCGAGGCAAGATTGGGAGGCCCGTTTCTGGTGCGGGCCGCGAGGCTTGTCGCATCGCTCGCCGAAGCCCCATCGACGCGCTGCGGCGCCGATTGATCGGCTGGAGATGGAGTCGGACTGGGTGCTGACGGTGAGATCGCCGGGGTTCGTGCGGGCAGGTTGGTAGACGCGAGGTGCTCGAGCGCCGGCACTTTCGGCCGCGCCACGTAGCCGCGGACGAAGGTCGTGATCGTCCACATCATGACGGGAACGGCGATAATGACGGCGGCGAGAATGATGACGCGCTGCAAGACCGGCGTGTAAAGCCGGATATTCTCGTCATTGTAGTAATCGTCGTGTTCGCGCATCACATCCGCCCTAGATTCTCTTTAGCGGACGGGGTGGTTTACGGCGCTTTCGGGCGCGCTTGTCCGGCGGCTTCGCCATCCCTCGGCGAAAACGCCATTGCGCTTCTCGCGGCGTTCTATGCGCCGGCCTTCTTCAATTTCTCCGCAACCCTTGCGGCAAAATACGTCAGAACCCCATCCGCCCCGGCTCGCTTGAACGCAATGAGGCTCTCCATCATCGCTTTATCGCCGTCCAGCCAGCCGTTCCCAGCAGCAGCCATGATCATCGCATATTCCCCGGAGACTTGATAGGCGAAGGTCGGCATTCCGAACGCGTCTTTCACACGCTGCAAAACGTCGAGATAGGGCAGGCCGGGCTTGACCATCACCATATCGGCGCCTTCGGCGATATCGAGTTCCACCTCGCGCAAAGCCTCGTCGGTGTTGGCCGGATCCATCTGGTAGGTTCGCTTGTCGCCGATCAGTGTGGCGTTCGAGCCGACCGCATCGCGAAACGGGCCATAAAATGCGGAGGCATATTTCGCCGCGTAAGCCATGATGGCAACGTCGGCGAAGCCGGCGGCATCGAGCGCGCCGCGAATGGCGCCGACGCGGCCGTCCATCATGTCAGACGGCGCGATAATGTCGCAGCCCGCTTCCGCCTCCACCAGTGCTTGCCGTACCAGAACAGCGACGGTCTCGTCGTTGAGGATCACGCCGTCGCGCAAGAGGCCGTCGTGGCCGTGGCTGGTATAGGGATCGAGCGCCACGTCGCATAACACGCCGATTTCCGGCACCTGTTTTTTGATGGCGCGAATGGCTCGGCAAACGAGATTGTCGGGATTGATCGCTTCCAAGCCGGCATCGTCGCGTTTGTCCGGATCGGTATACGGAAACAAAGCCACGCACGGAATTGCAAGCCTAGCCGCCCGTTCGGCGGCGCGAACCGCCTGGTCGACCGAAAGGCGATCCACGTCCGGCATCGATTCGACCGGTGCGCGGACATTCGTGCCATCGACGATGAACAACGGCCAGATCAGGTCGTCGGCGGTCAGCACGTTTTCGCGCACCATGCGGCGGGACCATTCGCTCCGCCGATTGCGGCGCAGGCGTACCGGGAGATCGAGTTGTTCGGTCCTGATTTCGGCCGGCGCCGGGACAATCCGGCTTCGTTCGAGCGGACGGCCGAATTTGATCGCCATAAGAGGTCTCCTTACGCCTCTTTGTATCCCGTCCCAGGCCGATCTGCCACTGACTGCAGGCACCGGTTTTGAGGCCAATTCCCGGGCTTTGACGCGCTGCCAAAGTGCCCGTATCGATCTCTGCCGGCCCGTTCGCCATCAATCCGCCCCTTGATCCCGCAAAGCAAGGATCATGACCGATCAACCGCAGCGCCGTCCGACGAGGCCCAGCGACCTGCTCGAACCGGTGCGGCTGGCCAAGGTCGTGCGCGGGACCTGGACCGATTATCTGGTCCTGTTTCTCCGCCTCATGGCCGGGGTGTCGCTGATCAAGGGCCTTTATCACTGGGTCCAGGTCTGCGGCATCGGCGCGGGCCCCGGGCAAGGCTTTGAGGCGCACACGATCGCCTGGCAAACCACGACGGTGTTTTTCGCGGTGCTGGACCTGGTGGCGGCGGTGGGGCTGTGGCTCGCCGCGGCCTGGGGAGCGGTTCTCTGGCTTGCCTCCGTGGTGTCGATGTCGGCGGTGGAAGTCTTTTTTCCGCAGGTCTATGGCGGCAGCCTGTTCGTGGTTTTTGTCGAGACGACCTTGCTCGGCATTTATCTGTTTCTCGCGATCGCTTCGGCGCGCGAACGCGCGATGTGATCAGGAGTCAGTGATCAGTAGTCAGTAATCAGAGTCGCCTGTTCTGATCACTGATGACTGCCTGCCGATTCCTGATCGCCGTCCTGATCCGCTGCGGCGTCGCCGGCATCTCGTCGATCGAGACCGCAAAGGGCGAGAGTGCGTCGTTGACGGCGTTGAGTATAGCGGCAGGCGCGCCGATCGCGCCGCCCTCGCCGAGGCCTTTGGCGCCGGTGAGCGAGCTTGCCGCCGGCGTTTCGAGGTGCTGCAACTCGATCGGCGGAACTTCGCGCACGGTCGGCGGCAAATAATCGGCGAGCGTCGCGGTCAACACGTTGCCGAGCGCGTCATAGACGATCTCTTCTAAGAGCGCGTTGCCGATGCCTTGGGCGATGCCGCCGTGCACCTGGCCGTGCGCGATCAGCGGGTTGATGATGCGGCCGGCATCCTCGACGGCAACAAAGCGCTCGAGCCGGACGCCTCCGGTCTCGATGTCGACATCGACGATGGCAACGTGACAGGCATTGGAGAACGTGCCGGGCGGATCGTAATGGGCGCTCTCGGCAAAACCCGGACTGAGATCTTTGAACCGGTACGACTGATGGTAGCCCGCGCGCGCCAGTACCGCGATGGATACGCTCCGATCCGTGCCGGTGACGCGCGCCTGACCATCTTCGAGCACGATGTCGTCGCGCGCGGCCTCCAACAGATCGCCGGCGATGGTGAGCAGTTTTTCGCGCATCTTGCGCGCCGCCAGCGTCGCGGCGCCGCCACTGATGACGAGTGAACGGCTGGCAAATGTCCCCCAGCCATAGGGTGTGCGGTCGGTATCGCCGTGGACCACCCGAACGTTTGTCGGCAGAACACCGATCGTATCGGCAACAAGTTGCGCCAGCGTCGTTGCCAGGCCTTGGCCGTGCGGGCTCGCCCCGATGCGCGCCTCGATCTGGCCCGACGGGTCCATCACGAGCTCGACGGTTTCCCCGCCCGGTGTGATCGCCGTGCCGCGCGCGGCAAAAGCCGAACTGCCATAGCCGGTGCGCTCGGAGAAACTGGCAAATCCAACTCCCAGAAACCGCCCGCGCGCGCGGGCGTCGCGCTGGCGCGCGCGAAATTGCGGCAGATCGATTTCAACGGCGGCAATCTCCAGCGTCTCGACATAGCTGCCCTCGTCGAACACCAATCCTGTCGCCGATGTGTAGGGAAAGCGACGGATGAGATTGCGCTTGCGGATCTCGACCGGACTGATGCCGAACGCCGCCGCGGCTTTGTCCATCAGCCGTTCGAGCGCAAAGGTAATGACCGGCCGCGACACGCCACGATAGGGCGCCATGGTACAGGTATGCGTTGCGATCGCGCGCGCGCGGCAGGAATAGGCGCGAAGATCATAGGGGCCAGGCAACTCCGCCATCGCCATCAGCGGTTCGACGCCGCAGGTCGTCGGAAAACACGAATAGGCGCCGACATTGGCAACGACATCCGCCGATAGTGCAACGAGCTTGCCGCCGGCGTCGAACGCGCCGTCAAGTTCAACACGCTGATCGCGACTGTGAAAAGCCGCGATCAGATTTTCGCGGCGGTCCTCGACCCAAGCAAAGCTGCCACCAAGCTTGCGGGCGAGCCAGACCAGGACCACGTATTCGGGCGCGAGCGACATTTTTTGACCGAAGCCGCCGCCGACATCCGGTGCGACCACGCGCAGATCGGATTCAGGAAAGCCGAGAATGTCGGCAATCGCGGTGCGAGTGAGGTGCGGCATTTGCGTGGTGCAGGTCAATGTCGTGCGGCCCGACGCGGGATCGAAGCTCGCATGCGCCGCGCGCGCCTCAAGCGGCGTCGCGTTTTGCCGGTGCGACTGCGCGGCGAGACGAATGCGCCGATGGGCTTTTGCTAGCGCCGCGTCGAAACCCGCGGTCGCGAATTGCGCGTCGACAACAAGATTGCCGGCGTCGTGAACCGCCGGCGCATCGGGTCGCAATGCCGCGCGCGCGTCGCTGACCGCCGGAAGTTCGGCAATGTCGATCTCCACACGATCCGCGGCGTCTTCAGCTTCCGCCGGCGTCGGCGCCAACACCGCCGCGATCGGTTCACCAACAAAACGCACAACCTCATCCGCCAGGATTGGCTGCTCGATCGGCCGATAATTATATTTGTGCAGCATCGGCTTGATCGGCCGCGCCGCGAGATCGGCGGCCCGAACGAGTGTGACGCCGTCGGGCGCGCCGATCTTGACAATGCGCCCGGCGGCGACCGGGCTGCGGACGAAACGTACGAAGTGGGCCGCGGGAAGGTCGGCGGTGAAGCGGCCGCGCCCGCGCACCAGCGCCGGATCCTCGATGCGCCGGATCGCGCGGCCCACCCATTTCATCCCCGAGCCGGCGGTTGCATCAGCCGTGGTTGCCTTTTCCATGACGGCGACTGTAGCTCGGATCGGACGGCCCGCCCATGTTTGCTGCAGCGTTTGCCGCAGCGGGCGACCGCGGTCGAATTCGCCCGTCGCGAAGGGCTCGCCAGCGGTGGCTGTCATTCTTTACGATAGGCAAAAGCAAGGCCCGATGTGATTGCGCAATGTTGCCGATGAAACTCAAGACCACGCTGGCGCGGCAATTGCTCATCTACGCGGCGCTGCCGCTGGCCTATCTGATCACCGGACGGCTTGGGCTCCTGCTCGCCGTGCCGCCCGGCTATGCGACCGCGGTTTTCATACCCGCCGGCATTGCCGTCGGCGCGATGTACATCGCCGGCGCGGCTACGCTGCCCGGAACGTTCGTCGGTTCGCTTCTGCTCAATCTCTGGACCGGCTACGCGATCACCGGCCAATTGAGTGCCGTAGATAGCGCCGCCGCGGTCGTGATCGCGCTCGCTTCCGCACTCCAGGCGGCGCTGGGCGGGACTCTGCTTCGCCGCGTGATCGGTTATCCAGCCGCTTTGGACAATCCGCGCGATCTTTTGTTTTTGCTCGTGCTTTCGCCGCTGTTCTGTTTAACGAGCGCGAGCCTCTCCTTGGTCGGGATGTGGGCGCTGGGCGCGGTTCAGTCCGGCGATCTGCCGTCAAACTGGATGACGTGGTGGGCTGGCGACACGCTCGGCGTGCTGGTCGCGTTGCCGCTGTTGCTTGTGCTGTTCGCGGAGCCGCGAGACTTATGGCGCTCGCGGATCTGGTCGGTCGCTATACCAGTTTTGCTGTGCTTTGGGCTTTTCATCGCAATTTTCATCCGTGTTAACAGCTGGGAGTACGACCAGTCGCTGTTTGAATTTCGCCTCCGGTCGCAGCAACTCGCCGACACGATGCGGGCGACGCTGGAGGAGCAGCGCGGATTTCTCGAACAGCTCTCGGACTCGTTTGTCGGCCGCCAGCAGCCCGTCACGCGTCAGGAGTTCCGTAATCTGGTGCAGACCTTGTTAGCGCGATTTCCCATCGTTCAGGCGGTCGAATGGGCGCCATTAGTCAAATCGGCCGATCGAGCAAATTTCGAGCTTGCTCAGCGCGCCGAAGTCCCAGGATTTGCGATTCGCCAGCGCGCTCCAAATGGCGAACTGCGGGCCGCCGACGATCGGGCTCGTTTCTATCCCGTTACTTATGTCGAACCACTGACCGGGAACGAACGCGCACCGGGCTTTGACCTCGCATCGGACGATGCGCGTCGCGTCGCGATTGACTCGTCTATCGTCAACGGAAATCTGAACGCGACCGCGCCGATCCGCCTGGTGCAGGAGAACGGCCGGCAATTTGGCGCCTTGTTGGTCGACGCCGTATCCGGCGGTCCGACGGGCCCGGGTATCGTACTGGTGGTGCTGCGCATGGGCACATTCGCGTCGACGCTCATGGACCCGCTGCGATCGACACTCAATCTGCGATTTGCCGATGCCGCGGCGAACGCGCCGCTGTTCGATGAAATTCCCGAGTCAGTGTCAACGTTGTTCACAACCGAATTTAATTTCGGAGGCCGTCACTATGTCATAAACACAACGCCATCTCCGGCTTACCTCGAGACCCATCGCGGGTGGCAAAGCTGGGCGGTGCTGGCCGCCGGCGCGCTCGGCACCGGCTTAATCGGCGGCTTGCTTCTCTTGGGAACCGGTCACGTTTACCGTTTCGAACAGCTTGCCAAAAGGCTGCGCGAGAACGAGCTGTCACTGCGCGACAAAGAAGCGCAGCTCGAAAGCATTCTTTATCGAACCCCCTTCATGCTTATCCGTTTGGATCGGGACCTCCGCTATCGCTTCATCAGCCAGGCTTATTTGGAGATGACCGGCCGCCGACCCGAACAGGTGATGGGCAAACGACTGTCCGATATTTTGGGCGACAAGGATTTTCAAGCGATACGCCCTTACGTCGAGAAAGTTCTGCAAGGTGATCGGGTCGAATTCGATAGAGAAGTCCATTACCAGGGCGTCGGAACGCGATTTCTGCATGTCATCTACACCCCGGAAAAAGACGACAGCGGAACGGTCACGGGCTGGATCGTTTCCATGCGCGACATTACCGAACGCAAGCGCGCGGAGGAGGAACAAAAACGTGCGGCGGACGCCGAGCAAATACTCATTCGCGAACTTCAACATCGGACCAACAATCTGCTCGCCGTGATTCAGGGAATCGCGCAAAAGACCTTGTCCGGCCCCGGATCGCTTGATGAAGCGAGAAAGATTTTTGAGGGACGATTGCTGGCCTTGGCGGGCACTTATCGACGGTTGACCAAATCGAACTGGAGTGGCGTCAGCTTAGGCGAGATCGTGCATTTGACCTTGGAGCCATTTGCCGCGCGAACTGAAATCAACGGGCCCGATTTGATGCTGAGTGCAAAGAATGCCCAGAATTTTTCACTTGCGCTGCATGAGCTTGCCACCAATGCCTTGAAGCATGGCGCGCTTTCAAGCGCCGGCGGCAACGTAAGTATCGTGTGGACCATTGCCAGCAATGGCGGCCGCTCGACCTTGAAATTCCGATGGCAGGAGCGCGGCGGCCCTCCCGTACGCGGTCCGGGTCAACGCGGATTTGGCACCTCGCTGCTCGAGTCGACCTTCAGGACCGTCAATTTCGAATACGCGCGCGAGGGCTTGACCTGCGAAATCCAGGTTCCGCTCGGCAAGAATGAATTTGCAGCCCCACCGGATCTTTCCGCTTAAGACAAACCGGCGGCGCCGAACCAGGTCTGCCGCAAGCCGCAAAATCCATGCCGGTTATCTTTTCAAAAGCGAATACCAGGGCGGACAATCAGGGCGGACACGGCAACGCGTCCGCTTTGGGGCGCGGAAAGTGGAACCGCCCGATGACGTTCTCCGCGACACCGATCTAAGTCAGGCCAAGCCAAGCCAAGCCAAGCCAAGCCAAGCCAAGCCAAGCCAAGCCAAGCCAAGCCCTTCAACCCTTATTGACCGCGCGCACCTCAGGCGATCGACGCACTTCACGAATGAAACTTGCGAGCAAGGGAGAGCTATTGTCCCTTCGCCATGCCAGAGCGAGCCGCAGAGTCACGCTCAGATCGACCACAGGCAAGATGACAACGGTTGCGGGACACCGCCAGCGTGCGGTTGCAAGGACCCATCCCACGCCCAAGCCGGTCGATACGAGACTAAGGATCGTTGCCTCGTTCAGTCCCTCCTGAACGATGCGCGGAGACTTCAGACCTCCGCGATAACACGCTGCCATCATCTGGTCGTAAAATGCGGGGCTTGCCCACCGCGGAAACCAGACAAACGCTGCCTCCGCCAGATCCAGCAGGCGAAGTTTCTTCAGTCTGGCGAGAGGATGTCTCTTCGGCAGGGCGAGTTCGACATGCTGATCAGCGACGGCAAGTTGATCCAATTCCGGATCCGCTTTTGGCATGAAATTGACGAAGCCCGCATCCAGGCGGCCGGATCTTATGGCTTCCAGCTGGTCCAGACTCGCTACCGGATAAAGCTGTAATTCCGCGTCGGGTTGTTGCTCGCGGAAACGCCGGAAGGAATCCGGAACCACCCCACGCCAGGACGCATTCTCGGTAAACCCGACGCGCAGCGTCCCCGAACGACCGTGAGCCACGCGAGCTGCGCGCGCAGCCGCGTCGTTTACCTCCTGCAGGATACGTCTCGCATCCTCCAGAAACAGCTTGCCGGCTGGATTCAACTTCACGCCGCGCGGGAGGCGTTCGAAAAGCTTGAAACCGATTTCTTCTTCCAAATCCTGTATCTGGCGGGAAAGCGCCGGCTGTGCCACGCGCAGTCGACGCGATGCGCGCCCAAAATGCTGTTCCTCGCCGACCGCCACGAAATAGCGCAGGTGCCGCAATTCCATTCTAATACTTTATCGCGATTGGTCTGATAGTAAAGATATCTTGGACGTATTGACGACTCCACATTAATTCCACGGAGTTGAACGGCCGCAACAAGAAGCCAAAACGCCGGATCGATTCGGACGCCGCGAGCCGG
>Ga0307479_10006665_pt1 | contig 10618 bp, 6 predicted proteins | sample atmos_gasesECM4C_FD_203743 | JGI IMG/M metagenome (GOLD analysis project Ga0307479, IMG submission 203743) | Hardwood forest soil microbial communities from Morgan-Monroe State Forest, Indiana, United States - atmos_gasesECM4C_515 | ecosystem: Environmental > Terrestrial > Soil > Temperate...
TCTGCGAGCTGCTGGTCAGTTGCGTGTCGCTGGCGCTCAATTGCAGGACATAGGAACCTGCCGTCGGGAAGGTGGCTTGCGTAACCGCGTTCATCGGACTGCTGAATGTAACTGTTCCCGGTCCGCTGACTTCGCTCCAAGAAACATTCAACGTGTTGCTCGGCAAACCATCGTCGCTGGCGCTGCCGTTCAAAGTTACGACGTTGTTCGGCAGATAGACGGTCATGCTGGGGCCCGCGTTCACGCTGGGAGGCTGGTTCTGTGCCCCTCCGCCAGAGCTTTGACTCGTCACCGTCACTGTCGTTTGCGCCGTTGTCGTGTACTGGCCATCGAACGCGCTCAATTGCAGCAGGTAGACACCGGCGGTGTTGAACGTGGCGCTGGTTTTGGCTGTACTTGGACTGGAGAAAATTACGGATGTAGGACCGCTGATTTCGTTCCAGGCGATGCTCAACTGGCTGACAGGCACACTGTTGTCGCTTACCAGCCCGTAAAGCGTTGCTGTTTCCGTCGGAAGCGTGATTGTCTGCGGGTTGCCAGCGCTGACGACGGGAGGCTGGATCGAAGTTCCCGATGACGGGGGGTTGATCGCCGTAATCGTCAGCGTGACGGTGCTGGTGTACTGCGAATCGCAGGCGCTGAATTGGAGAACGTAAGTACCTGCTGCACTGAATGTAGCCTGCGTCGTGGCAGACGCAGGATTCGCGAAGGCCACCGTGCCCGGCCCACCAAGAGAAGACCACTGAACCGTTAAGGTATTGTTTGGTAATCCGTCATCCGTGGCCTTCCCATTCAAGCTTACGGCATTGGGAAGGACCAAAGGGGACACCGCGCTCGCGCTGACCACAGGTGGTTGGTTGGGTGTAGATGGCGCTGCGATGACGGTAACGGTTGTCGTGGCAGAGCTTGTGAATTGCGTATTGCTGGCGCTCAACTGCAAAAGGTACGTTCCCGTCGTGCTAAAGGTTACAGTCGTGACCGGCTGCGTGGTGTTACCAAATGTGACAGTGCCCGGACCGCCCAATTCACTCCACACGCTTGTCAATGTTGCCCCGGGTGGCAGCACGCTGTCGCTCACAGTGCCTTGAAGCGTTGCGGTGTTAGGAAACACGACCGTCTGGCTTGGTCCCGCGCTGACTACCGGAGGCTGAACTGGCTGGGAGGCCGGATTCACCGTCACGGTCACGTTCGAAGTGCTCGTGAACTGACTGTCATTCCCGCTCAACTGCAGCACATACGTTCCCGGCGCGCTGAAGGCGGCTTGGGTCACGGCCTGATTAGGACTGCTGAAGGTTACCGTTCCCGGCCCACTCACTGTGGTCCAGGCAATGATCAAAGTGCCATTCGGCAGCCCGTCATCGGTAGCACTTCCGTTTAGAGTCACCACGTTCGGATACGTGATCGTTTGATTCGGCCCTGCGCTCACAGTCGGCGACTGGTTGGGCACCACTACCCAGTTAACGATCCGAGCCTTAGAGACGTTCACGCCGTTTAGCTGCGTCTGAGCCTGCACCACATCACTTCCTCCTGAAAAGCCCTGGTAAGTGAAATGGGCGGTACCGGTGCTGTCAGTTGAGGTCTGAAACTGTTGAGGATTGGCTCCGGTCACGATGAAGGTTACAGGCTGATTTGGAACCAGAGTGCCGGAACCAAATGTCACCGAGCCAGTAAGGCTCGCTCGTGCACCGATCGTGAAGTGAAGAGTAGACATGTAGCATGTTGCATTGAGCTTCCCTCCAAACCCAATGCCACAACCACTGGGAGTATTGGGAATACCATTAGCATCTTCGAATGGAAAAGACCCCGGCCGTAGAGAGACCGTGCCGCTCTGATATGCGATCGATACGTTCTGCCCTGGGGTGAGATTTTTTGCTGCCACTACTAGGCTACCATCTTGGAATCCGTACGGATAAACAGCGTTTAGTCCACCTTGCACCGAAATCCAAGGCATCGCGGTGCCTGGAACGGTGACTGGCGAGCCATTCACGTTCACCACCCATGACCCAGCATTATCTTCGAAAAAACCATCATTAACGCCTAATTGCAGTTGTGTCGCACCAATAGGCACGACTAAAGTTGCTGCGTCGCCGATGGCCACCGGCAGAATCACGGCTCCGTTACTGTCGGTGAAGGCTCCATCCAAGGCATCTCCATTGAGGGTAGAGTCCGTCCCAATCGGCTCGAGATCGATAGCCGGAGCATAGCCAGAGGAGGTAATCCAACTGACAGCTCCAGTGTTCGATAACAGGGTTGCGCCCGAAATTGTTGTCTGAGCCTGAACGCTATCCGTGCCATTGTGGGTTCCCGTGTAGGTAAATGCAGCGTTTCCGTTTGTGTCGGTGGTGGCCGTTCCGGTCGTGGCATTCGGTCCCGTGACCGTGAACGTCACTGTCTGCCCGCTGACAGGTGTTCCTCCACCATTCTTCAAGGCGGCCGTTAAAGACTGCGTTGCTCCTAGAACGTTTGGACCTGCAGCAGATGGGCTAAGCACAAGCGTCGCCCCTCCCGCGGGAGGCGGGGGCGGGTTCACCGTGACATAGGTGTCCGAACTGGCCTGCAGTTGCGTATCACTCGCGGTCAATCGCAACTGGTAAATCCCCGCCTGACTGAAAGTCGCCACAGTAACAGGCGAGGCAGCATTCACAAAGGTCACGCTCCCCGGCCCGCTCACCAGAAACCAATGAACCGTTAGCAGGCTGGCTAAAATCCCCGTATCTGAAGCGGAGCCCATGAGCGTAACCATGTTCGTTGGCAGCGTAATGGTTTGGTTTGGTCCGGCATTCACCACAGGCAGCTGATCTGGCGGGTACACCTTTACATGCATGTTGGCGATGCCGGACAACTGAGAGTCGGACACAGTCAAACGGAAGGTGTAAGTGCCCGTCGTTGAGAACGTGACCGTCGTCGTCGGGGACGTGACACTAGAAATCGGCGCTGTTGCCGGGCCAGAAACCTGCGACCACGAATAGGTCAGCGTCGAACCGGCCGGCAATCCATCATCGGTGGCGCTGCCTGCCAGCGTCGCCGTGCTTGTAGGAGGAAGTTGAATTGCCTGGTCGGGGCCGGCATTCACGACCGGCGGCTGGTTGCTGGCGGTCGCGGTGATGGTGACCGTGGACGAGGCTTGCAGATTCCCTTCCGTTCCCGTGAGCCGCAACACGTAGGTTCCGGCAGTGTTGAAGGTGGCGGTGGTGGTGGGATTGGTCGGATTTGTGAAAGACATTGCCGGACCGCTGACTTGGGTCCACTGTGCTGTTACGGTCCCAGGCGGATTGTTCTGGGACGTAACGCTTCCTTGCAGCGAAAATGTGTTCGGTGCGGGAATGGTCTGATTCGCACCCGCATTCACAAGGGGAGGCAGGACCCCCGTAATCAGTACGGTAGCCGGTGCGCTGCTGATTTGACCATCGTTCACCACAAGCTGCGCGACGTATTCACCCGTCACATCTGCCACAAACGTCGGTTTGGCAGCATGTATACTTGATAGCGACGCAGTGCTCCCGGCAGGCTTGGTCAGCACGGTCCACGTATAGGTCAACGCAAGACCGCCTGAATCCGTCGAGCCACTCCCATCCAGGTTGACCGTGCTCCCAGCAAGGACCGTCTGCGGGGGCCCTGCGTTCGCCGTGGGAGTCGAATGAATCGTGGAAATGAGCACAGTTGCTGGGGCGCTGCTGGAATAGCCGTCATTTACGATCAACTGCACCACGTAATCGCCCGCTTGGTCGACTTGAAACGACGGGGTCGGACTTGTAGTCGGAGAAATCACGGCTCCACTGACCGCCGGCCGGCTCAGCATCGCCCATTGATACGTCAACGAGTCGCCGTCCACGTCGGAAGACTTCGTTCCATCGAGTGTGACAACATTCCCCACCGCTACCGTTTTCGGAAGGCCGGCGTTAGCAACCGGGGGCGTGTTTCCCGTCGTAATTGCCACCGTAGACGGAGTGCTATTGAAGGTTCCGTCGTTAACGATCAACTGCACGACATAAATCCCGCTTAGATCGGCGAAGAAGGACGGCGTAACCGAAGTATTGTTAGAAAGAGTCGCCGAGCTACCTTCCGGCGTGCTTAAAATCGTCCAGGAGTAGGTCAGCGCATCGCCGTCGACGTCCGTCGATCCGCTGCCATTCAGAAAGACCCTTGTATTCGCCAGGATCTGCTGAGCGGGGCCCGCGTTGGCGACGGGCGGAGAGTTTTGGGTACTGATCGTCACATTGCTTGGATTGCTGTTGAATTGGCCGTCGTTGACCACAAGCTGTATCGTGTAGCTCCCCTGCTCATCCACAACAAATGTTGGGCGAACGGAAGTCGGGTTGGAAAGCGCAGCGGCGCTGCCCGAAGGCACACTGACGAAGGACCAGGAGTAGGTCAAGCTATCCCCGTCCACGTCGCTTGATTTGCTTCCGTCCAGCTGTACTGCAGTTCCCACGGGCACCGTTTGGTTCGCGCCAGCATTTGCGACGGGCGGAGAATTTAGCGTGGTGATTACAACTTGCGAGGGCGCACTGTTTGTGTAACTGTCATTTACGATGAGTTGGACCTTGTAGGTGCCGGGCTTGTCCACCACAAACGTCGGTTTCGGCACGTTAGTCGCACTAAGCGCCGCCGCGCTTCCCGCAGGCGCGGAGACAAACGACCAGCTATACGTCAGGGGAAATCCTGCAGGGTCGTAGGAGCCGGTACCATCTAATTGCACAGTGGTGCCCACATATACGCTCTGATTCGGTCCTGCATTTGCTACAGGAGGCAGGGTTGAGATCTGCGCTGGCGTGACGCTAGCCGTCCCGCTATACGAGCCAGTCCAATTCGATCCACCTCCCCCACGAGCTCCTCCGATTACCGATGACTTGTAGTTTTCCGGCGTTCCGGCGTGATCCGAATTGGCGTAGGGATTCATCGTGTTGCCATCGATCGGCTTTACCCCAATCGAGTTCGGCTGCGTGGTGAAAGAGGTGTACACGGCAGCTGCCCATTGCCATTGAACCGAAACCCCTGACGTGTCCGTGTAAAAAGTCTCGCTCCAATTCACCGGATTGATGCCGCCCGGCAAAGATGCAGAGAGGGGATACGCGAGACCAGTCAGGAATACATTTTGAGAAAAAGACGCAGGAACCGAGGTATTCCACCGATTGTTGACTGCGTCGAATGTTGTGCTCGCGGACGTGACGCTGGATGAAAACGTGATGGTGGCATCTGGCACAGTCACGTTGTAGGCTAGACTATTCGCAGTGAACTGTATCGTGCCGCCTCTCAGTATGACCTTGCCGCCGCTGGAACTGAGTCCGGAAACCTTCATCACGCTGTTGAACCAGATGTAATTTCCGGCGGCAATGCTCGTCCCGTTGAAGTTCGATGTAATCGTGCTCGTGTTCGATGGCGGCGGGCTCTGGGGAGGAGCTGCCAAGAGTCCTCCGAGTAGTCGTGCAGTAAGCGGAAGAGCACCTATCCGACCGATTAGGGCGGACGACATGAGCGCGGGTGAACCAGGAGCCATACCGCCGAGGCTAGCTTTGACACCCTCAGTGCGGGGCATGCCCCTATCAATTCCTGTAGGGGCGCTGGTGGAAGGGGCAGCCGACGCGTGAGCTAGAGGCCGAGTCACAGCGACAGGAGTGGACAGGTCATAACGAGCGGGAGTGCTGCGGGCCGATGCCCATTGGGCTTGTACGGGCGCGAGCACGAGCAGCCACGAGAGCACTTGCGCAAAGAGTTTGCGGGCCAAAACCCATCGCCCTCCGTATGTGCCGGTCACATCCGTCAACCGCCGGTTCATCACGGTCATACGGTCTCTCCTTGTGGCTGGGCTGATTGACTCGGATTCGCGTATCAGGGCTGAGTAGGGTTAAGCATGTATTAATTGACGCGGCTTATACTAGAATTCCCGTACGCATGCAACAGAATTCATGCTACAAGATTGTGAACATCGCGTTCTTCAGAAGAGATGAGCCACGCCTTTAGAACCGAACGTGGTCATTTGCGAGACCGCAAACAGTGCCAAAAACTCCAACTGCACTCGGTTTCCTGGGCAGCCGCTTCCACCGAATAGCCCCCCGCTCCGGCCTCGCTTAGCGCCAGTCTGATGCGTGATGACTGCAGGACTGGGACGTCCATCCATGTAAATTTTTCCACGGCAAAATTTTCTTTGAGGTGAGGCGACCATTTTTGCCGACTTAGTGGGCATTAGTAGAGATAGGAGGCCAGTTGGGGCCCGGCTGAGGAAAGGAACCGCTGGCAGCGGCGACTTGGCGAATAATTTTTTGCGGCCAAGGCGATCGTTTTTGCCGAATCGATGGGCATTAGGATAGTTGAGGGTCAGCTCGTAAACGACCGGAACGGGCCGCGACGGGTAGCCGATGATCGGCCCGGAAAAAATATTTTGGGGGAGGCGCAAACTTTTGCCGACTTAATGGACATTAGTAGATATTGGGGGGGTACCTGTCAGCGAGCCGGTGGTGGAAGACGGGCAGACTCCGAATGGAAGGTAGGCGACCATTTTCATGATTCCGATGGCCATTAGTAGAGATAGAAGGCCAGTTGGCCTGCTGGGCAAGGACAATCGCGCTGGCAGCGGCAACCTGGCGAATAATTTTTTCGACCAATGCGACCGTTTTTGCCGACTCGATGTGCATTTAGGATCTTTGAGGCCGAGTTCGAGCTTGCTCAGGTGGCCACCGACCGCGTGACCGGCGGCCTTTTCTGTGCAAGGCGCAAACTTTTGCCAACTCCGTGTGCATTAGGATGTTTGGAGGGCCTAGTTCGGCCCGCTTAGGTGGGTCCGACTGGGCTCCGGCGGCCAGGCGAAGAAAATTCTTTTCGCAAGACGCAAACTTTTGCCGACTCAATGCCCATTAGTAGATATAGGGGGACATGTATCTGCCAAGTTTTAATGGCGGTGCAGCGACCATTTTTTCAACCTCGATGGCCATCCATTAGTAGATATGGGGGCGAGTCTAGCCAAAGCCTAATGACCGGCACGAAGCCAGCCGAATCGCCCGGCAAAGGGCGAGTCTATTATGCCAGGGGCAACGGACTCAGCCTGTCGCAACAGGCGGTGAATCTCTGGCCAGATTCACCGCCCAATTCACCGTGGGAGTTCTCTCCCTTACCAGACCATTCCCTTGACCCATTCCCCTTATCCATTCCCTTTATCCTTTTCGCTTAACCACTCCTGCTTGACTACCCTTTCGATCCACTCCGCTTTTCCACAAACACAAATCAGATCGAGGAGTGTTTTGTGGCCGCCAAATACAGCTCTCAAGAGATCACCCGTGCCCCGGGAGACATTAAGACTGATCGGCAGGCAGTGTGCGCGGGCCGAGTTTCAAACACAGCTGTAGAAGACCTGGATGAAAGCGCCACTTCGGCGCTGATCGGCTTCTTTCAAACTCTAGACGAATGGGATTTGGAGGTGAAAAGCAATGGCAAAGCTATGTAGCTGCTGCTCGATGCCAGCACAATATTCTCTGGCGCTCTTCTCTCTACCGTGGGTATAAGCAGGCGAATTCAGAAATGCTCACCCGTGGTGCTCTTCTGTAACGACTGTATACGCGCCTTGCGCGCAAACGAACTCTGGGGCACAAACGCGCTGTGCAATGCTTTCAATCGCGCGTATACAGCGATTAAGCAGGCGTTTAATGAGAGGTCAGGCGCACCGGTCACAACCAGGTGATTTGGATAGCGCTTCCTCTTCTAACGTGGGGGAATCCTCATCTTGATTTACTATCCCCCTTAGCATATCTTGTGAATCGCATGAAATTGCCGGAGGAGATTCGAGAGATGTTCCGCCGACAAGGCAAAATTGGTGGAAAGAAACGCTTGGAAGTAATCCCGGCCGAACGGCGACGGGAGATCGCCACGAACGCAGCTAAGGTGCGATGGCGCAAGTCAAGCCGGAAGAAGGCGCGCCGAAGCAACCGGAAGGAGAAGCAGCCGCTATGAATACCTCTGTTATTTACGCGAGGGTGTCCAGTCGTGAGCAGGAACGAGAAGGATATTCAATTCCCGCGCAATTGAAGCTGCTGCACGAGTACGCGCGGAAGCTGGGATTAAGGGTGGTCCACGAATTCGTGGACATCGAATCAGCCAAAAATCCCGGACGGCGGGAATTCGGCAATATGCTCTCGTTCCTCGAAAACGACGAGCACTGCCGTATCATCCTGGTGGAGAAGACAGATCGGCTGTATCGCAACCGCACCGATGCGCTCCGAGTCGAGCAATTAGAACAAGACCGGGATGTCCAGATCCACCTCGTTAAAGAGAGCACCATAGCCATTGAATGGAAGCGGCAGGCTAGCGGTCCAGGTGCTGACCTGGACGACGCGACCACGCGCCTTCCGCAGCGCGGGCAAGAATGCGTTTATCACGGATAGCGCGCCGAACACGTTCACGTTAAATTCGCGTCTGATGGCATCGAGCGGGAGCGCCTCGATCGGACCAGGAGTTAAGATCCCGGCGTTGCTGATGAGGAGGTTCAGACCCGCCTCGCCGAGCGCCTTCGTGACGCCCGTGGCCCACGCCTTAACGGCATCCTCCGCGGTAATGTCACAGATGGCGAGGCTGACGCGGCCGTCAGATGCATGCTTTAGGTCATCGGCCTCCGCCTGGGACATCGCGGTGCCAAAGACTGTGTAGGCTTTCGTTGCGAGCCCGAGTGCGATATCGCGACCAAGGCCGCTGCCGGCGCCCGTGATTACTGCTGTGCGTCCGGTCGTGGCGGTTAGATTTGACATGGGACTGTCTCCTCTCTTGGTACCTACGGAATCAAAACGAGTTTGCCCGTCGTCTTGCGCTGCTCGAACAGCGTGTGGACTTTGCTCGCTTCGGCCAATGGATACTTTGTGATTTCGACTTTTATCTTTCCATCAGCCACGAATTTAAAGAGCTCTCCGACTGCGCGTGGCACTTGATGCAGGTTGCTTCCAAGGTTGAATCCGCTTAGAGAAATATTCTTCCCAATCATTGGCCACAGCGCCTCGGCTGGTAACGCATTCTGCTTGCCTGTCCGAACTCCGTAGATGATCCAGCGCCCGAACTGACCCAATAACGCGAAGGCTCCGCCTGCGAGGTCGCCGATGGAATCGAGAAAAACCTGGACACCTTGTGTTCGCGTCACATCCGCAACTTTTGCGGACCAGCCGGCGTTGTCATAGTCAAATACATACTCGGCGCCTAGACCTTTCACCACTTCGGCTTTGGACTCCGAAGCGAGGCCAATTACCGTCGCGCCTCGCGCTTTCGCGAGTTGTACGGCGAGACCTCCAACGCCCCCTGCGGCAGCGGCGATCAGGACAACATCACCATTCTTCACCCGGGCTTGGTCAAGGAGGAGATATGCTGTGACGCCCTGCAGAAGAACCGCGGCCGCAACTGCGGCCGCAAGCTGATTCGGCAGGGCGATCGCAGTCGAAGCTGGAATCACAACATGCGAGGCGTATCCTCCACCCGACGTGATCGCCGCAACGGCGTCTCCCACTTTGAAACCGTCTGCACCCTTGCCGACCTCACTGACAACACCAGCAACCTCGAACCCCAAGGCAAACGGCGCTTTCGTCACCATTGGATAGTGTCCAGAGCGCGCCGCGACGTCTGCATAGTTGACCCCGGCAGCTCGCACCTCGACAAGCAGCATGCCGTCTCCCGGTCTCGGTGTTTCCTTCTCGACTACCCTGAGGACTTCTGGCCCACCGAACCTTGGAGCTTCGACGTATCTCATCTCACGGCCTCCGCGGGAAGTCTTTCAACTACACTATTTGCGACATATATCTCGACCGCGCAGTTGATCGAGGTGACATCCTCGCCTCCTTAAAGCTTGTACAGCGCCTTGGCGTTGTCGCAAGCGATCTTGCGACGGTCGCTCTCGCTGATCGGGACCGTATCGATGAATTCTCCGCCCTCGGCATAATCCTCGTATGGGTAGTCATCTGAGAAGAGGATGCGATCGGCGCCCATGGTAAGGATCGTGCAGTGGAGCGCTTGGGTATTGAAGTTGCCGCTCGTGGTGACCCATATGTTCTCCGCGAGATAGTCGACCAGGCGTTTCTTCGTGAAGCGGCCATTCGGACTGAAGTTGATGCCGTGCTGAATGCGCCAGGCGAGAAACGGCAGGGACTCGCCGAGATGTCCCAGCACAAGCTTGGCAGTCGGAAAGCGATCAAAGATGCCGGCATAGACGATGCGCAGCGCATGCGTCGCGGTCTCCGGGGCAAAACCCCAGTTCGCGCCGGTAAGTTCCGGATGATTGTCGTACATGGCAGCGTTGTGCGACGCGCGTGGGTGGAGGTAAAGCGGCACATCAAGCGCCGTCAGCGCTTCCCACAACGGTGTCATCCGCGCATCGTCGAGATAGATCAAATTGTCTGGGTTATCGACCTGGGTGTACCCGTTTATCATGACCCCTTTGAAGCCGAGCTTAGTAATGCAGCGCTCGAGTTCGCGCACGGCTTCATCGGGGTCCTGGAGCGCTAGGGTGGCCATACCGATGTAACGACTGGGATGCGCGCGCACTTGTTCGGCAAGAAAGTCGTTCACTGTGCGAGCAGTGTTTGTCGCCTCGACCCGATCGAGGATGCCCTGCACGCCAAAAGTACGAAACCCGGCGCCGAAGGAGAGCAGCACT
>Ga0307479_10006666_pt1 | contig 10617 bp, 8 predicted proteins | sample atmos_gasesECM4C_FD_203743 | JGI IMG/M metagenome (GOLD analysis project Ga0307479, IMG submission 203743) | Hardwood forest soil microbial communities from Morgan-Monroe State Forest, Indiana, United States - atmos_gasesECM4C_515 | ecosystem: Environmental > Terrestrial > Soil > Temperate...
TCCCGGAAGATTTGCGTCCGGACCGTTCTCGCCGAAGCCGGTGAGATCGGCATAGATCAGCCGCGGATTCGATCGCGCGACATCGTCATATTCGAGCTTCAATTTCTTGCGCGCGGGATGCGGCGTGTTAACGATGAACACATCGGCCCACTTCGCTAACCGTTCGAGAACCTGCTGCGCGCTCGCAGCTTTCAGATTGAGCGCGACGCCACGCTTGTTTCGGTTCGCCAATTGGAAGGGATACGGGACTTCTGAATGCGGCTGGGGCGGGATCTTCTGCCCGATTCTCCACATCTCTCCCTCAAGCGGCTCGACTTTGACGACATCGGCGCCGAAATCGGACAAGATTGTTGCCGCCGACGGCCCGGCAATGAAGCTCGACAGATCCACGACCCTCAATCCGGAAAATATATTTCCTTCTGTCATTTCCATCTCCTTCTTTCACGATCACTACTAGTGGCAGCGAGTCATCTGAAACTTCGAAGTGGCGCACAAACTCTACCTTCCCTGAAACCTCGGGGCGCGTTTCTCGAGGAAAGCCGACGTACCTTCTTTCTTGTCGTCGGTCGAGGCACAGACTGCAAAAAGTGAAGCTTCGATGAGCAAGCCTTCGGCCACGCTCGTCTCCAGCCCTTTGTTTACCGCCTCAAGCGCGTACTTCACGCTCAGCGGAGCGTTGGCGATGATCTTCTTTAGCACAGTCTCGGCACGATCGATAACTTGCGCGTTCGTCACCAGCTCATCCACCAGGCCAATGCGATAAGCCTCTGCAGCATCGATGATGTCTCCGGACAGGATGAGTTTCAGTGCTCTGCCTTTTCCGACCAGACGCGGCATGCGCTGCGTGCCTCCATAACCAGGTATGACTCCAAGCTTTACTTCTGGCTGGCCAAATTTCGCACTCTCAGCAGCGAGTCTGACCGTGCAAGCCATTGCAAGTTCACATCCGCCACCCAGGGCAAAACCGTTGACCGCGGCGACGACCGGCTTGCCAAGGTTCTCGATGAGGTCGGTTAGTGCCTGTCCCCGACGAGTCGCCTCTTCTGCTTCTACAGTTGTATTGGTTGCGATCTCAGCGATGTCGGCACCCGCAGCGAATGCTTTCTCACCTGCACCTGTGAGGATGACTCCATGGACATCGGAGTCGTCACGAGCATCTTCGAAGGCTACCCGCAGCTCGTGGATCGTCGCTTTGTTTAGCGCATTCATGACCTTGGGCCGGTTCAGCGTCACATAGGCAATCGGGCCTTTCTTGTCGTAGACAACGTTCTCGAGTTTTAGAGCAGAGGCCAGCGAGCTCATTCTGTTCTCCTTATTAAGCGTTACGGTCTGTAGTGCGTCTGTTGTTACGCGGCTGAAATTTCGGCGTACACGATGCCGGTCAGGTTCCCTTCCGCCGCAAGCACCGTCTTTCGGTTGGAACCATCGAGACTCGCGCTGTATATCGATCCCCCCAAGTCGGTCAGAAACATCCGGCCGCCTTTCAGATCCAAGGCGATACCGATTCCTTCCATCAAATGGTCGAAAACAATTTCCGGCTCTTTCTTCCCATTTCCCTGCTCCGGATCCATAGGCGCCCGATTCACTGTGTTGCCGCGCGGTGGATCGCCGCGGTCCGTCCAGTAGATCGTTCGGTTGGTAAGATCGAGTTCGAGGTCAATCGGTTCGGGCAGGCCCGCGTAGAGAAGTTCGATGTCCTTACGATTCGCTGGAGTTTGTCCCTGAGGGATTTCGAGATTGGCGCGAAAGATACGTCCTTCGCCGGCATTGTCCGAACCCTTCTGGGTCCAATAAAGTTTCCCACCTTCGACGTCGAGCGCGATTCCTACACACCATTTCTTTATGATCTTCCCAGGACGTGGGTCGCCTTCGCTGGTATCGATCAGAGTTTCGATCTGGGACCCATCAAGGTTGGCGCGCATGACCCGCATGCCCTCGCGATCGCACCAATAAAGCTTTCGGTTCTTCTCGTCGAGTTGCAGTTGCTTGGGAGTGAAGGTGGCACCCGGAGGAACGATGTGGGTAACATTTTTCCCAGCAAAATCGGCACGCTCGATGGAACCGTCGTTGGCGCTTGGGTTGCCCATGTTGGTCCAATAGAGGTGGCCGGCTCCGGCATCAACAACGATGCCGTCGGGAAGCCGCCTGCCCTCGCTCACGATGACCTTCACATCGGAGCCGTCGGGGTTCACGGAAAAGACTTCGCCGCTGCTCGCACTGAGAAAGAACAAGCGGGCCGTTGCCGCCTTTGCCGTAGTTTTTATAGCCCTTGATTTAGCAGACTTAACAGCCATGGGTTTTCTTCGCTCCTTTGTTACTTCTGTTTCGTGGCAGACAGGTTTGGATAAGAGCCGCAGTTAACTCCCGCTACACGAAGGCGCTGAACCCGGTTATGGCTTTACCGAGAATCAGGTTCTGTATCTGGAATGTGCCTTCGTAGGAATACAGCGCTTCGGCATCAGCGAAGAAACGGCCTACGTTGTAGTCGGCGGCGATGCCGTTACCGCCCAAAAGCTCTCGCGCCCACGCGACCGTCTCGCGGCACTTGGCAGTGGTGAACGCTTTGGCAAGGGAAGCATGTGCATCGGTCATCTTCCCTTCCGCCTGCAACTGGGTCATCCGAACCAGCAGGCACTGCGAAGCCGTGATGTTAGCGAGCATCCTGGCAAGGAGGTCCTGCACCATCTGGAATGAGGCGATCGGTTTTCCGAACTGAAGTCGTTCCTGACAATATCTGAGTGCGTTCTCGTAGGCGCCCATCGCGCATCCAGTCGCCTCCCAGCCAACCATGAAGCGCGTCATCTTCAGAACGCGGGCCGTATCGCGGAACGACTTATCCTGTTGCAAGCGGTTCGCTTCCGGTATTCGGCAGTTTTCCAGCGTGATTAGCCCGTTCTGGACCACTTTGAGGGCGATCTTGTTCTGAATTTTTTCGACTTTGAAGCCAGGCGTCGTCTTGTTCTCGACAATGAACGCTTTGACTTGGTTGTCCGCTACGTCGCGTGCCCAAATGATGGAAATGTCACACCAGGGAGAGTTGCCGATCCACTTCTTCTGACCATTGAGGATCCAGGTGTCTCCATCCCGCGTGGCAGTCGTCAACATCCCGCCCGAGGTTCCTGATCCAACTAGCGGTTCCGTCAAGCCGAAGCAGCCGATTTTTTCCCAGCGAGCCATCGGGGGGAGCCATTTCTGTTTTTGCTCCTCTGACCCGCCCAGGTAGATCGAACCCATCGCCAAACCGTTGTGCACACCGAAAAACGTCGCGATCGACGAGTCGAAGCGCGCCATCTCCATGGCGATCAAACCGAATAGCTGGGCACTTCCGCCTCTGCAGCCATATCCCTGCATGCCGGCGCCGCCAATGTTGAGTTCTTTGAGCGCGGGCAAGATTTCGAATGGGAAAGCATCTTCGACCCAGTACTTAGTGATGATGGGCGCAACTTTCGTCTCCATGAAAGTGCGCACCTGTTTCACAACCGCCAACTCCTCCGCTGGCAGTGTTTCGACAAGTTCATAGAAGTCGCTATTGGGTGTGGGTAACGGAGCGGGCTTTCTGTCTTTTGCTGGGCTTGCCATTCATACCTCTTTTCTTGCTGTTTTTTCTCGCTGCTCGTGATACTTCACTTGAAGCAAGCGAGCCGCCAAACGCAGCCAGAATTACCTGCTGAAAAGAAGGGAGTTGCAGTTTGAAGGGAGGCGTTGGTCAATAAATCGGTGTCATGAACAGATCAGTGTCAATTGTGGTGACACAGATCGGATCTACTCGCCATGAAGAATCCAAGTATCGCGCGGGTTCGCCGGAATCCGTAGGGCGGTTGGATGTGGCGATTCGGTTGCTGCCCTTTCTACGGGAAGGGAGTCGAACTTGTGACCAATGCAGAGGTGGACAGTCCACCAGTTCTTGATTCCGAAGTCTCGGGGACAATTATTTCGTTACGAGAGCTTTTTGAGGCAGTGCGCCGCGCCGAAATTCATCGCGTGCGCGGACGCCTGGGGAATCTGAGCCCTGACCAGGAAGACGTTGTGGAATCGCTTACCCGCGGCATCATAGAAAAGGTGCTCCAGGCGCCAGTGGCAATGTTATTGAAAGCTGCTTCAGCCAATCAGTCTGCCTCTATCGTCGAGACGGTGTGCAGGATTTTCAATCTTACCTGAACTAGAAAAGACGTAGGTAAGCGTTACGCGTAGTCTCAATCTTCGGGCGCTTGTATCGATTAGGAGCGAGGGCGTGCCACAATTTTTCCGGAGGCAGAACAGCCACCGTTGCGGTCTTGTTCCTACCCCACCGTTGCGCGCTTCATAGGAGCAAAGACAATCGTGTGAGTTGCTGCGACATCGACTTTGGGTTCTTGCGATGCGTTCAGAGGGATCGCCAGCACAGATCGATGTTTTGTGATCGCCATGCTCATGCATAGATGGATACCTCTGCCTGCATGCTCACGCTCGAAACGCTGCAACAGATTTGGGAGTTCTTGTTCGGCTGCTCGGAGGCTCCTACAGCCACGGAAACGTTCACATCGAAGTTGCCGAGCGTGCTTAAGAATTGCAGAGTGCGCGCAGATATTGCGCGAGTTCGTCCCGCCGGACTATAAGCGTAGATCGAATTCACCCTATGCGGAGAAGTTGGGAACAAAAATCAACTTCCTCTTCACGAACTCTTCAATGCCAAGGCTGGAAAGCTCTTTTCCATACCCAGAGCGCTTAATGCCTCCGAAGGGCAGCTCCGGAAGGCTGATATCGGGGTAGTTGATAAAAACCATCCCTGTCTCGATCCGACTCGCCAGTCGCTTGCCTCTTTCGATATCTGACGTATACACAGATCCGCCGAGACCGAAGGGAGAGTCGTTGGCAATCGCAATGGCTTCTTCCTCATCCTTGGCTGGACAAATAAGAGCGACGGGGCCAAAGAACTCCTGCTTGTAAGCTGGATTGTCTGGACTTATGTTCGTCAAGATCGTCGGCTCTAGGAAGGCTCCGACTTCGCCGGCACGGCGACCACCAAGGGCTATCTGCGCCCCGTAACTCGTTGCCTCCTGAATCTGTCGTAGGATGAGCTGCAGAGCTGCATCGGAAGAAAGTGGCCCCAAGGTTACCGTTTCATCGAGCGGATCTCCTAGCTTCAGTTTCTGGGCTGCGGCGATGAATCGGGAAAGGAATTTGTCGAGCAACGATTTGACTACGATGAATCTTTTTGCGCCGATGCACGTCTGCCCATTGTTGCCAAACCGACCTAGGATCGCCATGGCCACGGTATGGTCAAGATCAGCATCGACCAAAACGACGAATGCATCACTGCCGCCGAGCTCCATCGTCGATTTCCTTAGGTTCTTCCCCGCGCGTGACGCCAGTGCCTCTCCCGCGCGTTCGGATCCGGTGAGAGCGATACCCTTCGCTCGCGGGTCGTCGATCAGAGACTCCTGATTGATCATTGCTCAGGAAGAGATTTGTATACACACCTTTGGGTACGCCGGCCAACCGAAGAACGCGTTCAAAGTCCAACGCACATTGGGGGACGCCAGGCGCGTGTTTGACGAGCATCACATTGCCAGACATTAAATGGGGGCCAGCGAAGCGAGCCAACTGATAATAGGGATAGTTCCAGGACTGAATGCTGAGCAGGACGCCGAAGGGTGAATACACGAGGCGAGCGTCGCCCATCGCAGTGTCGAGCTTCTTCGGTGCCAGGAACACTCCGGCTTTGTCCGCGAAGTACTGGAGGATCGAAGCGCTCAGTTCCACTTCGCTGCGGCTCTCGGCGATTCTCTTTCCCATTTCCAATGTGGCAAGACGAGCCAGCTCCTCCTTCCCTTCAAGAAGTATCTGGGCAGACCTTGCAATAATCTTCGGGCGCTCGCTGATTGGACGCGACCCCCAGCTTCGAAATGCCTTGTCCGCGGTGGCCAGGGCATCCCACATCTGCTCGTCGGTATGTTGAGGAAAGTCTTTCAATACTTCTCCGGTTGCCGGATTCACGCTGCGGTATGCCACTTCGTCTCCTCCGCCTTTTGAAGTTTTCGTCGAGTACTACGCCGCAGATGTGCTCTGCGGCCGTGGTAGGAGCGTTTCGACCAAGAAGCATGCACGGCTCAAGACATTCTTAAGGCCCGTTGGCTGCGCTGATCAATGATCGACATGGGGGATTTCACGAAGAGATTTCTCCGGATGGGTGATCAGCCTGCAGTAGGAAATGTGACACGTCAATAACGCGTCAAATTCCTCGGTCACAGGCAATCGCCTTTCATCATAGATGATTCATATTTCCTGCAACTGTCCTTGCGGCTCGTCACGTGGATTCTTCGTATCGTCGCTGGAAATTACAGAAGTAGGACTCCCCAGCCTTTGGGCGGGCCGTCGATGGTTTTGAACGTGTAAGGGGACACGGTAATCCTGCCCTTCCAGTCGTGTTGTGTCGTTCAAAGCTGAGACGAACAGAATGTGGAGCGCAGGCCTCAGGACGCGCGCGCCTTTGGCAGGCCGATTGCACTCCAGCACAACGGCAGATATTTCATGTCTCGCAATGAAAGGATTTATCCGATGGCAGAAACGAAGAAGGAAAATGCCAAGCCTACGACTGGCAAAGCAACCAGTGTGATTGACTATATCGTCCAGCGGCTTGCTGATGAGGGTATCACGGACTGTTTCGGTGTACCGGGAGACTATGCATTCCCGGTCTGTGACGCAGTCGAGCGCAACCCAAACATCAGGTGGGTCGGCTGCTCAAATGAATTGAATGCGTCCTACGCTGCCGATGGCTATGCACGCGTTCGGGGTGCAGCAATGCTGTCTACGACCTATGCGGTGGGCGAGTTATCGGCGATCAACGGAGTGATGGGCGCGAAAGCCGAGCGCTCACTCGTCTACCACGTCGTAGGCATGCCGTCCTACCAGAACCAGCGCGTGCACAAGAAGGTGCACCACACCTTTGGAGACGGAGTTTTTGGAAACTTCGTCAACATTTCCGCTCAAGCGGCCTGTGTCCATGCCGTGATCGACCCCGATAACTGCATGATTGAAATGGAACGTGTGATCTCAGAGGCGCGTCGCAATAATCAACCAGCCTACATCGTCGTTCCAGGGGACCATGCGCTGGCACCGGTGACGCCGACCGAAGTGCGGCCTGTGACGCTCAAATCGAACGAAGCATCACTCGAAAAAGCCGTCGCCGCCATAGCTGAACGGGTAAGAGTCGCAAAATCCATAGTCGCCTTCCCGGCGTTCACGCTGCAGCGTCTTCGCTTACAGAAGGAAGCACTACATGCGATCGAGGCGCTGGGCTGCCCGTTCGCTACCACGACGATGGAAAAGTGCATCATCGACGAAAGTCACCCGCAATTTGCCGGGTTGTATGCGGGGGCGTTGTCCGCAGAGAAGACGCGGCAGCTGGTCGAGGATGCGGAATTGGTGCTTGATCTCGGCGGGATCAGCCTGAACGACGAAACCACCGCGGGCTTCTCTGGGCGACTTGATTCCGCACGGTTCGTCTCGGTCGGGCTAAATGATGTTCGTATCGGAGAACAGGTATTCGGAAATGTTCGACTCGCCGACGTGCTCGCCGCACTCGCAAAACTTAAATCGCCCGCGCTTCCCTACAGAAGAACACCAGACCAAGCCCAACCCGTAAATGGGAAACCAGCTGACAAGATCACGATGGATTCACTCTATTCTCGCTACGCGGCGTTTATCCAACCAGGCGATAACGTTGTTCTGGAAACCGGGAGTGCGAGCTTAGGGCTTCCGCCAATGACCCTCGCCGATGATGTGCGGCTGCACATACAAATGTTATGGGGGTCGATTGGATGGGCCACGGGAGCCACTTTCGGGGTAGCGCTCGCCGATCCCGACCGGAGAACGATCCTCATCACTGGTGAAGGCTCTCACCAATTAACAGCCAACGAAATCGGAAACATGGGGCGCTACGGTGCCAATCCGATCATCCTTGTTCTCAACAACGACGGCTATATGGTGGAGCGGGCGCTGGAACCATACCCAGACTGGTCCTACAACGATTTGGCAAAGTGGCGCTATGCAGATTTGCCGCATGCATTGGGATGCGTTGACTGGATAACAGCACGCGTTGAGACGATTGACGAGCTCGACGTCGCAATGAAGGCGGCCCGCGAGAGTAAATCGGGCGCATACATCGAGGTCATCGGTGGGCGCATGGATATGCCCAAAGCTCTCGCCTTCGCGCATACCCGCATTAAGGAATTGTACGGATCCGATGCGGCTTAATAACGCCAGGACCGGCCCTTGGTCCCACGCGTAAATGATTAGCGCCTCTCCCCCGCTGGGCCGGCAAGAGTTAGCCGCCGGCCCGGTGAATTTGAATAAGGATACAGAAGTGACGATCAATCAAATGAACGCAAAGCACATTTTCGTCGCCGCGCTCGTTCTCGCGACCCTCTTCTTTTCGCAGCGGACGCATGCGCAGGCCCTCAACATGGACGGCCAGTCCGGAATTTTCCTTCAACCTTGGGCGGAAGTGGTTCCATCGCCTGATCACAAGTTCGGTGGAACCACGGCCAGCTTTCATATGGTCGATGCAGGCCCGGTTGCGGGAGACTATTTCAACATCGGGGTGGAAGAGGGATTTGGCAACCGGCTGGAGTTCGGTTTTACCCGCAGCAGCCACACCGACGGAGGCGATCCCACGATCAGTCCTCTTTTTAATTTTTCCGGAATGAACATCTTCAACTTCAAGGCGAAAGTGTTGCCAGCGAATTATCACAACCACAAATATTTGCCAGCAATCGCTATGGGAGGCGTGCTCCGCACAAACGATCCCTTTGTGGTGCAAGCGGTCGCACACAAAAATGCAACCAACGGTGACGTCTACTTGGTTGCCACAAAGCTCTTCGTTCTGGGAAACAAATTTGCCTTCCTGGCAACGGGCGGAGTTCGCGGAACGAACGCGCAAAAGTACGGTTATGGCGGGAACACCATCGATTGGGAGGCACGGGCGTTCGGAGGGATCGGTTTCCCGATTCCGATCAAGAAAAAGATAGTGGTCGCACCTACTTTTGAGATTAATCAAGAACCTCGAAGGATCAAGTATGTTCCCACTGCCAGGCTGCCAACGGACCTAATCTACGCCGTTCGAATCTCTCGCCCCGACAGCGGATGGAGCTTCGACGTAGGAACTGGTCACTTGGGCGCTACGTTGGCGCCGGGAATCAACATCAAAGTCAACAATGCTGTCGCCTTTGCGGCCGACTTCAGGTTCTGAGAGAGTAGCTCTGCCTCGTGCCGCGTAAAGCGAGCACCTTTTAACGTCGTGCTGTAGACAGACAAAGAGGATCACATGGCGGAGAACAAACCAACTTTTTCAACAATTCGGACGCCTTCCTCGTACCCAGCGTCACAGAAGCGTTACCTGGCAGGAAACGGTGCGGATATTCGCGTACCGTATCGAGAGATCACTCTGTCACCGACACGTCACAGTGACTACACCGAAGACAACCCTCCCGTTCAGGTTTACGACACTTCCGGTCCCTACACCGACGCCGACGTGCAGATCAATCTGTCTCGTGGACTGCCCGACCTTCGCACGGACTGGATCGCCCAGCGTGACAATACCGAGATTCTTGCCGCGCCCAGTTCCGATTATGCGCGCGAGCGCGACAGAGACCTACTGACATACCACTTGCGCTTCCCTTTTGGGCCTATTTCGCGGCGCGCGCGAAACGGTGAAAACCTCAGCCAGATGCACTATGCGCGCAACGGGATTATCACGCCGGAGATGGAATTTGTGGCCTTGCGCGAATCGATGCTGCTCGAGCAATTGTTGGAGGATCCCGTCTTTGCATCGCGCTCGCGTCAACATCCGGGCCAACCTTTAGGTGCGCAGCTTCCCGAACAGGTCACTCCTGAGTTTGTGCGCTCTGAAGTGGCGGCTGGCCGTGCGATTATTCCGGCGAACGTAAACCATCCTGAATTGGAACCGATGATCATCGGCCGCAATTTCAAAGTGAAGATCAATGCCAACATCGGCAACTCCGCGGTCACGTCTTCGCCAGCCGAGGAAGTCGACAAGATGATTTGGGCAACTTACTGGGGCGCGGATACGATCATGGATCTTTCAACCGGAGAACACATTCACGAGCTCCGGGAGTGGATCCTTCGCAACTCGCCGGTGCCCGTTGGCACCGTTCCCATCTATCAAGCACTTGAAAAAGTGGGCGGACGCGCGGAAGAACTCACCTGGGAATTGATGCGCGACACGCTCATTGAGCAGGCTGAGCAAGGTGTCGACTATTTCACTCTGCACGCCGGGGTTCGATTGCCCTGGATCCCGCTTACGGCGCAGCGTCTCACAGGAATCGTGTCGCGCGGGGGTTCGATCATGGCAAAGTGGTGCCTAGCCCACCACCGCGAGAACTTTCTCTACACGAATTTCGATGAAATCTGCGAAATCATGAAGGCTTACGACGTTTCGTTCAGTTTGGGCGATGGTCTTCGCCCCGGTTCGATTTATGACGCCAATGATGAAGCCCAATTCGCTGAGTTGCGCACGCTGGGGGAGTTGACAGAACGCGCTTGGAAACATGACGTACAAGTGATGATCGAGGGTCCGGGTCACATACCGATGCAGCGCATCCAGGAAAATACCGACGA
>Ga0307479_10006667_pt1 | contig 10617 bp, 14 predicted proteins | sample atmos_gasesECM4C_FD_203743 | JGI IMG/M metagenome (GOLD analysis project Ga0307479, IMG submission 203743) | Hardwood forest soil microbial communities from Morgan-Monroe State Forest, Indiana, United States - atmos_gasesECM4C_515 | ecosystem: Environmental > Terrestrial > Soil > Temperate...
TTGAAGTCTTCGCTCTGCAGGCTCGCAAGCATTTCCTGCTCGGAACTTTCAAACGATTCCGCCAGCGTCTGGAACATCGCGTCATACACTTGCCGTTTGATCACACGCAACGACCGTGGGCTAACGCCCGACGCCAGGTCCGCCGCACACTTCTGGACGTTTTCCAGAAAAGTTTCACGCGGAAAAACCTGATTCACCAAACCCATTCTTAGCGCCTCCGCCGCATCGATCATTCTCGCGCTAAACAGCAACTCCAGCGCGTTGGCGTGTCCCACGAGTCGCGGCAACATCCACGCCATTCCGTACTCTGCGATCAGCCCGCGCTGCGCAAAAGCCGTGCCGAAACGCGCCGCATCCGATGCAAGACGTATATCGCAGTACAGAGCAATCACTAACCCCAAGCCCACTACCGGCCCGTTGATAGCCGCAATCACAGGCTTTGTCACCGCAGGGAAATACGAATACTTCTTCTGGAAATCCCGTCGCGCGCCCTCGCCGCCGCTGCTTGCAGGTTGCACTCCTTGGGCCCGCCGCGCTTCGTCGAGTCCCTTCTCCGCGACCGTGCTCAACAGTGACATGTCAGCGCCGGCACAGAATCCGCGCCCCGCGCCCGTCAAGACAATGACGCGAACATTTTCATCGTGTTCCGCCTCGCCCATCGCGGAGCGTACCTCGCGCTCCATGACGGTTGTCCAGGCGTTCAATTTATCCGGCCGATTCAGCGTAATGGTGGCGACCCGGTCGGCTACGTGGTACAGAGTTTCTTGATTTGGCATGGTGAGCCGGATTATATACAATGGCAGCCGTGTTAGTAACATGCATCTGTGTGTGACTATCGCATTCCAGGATCGTCTCCGCAGCCGTGGTGACGATTGCCATTTGCGACAACCTCTGCCTGAATCCATCACTTCCATACGACGGGGGTCAGCCTTGATGGAAATGTACATTCCCCGATTATTGGAAACTTTGGCAGTTGGAAGTAAAAGGACGGATTCGTTAAACTAGATTTTCGCGCTTAGAAGGTGGTACCGCACGGCCTCGGCACCAGGTCAGGAAGACTGCGAGCTTCCGGATTCGGTTGGCGAACTTTGCGCATCGCCTGTGATATAAACTCGCTCATTGAACCCGCGACAAAAACTCGGGCAGGTCACGAGAACGAACAGGGCAGTGAAATTAGTAAACCTCTATACGCAAAATCAATTTCTGAGTACAATCAGAAACAACGAGCGGGCGTCGTACAATGGCAGTATAGAAGCTTCCCAAGCTTCGGACGTGGGTTCGATTCCCATCGCCCGCTCCAGAAAACCGCAAAATTCCCGTTGATTCGGCTGCCCTTACTCACCGACCATCCCCCAATTTGCGCCCAGAAAGCCGGGGTTTTGCGCCCATTTTGCGCCCAAGTCTTGTCTGAGCGAAGGAAGCCACAGGATGAAAAAACACAAGAGATCACAGACTGACGCAGCCCCGTCGATTGGAGATCGTTTGCTCACACTCCGAGAAGCGGCCGACGTGTTACGGCTCAGAACGCGCACTCTGCGCGAATACGTCAGCCGGGGAGAGATCGAAGGCCGAATCATCGGCGGGCGGTGGAGATTTAGGCGTGCAGACCTTGACGCCTTCTTTGCGGATGCGCCCCGTCAGTGGGACTTTGCTGGAAAGGACAATCACGGGGATTAGACGGTGGAACAGCGAAAACAGGCGCGCGGGTGGCATCAGCACTTCATTGGCTCGTGGGCGAGGCTCAACTGCGAGAATATGCCAGTCATCCCCGCATGGCTTGTGCGACGTTGTCTCGGCGATCCGCGCGGGATTCCGTACCTGTTGGTTTGGAAACGTGAGCACGATGGCAAGATCATGGAAGTGGTGCGGCATAGGTATTCAGACAAGTCCAGTCTACGAAGTGACTGTCCATGGAGCGGTGGTGACTTCTTTCAAGCTTGAGACTGAGACCAAAAGCTGACAATGGCAGCGTCGACCTACGGCATCTTGCCGTGACTGATTATTTTCGACTTACAACGCCAGATCAGATGGAGTTTTCGGAACCCCGTACCAGGACCCACTTTTCCGATTACCGCGTTAATCGGGAGTTATCCGACTCTGGTGGGCTTGGCGGCCCATGAGAAATATCGATCCAGCTACGAGCCACCGTGTTAAGGTCGAACTAATTCCCCTTGTCCTTGTGCGTTGAAAGAGTGAGGAAGCGCACATGGCTCAACACCTTCGCATACGGTGCGTCGTGAAGACCGACCGAACGGGTGCACATGAGCGCATCTACTCAGTGGGTGGAGTCAAGCCAGACGGAAGTCATTGGAAACTAACGCAAGACCAGGCTATTTCAGACATCGAGGATGGAACTTACGTGCTCTACATCGAGAGACCAGCAGGTCACCGGACTGACGTAATCGTCGCAGTCAATGCTGACGGCAGCAAGTACCTCAAAACGATGGCGGATGGAGAGCAACCGGACAATCTTCTGTATCTACCGACGTGTCCTTAGATTGGGCAGAAGAATTTTCAATAACTAGGTTAGTTAACCCAAATTCTTGTCGAAAACAAATGCTTTCGGTATGAGAACCCTTGCAGTGCCTGGCGCCCTGGGCTAGGATGCGCTCGCTTTCGTTCGGACAATCTTGAAGGCCTCGATCACGGCGGCGACGCACGAGCGCTGGTTCGCGTTTGCTGTTTTCTGCTCCACGCGTACCACCATCGCCTGAGCTTCTACGAAAACTTCGGCCACCTGTATGCCTTCGGTAGGAAGAGTCACAGAGAATTCGAACTTGTCTCCTACTGTAAAGTGCTCTTGGCTGGTGAAGCAGACACCGCCAGTGGAGATATCCTTTGCGAGGCCGCGGAGGTCGAATTGTTTGGAAACAGGCGCCCGTTTGATCGCCACAGGCAGGAGCAGACTATACCGAGGAGCGCTGCGTCGTTCTTGCATTTGGGTATCTCAGGCACGCTAAGGAAAGATCCTGTAACGGCTAGGATACAATGCCCGTATCCCATTGCTGCGACGGGCAGTGGGAGTTCTACCCCTAACGCGCTAATGCTCGGCAGTTGCGTAGGCTGCTGGGCGATTTCTTTGTGGAGAACTCTCGCATCAGAGGCAGCTTATTGGTTTGGAAGAATTTAGCTGCGCTGCGAAGCAGATCCTCCAACTCTCGGGGATCGGAGCTATCTGCGGGTGGCCGAGCCTTGCGCGGGGTCGGTATGGCTGCCTCCTGAAAGTTGATTTTGGCCGGAGAAGTACTTCTCGGCATGGACTTTGCAAACTAGGGTCCAAGCTTCACTAAGCGTTTGCACTACAGCTATCTCGTTGAAGACAAAAGGCTAGCTTGGCTCAGCCCAGAAGTCCCGTCTTAACTGACGACGCGCTGTGGAAATCTTTTCTCTTATTTGAACATCTCTTTTCCTAGAAGCAGCCAGGGATGGAAACTACACCGGAATGGCGCTTAAAGGTGGAAAGCAAAGTCGTTGATTCTCCTCACCAGTGTTCCCTGCTGGCTGCTGTGCCGAAACAGCATGGTTTCGACATGGGAAGCTACTTGATGTCCGGTAACCGCGTTTACCAGGACCTACTGCGCGTTGCGCTAAAGTTGAGTTAAATTATGGTCTCGATGAACGAGAGAGAACAACTCATCGAGAAGCTAGTGACGACCATGCACTTAAGCGTGCCGGAACGCCTCGCACTTTCTCCCAACAACGTTCGCTATATCGAGGTGCCGCCGTCGTGGCACGCGTACTGGAGAACTATGGGTATTTCCCACCTGGTGCGCGGCCGTGGCAAGAAGGAAAGGTAGTCCACGAAGGAGCAATCCTACAGAAATTGCCAAGGGGAGGATTTCGTCTTACCCTCCAGCGCAGCCACCCGATTGCTCCCACTGTTCTCGCAGCGAAGAAAGAGTCCGATTTTCGGTCTTCACGGGCGGCGATTAGGGCTTTCATTCGGTCGGAATGGCCAAAGGGGATCGACGGAATTGCAATTAAGCGGTTTGGAATTTTTGGTTTTTTGACCTCTGACTAATACCCATTTTCCCGATTACGGCTGCCGGAAAAGTGCCCGATCACCTTGGGCCAAATTCCACTCCTCCGGTAACGGCGTTTATCAGGCGTGTGGATTAGTTCCGGTTTGCCCGTCATTCGCCCAGAATTGCGTCCAGCGATACGAGTCGAATCAAAAGAAATCCTCCCCAACGGGACTTATCGGGAGTTAAGCCGCCGCTGCCGAATCGATTACCGGTTGCAAGCGGATTCATCAACGTTTTAGTCGGACAGGACAACACCCAGCAGGGATTTGTTGACGTGGATCTCGCCGTCGTATTGGATGAAGCCCAGTTTCCTGAATTTGTTCATGAAAAGATTGACCCGGGTACGCGTGGTGCCAATCATCTCCGCCAGCGCCTCTTGCGATACATTGGGAATCACCTTCTGAGGCAGGTCCTGCGCTCCATAACGCGCTAACAGCAGCAGTGCACGCGCCAGGCGTTTTTCGCTGGAATTGAAGAGCTGGTCTATCAGGTCCTCTTCGACTCGTGCGTTTCGAGCCAGAGTGTAAGCTATGAAACGGTCGGAGAAGTCGGGCTGCTCGTGGAGCACCCGAATCACTTCGTGTTTCTCAATGACCAGAAGGGTGGTGAGTGCAGTGGTGGTCGCGGTGGCGGTGCGAATGGACTGGCCGGCAAGGCACCCTTCTCCCAAAAAATCACCGGTCCCGAGAATTGCCACTATGGCTTCTTTGCCGGTCGCACTGACAACTGTAAGCTTCACACCGCCTTCCTGAATGTACATGACATTAGTGGCGGGATCGCCTTGCGTGAAGACGGTTTCTTTTCCTCGAAGCTTGGCTAGCTTCCTCCCCAGACCGGCCGAGTCGAGAAATAGTTGCACGTCGAAGGAGGGGCTTCCTGAATCTACTTTCGGCGGAGGGCGACGGAGCTTGACGGGTATGCGTCGAGTTGTGGAGGGCTTGATGGAATTCGACCTCGGCTCACTGAGTGGGGCCATCGACGGTGATTTCATTGTTCTGTTCTCCGTTCGCGTTCACTGGACTGGGAGACAGTATGCTGCGAATGGAATAGGCGCGGTATCGGGGATGCTGCTAATAATGAAGGGTCTTGTCCGGAGAAACCCTGACAAGAGGGGGCCATGCAATGCCTATCAGGGCTGAAACCAGATCCCTACCGAGCCGAATGGTCCGGCTCACTCTCCAGCGTTTCTGGGGTCAAGAGCCCCATTTGCAGGGCAAAACGAATCACATCACTGCGCGTCCGAAGTCCGAGCTTCTCAGCAAAACGTGAACGATACGTCTCGACGGTCTTCACCCCCACGGCAATCTGTTTGGCAATTTGTGCACTGCTGTAACCGCGGGCCACGAGTTGCAGGACCTGCAGTTCGCGGTCGCTGAGGATGTTGATCGGTTCCCGGGGGAAGACTTTTGTACGTTTCTTCGCCAGAACGTCCTGGACAAGGATGTTGGCTAAACGCGGGTCCACGAAGATCCCTCCGCGATGCACCGCTCGTATAGCGGCAATGAGCTCCGAATCCACCGCTCTTTTTAATAGGTAGCCGGAGGCTCCTGCGGCCAGAGCCGATCGCAGGTACGCGGGGTCATCGTGCATGGTGAGGATGAGCACCCGGGTTTCGCGGCAGTTACGGGCTATTTCCTGCAGGGCTTTCATACCGCCGACGCGAGGCATGGTGAGGTCTAGCAAGGTCACATCCGGCTTCGCTTCCTGGACCTCTTGGATCGCTTTCGCTCCATCCGGAGCTTCGGACACAACTTCCATATCAGCCTGAGCATTAATGAGCATCCTCAGTCCGGAGCGGAGGATGGCGTGATCATCCACGATCATGACTCTGATCTTGTGTGTTCGCGCCAGCATTTCAGGTACTCCTCTGCTCCACCGAGGACTTGAATCCCTGTCCGGCAAGAGGGACTCGCACCAGAATCTTGGTCCCCCTGCCGCGGGATGCGAAACTGACCGTTCCGCCCAGCATCGCCGCTCTCTCTTTCATGCTTTGAATGCCCAGGCGGTGGGACGAGACAGCCACGGCCTTGGCGTCAAAGCCGCATCCGTCATCGACTATCGCTACCTCCAAGGCCGTGGCCGACCGCGCAAATTTAATGCTGACTTTCTTGGCTCCCGAATGTCTGGCTACGTTGGTCAGGGCCTCCTGAACAATGCGATACAACCCGATCTGGACTGCTGAAGGCAGGCTCCCGGAGTCAAATTCATTGAGCTTGAGATCCAAAGATATGTTGTGGGTCTTCATGTACTCGGCGACGTATCGGCTTAGAGCGACACTCAGACCGTGGTCGTCCAGTACTGTTGGGTGAAGCCCGCGGGCAAGCCGACCGACCTCGTCGAGGGCCTGGGCAGTGATTTTCCGAAGTCGATGTCCCTGAGCCTTAACATCTGTTAGTTTTCGAGAATCTTCCAGGGCGCGCAGGCCGACCAAAACAGAAGTCAGCAGTTGGCCGGCTTCGTCATGCAATTCGCGCGCGATCCGGCCCCGCTCGTCCTCCTGAGCCGAAAGCACGCGCTCCAAGAGAAGCTGGCGCATCGCTTGGGCTTGTTTGATTTCCGCAGTTTGCTTGCGCTCGGTGATATCGCGCGCCACGGCGGAAGCACCAACGGTCTCGCCTTCTGCGGTCTTAATCGGAGAAACGGCCAGCGAGACATCAATTACAGTGCCATCCTTCCGCACGCGTTTCGTCTCGTAGTGCTCCACTTTCTGGCCACGGCGGATTCGTTCCATGATTGCGGGCACTTCGTCCGCGCGATCAGGCGGCAACAGGATGGAAATCGGCTGGCCGATGGCCTCGTCCGCAGTGTAGCCATAGATCCTTTCAGCGCCTGTGTTCCAACTGACGATCTTCGCATCCAGACTCTTACCGATAATGGCATCTTGTGAGGATTCGACAATAGCAGCCAACTGCAACCTTGTCTCTTCGACGTGCCTGCGTTTTTGCTCGCTAAGATCCGTGATCACCATTCCCATGGCGTAGCCCTTGTATCCGGGAAACCTATTAAGAGACAAATGGACCGGAACCAGACTTCCGTCTCTACAACGCAGGTTGAATTCACCTTTCGCAGCCGCCTTATGAGCCTTGGCAAGGAGCGCTTCAAATCTGTCTCGCTCTGTCTTCGCGACCAGCGAGTGAACCGCAATGCCGATCATTCTCTCTTGAGGCCAGCGCACCAGTTCCGCAAACCTGCGATTGCAGTAAAGCAAATCACCAGTCCTGGAAAGGGTCGCCGCGCCTTCGCTCATGGCTTCCACCAACATGCGGTAGGCGGGTTCTCCGCCTTTCAGAGAAACCACCTGCTCTCCGCGACGACCGGAAACCATCAAAGCATCGACTTCGCCGGACTGTATGGCTCGCAGAGTTTCCTCTGCAGCCTTTAATCGGGCGAGGAGCTTCGATTGCTGGTCCGATGGAGTGGATGAAGGGAGTTTGCGTGGAGAGGATCTGAGGGTTCTGCGAACACCTCGCGGCGCGGCCACTTTGCCGGGCGGCCGTCCTGGAAGGGCGCGGCCATCGGAATGCGGTCGCTTGTTAGCCATCTGCTATTTTAGCCTTTGCCTCAGCGAACAGGTTGAAGATCTAACCCCACGATGACACTCTCGGTCTTGGAGAGGTTCCCAATGATTTTTTTGACGGGCGGCGGGAGTCTTCTTACCAGCGTCGGAATGGCAATGATCTGATCACCCTTGGCTAGTTGCGGCTTCTCCAGCAAATCAACTACTTCGATGCGGTACTTGCCGCGCAGCTTGTCCTCACAAATCTTCTTGAGGTTGGCGATCGCAGCGATCGAATTAGGGGTCTGGCCCGCGATGTAAAGCCGCAATATGTAAAACTCGCTCCGGCTGGTCTTGGCAGGGCGACGCTTCGTTGCTAAACTCTTCTTCATGTCGGTGCTCGGTTTCTGGTCTGCATGGACCAAACTTGCTATTCAGGCACCTTGACTTCACCTGGGTCTGCAACGGGCGTGGCCAGAGAGTGATCCCTCAGAACCTTGCCCAATTCGATGCCGCGCTCACTCACGATTAGCTCCCGAGGTACGCGCGAGTGAGCCATGCCGCGGGATTTCAGAACATAAAGCTCGCGTCTCGGTCTCCCATTGGGTTTGCTGTCCCGCAACACAATCCAGGTGTCCATAAGAGAGGAGACGGCCGCCGCGGTTCTCTCTTGGGGGTCGCCTGAGAATGTCAGATTCGTGAACATCGAAGTGATCTGTTGCACCTTCAAAAAATCGACTAGGCGCATGAGCATCGACTTAATGCTATAAGTGCTCGAGACCGCAACCAGGTTCGTAATGGGGTCGATGACTACGACCTTAGGCTGAAACTGTTGGATCAATTTGTGAACAATGGCCAAGTGTGCTTCCAGGCCGATGCTGGTTGGGCGCATCGCATGGAAGTGCAATATACCCTTTTTTACCCACGGCTCCAGATGAATGCCGACCGAGCGCATGTTACGGAGAATCTGGTTGGGTGATTCTTCAAAAGCGAAATAGAGGCAAGCTTCGCCGCGGGCGCAGGCGGCTTTGGTAAAACTCGCGGCCAAGCTGGACTTGCCCGTTCCCGACGAGCCCGATACCAGCACACTGCTTCCACGGAAGAATCCCTTACCTTCCATCATCTCGTCCAAAGCGGGGATTCCCGTTGAAACGCGATCCATCGATGCTTTGTGGGCAAGCTCGAGTGAGGTGATCGGCACTACCGAAATGCCTTCGCGATCTATCAAGAAAGGATACTCATCAGTGCCGTGGGAAGTGCCCCGGTACTTGACGATGCGCATCCGCCTGGTGGAAACCTGTTCCGTGACGCGATGGTCCAGTGAGATCACGCAATCGGCGATGTATTCCTCGAGTCCGTGACGGGTCAGCGTGTGTTCTCCGGCTTCTCCGGTGACGACAGCGGTAAGCCTGTGATCTTCCAACCAATGAAACAGCCGTCGGAGTTCCGCTCGCAGAATCGTGGCGTCAACTAATCCAGAAAAAAGCGCCTCGATGCTGTCCAAGACCACGCGCTTTGCTTTGATCGCCTTGACCGCGTGGGCCAAACGGATGAACAGGCCATCGAGGTTGTATTCTCCCGTCTCGGCGATCTGGTTTCGCTCAACCGAAACAAAGTCCACAAACAGCTTCTTGCGTTTGGCAAGTTCTCGCAAATCAAAGCCGAGCGATGCGACGTTGGCCTCTAGCTTCGCCTCGGTTTCTTCGAAGTCCATGCATACGCCCGGCTCGCCGTACCGAACAGCGCCATGCACCAGGAATTCCATCGCGAATAAGCTCTTGCCACATCCTGCGCTGCCACATACCAGGGTGACGCGGCCCTTCGGCAGGCCTCCGCCTGTGACTTCATCCAATCCCTGGATTCCTGTGGGAGCTTTGGCGAGCGACGAACGAAGGACTTTCGGCCTAGCGCCAGGCATAGCGAGACTCCTGAACGGAAATTTCCAAGTTCGACATCCGACTTATGCATCGTATCCTTACCTGCGTCCTCGATACAACGAACTTGGAGCCAAAGCGGACTCCGGCGAAATCGCGACAGATTTGATGCCCAGGACCGACGGTCCTCAAATGGGGTTGGCGGGAAGTGGAAGACGGGGTTCTGGTTGGATTGTCGGCAACACGGAAGTTATCCTAAGTCCCGATAAGTACCGGACAAGTCCAGTTTCCGCGTTAATCAACCTGCGCCACTCGCACGGCGCTTCTCGTCGAGCTGCTCGACCAGGCTATCGAGATCGGGGTAGCCGGCTCCAAATCTCCGGGTGAACCAATTTCCACCGCGCTCGGCAATCCTCTCGCCGTCCGCGATCACCTCGAACTGACCGGTCTTACCAGGCGTAATCAGGGGCGACAGGCGCCATCCGTGCGCCAGATGCTCAGTTCGGTCGAGAAGCACGCAGATCGGAGAATATCGAGTCTTTCAACACGTCGCTGAGCGAAGAGTTGTGAACTCGCAATCTCTCCCCATACTCGATGTAACCGAGCTTCTTGAACTTATTCATAAAGTAGTTGACGCGGCTGCGGGTTGAGCCAATCAATCCCCCGAGTGTCCCCTGAGTGATCTTCGGTATGACCGCGGTTGGCTTGCGTATTTTGTCGTAGCGGGCGACTAGCAATAGTGCGCGAGCCAAGCGTTCCTCACAGGAGCTTAAGTGTTGATCGATTAGGTCCTCTTCGATGCGGATGTTACGTCCAAGCAAGCAGCCGATGAAATGGTCTGAGAACTCATGGCCATTGTGGAGAGCGCGTGTCATGTCCTTCTTCGCGATGACCAGGATCGTACATCGGGTAAGTGCGGTAGCGGTCGCCGTGCGCAACGTTTGACCGGTCATGCATTCCGCACCGAAGTAGTTTCCACGATGCAGAATCGCGAGGACCGTCTGCTTACCCCGCTTCGAGTTAACGGTGAGTTTCACGTGCCCTTTCTCGATGTAGAACACTTCCTTGCCGGCGTCGCCCTGTGAACAGATAGTCTGCCCCTCGCGAAAAAGGGCGATAAAGCTTTTCGCGTCCATTTTTCTTAGAAATACCGCTGGCTGAAAAGACCTTTGGCGTCGACGAGTCATGGCGGTCTCAAAAACCCTGTTTTTGATCTTGGTGA
>Ga0307479_10006668_pt1 | contig 10617 bp, 5 predicted proteins | sample atmos_gasesECM4C_FD_203743 | JGI IMG/M metagenome (GOLD analysis project Ga0307479, IMG submission 203743) | Hardwood forest soil microbial communities from Morgan-Monroe State Forest, Indiana, United States - atmos_gasesECM4C_515 | ecosystem: Environmental > Terrestrial > Soil > Temperate...
TCCTCTTTCAGGTAGTAATACAGCGACGCGCCGTAAGCGGGATTTTCTCCGATGGAATCACGGCGCCGGTTATTGTGGCCGACGCGCGAGCGCATCACCGTGGTAGGCGCGAACAAGCGCGCATCCTCGTTGGTTACGGCGGCGTTCATCTGGCGCAGCGGATCGATGTTATCTAGCGACCAGAACGCGCGGCCGTGCGTCGCGACTAACAGATCGTCGTTATGAATGATCATGTCGTGGACCGGCGTGGTGGGAAGATTCAACTGCAACGTTTGCCAGTGCGCGCCATCGTCGAACGAAACAAAGATGCCCGTCTCCGTTCCGGCGTAAAGCATGCCCTGACGCTTGGGATCTTCGCGCACAGCATGCACGTAGCTCGTATCCGGCAATCCGTTGGTGAGCAACGTCCAGCTCTTGCCAAAATCGGTGGTCTTGTAAATATATGGTTTGAGATTATCAAGCTTGTGCGCATCGACGGCGGCGTAAGCGGTGCCGGCATCGAATGGTGAAGCTTCAATCAAGCTGATCATGGCCCACTCTGGCAGGCCCTTCGGCGTTACGTTAGTCCATGACTTGCCGTCATCGCGGGTAATTTGAATCAGCCCGTCATCGGTGCCGGCCCAGATCACGCCTTTTTGTTTGGGCGATTCCGCTACAGTAAAAATCAAATCGTAAAACTCAATGCTGGCCTGATCTTTAGTGATGGGCCCGCCGGAATCCTGCTGCTTGGTTTTGTCGTTGCGGCTCAGGTCCGGGCTGATGGTTTGCCAGGAGTGCCCGCCATCGGTGGAGCGAAACAAAAATTGCGAAGTGTGATACAGCTCGTTGGGATCGTGCGGAGAAAAAACAATCGGCATGGTCCAGGTGTAGCGGTATTTCTGCACCGCGGCGTTGTAGCCGTCGGGATCGAGCGGCCACTGCTGGATGTTTTGCACCTGGTGCGTCCGTCTGTCAAAGCGCGAAATTTCTCCGAAGTAGGAGCCGGCATAAACAATGTTGGAATCGCGCGGATCCACCGCGACGTAGCCGCTTTCTCCTCCGCCCACGGATTCCCAATCGGAGCGGCTGATGAACCCGTGATCGCTGGCGGTGGCGATGCCCACGGAGCTGTTGTCCTGCTGCGTGCCATAAATGTGATACGGAAAATCGTTGTCCGCGGTGATGTGATAAAACTGCGCGGTTGGCTGGTTCATTTGCGTGGACCAATTTTTGCCGCCATCCACGGTAATAGTCGCGCCGCCGTCATTACCGTTGATCATGCGATTCGTATTATTGGGATCGATCCATAGACCGTGATGGTCGCCGTGAGGAGCGGGGATGCGTTCGAACGATTTGCCCGCGTCGATGGAACGGTACAGTCCGGTGTTGGCGATGTATACCTTGTTGGAATCTTTCGGATCAGCCCACAGGTGCGTGAAATACCAGGCGCGCTGCCGGAAGCGATGATCTTCATTGATAAGCGCCCAGTTTTCGCCGCCGTCGCCGCTGCGATACAAGCCGCCCTTCTTCGCTTCGATCAACGCGTAAACAACGTTTGAATCTTCTCCGGATACGCCCACACCGATGCGGCCCAGCGGGCCTTCGGGCATGCCATGGCCTTCAATGCGCTTCCAGGTGCTGCCATCGTCATTCGAACGGTACAGGCCATCTTTGTCGCCGCCGCTATTGAGCATCCACGGCGTGCGATAGCCTTCCCACATGGCCGCGAAAAGAACATGCGGGTTGCGCGGATCGAAAACGATGTCGATGCCACCAGTGCGATCATCGAGGTACAAAACTTTTTCCCAATTTTTGCCGCCGTCACGAGTGCGAAAAATTCCGCGCTCGGTATTCGCGCCATAGGCATGTCCCAGAGCGGCGACGAAAACGGTGTCGGAGTTTGTGGGATGTACGATCACTTTGCCGATGTGGCGGGAATCTTTCAGGCCGATATTTGTCCAGGTCTTGCCGCCATCATTTGAACGGTAAAGGCCATCGCCAAAGGAAATATTTCCACGGATGCAGGCTTCGCCGGTGCCGGCGTAAATCACATTGGGATCTGACTCGGAAACGGCAATGGCGCCAATGGAGGATACGGCCTGCTTTTCAAATAGCGGATCCCAGGAGACGCCTCCGTCGTTGGTCTTCCAAACTCCTCCGGACACCGCGCCCATGTAATACGTATTGGGCTGGCTGGTGACGCCGGTGACGGCGAGGACTCGCCCTCCGCGAAATGGGCCGATCAGTCGCCATTTCATCGCGCCGTAAAGCTTCGGGTCGATGGTCGTATTGATCAACGCGGCGGCGTCATCTTTCTGTTTGTGATCTTTTTGTTCTTTCTGTTTCTGTTGCGCGTAGCCGCCGAATGCAAATGTGCCAAGCGCAACGACTGCGAATGCTGAACAAATTACTTGTTTCCGAACTGCGTGCACGCAAACCTCCTGGGAAAATGGCAAGTTGGGCATCGTACAGCGCCTCGCGTTTTGACGGAAGTGTTTTCCGCATTAAGAGCCGATGCGTTACGATGCTGGACCCGTATGCGGTTTGACGCACGGCAGCCGGTATTGTAATGAGTGAGATTGAACAAACGTGTCAAGGTCCAAAACATACGATGTTCTCGTTGTCGGCGCCGGGGTATTCGGCGCGTGGACGGCTTTTCAGCTGGCGCGGCGCGGACAGAGTGTGTTGCTCATCGATGCTTATGGTCCAGGCAATTCTCGAGCGAGCTCCGGTGGCGAATCCCGCATCATCAGGATGGGCTACGGCGCTGATGAGTTTTACACGCGATGGGCCGTGCGTTCGCTGGTGCAATGGAAAGAACTCCTCGCGGAAACAATGGGAACGCCTGTGTTGTTTCACGAAACCGGCGTTCTGTGGCTCGGGAGCAAAGATTATGCGCGATTAAATGAGATGACTGCGGTGTTAACGCGCTGCAAAGTGCCGTTCGAATCGCTGAGCAGCAGCGTAATTGCGCAGCGTTATCCACAATTCAATTCGCACGATCTCGGCGCCGGAATTCTTGAGACGAAGAGCGGCGTCTTGATGGCACGCCGCGCGGTGGCGACGGTAGTGGAAAGCGCTCTAAGCCTGGGGGTGGAGTACCGCCAGGCGCAAGTTATGCCACCTTTGGTGGCGGCTCCACAAAGCTCCAGAGTCAATGCTATTTCGACGAGCGATGGCGAACAAATTTCGGCTGGGCAATTTGTTTTTGCCTGTGGCGCATGGCTTGGAAAAATATTCCCCGAAATTCTCGGCCCACGTATATTCCCGAGTCGCCAAGAGGTTTTCTTTTTTGGCGTGCCGCCGGGAGCCAGCCAATTTTCCGCGCCATTGCTGCCGACCTGGCTGATTCAAGGTGACGAAGTGTACGGCATGCCGGACCTGGAATCGCGCGGCTTCAAGATTGCTTTCGACAGTCATGGCGAACTGATTGATCCCGACACGCAGTCGCGGGTAGTGTCGGCGGAATCCGTCGAGCGCGTGCGCGCGTACGTGGCAAAGCGTTTCCTGGCCCTGGCAAACGCGCCGATCGTGGAGACGCGTGTGTGCCAATACGAAAACACTTCGAACGGCGATTTTTTGATCGACCGGCACCCGGAAATAAATAACATTTGGTTCGCGGGCGGGGGCTCGGGGCACGGATTCAAACATGGGCCCGCGTTTGGAGAATACGTCGCGCAACAAATATTGGATGGCGGCCCGGTCGAACCGCGATTTGAGCTCGCGAGCAAGGCTACAGAACAGAAGCGTGCGGTATACTGACGCGTTGTCTCCAGCCAGCACCTAACTAATGAAACGTTTGCATTTTGCATCCGTCTGAAATGATGACGGCCCAATGGCGGTCCATAGCTCTGACCAAATTTCGTTTATTGCCATTCATAAGCACGAAGAAGCTGCCCGCAATGCAGCAAGCAATGCATGGAGGAAGAATGTATTTGACGAAGAGACGTGCAGCACGAGTGCTCGCGTTAATTATGGCGACGATACTCGTGGGATTAGCACCGGCAAACGCAGGACCAGTGAGCGCGCCAGAATTCAAAGTTCCGGTGGAATATTACAAACTCCGCAACGGACTGCGCGTGGTGCTTTCGCCGGATCACACCTCGCCGATCATTTGCGTCGGCGTTTACTACCACATTGGATTTCGCATCGAGCCGCGCGACCGCACCGGTTTTGCGCACTTGTTCGAGCACATGATGTTCCAAGGCTCGCAAAATCTGGGGAAGATGGAATTCATCAAGCTGGTGCAGCAAAACGGCGGGATCCTGAATGGCTCCACGCGTTTTGACTTCACCAATTATTTCGAGACGCTGCCGGCCAACAAGCTGGAAACCGCGTTGTGGGCCGAAGCCGACCGCATGGGCGGACTGGCGGTGAACGAAGATAATTTAAAGAATCAGCAAGGGGTGGTTGGAAACGAAGTAAAAGTTAACGTGTTGAACAGCCCGTACGGCGGCTTTCCCTGGCTGGACATGCCGCAATACGCCAACACCAATTGGTACAACGCACACAATTTTTATGGCGACTTGAAGGACATTGAAGGCGCTACGCTTCCCGAGGTGCAATCGTTTTTCAAGACCTACTACGCCCCGAATAATGCCGCGCTGGCGATTGTCGGTGATTTCGATCCCGCCCAAGCAAAACTATTCGTCGAGAAATATTTCGGCGCTTTGAAATCGTCCCAATTGCCGCCGCAACCCGATCTTACCGAGCCGCGTCAGGAAAAAGAAAAACAGGCGACTAAGAAAGATCCGCTGGCCACCAAGCCCGCGCTGGCGCTGGGCTATCACATGCCGGATCGCAATACTCCCGAGTATTACGCGATGGGCCTGATCGATGAAATGCTCATCGAGGGCGATGACAGCGTGTTGCATCAGGAGTTGGTGCAAAAACGCGGTTACACGGGGGCCGTAAGCGGCGGCATCAACCTGCTGGGCACGCCCTGGAATTATGACGGACCGATGCTCTTCATCACCAATATGATTCACGATCCGGCGACCACGCCGGAAACCATCGTGCAAACCATAGATAGTTCGATCGAGCCGCTGCGCACCAAGCCTGTGGATCAAAAAATGCTCGACCGCGCGCTGCTGAAGCTGCGCTCTGACCTGTACGACACTATCGGCGGCCAAGGCGGATTTGGACTGGTGGACCTGCTGGCCAGTTTTGCTTTGTTCGATGACAATCCCGCGCGCGTAAATTCGCTGGTCGCTGAATATGAAAAGGTCACGCCAGCGCTCATCCAAAAAACAGCGCAGGAATATTTGCGGCCTGAAAATCGCACCGTGCTTTTAATTCAACCCGGAGCGCAGGCGCCGCCAGCCGAAACGGCTAAGCCCGCCGGCGATAGCGAGAAGAAACAGTGATGGAGCGAACGATGACGGCAACCCGCACGATGAAATTATTCCTGACCAGCGCGATATTCGTTTTTGCCGCCAGCCATGCGTCGGCGCAAACGCCGGCAGCTTCACAAAAACAAACGCCTCCGCCCGGCGGCGCGCCGAAACCCTTCAATGTTCCCGCGCACGAATCCTACACGCTGCCGAACGGCATACGCGTGACGCTGGTGCCGTACGGAAATATTCCCAAGGTGGCGGTCAGCTTGGCCATCCGCGCTGGCAATTTGAATGAGCCGCAAGACGTGCTGGGCGTTGCGGACATCACTGGTGAATTACTGAAAGAAGGCACGAAAACGCTGAGCTCTCAAGCGCTCGCGGAAGCCGTGGCGCAAATGGGCAGCAGCTTGAGCGTTACGGTAGGCGCGGACGAAACCGCGATCGATGTGGATGTGCTGTCGGAATACGGCGGCCGAGCGGTAACTTTGATCTCAGATGTGGCTATGCATCCTTTGCTGCCTGAGTCTGAATTGCCGCGTTTGAAGGCCAATTTGCTGCGGCAAGTGTTGGTCGCAAAATCTCGTCCCAGCCAGATGGCCTTGGCACGCTTCCGCAAGTTGCTGTATGGCGATCATCCTTACGGGAAAATCTTGCCGACGGAAGCCAGCCTGAAAAAAATAACCATCGACGATGCACGAAAGTTTTATGGCGCGAACTATGGCGCGGAGCGGGCGCACCTCTATGTAGCGGGAAAATTCGATGTTACGGAAGTGAAGAAAGCTATCGCCGCCGGTTTCTCGGATTGGAGCAAAGGCACACCTCCTGTCTTCAATGTGCCGCATCCCAAAACGGAGCGGTTGTTGGATGTAACCGACCGTCCGGGCGCGCCGCAATCCACGATTTATGTGGGCTTGCCGGTCATCGATCCCACGAATCCAGACAATATTCCGCTGACGGTGACTAACGCGCTGCTGGGCGGCTCGTTCAGTTCGCGCATCACTTCAAATATTCGCGAGCAGAAGGGTTACACCTACTCGCCGACCAGCCAACTCTCGCGCCGATACCACGATGCGTACTGGGCGGAAATTGCCGATGTGACCACCGCGGCTACCGGGCCCTCCCTCAAGGAAATTTTCGGGGAGATCGATCGCTTGCAAAAAGAACCTCCCAGAGCGGCGGAGTTGAAAGGCATTCAGAGTTATATCTCCGGACTCTTCGTGATTCAGAATTCCACGCGGCAAGCCCTCATTGGGCAATTGCGCAATGTGGACCTGCAGGGACTCGGCGAAGATTACTTGAAAAACTACGTCCAGAGAGTAAATGCCGTTACGCCTGACGACGTGCAACGCATGACCGCGAAGTACATCAAGCCGGAACAGATGACCATTGTGGTGGTCGGCGATAAATCAAAAATCACCGACCAGTTGGCGCCATACGCAGCCCAGCCAGAAACAGCCAAGTAAAAGCTTCTGGTGCGCTGGTTAGCCGGAGGTCTTGGCGGCGGCGCGTTTGTGGCGGCTCGTTTTGTGGCGGTATAAATCCTTGTCCGCATCGGACAGCAACTTTTCTATTCTACCGCTTTCGCCGCGATACGTAGAAACTCCGATGCTGGCGGAGACGGAAGGCTCTTCCGGATCATTGCGCATGACCTCGTGAATCCGCGCGGCCACCTTGTGGGCGTCCCTTTCTCGTGCTTCGGGCAGCACCAGCACAAACTCGTCTCCACCGTAACGCGCAGCGGTGTCCACTGCGCGGATGTTCATTCGCAAGGTGTCCCCGAGCCGGCAAATTGCGCGACTGCCTACCAGGTGGCCGTGGGTATCGTTAATTTTTTTCAGACCGTCGACGTCGATCAGCAAAATCGAAAAAGGCCTGCCGGTGCGATTGCTGCGTTCGGTTTCTTTTTCGAGTACGTCGAGCAACCGGCGGTAGTTTGCCAGTCCGGTTAGAGGATCGCTGACCGCAAGGTGGCGCACTTTCTCAAAGAGGCGCGCATTATCCAGCAAAGCGCCGCCCAGCGCCACGACGTAACTCATCACCGTCAAGCCTTGCGCCAGAGCGAACGGCGCGTCTAGCAGATGTTCGGATTGAGATGCCGCGCATTGCGCGGCTAGATTAAGCGCAGCAGTAGCGTAAATGGCTCTGTCGAAAGCGCTCACGTCGTCCTTCAAACGGCGGCGATACCAGATGACGCTGGCCAGAAAAATCGCGCCTGGCAAGAGTTGCTGCGGACTGGGAAATAGCGCGAGGGGATGCGGCGACACTTCCGGCGGCAATCGCCGGAGCGTGGCCGTGATTAAATAAGACGCAGAAATTATGGTGACCAGCGCGCCCGCCAGTTCCCGGCGCGGGTGATGCGAGTGCGGCAAGAACCGCTCCACCAGAAGCGCCACAATCAAAAGCAGCGCGAACAGCATGCGGCTTTCCCACCACGCCACGGGCGCCCACAGGAATTCCAGCGGCGCATCGCGTAACAGCTGAAAAAAAAGAACGCTGGTAGCCGTGAGCACGGCGCCGGAGACCATGAAGCCCACGCCGAGAATCAGCGAGATGCGGTCTTGCGTGCCCTGAAACCGCACCAGCGTTACAGCCGCGAAAACAAACGCCAGCAAGCCGGTGATGACCTGCAAATATCCTTGCAGCACGGGATCGGCCTGCAGTGATTTGCCGCGCAGCCAGTAGGCGGCCAGCAACACGCCGGTAAAGGCCACGGCGTGAAACAGCACGGTGGTCGCTGGCTTGCGACTCTTCCACAAGAATGTAAAGGGCATGAAGTTCCAGGCGGCTTTATCTTGCCGTCAATTCATTAGACTATGCGGCGGAGCAGTACAGTTTGGCGGTTGTCAACAGAAGTAAATTAAACGATACCGTACTGTGGAACCTATCAAGGTACAGCGACCCTGTTCGCGCGTACCTGCACCAAATTAACACCGCTGACGAGTTGGGATTTTGTTGCGCGTCACGAAAAATTTTGCGCTTGCGCGGTCTGCGAACTTCTTGCAAAGTTACTAGCATTGAAACGATTCAATAGAGTCAAATGGCCGCAGCGCTTCTCGCGGCGTTTCTGCACAACAGGCCGAAGCGATCGCCCTTCCGTACCGCATAGAGGAGGAATTTATTGAGCAGTGAAGCCGGTGCCACCGGCGCACCGCGATTGCGGCGCGCCCTCACACTCTGGAACCTGGTAATCATCGGCATGGTGATCGTGCAGCCCATCGCGCCGATGGGCATCTACGGAGTGATCAGTAATAAAGCCGGCGGCCACGTGGTCACCACCATCCTGATCGCCATGGTGGCGATGTTATTCACGGCCATCAGCTATGGAAAAATGGCGCGCGCTTATCCGAGCGCGGGCTCGGCGTACACCTATGTGGGCAGGGAAATTCATCACGGCTTCGGTTATTTAACCGGGTGGGCCATGGTGATGGATTACATTTTGAATCCGCTGATTTGCACCATCATCTGCAGCAAACTGACACAAAACATTCTCCCGGGCATGCCTTACTGGGCGCTGGCGATTTTTTATGCTGGATTTTTTACTGTTCTCAATTTACGAGGAGTCAAGACTTCGGCGCGCATCAATGAAGTTCTAGCCGCGGGAATGTCCGTAGTGGTAGTGATCTTTTTCGTGTTTATTGTTCGCTTTTTATGGGGTTTGCATGTGTATGGCGCGAGATTTTTTACTCAGCCTTTCTATAACCCGGCGACCTTCAGCTTCTCGGGAGTTTTCCAAGGCACCTCCATCGCGGTGCTGACCTACATTGGCTTTGACGCCATCTCGACATTTTCGGAAGAAGTAGAAAATCCGCGGCGCAATATTTTGCTGGCCACTGTTCTGGTTTGCGTGATCACCGGCGTACTATCGTCGCTGGAGGTTTACGCCGCGCAACTGGTTTGGGGCTCCGCGCCATTTCCCAGCGACAAAGTGGAATCCGCTTTCCCCATCGTGGCGCAGCAGGTGGGAGGATTTTTTCTCTTTCAACTGTTGAATTTTACGATCCTGATCGCCAACATCGGCTCGGGCATCGGTTCGCAATTGGCAGCCGCGCGGTTGTTATATGGAATGGGGCGTAACGACGCGCTGCCCAGGGGATTTTTTGGAAAGATTACGGCCGGTCTGCGCATCCCGCAGAACAACGTGATTCTCATCGGCGCGCTGGCGCTGTTGGGCGCGTTCCTAATCACTTACGAACGCGGCGCGGAATTGTTGAATTTTGGAGCGTTCATCGCGTTCATGGGCGTGAACGCGGCGTCGTTCATGCATTATTTCGTTCGCGCCAAGGAAAAGAAAATCGGCAACTTGCTGGTGCCTGCGTTAGGTTTTCTGATTTGCGGATTTATCTGGTGGCATCTGAGTTGGCCGGCAAAGATTGTTGGAACGATTTGGCTGGCGCTGGGAATTGCCTACGGGACGTGGAAGACTTCGTGGTTCCGCAACGAAATGTCCTTCGACGCAGCGCCAGAGCAACAAGTTGAGTAACAGCTGAACAGCGTTGGTTATTTTGTGAAGCGAAAACTATTTTTGACGGCCTGGAGGGCGCGTGAAGCGGCAAGGTAGCAAAGACGCCACGGTAACGATGCGGGAGGTGGCCGAAACCAGCGGATTTTCGCCCGCTACCGTTTCGATCGTCCTGAATAATGCGCCGCTGGCTCGCTACATCGCGCCGGCCACAAAAAAACGCATTGAGGAGACCGCCAAGAAATTAGGCTACCGCCCCAACGCCATGGCGCGATTCCTGCGCAGCAAACGCAGCCACAGCGTGGGGGTAATGATTTTCGACATTACCGATCCGTTCTGCACGCCGGTGCTGCGCGGCATTGAAAACGCTCTCTATCAATGTTCTTACGTTCCCATTTTTGCCGACGCGCACAATCAGCGGAATCGCTTCGAGCGTTATCTGGAAATGCTGCTGGACCGTCATATCGAAGCGCTGATTGTGGTGGCCAATTGGCTTTTCGTGGACATTCATCTGCTCGCGGACATCGGCAAACGCAATATCCCTGCGGCGACGATCGGCTGCGAATTGCCCGGCGACACGGTCAGTTCCATCATCGTGGATAACGAAGCGGGCGGGCGCCTAGCTCTTGAGCATCTCTATCAACTTGGCCACCGCAAGATCGCTTTCATCCGCGGGCCAAAGATGCTGTTCGATAGCGCGCCGCGCTGGCGGGGCATTCAGAAATTTGCGCAGGGTGTGGGGCTGGAGATCGATCACGCGCTGGTGGTGCAACTCCCGGATTCTTTCGATCCCAATTCGGGTTTCGAAAACGGTCAACGATTTACCGACGAGTTGTTGCAGAA
>Ga0307479_10006669_pt1 | contig 10616 bp, 11 predicted proteins | sample atmos_gasesECM4C_FD_203743 | JGI IMG/M metagenome (GOLD analysis project Ga0307479, IMG submission 203743) | Hardwood forest soil microbial communities from Morgan-Monroe State Forest, Indiana, United States - atmos_gasesECM4C_515 | ecosystem: Environmental > Terrestrial > Soil > Temperate...
TCGCCAGGAAGATCCCGGTGACGATGCTGCCAATCAGCAGGCCGCCCAGCGCCTTTGGGCCGAGAACGAAACCGACCAACAGCGGCGCGGCAACCGGGATCAGGCCCGGCACGATCATCTCCCGCTGCGCCGCGCGGGTGACGAGGTCCACAGCACGCCCATATTCCGGCTGGGCGGTGCCTTCCATCAGGCCCTTGATCTCGCGGAACTGGCGGCGCACCTCGACCACGACCTGGCCCGCCGCCCGGCCTACCGCCAGCATGCTGAGCGAGCCGAAGAGAAAAGGCAGGATGCCGCCGAAGAATAGCCCGACGATCACCAGCGGATCGGTCAGGTCGAACGCCAGGTGCTTGGTGTGACCAACCTCCTGCGTGTATGAGGAAAAGAGCACCAGCGCGGCAAGCCCGGCCGAGCCGATCGCGTAGCCCTTGGTCACGGCTTTGGTCGTGTTGCCAACGGCGTCGAGGGGGTCCGTGACGTTGCGGACGGACTCGGGTAGCTTGGCCATCTCCGCGATGCCGCCGGCATTGTCGGTGATCGGCCCGTAGGCATCGATCGCCACGATGATGCCGGTCATCGAGAGCATCGCCATGGCGGCGATGGCCACGCCGTAGAGGCCGAAGTCCCCGGCAGAGGGCTGCTGGTTCAGATAGTACGAGACCAGGATGCCGCTGCCGATCACCAGCACCGGGAGCGCGGTACTGATCATGCCGATCGCCTGCCCGGCGATGATGTTCGTCGCCGCGCCGGTGGTCGAGGCGCGCGCGATCAGCCGGACCGGCGGATAGTCGGCGCTGGTGAAGAACTCGGTGATGGCGACGAGCGCGATCGTCACGACCACGCCGGTGAGCGCCGCCCAGAACAGGTTGATGTTCACGCCAGTCAGCAGCGTGATCACCAGGAAGCCGGCCAGGGCCAGCACCGCGCTGACGGCCAGGCCACGATAGAGGGCGCCCATGATCCAGGTGCTTCGACCGAGGCGGACGAACCAGGTGCCGATCACGGTCGCGATGATCGAGATGGCGCCCAGGATCAATGGGTAGATGACGAAGCGCACCTGGTTCGGGAACAGCAGGCTGCCGAGCAGCATGGCGGCGATCGCCGTGACCGCGTAGGTCTCGAAGAGGTCGGCAGCCATACCAGCGTCGTCACCGACGTTGTCCCCGACGTTGTCGGCGATGACCGCCGGATTGCGCGGGTCATCTTCCGGAATGCCGGCCTCGAGCTTGCCGACCAGGTCGGCCCCGACATCGGCCGCCTTGGTAAAGATGCCACCGCCAAGCCGCGCGAAGACGCTGATCAAGCTGGCGCCGAACGCGAGGCCAACGAGCGATTCGGGCTTCTTGAATATCCAGTACGAAATCGTGACCCCCAGCAGGCCGAGGCCGACGACGAACAGGCCGGTGACGGCGCCACCCCGAAACGCGAGGCGCAGGGCGCGGTCCAGTCCGCCGGTCGCCGCTTGGGCGGTGCGCACATTCGCCCGAACGGCGACGCTCATCCCCAGGTAACCGGCCAGCGCGGAGCATCCCGCGCCGACCACGTATAGGAGTCCGGTCTGCCAGTTGATCGCGACCGTGATCACCAGCGCCAGTACGATCCCGATCAAACCAATGACCCGATACTGGCGATTGAGATAGGCGGCGGCGCCCTCCTGGATGGCGCGCGCGATCCGCTGCATGGTCTCGTTGCCGGGGCTCGCGGCCAGCACCAGGCGCGTCAGCAGGCCGCCGTAGGCCAATGCGATCACCGCCGCCAGGCTGACCAGGGCCAGGATCGCGGGCGCGCTCGAGTCGTCGATGGTAATCGCGGCGAGAACGAACAGGGCTAAGCTACTCTCCCTTCCTGTTTGTGGGCGCGGAGCGCCCGCCGTATTGTACTGGTCGAGTCTTTTGACTAGCTTCGGGAGTGACCGAAGAGGGCCAGCACCTGGTCCCGAATCCATTGCGGCGGCGGCTTGCCGCCCGGCTGAAGCCGGTCCGTGCCCGACACGACGACGTCCTCCGGCGGGGCCGAGGACGGCGCCTCGCGCTTAGGCGGCGCCACGAATCCGACGCCCAGCGTCTCGGCCAGGTCCCGAATCCGGGCAAAGAAGCCGGACGTATGCGGCGAGCGATCGAGCTGCAAGCCGGTGAAGTCGTAGTGGTGCACCCACTCGTGCAGCAGCGTCTCGAGGAACACCTTCGGCGCAAGGACCTGCTGCCGGATGGCGGTCAGGTTGTAGATGCGGATCGTCCCGCGTTGCGGCGTCGATTCCCAGGCGATCCGGTAGTAGCCGTAGGTCTTCAACTCCAGCTTGCCGGCGCGCGTGCGATGACGTTGCGGGCGATCGGCCACGGTCAGCTTGCAGGGCGGCAGCCCGGCAGCCTCATCGAGGACGTCGAGCAGGCGCTGACCTTTTTGTTGCCGGCCGGCGGCGGTGGCTTCGTCCAGGATGGAGAGGGCAATGCCCTTGCCGAGGGGAAACTCTCGCCACGTGACGGTTTCAACGCCCTTGCTGCGTTCGTAAGCGGATCTGGGCACTCTCGTGATTATTATGGGGCGCGTGCCGCAGTCCAGCATCATCGTCGTCGGCAACGAGATCCTGCGTGGCTTTACCGTCGACACCAACTCCAACTGGCTGGCCGCGCGTTTGTTTGGCTGCGGCTACCCTGTCAGGCTGATCACCACGGTCGGGGACGTCGACGACGACATCGTGTCGGCGATCCACGAGCACGTCGCGCGCCCCGAGCTCTCACGGATCTTCGTCTGCGGCGGTCTGGGGCCGACGCCCGATGATCGGACCTACGTCGCACTGGCGCGCGCATTGAATCAGCCGCTGGTCTACCGGCGCGAGGTCGGCAGCCAAATGCAAAACCTGATGTTCATTCTGAACATGGCAGCTCGCCGCGGCACTGCTGAGCTGAACGCCGGGAACCGGAAGATGGCGATGCTGCCCAGGGATGCGATCCTGGTCCGCAACGGCGCCGGCATGGCGCCCGGGCTGGCCTTCGAGCTCGGCCAGGGTCGTTATCTGTTCGCGCTGCCGGGCGTCCCGCACGAGCTGCGCGCCGTCTATGCGGACATCGAGCGCTTATACCTCACGGGCGAGCGAGCCGACGTGGTGCGAGAGCTGCACTATCGGATGGCGCCGGAGAGCATGTTCCACGACGTGATGCAAATGCTGGAAACGGAGTACCCGGACGTATCGCTTGGCTCCTATCCGCAGACCGAGACGCGAGAGCTGATCCTGCGGGCGAGTGGCCCGGACGCGGCACGCGTTGACGCCGTCATCGCGGCCATCCGCGAGCGCGTCAAGAATTACCAGCCGGTCGCATAAAAAGAGAACGGCGGCCAGGCGGACCGCCGTTCAAGGAAGGGAAAACCTTCAGTCGTTTCCGCCGGAGTCGCTCGCACCGCCCTGATTCTCTTGCGTGTTGTCGTTCTCGCTCGTTGTTGCGGCGGCCGGCTGGCTCGCCTCGCCGTCATCCACCTCGGCGGTGGTGTCGTCGGTCGTGTCCGAGTCGGTCTCGGCCTGCGCCGATTGCGCCACCTGGGCAGGTTGAGCCTCAGCTTGGGAGCGGGCTGGCGCCACGGTATTGGCATTGGCCGCTTTCGCCTCAGCTTTGCGGCTGGTGCCCGTCGAGATATGGCTGCCGGCGGTTGCGTGGCTATTCGACGCGAGGCTCGTCAGCGCGCCGGCGATCAGCAGCCCGGCCGCGGCCGCGCCAATCACGATCGATCGAAGCATGCGCTACCCTCCTCGCTTCGAGATTCCTGTGAGTTAAAACGCGCGGAGGGCTGAGCGCGTACTGGCGGCGGGTTGCTTTATTTGCCCTTGAACTCGGGTTGCTGCTTCTGGACGAACGACATGACGCCGATCATCGCGTCCTCGGTCATGGCAGCCCGGCCGAAGTTCTCCGCTTCGACTTCGTAGCCCTTCCCGGGGGGCCGCTCCAGGCCGGCCAGCAGGGCCTCCTTGGCGAGGCGCAAGGCGATCGGCGCCATCCTCGCGAGGCGACGGGCCCGTTCGAGGACCGCGTCATGGAACCCGGCCGCCGGAAGGGCCGCATTGATCAGCCCGATGGCGGCCGCCTCGGGCGCCTTGAGCCGCAAGGATTCGAAGATCAACTCGGTCGCCCGCGCCCGCCCGATCAGCCGGGGGAGCCGCTGAGTGCCACCGGCGCCCGGGATCAGGCCGAGGCTGGCCTCGGTCTGTCCGATCGTCGATCGGGAGTCGTCGATCATCAGCCGGTAATCACATGCCAACGCCAGCTCACAGCCGCCGCCGAGGGCGTGTCCGTTGATGGCGGCGATCAGCGGCTTGGGAAAGTGCTCGACTTCGGTAAACGCGGCCTGGCTCCGGCGTGACGTCTGGGCGACCCGCTCGAGGGTCGCCGGGTTTTCCCGATCGAAGCCACCGTCGCCACCCATCGCTTTGATGTCCGCGCCGGCCATGAAGTAGCGGTCGATGGCGCTGGTCAGGATCACGACTCGCGTCGCGTCGTCGTCCTTGAGCCGGTTGAGACCCTCGAGCAGTTCCTCCTGGAGCTCGGGCACCAGGGCATTGACGGGCGGCCGGTTCATCCGGATGGTGGTGACGAAGTCGCTGGTCGAAATTTCGAGCACGCTCACGGTCAGAAGGTAAAGAGATCCATGCCACCCGTCACGGGCAGGGCGACCCCGGTGATGTAGCCGGCGGCGGGCGAGCAGAGGAACGTGATCGCGTTAGCGATGTCTTCCGGCTCACCAGGCCGACGCATGGCGATGCGTTTCACCATCCGTTCGTTCATGTCGGGCCGACCCATTTTGTACGCCTCGGTGGCGATCACGCCGGGCACGATCGCGTTGCACGTGATGTTGTAGCGCGCCCCCTCCAGCGCCAGCGTCCGGGCCAGGCCCACCAGTCCCGCCTTGGTCGTCGAATAACTCGCCTGGCCAAACCCGCCAAGGCTGCCGGCGATCGACGACATCATGATGATCCGGCCCCAGTTGCGCTGTTTCATGTACGGCCAGGCGGCTTTCGAACAGTTATAGGCCCCGGTGAGATTGACTTTCAAGTCACGATCCCACAGCGCATCGACCTGATTCTCCACCGTCGCCATGTGGTCGAGCGTCCCGGCGTTGTTCACCAGAATGTCCAGGCTGCCGAACTCTTTCACAACCTGGTCGACCACGTTCTTGACCTGATCGCGGTTCGTGACGTCCATCTTCAGCGCCACGGAGCGGCGGCCCATGTCGCGGATCTCGCTGGAGGTCTTCTCCGAGTAGACCGCCTTCTGCGAGGCCATCACCTGGGACAGCGCGCTGCCCGAGGCCTCCGCGGTCTTTTCGAGCTCCGGGTCGCTCTCGACCAGGATGTCGGTTACCACCACGTCGGCCCCGGCCCGAGCCAGCGCCAGGCAATCCGCTCGTCCGAGTCCGCGCGACCCGCCTGTTACCAGGGCTACCTTCCCTGTCAGGTCGATCATGGCTTAGCTCGCCTTCCGAATCTGCGGCTTCGGCCGCTCGCGGGTCAGCGGACGGCGCTCGCCGGAGATCGCCCGCGAAATCACCAGCCGCTGGATCTCCGAGGTGCCTTCCCAGATCTGGTAGATCTTCGCGTCGCGCATCCATTTCTCGACCGGGTACTCGCGGATGTAGCCGTAGCCACCCAGCACCTGGACGGCATCGAGGGTCACCTGCATCGCCATGTCGGCCGAGAAGGCCTTGGCCATGCTGCCCTCGGCGCGGGTGAAGAGCATGTCGTTCTGGGCCATCCAACCGGCTCGCCAGGTGAGCAAGCGGGCGGCGTCGATATTCATCGCCATCTCGGCCAGCTTGAAGCCGATGCCTTCGTGCTTGATGATCGGCTTGCCGAAGGCAACCCGCTGCTGCGCGTAGTCGAGGGCGAACTCAAACGCGGCGCGCGCGATGCCGATCGATCCGGCCGCGACCGCGGGCCGCGAATACTCGAGCATCTGCAGCGCCCCGAGCGCCCCAGGTCCGGCATCGGGATCTCCCGGCTCGCCGCCGAGCCGGTTCTCGGTCGGAACGAAACAGTCCTGGAGGATCACCTGGGCGGTGTGCGAGGCGCGCACCCCGAGTTTCTTCTCTTTGCGGCCCATGCTGAGCCCTTTGTTGCCTTTCTCGACGACGAAGCCCGCGATCCCGGCCGCGCCGGCGCTGGGATCGGTGGTGGCAAAGATCACGTGCAGGTCGGCGATGCCGCCGTTGGTTATGAATTGCTTGGCGCCGTTGATCAGGTAACCGCCGTCGACTTTCTTCGCCGTGGTGGCGATCGCCATCGCATCGGACCCGGCGCCCGGCTCGGTGAGGCCCATGGCGCCGACGACCGGGGTTTTGGCGTTGCAGAACTCGCCGATCCACTTCTGCTTCTGGGCTTCATTGCCCATGGCCAGGACGGCGGTCGCCGCCAGGCCGGTGCCGGTGATGGCCACCGCGATACCGGCGCACCCCCAGTGCAGCTCCTCGGCGATCAGCATGTTGGAGATGATGTCGAGGCCACCGCCGCCGTAGGCCTCGGGCATCACGGACACCGGCGTCAGGCCGACCTCGTGGGCCTTCTTCAGCACCGGCCACGGAAACTCCTCTGTCTCGTCGTAATGGGGGGCCACCGGCCGGATTTCCTTCTCGGCGAACTCGTGGGCCAGCGCCTTGATCTCCTCTTGCTCCGGCGTCAGCGTGAAATCAAGCGGCATGCGTCTCGCTCCTTTGTGGCGGGAACTCTGCCTCCGCCACGCCTTTGTTCAGCACTTTCTCGCCGCGCTGGTTGACGACGACGAGGTTGATCACGACGTGTCGGGTTTGCGGGTGTTTGGAGACGACCGTCCCCGAGCAGGTGACATCGTCTTCGGGAAGGACCATGCCGGCGAACCGCCCCTGCAATCGCTTCAGCAGCGAGCGGTCACCCAGCCAGTCGGTCACCATCTGATTGGCGAACGCCATAGTCAGCATGCCGTGCGCGATCACGCCGGGCAGCCCCGCGGAGCGCGCGAACGTCTCATCGAGGTGGATCGGATTGCGGTCACCAGACGCCTCCGCATACTGCCGGATCTGTTCCACCGTGACGTGCTTGGTGAGCGACGGCAGCGACTGGCCCGTGTGGATCTTCTCGAATTCCTGCGCGGCGGTGACGGTCTTCACGGCTTGCGGATGATGAAGAGGGCTTCACCGTCCGATACCGGCCGGTCCTCGTCATCCCTCGCGTTCAATTCGAACGTCACCAGCTCCATGTCGCCGCGGGTGTTGATCGCCGTCAGCCGGCCGGTGGTGCGGATCCGATCCCCTGGTTTGACGGCACGGTGAAATCGAAATTGCTGCTCGCCATGGACCAGGTGCGCGACGTCGAGTGCCACCTCCTGGTCGCTCCAGAGCTGCCAGTAGGCATCAAACCCATAGACCATCGCGTAGGTCGGTGGGGCGACCAGCTCGCCCTCGTCTCGCAGGTCGCCGACCGCCGCCATGTAGTCCCGGATCGATTGCTCCGTGACCTGATAGGGAGCGGTCTCGTAACTGCGTCCCACCCAGCGTGGATCGGTCACTACTGCAGCAGTCCCTGGAGTTTCATGGCCAAGCCCATGTCGCCCTTGACCTTCAACTTCTGCTGCATGAAGGCCGTCACCGGGTTGAGCTTTCCGGTGGCGATGTTCATCCAATCGTCGGTGGTGGCGATCAAGGTCGTGTTGGGGCTCTGCGCCGGTCCCGGGCTGACGCTGGCCGCCCCATCGGCGATTTTCAGTGTCCAGGACTCGCCACTCAGGTCGAACTGATAGGTGGCGTTGAGTCCAGCGGCCTTTTCGGGCTTGGACTTGATCCGGTTCTCGATCTCCGTAAAGACTTCCTTGGCGTCAGGCATGAAGGCCTCCTTCAGATAGTGATGGGCTTGGGATCGACGGGGCGCCGTCGAGAAACAGGCTGGCGCAGGCGCGTGCCAGGGTCGTCGGACTCATCGCCGGCGGCTGCTGGCGCTGGTAGTGCTGCCAGTAGGCGACCTGGGCGGCCATCCCGATGAGAGCGGCCGCCGCGATCTCGGGGTTGCGAACGCGCAGCTCGGTCAAGGTCGGGGCAAAACCGGCCGCCAGCGTCTCGTACAGCTGGGTCTGGCGAGCCTCGAAACTGTCATCGATGCCCAGGCCTTCGATCGCCAGCCGGCGGCTCCAGGCCCGGTATTCGTCGTAGTACTCGAAATAGGCCTTGAGCCCGGCCTCGAGCCGTTGGGCCGGTTCGCGCTCGTCGCGGGTGGCCCAGTAGATGCGGCGGCGCAAGAGGGTCGCCATCTCCTCCTGCAGCGCGGCATAGACCGCCTTCTTGTCCGCGAAATAGAGGTAAAACGCGCCCTGAGAAAGGCCGGCCGCCTGCACAATCGCACTAACGGTCGTGGCGTGGTAGCCGTCACGCTCGAATACGCCTCTGGCTGCCTCGAGCAACTCGCCCCGCCTGGCCCACTGCCGCTGCGTAAGGGGGAGCTCGTAGAGCGCACGGCCACTGACTGACACGTCAGTCATATGATATCAAGGCGTCCGTCTCCGAGGCAAGGGTGATCATGGTCTCCGCTTACCGTGGTTACTGGATGGCGACGAAGAACCGCTCGACTGCGGAGCCGCTCTGGCTGGTCCCGGTCAGCATGAAGGCCCTGACCGGAGAAAGGTTCGCCATCGCTTTGGTGTCCACGCTGGAACCCGATGCCAGCTTTTGGACGGTACTTAGCAGGCTGGTCACGTTGACGTAGAGAATCCCGGCCGGATGCGTCAGTGACGATGCGCTGGCGGCCTGGTAGGTGGCGTCGGTCGTGATATTCGCGCCGTTGATGTGGGCATCGATAACCGCCTTTACCTCGGCCAGGCTCGAGCCCAGGATTCCCATCCGGTCAACCGCCGCGTAGGAGGGAACGAACCCGCTAAGGCTGGGCGAACTCCAGGAGGTGATGACGACGCCGCGGTACCGAGTGGTCGTGATCTTGTCCGACGGGACCGTTGGGACCGTCGCGACCGTCTCGAAGCTCGCCGTTGTGAAGCTACCGAAGGTACTGCCCGGACCACCCTGGCTCGCGCCCGGCGCATAACCCGAGCTGAACTGCCTGGCCATCGCGAGCAGCTTTCCGAAGAAGGCATTCATGGCGGCCGTGTTATCGGTGCCGATCAGGATGGCCCCCGACGCATTCGACACGTTACCGACTTCGACCTCCAGACCGAGATCGCCAGTGAGATGCGGGAGGATACCACCAGGCCCGGTGAGGCCGACGGCGTCTGTGCTGGCCTTCACGCTGGGATCGGTCCCATATTGGTCGAGCGCGGTTTTGATGCTCTTATCGATATTTGCGACGGCAAAGAAGCCGTTGGATGACCTGGGAATCCAGCGCAGCACGGCGTCCGGCTGGCCGGTTGCCGCCATCGCCTGCCGGCTCGCCGCGGACAGCTTGCTGGCGTCCACCTTGACCCCGAGGTCGAAGGCGACGCCGGTAGTGGTTGCCGACACCGAGCCGCCGATGCCCTGCAGGGCGTTGAGGTCGTCGACCCACTTCAGCGCCGGCAGTCCGAGCGTCGAGGGCGCGGCCAGCTGCTTCTTGACCTTGGCGACCAACGACTTGCCGGCCACATAGCCCATGCCCAGCCGATCGGACGGCAGCAGCGCCATGGTCGCCTTGAAATCGGCGCTATCGACCAGCCGGGCGCTGCGACCCTGGTCGGTGTCGATGATGTCGTGAATCACCGCCGCCGAGCTTGCGATGACCACGACATGGTCGACGTAGCCATATGCGACCGGCTTTTCCGAGGTAACCTTCGGCGTGCCCGACGCGATGCTGAAGCCGTTGTACGTGTCGTCGCGCCAGCTGTATTTCTTTCCGGTGCTGCCGGTGCGAAGTTTGGTGAGCGCGGCCTTCGCCTTGCTGTCATCGCGTGAGGTGGCGAAGAACGCGAACGGCGAGTCGGCACCGTTCTGGAGATCGATCTTTGCGCTCACGCCGACCTCGCCGTCCAGCCACGGCTGGACGTCATTCGTGTACGAAAGGCCGGTGTCCTTGAACGCCTCGTCGAGCTTTTTCGAAATCGCGGCGTCCGTGCTGGTATCCGGGAACTTGTGCACCGCCCGCAGCAGGTTGACCTTCTGACCGAGCGATGGGTTCAGGTTTGCGACCACCAGGACATCCTGCGACGCCGGCACCATCTTCTCGATGGTCGGGTTCGGCTTGGCCAGCAGCAGGACGGCCCCGACCGCGATGGCGCCCATGGCCACCGCCCCGGCGGCGGAAATCACCGGCAGCCGGTAACGAGAAAACCAGGAGGGCGACGGCGCCGACGGCACGAGCGCGCCGGCCTGGGTGGGATCCGGCGCGGGTCCGGGCGTCGATGTCGGCTGTGTCGGGTCCCCAGGCACCGGCTCTGGTTGCGGCGGCGTCAGGTCGCCTTCGGTATTCATCGCCGGGATGCCCCAGCAGCATCAACTCCGGCTCTTAGAGCAACTTGTTAGCTGCGCGCGGTCGTTGCCGGGGCGTTGCCGAAATGCAACCGGGCGAGAGCGTGCATCTCGTCTGGCGAGAACCCCGTGCTGCGCCCCTCCGCGTATTGTCGCTCGACCTCGCGGTGGATGGCGACCACCCGCGGGTCATCCTTGCGCACCTGGGCCGGCCCCCGCCA
>Ga0307479_10006671_pt1 | contig 10615 bp, 12 predicted proteins | sample atmos_gasesECM4C_FD_203743 | JGI IMG/M metagenome (GOLD analysis project Ga0307479, IMG submission 203743) | Hardwood forest soil microbial communities from Morgan-Monroe State Forest, Indiana, United States - atmos_gasesECM4C_515 | ecosystem: Environmental > Terrestrial > Soil > Temperate...
GAGGGAGGAAAAGTTGAGGATTTTGCCCTCAAACTCTCCCTCAAACTCCAAATAGAAGAATCTAGGAGCCTGAAGAAAATGCGAACAGAAGAAACCCAAACGAGCTTGGCGACCGCCACGCGGCAGGAATCGTCACACGCTACGCTCAACCGAGCTTACACACCAGCCGTTGAACTACCCGCCTATCTCGGACGGGCTGCCGACTTCGAATGGTTCCTCATCCCACGCAGCAAAACACAGCAAGGAGCGGTTCTGGCGTGTGCAGATTCGCCAGGTGGGTCGAACCAATAGAGCAGCGCCAATATCGCGCCGAATGGTAGGACGCCGTAGCCCGCCGTGGGCTGTAGTAACGAGCAGTGCCCCAACAGGTTTAGAAGGCCACAGAGGAGAGGCCAAGCAATGTACGAAATCAAGGACAGCGATGGAAAGGTCCTGCAAATTGTAGACCACAAGCCTACGGCAGAGGACCTGCTTTACACGCTATTCAGGGAACAGGTAGAAACGAACAAGCTACTGTGGGCGAACAACAAGCTCCTCAAGACGATTGACCAAGGCATCGGCATGATAGCCGAAACCTTTGGTAATGAGGCGAGCCATGATGACCTTGCTGAGCTAACGAAGGCGGTGCAGGAGGTCGAGCGGGCGGTAAGCGAGGTCTCCGATACGGTGAACGCCTGCTCTGACCACTGGCAGCTGCTCACAGAGAAACCGCCTAAGAACGGTTCAAAACACACTGGAAATGGCTCGAAATCAGCCCAAAAACACGCAAAAGCACCCTTGTAGCCCTGTGTGTTCGGCTGCGCCGTAGTGGCTACGGCTGATGTTTGCGTAAAGAAATCACCCCGGTAGGGGGGGTGATTTTTCGATTTTCGGTTTTCCGTACGACAGCCACCCTACCCTACCTTCAAGTTCCGGGGTGTTGGGGCGCGCAAAATTATTTTCGGATTCCTTACGCCGGGGGAATTGGGCTAAAGCCGAGCTTATCTCAAGGGAAGAAGGACTGAAGTCGCCCGAATGATGGTTGAACACGTATGAGCCGAAAAAAGACAGCCGAGGAGATTCGGGCGAGCGGAAACGCAGGCCACCTGACGCAGACCGAGCTTGACCGTCGTGGTATGCCTCGTTTCGAGTTCGGAGAACCCCTCCGACCGCAGGGTCTTGACCGGAAGACGCGGGATGAGTGGAATCACATAGTCGCCTTGCTCCTTGACAAGCGGTTGCTTGCCAAAACCGACCGCGATTTGTTGCTCCGTTTCATCGAGGCGAAGCTGGCTGGCGACCAAGTGGTATGGGAAGAATGCCTGACAGTTTGGAAAACCCGCCCACCTTTCCCCGAACCTGAAGCCCCGCCTCAACCGCCGCCTGAGGAATCGCTTACGGAGCACGTCGCGAACGTGGCTAAAGAACGTGCTAGCTTTCCCGCGCGATTGGTGCCGGGTCGGACAGTCTGCTCAGACACTGAAGCCGAATATCTTTGGCCGCCGGGAGACGCAGCAACGATTGCCCGTGACTACGCCAAGGCGGTCTTCATGGGAAATCTGGTTGCTGGCCAGCTCGTCATCCGAGCCGGGGCGCGGTTCCTGCAAGACCTTGAAAACGGAGCCGCGCGAGGACTCTTCTTTGATACCGTCGCCGCACGGAACATTGTTTTCTTCTTTGAGAAATTTTGTGGACCACCCGGCTTCAAATTAGAGCCGTGGGAGGTCTTCATTCTTGCCAACATCTTTGGCTGGAAGACGGCCGCTGGCTTGCGGCGATTCCGAGAAGGATTTCTCTCAGTGGGCCGGAAAAACGGCAAGTCATTCCTTGCCGCAGGAATCGGTTTGTATTGCCTCATCTGTGACCAAGAACAGCGCGCAGAAGTCTACATCGCGGCAACGGCAATGAAGCAGGCGAACCTCATGTTCACCGCCGCAAGCTACATGCGTGCAAAGAACAACCAACTGACGACCTACGTTGCTGAAGTTCGAAGCTCGATGATGGTGGAAGAGACGCACAGTTCCTTCAAGCCGCTGGCCAGCGATGCCAAAACTTTGGACGGCTTAAATGCCTCATGCAATCTCGTGGATGAGCTTCACGAACATCAGGACCGGAACCTCTGGGACAAACTGATGGGCGCTACCGTAGCCCGAAGCCAGCCGTTCACGCTCGCAACGACAACTGCAGGCGATAGGATGGAATGCTTTGCTCACGTGAAGCATGAGCTAGCCGAAAAGATGCTGCTCGGTGTCTTTGAAAATGATTCATTGTTCGCGTATATCGCTTGCCTCGACCCGGAGGATGACCCGCTCGATGAGAAGAATTGGGTAAAAGCAAACCCAAACCTCGGAGTAAGTGTCCTCGCAGAGAACCTAAGACGCCTCGCTGACGGCGTCAAACAAAACGCTGCGGACCTAAATGCGTTTCTTCGGTATCACACCAATCAGTGGCTGGCGCTGCGCGTTGGACGTTCAATTCCGGCGGACCTGTGGGATGCGTGTCGCGGAATGGAAATGTGTCCAGACCTTGACCCGAAGCAACTCCGCGAGAAATTCATGGAGCTAAACCGTGAGCAGCAAGCCTGCTGGGCGGGTCTGGACATGGGTGGCGACAATGACTTAAGTGCGTTTTGCCTGCTCTACCCGAGCGCCATTGTGCCTAACTCTAATTTGCCGGTAGAGACAGCGGTTGTAATTCCTTTTTTCTGGATTCCTGAAGATGGCTTCCGCCAGAAAGAAAACAACTGGGGAGTGCCGCTCAGTCAGTGGGTTCGCGAGGGATGGCTCCGCGTTACGCCGGGAAACTTCTCCGACCCGAAAATTATAAAGGCCGACATCACACACATTGTGACGAAGGAAGCTCACGTCACGGAAATCGGCTTCGACGGCTGGAACGCGCAGATTCTTTGTGGCGAGCTTGTTGAGGAAAACGTCGTGCCATGCACACGCGTTCCTCAAACCTATGAGCACTTAACTACGCCATGCACTGAGTTGAAGCGCACCGCTCTCTCAGGCAAGGGGCTGTGGCACCTAGGCAATCCAGTCCTGCGGTGGATGGCAGGCAACTTAGTGCTTGAGCCTGCAAAGAGTGGCGGCACAAAGCCGGAAAAGCTGAGTGACAAGGAAAAAATCGATGGCTTTCAAGCACTATTGACCGCGTGGTCTCGACTTGTCAATGCGCCGAAGCCTCTCGTGTGGGACGGAAATGTGAAGACGCTGGAATGGTGAAGACGCTGTAGGAGAAAGCACCGTGTGGAGTCCGCCGCAAGTTTGCAAAGAGCCAGGATGCGGCGCGACCTCTGACCAAGGTGAGTGCTACTGCAAAAAGCATTTAACTGATAACTCCGAGATTGCACGTTCGCGGGAACGTAAGAAAGCTCCTCATCATCGATTTTATGGATTGGCGGCTTGGCGAAACAAGAGCTACGGGCTTCAAATCCAAATCATTCGGCGAGACCCACTGTGCAAAGACCCATTCAAAATCGGCTGTCACAATCCGAGCGCGGTTGCAGACCACATCAAAGACCACAAAGGCGATTATGCACTCTTCTTCGACCCGCTGAATTTGCAAGGACTCTGCAAACCGTGCCACGACAAGAAAACTGGTCGCAACACACCGCATTTTTAGTTGAATTTTTCATAACATCCGACGTGCGTTCCGAATGGAAGGGACATCACAATCCGGGGGCAAATGTCTTTGTGGATGCGGTCGCCGCACCAAAATTGCAAAACGCTCCAATCGCAAATGGGGCTGCGTTGCAGGCGAGCGCAAGCCCTACATCGCCGGGCATCGCTCAGGGAAATTCACTCCGAAGCCGAAGCGCCCAACAAAAACACACGGTCTGAGCGGCACCGCAGAATACCGGGCATTTCGAAATGCGCTTTATCGCTGCACCAACCCGGACCTCCCTTGCTGGCCTGCCTACGGAGGCAGAGGCATCCGGTTTGAGTTTACGAGCTTTGAGAATTTTTACATGGAGCTTGGCCCTCGTACAGGTCCGGAGTACAGCGTCGACCGCATCGACCCGAATGGAAACTATTGCGCGAGCAACGTCCGCTGGGCGCTCAAGGATGTACAGCAATCAAACAAGCGGGGGCAATGGATTTTCGATGTGCAAGAGATGCCGCCTGATATTGATGACGACATGGGAGAAATCTTCTACCGGGTCACAGCAACCATGTACTGCTAGCGCACAGAAAATTTCGTAACACGGCAAGGAGAAAAGGTATGGCATTCCATGAACATCTAAACGGTCGCGGGCAGGTTGAAGACACGGCGAAAGTGTCTCCGACCGCGTACGTCGGTCCAAATGCTCGCGTTGAAGGCAACGCTCGTGTTTTCCAATGGGCGAAATTGATGGGCAACTCAAGAGTGTCCGGTAATGCGCTAGTCACAGGTCGCGCGCAACTTCAGGACTACGCAGTTGTAGACGGGGACGCAGAGGTGGGCGGAACAGCGCTGTTGCTTGAGCAAGTTCATGTCTCGGGAACCGCAAAGATAGAAGACTGCGTGTTTTGTGGAAATACGGAAATCAATGCAGGCACATTCTGATGCCGCTGACGTTTCACAATTCAGGTAAGAGGAATAAATCATGAGTGGCATAGTCCAGCAAAACAGCGGCACCACAACCGGCACATCTATCGCTGTGGCGTTCAACAACCCCGTTGCCAAAAACAACCTCATCATTGTCGGAATTTTCGCTCCCAACACGAATCCCAACAGCATTACAGACGGGACGAACACATACTTTATAGCGTCTGATGGTCCGGGCGTTGGGGGTTTCGAGTTCAACGTTTACTACGCGAAGGCAAGTGCCAACGGCACGCCCACAATCACGGTAAACTTTCCCACCAGCACCGTCGCCCACCTGCATATTTTTGAGGTCAGCGGGGGTTACGACACAGCAGAACAGTTTGGTTCGAACTATCAAAGCTCCAACACCGAAAATGGAACTGTCTCAAGCGGCTCAACGACGCATGCAAAATCGTTTGTTTTTGCGCTCTTTGGTGACGTGTTCGGTTCTGGTGTCACGTGGACGCCGGGTGCTGGCTTCACTGCTGGCCAGACAACAGACAACAATAACGTCGTATTCAGTGAGGGTGGAGAGATTACCGGCGCGGGCGTTCAGACCGCGACAGCGTCTCAGAATTTCTCGAGCGTAATCGGGTCAGTCATTGCGACCTTCTACCCGAGTGCCGGTAGCCCGACAATCACGACGACGGGATTGCCCAATGCTTCACAGGTGCAGGCTTACTCAGCTACGCTGGCAGCTACAGGCGGAACACCGCCGTATAGCTGGGCAATCATCTCGGGAAGTCTGCCACCGGGGTTGACTCTCAACTCTTCGACTGGCGTCATCAGCGGTACTCCTACAGGCGCCGGAACATATTCCTTTACTGTCCAAGTGACAGACGCAACGTCCGCCACCGCGACAGCGAGCCTCTCAATTACCGTCGCGGTTTTGCTTGGTGGAGGCTACTGGGCCAATCAAGGTCGACAAGCAGACAAGAAGCCCAGCCCCGCTCCCAAGCCGTTCTACGATGTGGACTTTAGCAAATACTGAAAAATGGAATCGCTGGCGTCGTTCCAAATTCACGCCTTGCTCGGCGGTTGTGCAATCGTCCGAGTTATCGAGTCGATGGTCATCTTGGGCGCGTACACTGCATCGTCTTCCTTTGACAGTAGACCTGACGTCCCGAAATCGACCACAGAAGTCACTAGCTGCGCCAGTATCATGTCGCGTTGTTCGGGCGTGATTGCAGCTTCCACGAAAGCCTGCATGCTGTTTGCGACGCGTTGCCGGTGCCGGTTGTGCTCACTCATATGCATGTGAGCACGCAAGATTCGAAGGCAGAAAGTCGCTGCCGCCCCCACAGCAGTGAGGATGGTGATTCGGATGGCAGTGTAGTACACAACGTGCCACTGCCATTTTTCAGGTAGTTCGACTCGAGAAAGAAAGAATGCAACTAGCAGGAACGCAGCCAGCGACCCCACCGAGAGCACAGCCCACCACTTCACTCGTTTATCGAGGTCGATTTGTGCGTCCTTGAATTGTTTCTGCGCTTCCTCGACGGAGATGTGCGCCGCTGTGCGCCTAGCCCGTTCCTCAATATCCTTTGCTAGCTTTGTAGCTTGCTCCAGAACCTTTCCTGATTCTTCTTTGATGTGCTTCAGGACTTCATCCGCTTGAGCCTTCATATCTGTGACGGTCTTCTGATACTCCTTGCGAATCCCTTCGTCCTCAAGGAAGCCGCGAGCTTCGATTGCCGCCGAAACGAAATGAGTCCAGTACGGCTGGACTTGCTGAATCGCGGCCGTGACCTGATTCGTAAAATTTGTACGCTGCGACACATAATCGGCGTTGCCTCGTTTTGCCTGAGCGTCAAGCGTGCCATAAAGATTCGTGAAAGTGTTCATCACGGTGTTAAAGGTACTGTCGTCAATCGTCTTACCGTACTCCAATGCGAAAGTCGCCTTACCGATGATGGTGTTTAGCGTGGTTGAGAATCCCGCTTGTTCGAGGGACTCCTCGCCAAGCGAGGGTCGAAGTAGCCGTTCTTTATCAATGGACTTCAGTCTGTCGAGAACCTGTTTCAACTGGTCCAATAGCTGAGGGGAAGCCATAGTGCCTCTTGACTTAAAGTTATAAACGAAGGATATGGCCGATTCTATAACCCCGAGACGCGAAATAGCAAAGCTGCAGACCGGACCTGAACGAGATGGACCAGCGATGACCGGGCAAGTTTTACCGTGCGGCGGGGAAACGTCTATTCGTCTTCCTTCTCTTCTTCTTCTTTAATGACAGCCTCAGTTGGAGATAGAATCGGAACCGCCTTGCCCGCAAGGAAATCTGCGAGCTGCTCTAGGATTTTCTTCTCGGTCATCGGATTGGCTGGCAATTCTTTTGCGAGGCCACGCCCCGGATGCAGCGTATCCCACATCGACCTTACCTGTTTGTTTCGGCCTTTTCCGGGCGTATGAATGCCAAAGCCCTGTATCAGCACATTCCAAACGGGCTTGAAGCGGTCGATGAGGAGTGATTCGCCGAGTGGAATCCAAATGTCATCGCACACAAGGTAGCGGCAGCTAAAGTTATTGAGGTCGAGATTTTTGGTTTCGTCTATTGAACTTGCGTGTTCTCTCAGGCGTTTGAAAAGCGCACTGCCCGGCTCCGTTATTCCAAAGCCGCCTTTCCTTGCTCCCGGCGGAACGGCTTTCCCTACATATATTGGTGCTTTCGGGTTATCGCCAGCGTTCTTCGCCGCAATGAGCGAGTAAGGCTTAAATCCACCTGCATAATAAATCGCGTAGATTCCCGCACCATCGAATTTCTTCTGCGGTAGTAACGGGCTGACTGGCCGCTTTAACATTGCCTCCGAGAGACTTGCGGCTAGACTGAGTTTGTCGAGAGGATTGAAAGGGGTATCGGCCATAAGTCAGGAAACGGCGGCGGGCTAATTTCGCGCCAGCGTCGTTTTCAAGCGCTTGGCGATTATCTCAGCGAGTAGAACCGGAACTGCGTTACCAATCTGTCGCATGCTTTCCGTCCACGAATTTGGAAACACGAATGAATCAGGAAAAGTTTGGAGCCGGGCACTTTCACGAATCGTGAAATAGCGAACGGAACCGTCGGGCAAAGCTAGCATATTTTCTCCGCCGGGTACACCGTGAACCCCCGCCTTGAGGGTCTTAGCGGGTTCGTCGAGCGGACTTCCAGTATGCCCAACATAGCTTCGCGCCCCATTGATAGCGAAGTGTGTCAGACCCGGTTCGTCGTTTGTACGATTTGTGGCAGGCTTTGGCAGGTCCGTGATTGCATCCCGGACGGTCCTCCAAGGCTCAAGTGCTGGCGGAATCAGGCGATTCTTGAGGCATCGAATTCGTTCACTCAGCTCCGGCGCTGGCGATGTCCTGCGTCTCGCAGAAACTTCATGTCTATCCCAGTAATCGCCCGAACAGTACTGCTCCCACAACAAAGACTCTGGCGAATGAGTAGGCGATGGAAAAGACCACTCCACCCCTAAGTCCCCGCGAAGGGCGACCATAAACAAGCGCTCACGTTTTTGCGGCACGCCATAGTCCGCTGCATTGAGAATCCTGTGGACGACACGATAGTACAAACCGTCTCGCCGCCCTCTCGTGTGGTAGCGTTCAAGCCTTGCGAGATGGTCAATCCACTGCTCGTCCTTTCGGCGCGCTATTTCTGGATACGCCAGCATTAGTTCTATGTAGCCGAAATACTTCGAGAACGAGCGTCGACGCAATCCCCGAACATTTTCGATTACCACTGCCAGAGGTTTTACGCGGCGAATCGCCTCAATAGTTTGTGGAAAGAGATTCCGTTCGTCGGTATGTCCCTTGTGCTTTCCACCTATTGAAAACGGCTGACAAGGGACACCTGCGGCCAACAACTCGATGCTTTCGGGAATGGAATCAAAGTCAAAATCGTGTACGTCGTTATTGAATAGCGGCCAGTCCTGAACATCCTCCACCCCACGCCGTTTATTCTCACGAATCGTGTCGCAGGAGTCCTCGTCTCGTTCGACGACTGCAAGATGATTGAAGCCTGCGCGGCTGATTCCGAGAGCAAGCCCACCTGCCCCCGTGAACAATTCAACGCTTTGCATCTTTCCGCTCCAGGAACTTCCTCAGTCTCTTCTCAAGGGTCGTTAGCTTGCTCAACTGGCATTCCCAAACGACAGCGACTTTCCATTTTTCACGCCGTAGCCTAGCGATGTTTCTAAGGTCCCTGCGCCGGTTTCCGGTTAGTTTAGGGAGCCAAAAATCGAGTTTTGATTTTGGGAGTCGCGCGAGCGCGCAGCCCGGATGTCGATGCCAGAAACAACCGTGAATGAAAATGACCTTCCTTCGTCGAGGGAAAACGATGTCTGGCTTTCCGGGAAGGTCGGAAACGTGGAGCCTGAATCTGTATCCGCAGGAGCGGGCGATTTTTCTCACCAAGAGTTCCGGTTTTGTGTCCTTGCTGCGGATGAGCGCCATTCGTTTACTGCGCTCAAGCCGCGACAACGTGTCCATAACCCGTGCGAATCGTACCCGATGGCGTTATCAAGGACAACCGACGAACGGCTGACCTGTGGAAAAGGTATACCTAGAGAGGCCGTAGAGCAAGAAAAATCATTCGCCTTTTCATCGCCCAGGCTGGGTTTGCCATCAGACACACCTGTTTACGTTGCGCCCCTTTGTTGGCTCGCTCTTCTTTTGGCCATCTTCTAATGTAGCTGCGGCCCCGCTCGGAGGCCATCGTTGGTCATCGGAGCACCCGCAATTTGAATTTGAAATGCGGTAGAGGTAGGAGATTAGAGTCTACACTGGCGCGGACTGACCTAACTGGTCCCGGTAGTAGCGCAAATTTGATTCGATTTCGTACAAGCCTTCCCGCCATGTCTTTGGCGAATTAAGCTTTGGAGACCTTACATAAGCGTCTCGAATGGCGGGATAGAAAAACGCTCTTTCAACGGGGGACATTTGGTCACTTCCTTTGTTGGTGTCGCCCATCTTGTAGTATTCCTTTAGGCGGTTTTTCAGTCCGGCCACCGTTTCTTTGTTCATTACTTGCTCGGTGCGATGGCACACTTCCAAAAGCTCGTCTATCTTCTCCCGGCAATCATCTTTTGATTCGATATCATACAGGTTCGACATTTTGTTTTTCGGCCTCCAGACTCGTTCTTCACTCTAGTTGCACTTATGCGACGGACTGCGCATTGTTCACAGGTGGGATACTTGAGTTTACGCTACCGTGGGAGAGTGGAGGTGGAACCAAATGTCACTACTAGACCCAAACGCACCTGCGAACGTGGCACTCAAGCGAATCTTTTCGGGCGTGGATAAGCTCAAGGCTATGGGCTTCAAGAAGAAACACATCTTCAAAATGATTTCAATCCACATAGGACGTCGAAAATCAAGACACACCGCTGGGGACATTAGCGCCGGACTTCGGGCATTGGCGGGCAAGTGAACGTGGCTCGCCCTGCCTCGCAGAAATGGGCGGGTGAAGGGAACAACCGATGAAGTGGGATGACAACGATGCTACGAAGCAGGCGTATCGCGAGGGCCTGATTAAAGGCTATGAACTCGCATTCGATGAGCAGGTCGCGCCTAGAAAGGCGAATGGCATGCCTAAGTTGAAAACGGGATACAAGAAGGGCTGGTCTCAGAAGAAGGTCGTGGACAGAGCAACTGCCGCGGTCGATAAATATCTGGAGCGGAGACGACAGGACGAGGAACACGGAATCGTTGTTCCGTAGGCGGGTGTGTAACCAATGTAATAATTGAGGCGGGGTTTTGACGTAGTTCCCAAACCTAAGTGCGACACGCGACAAGACTTAGATTTTTGGACCTTAAAGTTCGGGACCAGGAGGTCGAAGGTTCAAATCCTTTCGCCCCGACCACTGTTTTTTCTCCGAGTTTAACGGCGCCTTTCCCTCCGATCCCCGTGTCTCGCAAAATTAATTTTTTCCTTGACACTTACCTTCGGTTGCAAAGTCTCACCATTATTTGGGAGCGTGCGTATGCGAATGCCGAGGTTCGCTCTTCCTGTCGTTCTTTCCCGTTCGCTGCTCCTAATAGCCATTCAACCCCGAAATTCCGCCGTTCGCTGACTTTTACTTTACTTCCG
>Ga0307479_10006672_pt1 | contig 10614 bp, 11 predicted proteins | sample atmos_gasesECM4C_FD_203743 | JGI IMG/M metagenome (GOLD analysis project Ga0307479, IMG submission 203743) | Hardwood forest soil microbial communities from Morgan-Monroe State Forest, Indiana, United States - atmos_gasesECM4C_515 | ecosystem: Environmental > Terrestrial > Soil > Temperate...
CTGATGCAAGGCACTTTGCTGCCCGAGCCGCCCGACCACGTCAAAGTGATTGTCGCCGGGCTGGTCGGCGATCTCGAGCGGCAGGCTGGCAGCGCGCCAGGCGGCGGCGAAACTCTCCTGCTGGCGCAGGAACTCGTCGGTCTCGCCGGTGCCGACCGACAGGATCAGCGGCGGCGCTTGTCTGGGCAGATGATGGAGCGGGCTGTTGCGCTCGGCCGCGGCAGCATCGAGGCCCAGCACGTCGTTCAAATAGCAGAGCCGGATCGGCTCGAGATCGTAGAGCCCGCTGATCGCTGAGGCGCCGCGTACGGGATTGCGGTCGAGCCCGAACGCCGCCCAGTTGGTCGCCAGCACCATCGCGGTCAGGTGTCCCCCGGCGGAATGGCCCGCGACGTGAATCCGCTCGGGATCGACACCGTACGCTCGGGCATTGCGGTAGAGCCACGCCACCGCCGCGCGGTTCTGGCGCACGATCTCGTCCATGCCGGCCTTGGGCGCCAGCGTGTAGTTCACGACGGCGAGCGCGACGCCCGCGTCCTGGAACGCCGGCGCCAGGAAGCTGAAGTCGGATTTGTCGAGCGCTTGCCAGTAGCCGCCGTGGATGAACAGCAGGCAGGGTGCCGCCGCGCGCTCGGCTGGAAACAGGTCGAGCCGCTCGCTGTCGTAGGAAATGTCGAGGCGGCAGGGGCGCGCCCGGCGCACTGCGGCAGAGTCCTCCGCCCAGCGCCGGAAATACTCGGGATGCTCCGGGACCCGCCCGCGCAGGAAATACTGCGCATCGAGCCCGGCCCGGTCGTAGTTGCGATAAAGCGCCATCGGATGTCCTAGGTTTGCGCGGCCGCACTCTCGTCCGGCTCGGCCAAAATGTCCACATGGCCGACGGAGAGCCGAAGCTCGCCGCGTCTCAGCTCCGCGTGCCGATCGTCGCGCCAACGCGCGATCAAAAGCGCAGAATCCGCCTCGCCCGCGGCCTCAGCCGTGCCGTCGACGAGCGCCGCCAACATCACCGCATCGCCGGTGCCGAGCCGCCACTCGCCGGCGGCGATGGCGACGCGATGGCCGCGCGCGCGGAACAGCACACCCGCCGCGGCGGGCGCCTCAGGGCCGAGCGCGGGTCCGAAGCCTTTGTCGCCGCGCTGGTGATGGGTGAACACGCGCGCGATCGCGGCGTCGGCGGCATGGGTGGGCTGCCACTCGCGCCCGCCATCGACGGTAAGCGCCGCCAGGAACGGTGCGCGCGCCGCCGCGATCCGGTCGGCCAAGCGCTCGAGCCATTCCGCCGAGACGAGATCGAGCAGGGCCGCGCAAGTGACGCCATGGACGCTCAGAGGCAGGCCCGAGAGATCGCGCGCAAGATCGAGCTCGATGCTGTGCACGCGCCAGTGCGCGACACCAGTTTCCACGGTGACGACGCCGTTGCCGTGGGTGACGCGCCAGCCTTGGCCGCGCGCCCACTGTGCGATCTCGGCGGCCTGGTGCGCCAACAGCGCACGGTCGCGGTCGACAAGCCGCCAATCCTGATCGCCGGGGATCAGCGGCGCCAGCGCGCGAAGATTGGCGCCGCTGCCGGCGCCGAGATCCACCAGCGTCGCGGTCTCGCTGCCGGCGCGCGCCCGCACGGCGGCGCCGAATTGGCGCGCCAGCGACCGGCTCCGGGCGCGCAGATCGTGCGGCTCGCGCAGCCGCAGCCAGTCGAGACCGAAAACCTCGCTCATGCCGTGAGCCGATCGAGCGCCGCGGCCCAATCCGCCACCGCCTGCGGCCAGTCCGGCAGCCGCGCGCCTGCTTTCCGCGCGCCCGCCGCGAGACGCGCGCGCAGCCCTGGCTCATCGAGAAAGCGCCGGAGCGCCTCGGTGAAGGCAGCGGCGTCGCCCGGCGGCACCAGCAGCCCCGCGCCCGGCGGCACGGTCTCGGGGATGGCTCCGGCGGTGGTGGAGATCACCGGCACGCCGTGAGCCAGCGCCTCCGCGAGCGCCATGCCGTAACCTTCGTGGAATGACGGCAGCACGACGGCGTCCGCTGCGGCATAGGCCTCGCCCAGCCGTGTGGGTTCCCATTCGCCCGCGAGCGCGATGCGGCCCTTCAAGCCGCGCCGGCCGATCTCGTAGCGCACGGATGCCGCCGTCGCGGGCTCGCGCGTCAGGCTGCCGATGCAGCGGCACTCCCAGTCGCGGTCGGCAAGCGCCGCCAGCGCCTCGACCAGGATCAGGTGGCCTTTGCGTGGCGTCAGGCTCGCGACGCAGACAAACTCCACGCGCGAGCGGGCGGGCCGCCGCCGCATCGGACGCCGCGGCTTGGCGGTGCCGGGCGGCGTCACGGCGATGCGCGCGCGGGGGACACCATAGGCAGCGACCAGCCGCGCGGTGCTTTCGCTGGGCGCCAATATGCCGCGCATGAGCTTCAGGAGCCGCGCCTCGAGTGCGCCGACGCGGCTGCGCTCGCGCTCGCTCAAGCCGGTCTCGTCCGCGAGCGGATGATGCACGAAGGCGACCGCTCGCAGGCGCTTCGCCTCGCGCTCGAGGCAATCGGCGAAGGCGAGGAGCGCCAGCCCATCGAGCACCGCGACGGCTCCGTCCGGCAATCGCGCGAGCGCATCGGCCGCACGCGCGCAGGCGACAGCGTCGGGCTCGGGAAATCTCCCGGGCAGCTCGACCGCATCGATCGCGCGGCCGCTCGCGCGCAATCCCTCGACCACGTGGCGATCGAACAGGTAGCCGCCCGTCAGCTGATCGAGCGCGCCGGGAATCAGGAACGCCGTCACCCCAGCGGTCCCTCGAACGCGGCCCACGCCACCGGCGATTCCCGCACCACGATTCGGAGAGACGCGAGACTGCCCGCGGTGCCGGCCCCGAGCGCGCCCGCGCCGATCCGTGCCTTCAGCCGGCGGAAGATCTCGCCGGCCAGGAACTCCGTCGTGGTGTTGCGGCCGCGGAAGTCGGGAAGCTCGTCGAGGTTCCGGTAATTGAGCGCGCTCAACACGTCCTTGAGCGTCGCCAGCGCGCGGCCGATATCGCAAACCAGGCCGTCGGCGTCGAGCTGCGCCCGCCGCACTTCCATCTCGACCGCGAAGGTGGCGCCGTGCAACTGCTGCGCCGGCCCAAACACCTCGCCCACGAAACTGTGGGCGATCATCACGTGGTCGCTGACGGCGAGGCTGTACATGGCGAGTCTCCCACCGGCCGCTTGTCGTCGGCCTCTAATACCGCACCACCTCGCAGAGCGCACCGTCGGGCGCGGTGGCGAGGCGGGCCATGGTATCCGGCAGCGCGTCCAAGCGGCTCTCGCCGGTGACGAGACGCCCGAACAGGGGATCGCGCAGGAGATCGAGCGCCAGGGCCAAGCGCTCGCGATGGCTGCGGCGGGCGCGGCGCGCGGCTGCCACGGAGCCGACTTGCGACGACATCAGGCGCAGGCGCCGCGAGTGGAAGGCCGCGCCCAGCGGCACTGCGACGGCGTGGTCGCCGTACCAGCTGAGTTCCACCACGGTCGCTTCGAAGCCCGCGAGCCCCAAAGCGGTGCCGAGGCCGGCCGCCGTGCTGCTCACATGGAACACGAGGTCCGCCTCGCCCGCGGCCTGAGCCGGCAACGCAAATCGGCAGCCAAGCGCTTGCGCGAGATCGGCGCGGCGCGGATCGATGTCGATCAGCTCCACGGCGGCGCCGGGAATTCGCGCCGAGAGCGTGGCGATGAGCGCGCCCACCACGCCTGCGCCGACCACGGCGATGCGGTCGCCGATGCGTGGGGCCGCGTCCCAGAGCGCATTCACCGCCGTCTCCATGTTGGCGGCGAGTGCCGCGCGCCGGTCCGGCACATCCGCCGGCACCCGCAGCACGGCAGAGGAGGGGACGACGTATCGGTCCTGGTGCGGATAGAGGCAGAATACCCGCGCGTTCAGCAGATCAGCAGGCGCCTCGGGTCCGAGTGCCTCCACCACGCCGACGGAGGCATAGCCGTATTTCACGGGCGCGGGAAACTCGCCCTGCTGGAACGGGCAGCGCATCCGCTGATACTCGCTTTGTGGCACCCGGCCTTGGAAAACCAGGCTCTCGGTGCCGCGGCTGATGCCGCTCATGAGCGCGCGCACGCGAAGCTCGCCGCGGCCGGGGGCGGGGAGGCCCGCGGATCGAATCTCGCCGCGGCCCGGCGCGGTGATCCAGAATGCCCGCGCGGTCGCGGTCATGAGAAAGTGCAGTCGACGAGCATATCGCTGCCGAGCGGGACGTGCCGCACCCGCGGCCTGAGCGCGCCGGAGAGTGCGGGAATCTCCGGGAGTTGCAAGCTCGGCCGGCCGGAGCCGAGGATCACGGGCGCCAGCGCGATCTGCAGCCGGTCGAGCGCGCCCGCCGCCAGGAACCGCGAGACCGTGACGCCGCCGCCCTCGAGGAAGAGCCAGTAGAGGCCGCGGCCCGCGAGCGCGGTCCGGATCGCCGCCGGAGCCAGCCGCTCGCCTTCGCGCGCAAGCGGCACGATCTCGGCCTGGCCGATCTGCGTCTGCTTGGCCACGCGGTCCGCCGCGGCCAGCACCAGCGTCTGCGCGGCGCCGTCGCAGAACACGTCGCGATCCCTAGGGAGCGCGAGGTTGGCGTCGAGCACGACGCGTACGGGCTGATCGCCGGAGCAATGCCGCACGGTGAGACGCGGATTGTCCTGTCGCACCGTATTCGCGCCCACGATCACGGCGTCTGCGAGCGCGCGCAGGCGGTGGGTGTGGCATAGGTCCGCCTCGCCCGTGAGCCACTGAGACTCGCCGCCCGCCGTCGCGATGCGACCGTCGAGGCTTTGCGCCAGATGCGCGAGCACGAAGCTGTGGCGATGCGGCACCAGGGCGAGGGGCAGGTAGAGCGCGAGCAGCTCGGCCACCTCAGTGGGCGGCTCCGGCTCGACCCGCCATCCGCCGCCGCGCGCGACGGTCAGCAGCGCCTCGCCGAGCGGCAGCTCCAACGGAAATCCCAGCGCCTGTTCGCGCCCGCGCCGGCGGAGCGCCACGACCGTTTCCCACGCTTCCGCTACCGTGGGTGTCCGTCGCTTGTGATCGCGCAGATTTGACGGCATTGTCGGCGCAAGAAATCCATTCCGGTCGAGGTCCCGGATACACTGCCGGGCGCCCCCTGTCGACGGGGATAACGGGCTCGCCAACCGCCTGAGCGAGCGAGATCACGGGGACGTGATTGTTGCAATCGGAAGCATCTTCGTTGCGTGCGGCTCGGATTGCAGCCGGCCAGGCGATCGGGTCGGTGGGCTTGTTCACAGCGGCGGCACTGCTGGCGGTCGCGAGCGCGGGCCGGGCCGGTACGGCCGCCGCCGTGGCGGCCGCCGGGATCTATGCGACGATCGCGGCGCTGGTCCTGCAGGCCGTCGCGGGCCCTGACGCTCCGAGCCGGTTCGGATCCGCCAATGTCGTGACCCTGCTGCGCGCGGGGATAGCCGCTCTGGTCACCGGGCTTGCGTTGGAGGCGCTCGCAACCGGCACGGGTCTGCTCGCCGGCCCCGGTGAGATCGGGGACCTCTGGGCTTGGGCAGTTCCGGTGGGCACGCTGCTGGCCATGATGTTGGACGGGATCGATGGCTGGCTAGCCCGCCGGCGCCGGATCGCCAGCGCCTTTGGGGCCCGCTTCGACCTCGAGGCCGATGCCCTCCTGGTGCTGGGCCTCTCGCTGGCGGTTTTCGCGAGCGGCCGGGCCGGGCTATGGGTGCTTTCCGCGGGCGCACTGCGCTATATGTTCCTTGCGGCCGGCGCACTTTGGCCGGCGCTGGCAGCCGCGCTGCCGCCAAGTTTCCGGCGCAAGGCGGTCTGCGTGGCAATCGGCGCCAGTTTGGTTATAGCACTCGTGCCGGCGGTACCGGCGGCCACCGCTAGCCTTTTGGCGGGCGTGGGTGTATTGGCGATTGTCTATTCCTTTGCCGTGGATGCGGTTTGGTTGATCCGGCACCGTAAAACCGGAGAAACCACGATTACGGCGTTGACGAACACGTGAGGTGCTGGGAACGGGGGACTGTGGCTAATCGTTCTTGAGGGAGTATGGGTTGAGGATCGAACCGGTGTTGACGCGACAAAAAGGGGCGGGTGGCGACACCCAGCCCCTGATCGAAATCGACCGGGCGATCACGGACCTGCGTCGAGGCGGCGTGGTGGTTCTGAGGACACCGGACACTGCGCTCCTGGTTGTTGCCGCGGAGTCCGTGACGGACGGAGCGCTCGAGCGTCTCAAGGCACTCGCCGGCACGCCTTTGGCGCTCGCCATCACCCGCCGGCGCGCCGCCGTCTTGGGCTTGGCGGAGCCGCCGAACGGACCAGGCGGCAGCGTGTTGCTGACGGTACCGCCGGGCACGCCGGCGGCGCTGCTGAGCGACTTCGCGGACCCGGTGGCGCCGGCGCCGGCGCGCCTGCCGCTCGCGGTGGTGGAGGCGACGACCCGCACTGCGGCGGACGCCGCCGTCGATCTTGCCAAGCTGGCACGGCTTCTGCCGGCGGCAGTGGTTGCGACCGTCAGCCGCGCGGCCGTGCAACGCCTCACGAAAAACGAGGATATCCTGATGGTCGAGGGCGCTCATGTGTCGGATTACCAGGCCTCGGCCGCGCGCTCGCTCGGCGCGGTGAGCGAGGCGCGGGTGCCGCTCAGCGAGGCCGAGAACACCCGCATCATCGCCTTCCGCCCGAGCGACGGCGGGCTCGAGCATCTGGCGCTCTTGATCGGCGATCCCGATCCCAGCGAGTCCGTGCTCACGCGGCTGCATTCCGAATGCTTCACCGGCGATCTCCTGGGCAGCCTGCGCTGCGATTGCGGCGACCAGCTGCGCGGGGCGATTGCTGAGATCGCGCGCGCCGGCAGCGGTGTGCTGCTCTACCTGGCTCAGGAAGGCCGCGGCATCGGCCTCGTCAACAAGCTCCGGGCCTACCAGCTGCAGGACGCGGGCTTCGATACGGTCGACGCCAACGAGCAGCTCGGCTTCGACGCCGACGAGCGGGTCTACCTGCCGGCGGCCGAGATGCTGCGCCAGCTCGGCATCTCCCGCGTGCGGCTCCTCACCAATAACCCCGAGAAGGTGGCGGCGCTCACGCGCTGCGGCATCGCGGTGGTCGAGCGCGTGCCGCACATCTTCCCCGCCAACGACCACAACGAGCGCTACCTGCGCACCAAGGCGTCGCGGAGCGGGCACCTGCTGTAGCCTGTGCCCAGGAGCCCGGCAGGATCTGCCGCCGAGCCCCCAACGCGGTTTCCGGGCCATAGAAATCGCTGGGTTTTTCCTGGCACCGGGCTTGCTTAAGGAAGCCCGGAGGGTCCTTCGTGTCCGATCTCGAATCCGCCTATATCCCTTACCTCAATGGCCAGATCTCCCAGCCGGCGCCGGATGACGGCAAGCCGCACCTCTGGGGCCAGAATGGATTCCAGTTCCACGATCTCCTCGACGCCATCAATCCCCTGCAGCACCTCCCGGTGATCTCGACGGTCTATCGCTGGATCACCGGCGATACCATCGGCAACATTCCGCGCGTCGTGGGCGACGCTCTCTATGGCGGGATTCCCGGGTTCGTCTCCGGGCTCTTCGGCGTGCTGCTCAAGGAAGAGACCGGCAAGGATGTGGGCGAGCACGTGGTGGCCACCCTGTTCGGCGATTCGAATTCGAGCACGACACCTCCGGCCCAAAGCGCGCAGCAGCTCGAGCTCAGCACGGAGCAGGCGGCCGCGCTGACCCATGCGCCGGTCGAGACGGCGGCACTGGCACCGCCGCCCTCCGTCACTGCCGCGCCCGAGACTGCGGCTCCGGCCACGACCCCGGTAACCGCCGGCCCTGCCGCCCCGGCCCGGAACACCACGCCCGCTGACGCATCCTCGCCGGCCGTCCCAACTCCGGCAGCCGCCGCCGCGCCGGTGCAGCCGGATCACCCGCCGATGCCCCTCGCCCGCGGGGTCGGCATGAGCGTCGCGGCGCCGACTGCCGCGAGCGCGACGACGGCCGCGAAGGACGCCAGCAGTGCCTTCCTGGCTCAGGCCTCCGAGCGGCAGCACCGGCTCCTGGGGAACTCCCTGCCGCCGGCGCCAACCGGCCGTGTGATGAACTCGCGGCCGGTGCCGCTGCAGCTGCCGCCTGGCTCCGTCGCACTCATGGCGCGGCGCCCCGCGACGCTTGCGATCCCGTCAGCGAGCCCGCTACCCGCCGTGGCGCCCGCCGCCGGCGGGCCCATCGACGTCTCCCAGCAGATGCTCGATGCGCTCGACAAATACGCCGCGCTCCACAAGCAAAATACCGCGCTTCAAGACCCCCGCGGGGCCCAGCTCGACGTGAGCCCGTAGCGTTCGGGCCTCGCTCCGCGCTATACCGGCAGCGATGGACTTGGTGGTGGACGGCGACGGCTGCGCGGCCTGGGGCGCTCAGGTGTTCCGCGCGGCGTTGGGGCGCGCGGGGATCGCGCGCCGCAAGCGCGAGGGCGATCACGCCACGCCCCAGGGCGAGTTCCTGCTGCGCGAGGTGCTCTATCGGCCCGACCGGGTCGGCATCCCGCGCACGCGACTGCCGTTCCGCGCGCTCAAGCCCGAGGACGGCTGGTGCGATGCGGCCGAAGATTCCCGCTATAACCGGCGGGTGCGGCTGCCCTATCCCGCAAGCGCCGAGCGGCTCTGGCGCGAGGACCACGTCTACGATCTGCTGGCGCCGCTCGGCTACAACGACGATCCCGTGGTGCCCGGCCTCGGCAGCGCCCTCTTCCTGCACGTGGCCCGGCCCAACTATCTCGGCACCGAAGGCTGCATCGCACTCGCACTGGAGGATCTGCTGAACGTGCTCGAGGAGGCCGACGCGACCTCGCGAGTCGTGGTGCGGGACTAGCGCCGAGGACGCTCGCCGAAGATCGCAGTGCCCACCCTCACGTGGGTGGCGCCGAGGCGGATCGCGATCTCGTAGTCGGCGCTCATGCCCATGCTGAGCTCGGGCAGCTGGTGGCGCCGCGCGATCTCGCGCAGCAGCGCGAAATGCGGCGAGGGCTCCTGATCGAGCGGCGGAATGCACATCAGGCCGACGATGGGCAACCGCCAACGCTCGCGGCATTCGGCAATGAAGGCGTCTGCGACGACCGGCAACACGCCCGCCTTTTGCGGTTCCTCGCCGGTGTTCACCTGGACGAGACAGCGGAGACGGCGGCCCGTGCGCTCCATCTCGCGGGCGAGCGCCTCGGCCAGCTTCGGACGGTCCACCGTCTCGATGACATCGAACAGCGCCACCGCCTCCTTCACCTTGTTGGTCTGCAGCGGGCCGATCAGGTGCAGCACCAAGTCCGGATGCGCGGCTCTGAGCGCGGGATATTTCGCCTGCGCCTCCTGCACGCGGTTCTCGCCGAAGACGCGCTGCCCCGCCGCGATCGCGGCGGAGATGGCGCCGGCGTCGTGGGTCTTGCTGACCGCAACCAGGGTGACTTCCGCGGCATTCCGCGCGACGGCGCCCGCGGCGGCAGCGATACGGTCCTTCACGGCGGCGAGGCGCTCGGCCAGACCCGATGCCAGATCAAGGGTTTGCCCGCTCATGACGAGACCTTGGCGGCTGCCTCCGAGAGCGTCAAGCCCGCTTGGCCGCCCAGGGCCCACAGCCTGAAGAACTAGCGGAAATTCCAGCCACTCCAGTGTAGGATGCGGCCGTTCGGAGGGTTCATTCCCGGGGAGTTTCTAGGAGCAGGGCCAATGTCGTTTCGTATCGTGGCGTGCGTCGTGCTCGCGACGCTGTCGGTTGCGGGCTGCGGGATGTTCGGCGGCAGCAAATCGGATAGCGGCGACACCAAGACCGTCCAGACCACCAGCAATCCCTATGGCACGGATCCCGGCAAGATGGATCCGAAGGACTTCAACCCAAGAATCCAGACCGACAGTGATCCCTCGACGCTGACGCTCATGTCGGCGCTGTTCGGCGGCCTCGGAGGCGGGCAGAACAGCGGTGGCGCCGCGGGCGTCGGCGTCAACAGCTTCCTCTGGCGCGCCTCCCTCGACACCGTGAGCTTCATGCCGCTCGCCTCGGCCGATCCCTTCGGCGGCGTCATCATCACGGACTGGTTCAGCCCGCCGGAGACGCCGGACGAACGCTTCAAGGTGAATGTGTTCATCCTCGGCCGCGATCTGCGCGCCGACGGCGTGCGGGCCAGCGTGTTCCACCAGAAGAAGGATGTCGGGGGACAGTGGAGCGAGGCGCCGGTCGACGCCAACACCGCCACCGATCTGGAGAACGCGATCCTGACCCGCGCGCGTCAGATCCGGTTGAGCGCGGTCGCCAACCAACAATAGGACCGCCACCAATTCCGCACCTGGATACCGGGAGCACGAGACCGCGCGATGGCGCGCTATAACGCTCAAGAAACCGAAGAGAAGTGGCAGAGGGTTTGGCGCGAGCGCCGCGCCTTCGAGGTCGAGACCGATCCCGCCAAGCGTAAATACTACGTGCTGGAGATGTTTCCCTATCCCTCGGGGAAGCTCCACGTCGGCCACGTTCGCAATTACACAATGGGCGACGTGGTCGCGCGCTACAAGCGCGCCCAGGGCTACAACGTGCTGCATCCCATGGGTTGGGACGCCTTCGGCCTGCCGGCGGAGAACGCCGCCATCGCGGGCAAGGTGCATCCGAAGACTTGGACCT
>Ga0307479_10006676_pt1 | contig 10612 bp, 6 predicted proteins | sample atmos_gasesECM4C_FD_203743 | JGI IMG/M metagenome (GOLD analysis project Ga0307479, IMG submission 203743) | Hardwood forest soil microbial communities from Morgan-Monroe State Forest, Indiana, United States - atmos_gasesECM4C_515 | ecosystem: Environmental > Terrestrial > Soil > Temperate...
CAGCGGAACCGCAAACGTCGCGAGCACCGCCGTCGTCGCCACCTGCAAAAAACTCAGCGCGCCCACCGAGTGCCGCTCTACATACTGCCCGATGAAAATCACGTGCAACGCGAACATCACCGCGCAACCGAGCGCAATCGCATCGCCTCGATTCAAGCTGCCAAATCCTTCCGGCGGAATCATCAGGAAGTAAAGACCCGCCAATGCGGAAAATGCTCCAAGCCAAATCCACATATTGATGCGCCGCCGCCCAAACGCCGCGAGAAAAACTGGCACAAGGACCACGCTCGATCCGGTAATGAACGCCGCCTTAGATGCCGTGGTGAATTTCAGCCCGGTCGTTTGAAACGCATAACCGCCAAACATGAAGAAACCAATTTGCACGCCCGCCCATATCGTGGGCCGGTTCAATCCGCGCAGCGCGCGCCAAAACAGAATTGCCATCACCGCAGCCGCAAGTGCAAAACGAACTGCGAGATAGGCAAAAATCGAAACGTCCGCCAGCGCGTCCTTCACAACAATGAAGGTCCCGCCCCACACCAGCGAGCAGAACAAGAGCGCTAGATCGGCGCGGACGCGTCTACTCAAGATTGTTCACTCCACCTTTGCGCAAGATTTGCTCGATGTGCCATCCGTTCTCCGGTACGGCCAAGTGTCGAACGAAGAGTGTAAGCAGCCGCCTCCAGCGAGGCAAGACGCAGCGACCCTCTCGCGACGGCGGAGTCCGCTTCAATCAGGATCAATGCTGCCGTGCGCCAGCCATTATGTCCGAATCCGAAACCGGCACGTCTCTCTCGATTGACGCTTGATAGTGGTATAGTAGAAACTTCGTTAATCGGTGTTCCAACGCATGTCGCGACGAATAGCTGCGATTTTCTGGATTTGTGCCACGCTCTGGATTCTGCCCAGCGCGCCAATGCGGGCCGCCAGACACGACGCGTGGGTCGAAGTGCGCTCCCCCAATTTCATCATCGTCAGCAATGCCGGCGAAAAACAGGCGCGCAGGACCGCAATCCAATTCGAACAAATTCACACCTTGTTCCGCGATGGGCTGGCCGTCGCGCAGGGCCATCCCAGTCCGGTGATCACTATTTTCGCTCTCAAGGACGAGACGTCGCTGAGCGAATTGCTCCCCGATTATTGGACCAAGGGCCACATGCACCCATCGGGCGTATTCGCCTACGGCTTGTATCAATACTATGCGGCGGTGAATCTTGAAGCGCAGGGCACGAATCCCTTTGCGACCATGTACCACGAGTATTACCACTCGCTGACCATGCCCTATTTCCCGGAACTGCCGATCTGGCTGAGCGAGGGACTCGCCGATTTCTTCGGCGAATCGCAAGTGAACGGAACCGTCGCGACAATGGGCGTCGCAGACCCTGCTCTGATCGAGGAGCTGCGGCACAACAAACTCATACCACTCGACGTGCTGTTCCACGTGGACGCTACGTCTCCGTACTACAACGAGGGAAACAAAGTTTCCGTTTTCTACGCGGAATCCTGGGCGCTCACTCACTACCTCATGATCGGCGATAAGCAATCGCACCGGCAAATGCTAACGGACTACGCGAGCGCGTTGTCATCCGGCCTAACTCCCGACCAGGCTGCAGCGAAAGCATTCGGCGATCTGAAGAAACTGCAGGACGATCTTTCGCACTATATCGGCAAATTCACGTTTTCCTATTTTCAGATGAAAGCCCCGGCAGAGCTGGCGCCGGCGGAGCTTCACGTTCGCGAGCTAACCGACGCCGAGGAAGAAGCCTACCGCGGTGGCTTCTTCGCGATTCGCAGGCGGCCCGAGGCCAAACAGATACTGCAGAACGCGGTGAATCTCGATCCGAAGCTCGCACTCGCGCACCAGAATCTCGGCATCGAGGAATATCTGGAAGGCAATCGAGACTCTGCGTTAACTTCGATTTCCGAAGCCGTGCGGCTCGATCCGCAAGACGCTTTCGCGCGTTATCTCCGCGCCTATCTCACTTTCTTTGGCGCCGGCGGTTTTCCCCAGGACTCGCAGATCGAAGAGGATTTGCGCCAGGCTGTTGCATTGAAACCCGATTTCGCCCCGGCCAATGCCCTGCTCGGCCTCTATCTTTCAAGCCATCGGCAAACCGGCGACGAGGCGCTGGCGTACGCGAAGAAAGCGGTGAACCTGCAACCTGGCAACACCGAATTCGTGTATGTCCTGGCCCAAGTCCTCGCACAGATGCAGCGTTTCGATGAAGCACAGTACGTCGCAGAGCGTGCCCGGACAAATTCTTATAACGCGGAGTATCGCGCCAGGCTCGACCAATTCATCGCTTATCTCCAAAATGCCCGAAGCATTGCCAGCCGCAGCGCACAGACTCAAAATCCGGTGTCGAAAACGCCGGCGGTTCCCGAAACCCCGGCTCCCGCCGCGGTGGCGCAAGACGAGCCAGCCAAGGAAGCGGGCAACTCGCGCGAAGTGACCGGAGTGGTGACGCAGGAAAGCTGCGCAGGCGGTTTAAAACTACAAGTGGCGGCTGGCGCCGAAATCTTTACATTTCATCTTCAGGCGGGCGCGCACTCGGCGATCCGCATGATGACGAAGCCCGCGCCGGACTTCGATATTTGCAAGTCTCTAAAGGGCACACAGGTCGCGGTACGGTTCCTGCCCGATGATGCGAAGAAAAGCGGCGGCGCCATTGAGCAGCTGACCATCCTGGCGGCCGACGCGCCTGGCTCCCCCGCGATTCCGAAATCAGCTCCCGGTGCGGCCGCGACAAAACCGCTTCGTCTTGCACCGGCTGCCAACGGGTCGCAAAACGCGAGCGTAACTCTGTCCGGACGCGTCACTGCTGTGGCGTGCGATAAGATTGAAATGACGTTGACCCTGCTCGTGCGCGACTCTGAATTCGAGTTGCATGCACGGGACTATACGCGCGTTCATTTCGATCAGACTGTGCCGTTTGATACCGGGGAATTTCAGCCCTGCGCCCAGTTGAAGGATCATGACGCAACAATCGATTACATCGTGACTGAGAAAGAAAAGTACGACGGCGAGATCCAGTCCGTAGAGGTAGGCAAGTAGTTCATTTTACTCGCTAGAATACATCTGGCTGCTGAAACCGACCCGCATTCCAGTGGCACAGGCACTCCTGTTTACCCTGAGGTACGAAGGGCCTGTGCGCCTTTCCTCTCACTACCGCTGCTCCTCGAAAACAATCCGACCGCCCGCCACCGTCATCGCGACACGTGTCGAGAGCAGATCGCGCGGCGGAATGCGCGTGATGTCCACAGGAAACACTACAATGTCGGCCAGCATTCCAGGTGCAAGCGTTCCTTTCCGCTGTTCTTCAAATTCCGCATAAGCCGAACCCGCCGTGTAAGCGCGCAGACAATCGTCCATCGGAAGTTTTTCCTGCGGTTGCCACCCGCCCGGCGGTCCGCCATCCGGAAGTTCCCGCGTAACGCACGCGTAAATTCCACGCAGCGGGTTGATTGGTTCCACAGGATAATCCGTTCCGAACGCCAAGTGCACGCCGTCCTGTTCCATCGTGTGCCACGCATACGCGCCTTTCACACGTTCGGGGCCCAGGCGATCGGCAGCCCATCGTTGGTCGGTCAACTCATGCGACGGCTGCATGGAAGCCAGAACGCCTAAAGAAGCGAAGCGCGCGAAATCCGCCGGCGCCGCCACTTGCGCGTGCTCCACTCGATCGCGCCGGTCGCGCGGACCGTTTGCCTTCGCCGCGGCGGCGAATGCGTCGAGAGCGATTTTATTCCCGCGGTCGCCGATGGCGTGCAGAGCGATTTGGAATCCGGCGCGATCGCGCTCCACCGCCATCCGCATAAGCGCCGCCGGATCGAGGCGCAGAATCCCTGAAGCGCTCGGATCGTCAGTGTAAGGAGCGAGCAGCGCTGCCGTCCGCGAACCAAGCGAGCCATCGACAAGCGCCTTCAGCGCGCCGGTTTTCAGCCACGGATCTGTCGTGCCTCCTGCGCGTCGCATCTCTTCGAGACGAGACACCGGCAGAGTAAACTGGAGCCATTCAGTGATGCGGATCTTTTGTTTGCCATCGTGTTTCAGTTGTTGAAGGACCAGGAAATTCTGCCAGCCATAATTGTCGCCGTCGTCTGCCGACATCATCGAGTTGTCCTGAATGGATGTGACGCCGTTTTGCGATGCTTCGTCCATCACAAGAGCGAATGCCCGCAGGCGCTGTGCTTCAGAGAAGGGCGGTACGCGGTCGTAGACAAGATTCATCGCCGCATCTTCTTCCAACATTCCGGTCGGCTCGCCCGTGCCCGGATCGCGCTCGATGTGACCACCGGGCGGATCGGGAGTTTCGCGAGTGATACCGGCAACTTTAAGCGCTTGCGAGTTCACCACTGCAACGTGGCCATCCACGCGTTGGCAAAATATCGGATGCTCGGTCAAAATCGCGTCGAGATCCTGCCGGCTGGGAAATTTCTTCACAGGCCATAGCGTGTGGTCCCATCCCGGAGCTATGATCCATTCTCCCGGCCCAAAATCTTTGAGCCGCGCACGAATCCTCTGCTGAAACTCTTCGACGGATTTCGTACCTCTCAGGTCCACTTCCAGCTTCACGTACGCGCCGGCTGCGAGATGGGCATGAGCATCATTGAAACCGGGCATCACGAACTGGCCGTGCAGGTCGATCACGCGAGTATTCGGGCCCAGCCAGGATCTTATTTGTGCATCGCCATCGGCTCCCTCGCCCGCGATCGCGACAATGAATTCTCCGCGAATCGCCACGGCGCTGGCCCACGGCTGAGCAACGAGGCCGGTGTAAATTTTCCCTCCGGAGAGAACGAGGTCGGCGGGCGCCTGAAGTGGAGAGGACTGCGCAGCAGTTTGCGAGAGTTGACCTCGGCGCGGCGCAGCAAAACTTGTCCCCAGCAGAGAGTCACGCGACGACAGAAATCCTGCACCAACTAACACGCAAATCAGAGCGAGAAAGAAGTATTCGAATTTCCGCCGGGACATTCTAGGGCTGTACTCCGGCGAGGGCCACTGCGATGAGCAGCACGCGCTTCAGTCCCAGTTCACGGCCCGTCGGGTCATACCACTCAGCCAGCGTGTGCGAACCGCTTCCCTTCCCGCCACCGCCGATAGCAACGGCAGGAATTTCTTGCGAGAGCGGAATGTTCGCGTCGGTGGAGCTGCGCTCGAGGCGCGAACGCGTGCCGAGAAAACGGTCCACGTTGCGCACCGTTTCAAGAAGCGGCGAATCCTCGGCCAGCTTTCCCGATGGCCTGGCTCCCAGAGAATTAATTTCCATCTTCAGCGAATCAGCGCCCGTGCGGCTCGCGGCGATTTCGTCTTTCATGCCCGCTTGCATCGAGTCCCGAAGCGCGCTTTCCAGCCTGTCCAATTCGGATTCTTCTTCCGAGCGGAGATCGATTTTCACCGTCGCGCGCGAAGGAATCGAATTCACCGAAGTGCCGCCTTCAATGACGCCGAAATTGTAGGAGCTGCGCGGATCGTCCGGCACTTTGACCGACGAAAATTTCACGACGCCGCGCGAAAGAGCCGTGATGGGATTCGTCGCGCCAAAATCCGACCAGCTGTGGCCGCCGGGTCCGGTGATCGTCACCTCGAAACGGCGTGAAGCGATTCCCTGTGTGGTGACGTGTTCGATCGAAGGCCCATCAATCGCAATCACGGCGGACAATCGCGGACCGAACTCGTCCACCAGCGCGCGAATCCCGCGTAGATTTCCTTCGCCTTCTTCACCCACGTCGCCCGCGAACACCAGCGTCTTTGTCGTGCGGACGCGGCCTTCCGACAGCGCGCGAGAGACTCCGATCAGCGCAGCGAGCCCGGCGCCGTTATCGGAAATGCCCGGAGCTTCCAGCCGCGAGGCGTTGCGCTTCACGGTTACATTTGTTCCAGTGGGAAAAACGGTGTCCAGATGCGCAACCAGCAAAACGACGTCCTTCGAACTCGAACCCGGGCGCTCACCGATTACGTTTCCGATCTTGTCCATGCGGACGCGAAGGCCATTGGCTTCGAATAATTTTTTCAGGGCCTCGCCGCGTCGCGCTTCCTTGAATTCGGGCGCGGGAATTTCCGTCAGCCGAATCTGCTGATCGGTCACCCATGCGGCATTTTTGTCGATCCACTCGATCGCACGGGCGCATGTAGGATCCTGCGCGAGCTTCTCAATGGATTCGTCGGCGGCGCGGGCTGAGAGAGTGGCCATCATCAAAAAGATACAGCAGATGGAGGTGAGTTTCACGAGATTCGTTCGCGAATTTCTAGCGTCCGCAGGCCGCTCTGCCTGCCGCTGTGATGTAAGCGCACATTTGAGGGGATCAATTTGTCCGGGATTTTCCCGCCGCAATGGCAGGACCGATGAGAGCGATGATCTCGTCTTCGGTGAAAATGCGTTCGGACTTCTTGGCTGCGTCAAAAATTCGGTCAACCAGCTCATCGGTTGCCGGGATGCCGCGCTTTTCGAGCCAGTAGATCACGTTGGAGCGTCCGCTCAGCGGACCGATTTCGATAATTTGCTCGAGGCCGAAGTGGTGCGACGGAACGCCGCTGTAAATCGAGTTGGCTAGTTCTTCGTCACCTTTTTTGTAAGCCTTCACGATTGCGGCCGCGTGAACGCCCGTAGCGGTTCGGAACGCATCGCGACCCACCACCGGATAGTTCGGCGGTATCGGCGTGTGCGTTGCTTTCGAGACGGTGGTGGAATATTTCTTGAGATTCGAGAGGTCTTGATCGATCAGGCCGAGCAACTTCAGATTCACGAGCATCAATTCCATAGGCGTGTTGCCGACGCGTTCGCCGAGCGCGAGAGCTGCGGCGTGGACCTGGTCTGCGCCGGCAGCAATTGCCGCTAGAGAATTTGCGACTGCCAGGCCGCGGTCGTTGTGTCCATGCCAATCGACGCGAATCTTTTCTCCGGACGGCTTCACCACTTCATCGATCGCGAATTTCACGAGATTGAAGGCGCCGCGAGGAGTGGCGTGGCCGACGGTATCGCACAACACGATGGCGCGAGCACCGGAGCGAATCGCTGTGGAATACAGCGTGATAACCGTGGAGGGATCCGTGCGGATCGTGTCTTCGGTGACGTACATCACTGGAAGCCCCGCGGATGCGGCAAATTTCACCGCTTCCTCGGTGGTGCGCTGCAGATGATCCACGGTCCAATCTTCGACGAGCCTCCGAATTGGGCTTGATCCCAGAAACGTGGCCGCCTCGAGCGGCATGCCCACTTTTTCCGAGATTTCGATGATGGGCTTGATGTCGTTCTTGTGCGTGCGGGCGGCGCAGTTCGGGCGAATTTTCATTTTGGACTGAACAATTTCCCGCGCAAGAGCTTCGGTGTCCGCATAGGCGCGAGGACCGGCGCCGGGGAGGCCGATATTCACGGTGTCGATTCCGAGCGATTCCATCAAGTGAAGGATTTCGATTTTCTCGCTGATGCTCGGGTCGTGCACCGACGGATTCTGAAGGCCGTCGCGAAGCGTCTCGTCATTCAGCATCACGCGGCGGCCGGTGGGGATTTCGGCGCCGGTAAATGTGTTCCAGTCGTGGATGAGTTCGCTTTTCATTTTTTCGCGCGAGACTTTAATACCGCAGCGTGTAGCTGTGCGGCATCTTGGAGCGATCCGGTTTGTAAATCGTCTGGCAGAATTCGCAGCGATATACTTCCGCTTTCTTGCCCACCAGCGCTTCGATTTCTTTCGGGTAGTCGTACCAGCGCTTCAGATGGCCGCAGCAGAGTTTGCCTTTCGCATCTTTTTCATCGCAGGCGCGCTGCGTGGCTTTCTTCGGCTTCACTTTGGGCGGAGCGGGCACTTCGGGTTCGGTGGCAACTGCGGTCGCGGCAGGCGCCGCGGCAGCCGTTGACGCTGGGGCGGCTGGCGGGGACACGGGCGTCGCTGGAGGTTTCGCCGCTGGAGCAGGAGTTGTTGCCGGAATCTTCGCTGCCGGAGCAGTGGGAGTCTCTGTCGACGAAGCCGCAGTCGGAGCGGCGGGCACGGCTGCGGGCGGTTTTGCCGGAGCTTGCGGCTGCGACGGAGTTTCCGGTGCGTTTTCGTCTGGCATCAATTCGCTCCCCTTTTCATGCGCATCAGGATCGTCACGATTCAAATCCGGCGACGCCGCGCAATCAGACCGCGAGCGCCGCGCTTGCCGACCATCGCTTGAAGCCGACGTTTCCAGCTTGGCGCAAACAGTGCCTCGACCATGCAGCCTGCTGCTGCGGCAAAATCGTCGGAATAACCATACCACCAAGGTTTCGCAAATCGCGGCAACCTGTCCACGTCCACGTATTTTACTTGAACCATTTCGAGCAGTCCAAGGCGCGAATGCGTGCGGCCCCAACCGCTCCAGCCGGGACCGCCGTGCGGCGCTTCGGAAATGCCGTAGTAACTCGCGACGTCGTTGATCATCACCGAGCCGGCGCGAATCCGCGAGGCGAGTGCCCTGCCGCGGCGCGCGTCGCCTGTCCAGATGCTGGCGCTCAGACCGAATGATGAGTCATTCGCGAGCGCGACTGCTTCGTCGGCGGACTCCACAGAACGAATCGCGAAGACGGGGCCGAATGTTTCTTCGCGCATGAGCTGCATCGAGTGGTCCACGTTGGTGACAACGGCAGGCTCGATGAAATTTGCGCCGAGATCAGGGCGACGGTTGCCGCCGGTGAGAATCCGGGCGCCGCGCTGCTCGGCGTCGCGAAGTTGCTGTTCGACTTTTTCGAGTTGGCGCTCGCGAATCATCGGTCCGATGTCGGATTCGGGGTCCTTCGAAGAACCAAGCCGCAATTTCCTGGTTTTTTCGACGCACAGCTGCACAAACTTTTCAGCAGCCGGTTGCTCGACGTAGATTCTTTCGACGGACAGGCACGCCTGGCCACAATTCGTGAAGCCGCCCCAGACTGCTGCGCTCGATGCGAAGTCGAGATCGGCGTCGGCGAGAACGATCATGGCGTCTTTGCCGCCGAGTTCGAGAACCGAGGGAATCAATTTGCCGGCGCATGCTTCCGCGATTCGGCGTCCGGTGGCAACGCTGCCAGTGAAGAAAACTTTCGCGGGGCCGGCCTCGATGATTGCGGCGCCAAGTTCGCCGCCGCCTTGCAGGATCTGCACGAGACCCTTAGGAAATCCAGCGGCGGCGATTGTTTCACCCACTAGCGCTCCGCTGGCAGGGGTCAGTTCGGAGGGCTTCAGCAGCACGGCATTGCCAGCGACGAGAGCAGGTATCAATTCCGTCATCGGAATTGCGAAAGGGAAATTCCACGGCGAAATAACTGCTACGACGCCATGCGGCTCGAACTCGAGCCAGCCGGATTTCGCCTTCAGCGCAATGTTGTGGTGCGGGACGCGTTCGGGGCGCAGCCACCGCGGGGCCTGGCGCGCGAGGAAATCGGCGGTGTCGAGAGCGAGAAGCACTTCGGCGAGGATGGCTTCGGCGCGGGGCTTGCCGGTTTCGCGAGTGACGATGTTCGCAATGTCGTCGCGACGTTCGAAGACTTCATTGCGAAGCTCGCGGAGCATTGCGCAGCGTGCGCTTAAAGGCTGCGATGCCCACGTTTTCTGAGCTGCGCGGGCTGCTTCGAAGATTGCTGGAATTGCGGTTAGCGGCGTCGCTGGGATGCGCGCCACCACTTCGCCGGTGGCCGGGTTTACGGAGTCTACAAAATCTTGGCCAGCGTCTGATTGCGCGCGAAGGGCTTGAGGGGAGACTGCCATTTCCTCTCGGATTCTAACCGATTTAGATGGGTGGCGGACAGCCTCCTGAGAACTCACCCCTCTCATTGGGAGCCCCTCTGCGGCGCAGTAGTGAATCGATGAAAATGCTGGAATGTGCGGTCTTGTTGCGGTTAGAAAATACGTAACTATTGTTTCTGCGGGATTTAGGTGAATTTCTAATAATCGACTGTTGCGATTAGAAATTTCGGATTGAATCGCGATTGCGCTCAAATGCCCCGACGAATCGGAACTGAAAAAGCCGATCCGTTCTCGATTAGACTTGGCGGCAATGGTTTGTTTTATTGGGGATGTGGAGATTTTTAATCGCGCGTTCGCGATTAGAAATCCGCCGCAGCCGACAGGCCACCGCGGACGAAGAACAATGCGAGGCGCGGAAATGGCAGAAGCGATGGGGCGCCAAAACCGGCTGCCTGCCCCTCTCTGCTCTTTCGGCGAGTTGTGGACAGCGTGCACGACTGACGTTAACATAGGAGTAACCAAGTATCAAGGATAGAAACAGGCGATTTCAGGGCTAACGCTCCGCGTTGTCGTTTTTCTTATGTCGCCCCTGAAAGGGGCGACCTACAAGGCTTTGGTTACGAGGGGGAGCTTGGAACGAGAAGGGCGCCAGCGAAATCAGCCACGGATGGGTTAGCGGGAAGAAGACCGGCGGCGGGAGGTGGAGTGGGCGCTGGATGTGGAGGCGAGTGAGTCGGTGGGATCTGGGTATTCGAGCGAGACTAAGTAGAGACCTTCGGCGGGGACGGTCGGGCCGGAGCGGGAGCGGTCGCGGGCTTCGAAAATTTGGGCGATGTCGGCGAGCGCTAGCCTCCCCTTCCCTACTTCGATTAGCGTGCCGACGATCTTGCGGACCATGTAACGGAGGAACGAGCGGCCGCGAACTACATAGGTT
>Ga0307479_10006678_pt1 | contig 10611 bp, 7 predicted proteins | sample atmos_gasesECM4C_FD_203743 | JGI IMG/M metagenome (GOLD analysis project Ga0307479, IMG submission 203743) | Hardwood forest soil microbial communities from Morgan-Monroe State Forest, Indiana, United States - atmos_gasesECM4C_515 | ecosystem: Environmental > Terrestrial > Soil > Temperate...
TGAGCCGCACGGGGCATTTGTCGAACCATACCGTGAGCGAATTCCTCGCTGATCCGGACGGGTTCGACGCGCGGGCACGGTTTCTAGTGCTGGCGCATCTTTCCCTGGAAAACAACAATCCGGATTTGGCACGAATTTCCGCGGAAGAGGCGCTGGGCCGGCGTCCGGCGGAATGCGCGTTTGGCGGACAGCTCCTGGTCGCATCGCAAGAAGTTCCTCTCACACCGATTCAACTGTAGTCTCCCGGTTCCCGGTTTCGGGTCATCTTCAAGCCTCGGCTTACTTCCGGCTGGCATACTCGGAAGCGCCAAGAAAATGTAACGAAACATAGGGCTGGTCCCCAACGACCCAGGAGTCGTGACCGGGCGGAATGTAGAAAACCTGTCCCGCTCGCATCTCAATCACTTCTCCATTGCTCATCGCCGCGGTCGCGCGTCCGGAAATGACCATGCCCACATGCTCGACGAGGCATTCTTTCTGTCCCAGCGCCCTGCCGACGTGTTCGGACCAGCGCCACCCCGGTTCGTACGTGGCGCGGCCAATGGTCATGCCTCCCAAATGAACAATTTCAAATTTTCCTTTCTCAAATGTGCGGACCTCGTCTGGAGACTCAAAGCGCTTAAGAACGACTTCTGTCATGACGAACTCCTCTGCTTGAGACGTTTTCCCTGCGTCGGAGGCCTTCTAAAACTTGGAGGCTCTGACGAAGAGGGCTAGCGGCCTTGACGCAGGTAGTCGTCGGTTTTGTTCAGCCAGTCTTCGCGCGGGGGATCAAATATGTCGAGGTCTACGGTATCTTCCAGGGCCCAAGCTTCGTGGGGCATGTGCGGGGGGATGCAAAGGACCTCGCCAGCGCGGACGACGACCTCCTTGCCATCGATGGCGAATTTCAACGCGCCTTCCAGAATATAGGTGACTTGCTCGTTGTGGTGGTGATGGAGCGGGACATGCGCGCCTTTTTTCAGGAGCACGCGCGCAAGCATAACCTTGTCGCCGACGAGCATCTCGCGGTCGATCAACGGGTTGAGGCGTTCGCGTTCGACGGTCTTCCAGGGAATGTATTTCATTTTTGCTGCTGCGGTCATTTTGATTCTCCATAAAGGCGCGCGGCATTGTCATGAAGATACATGCGCGCGAGCTCGACTGCTTTTTCTTCGTTGAAGGCGCCTTCGGCGACCAGCTCGGCCAGCGCCGCAGCTGCGGCAGTACGCGCGGAACGGGCCGCGAGCCAGAAGGTTTCCTCGGCGCCGACCGCGTCATTGAAGGGGAAGGCGTCGGAGCCGAACATGATGCGCTCGGGATAGAGCGAAATCCATTGCTTCAAGATGTTTTTCAGCTCGGAGGGATAGACGTAATAGCCGACGAGAGAAGAATCGGTGTAGACGTTCTTCGCCGCGGTCAGCCAGATCATTTCGAGCGTGTATGGGTAGCCGCCGTGAATGAGGACGAATTTGGTTTTGGCGTAGCGGGGGTCGCGGAGAACATTTTCGAGGTTGAGGGGATTGCCGTTGCGCAGGCTGAAGTAGTCGCCGATGCCGACGGCGCTATGGAAATGGACAGGCAGATTCAGTTTGCCGGCCTGGTCGATCAGTACGCGAAAGATGTAATCCTGGAAGATGCGGTAGTCTTCGTTGGAGGGAACGCCGCCGGCGCGGTACTTGGTGTAAATGGCTTCGGCTTTTTCGCGCGGGGGATCGCTGAAATAGAGGCTGCGGAAGTAGGCGGCCTCAAACTTCATGGCCACGCCGCCTTTTTTCTGATTGTCGGCCAGAGTTTGGCGCACGAAGGCTTCATAGCCGGTCAGATCGACGGGCAAGCCGTTGACGTTTTCCTGCTGCATGTAGCGGTGCAGCACTTTTTCCTGCAGCGGGATGTACACGCCCATGTCCGGGTTCTTTCCGGTCTGGTCGCGATTATCGAGCGGGAAGAGAAAGGAATCGACGAAGAAAACCCAGTGAAACCGTTTGGGGTCAAGATACGGCGCGAGCGCGACGCGGTTGGCCAGGCAGGTTTCGATATTGAGCTTGTCGAGGATGCTGTCCCAATACGCGGTTCCGCCGACGGCTTCCGACTCCTTTTTTTTGTCGATCAGCCATTTGGCGTGCTCGGCCTGGAAATCGTCGTAGGGATAGCCGAAAAGCGCTTTGGCTCCGGCGACGAATTCCAGATTGGAGTCGCGCAGGCGCAGGACGGAGCTTTCATCGGGCGGAGCGGCCTGCGCGTCCATGTCGGAATCGTCGGGAAAGGTAGCGTGGGAGTGGTTGTCGTAGATGGGGATGCGGTCGATCTGCGGGAGGAGACGGTCGTAGATTTTCTGGACGTCGGCGGCAGATGCGAAGGGCTTGGCTTGTGGCCGAGCCCCGCTCGCCACGGTGAGCACCGCGATCGATGCAAATGCAAAGCGAACAAATTTCGTCATTTGCCAGATCTCCCAGGGCAACCGGAGGTTGCTGGGACGCGCTAAAGCGCGCCCTACAACGCCCGCGCCCCTACTGCGCGCCAGCGTGCGGAAACCCGCGCGATGCGCTCCAACGCTTCTTCCAAGAGATGGCGGGCGCTTACCAGCGAGAAGCGCAGATAATTTTTCCCGGCTGAGCCGAATGCGGCGCCGGCGATGGCGGCGACGCCAGCTTCCTCGAGCAAGGTCGAGGCCAGCTCTTGCGCGGAGATCGCAGTGTCTTCGACATTGACCCAAGCGTAGAAGGCGCCCTGGGGCGGCTGGCAGCGGAAGCCCGCGATACGATTCAGGCCGGCGACGAACAAATCGCGGCGCTTGCGATACTCCGCGACCATCGCGTCCACGGCGTCGGTGGAATCGCGCAAGGCCTCGATAGCAGCGACCTGCGTGAATTCCGCGGCGCAGGTGAAGGTGTTGAGCACCAGCAGGTCCATGGCGTCGATCACGCGCTGAGGAGCAACCGCGTAGCCCAGGCGCCAACCCGTCATGGCGAAGCTTTTGGAGAAACCATCGATGATGACGGTGCGCTCGGCCATTCCGGGCAGGGACCAGATGGATTTGTATTCGCCGCTGAAAAGAATGCGCGCGTAGATTTCGTCGGCGAGAATCCATAGGTCGTGCCTGACTGCAAGCTCGGCAATTTGGGAGAGCGCCACGTCGCTGAAAACAGTTCCGGTGGGATTATTCGGTGAATTGAAAATCAGCATTTTGGTGCGCGGCGAGATTCTTGCGGCGATCTCGCGAAGGTCCGGCTGAAAATCGTTTTTCTCTTCGAGCAGGAACGGAACGGCCTTGGCGCCGAGGCCGCGCACAAAGGATGGATAGATGGGAAAGCCGGGGTCGGGGTAAAGGACTTCGTCGCCGGGCTCGATGAGCGCCATCATGGCGAGGGAGAGGGCCATTTTGCAACCGGGAGCGATCAGGACTCGCTCCGGCGCAGCATGCACTTCGCGGGTGCGTTTGAGGTACGCGGCGACGGCTTCGCGCAGGGCGGGAATGCCGCGCGGAGAGACGTAGCGATCGCGTCCGGCGGCCACGGCACTGCGCAGGGCGTCGACCACGGGCGCGGCGGGATGAAAATCCGGCTCACCGAGTTCTAGATGGATGATGGATCGGCCGAGCTTCTCGAGTTCCTTGGCGCGGGCGAAGACAGAAAGGGCGCCCTCACCGGTCAGTTCTGAGATGCGTGATGCAATTTGTGCCATGGACGAGTCCAGAATGCTACCACTTCTCGAGGCCGGGCTTCATGCGACCGTCGGACCGTTTGGCGGGACAAATGATAACGCCGAGACGCAGAGAGCGCAGAGCCGGCACAGAGACACCGCAGGAGATGCGAAAATGTAAATGCGGAAAAGCCTCAGACCCCAAAAGGCGGGCTTGAGGTACAAGGGAAATGCTCCATGCGTCTCGACCCGGACATGAGTCGCGGCGGTTAGAAGGCGTAGCGCAGGGAGAATTGGATTAGCCTGGGCGTGCCTACGGTGCTGGAGATTTTGCCGAAGGGGCTGTTGGGGGTGCCGATAGTTTCCACGTCGGTTACGGAAGGATTGCCGAAGTTGGCGTGGTTCCAGATGTTGAAGAAGTCGGTGGTGAAGCGCAGGGTTTGGCGCTCGGTAAGGTTGAAGTTCTTGATCAGCGAGAAGTCCCAGTTCTGCTGCCCGGGGCCGCGGAAGACGTTGCGGCCGATATTGCCGAAGTTGGTGGTGCAGAAGTTGGAGTTTGGCGGCGGCGCAGTCGCAGCCACACTGGGGTTGCAAAGAGCAGGGTACAAAAGTGGCGCGGTGGTGAACGCCGCTGGATTCAGATAACCGTTAATACGTGTGCCGATGCTACCCGTGCTTAGCGCGCTGGCGAGCGCGCTGCCGGAAGCCAATTGGCCGCTCAGGGTGCCCGGGGTGAAGCCGAGACCGAGGAAGGCGCTGCCCGCAGCGGAATCGGTCACGGAAAATGGAGCGCCGGACTGCAAGATGGTGATACCGCTTACGGACCAGCCGCGCAGCAGCGCTCCCTTCGCGCCGGTCTCGCCCTTGAAGATGGGCAGGTCATAACGATAGCTGGCCACGAAGCGCTGCGGGCGATCGAAGTCGGAAAGCCCGCGCGAGGCCGCCAAGGTGGACTCGTCGTTGAAGGCGGTATTGAACGCCGTGTTGCCGGTGGAGGTAGCGTCGGTGGATTTCGAGAAGGTATAGGCGGCTTGGAAATACCCGTCGCCCCAGCGGCGGGAAAGGGTGGTCTGCAACGAGTGGTAATGGGAGTAGGCGTCGTCGGCGAAAAGCTGGAAGCCGGCGTAGCCGTTGATGCCCTGGGCGCGGGAGCGAGCGACAGCGTTGTTAAAGGTGTTCGTGGTGATCACGCAGGGATTGGGATTGCAAAAGGGGCTGCTGATGTCCACCGGATTGGCTGGCGTGGCGTTTTGGGATTGCAGGCTGTCGCGCGTTTCGCGGAGGTGCGTGCCCTTGGTGCCGACATAGCCGACTTCCAGCACCCATTGCCTGGCGAGGGCGCGCTGCAGGGTGAGGTTCCACTGCTGGGTGTTAGGCACGACGTAATGCTTCGGGACTTGCAGGCCGAAAATATTGACGGATGGGAGAGGGCCGGGGCAAGCCGCGCCGGTGGCGTTTCCATAGTTGGCGGCCTGGGTGGTGTCGCCGCCGGGGAAGCCCTGGAAAACGGAGAGGCAAGGAACAAAGGTTGGATCGAGGGTGCCGGCTTGCGGCAATCCGTTGGGATTGGAAGTCGAACCGGCGGGAATGCAATTGGCAGGCGCGGCGAGCGAGAAGAAAGTGGAAAGGCAGCCGGGCAGACCTCCGCCGAAGGCTACGGGCAAAAACGGAGTCTGGAAGGAGAGCTGGTCGACCGTGCCGACGTCTTCGCGAACGTAATAGATGCCGTAACCGGCGCGGAGGGTGGTGGTGTGATGGCCGGCGAAGTCGTACGCGAGTCCGATGCGTGGGCCGAGACCAGTGGAGTAGTTATTGTTGTACGTGGTGTCCTTGGCGTTGCCGGTGAGGCCAGCCAAACCGAGTTTGTTGACGCAGGAGGGATAGATGAACGGGAACCCACCCTGATTGGCGAGGGCGGGATCGAGGTTTCCGATGTGGCAGAGATTGTCGTGGAAGGCGCCAAAGAATTCGGTACGCAAGCCGAGGTTGAGGGTTAGATTGGGGCGAACTTTCCAGTCATCCTGGGCGAAGACACCAAAATTGTTGCTGCGGTACTGGTGATTGTCGACACCGCCACCGCCAAAGCTGAACTGCGGGGCACCCAGCAAGAAGTTCTGGAAATCGGTGTTGCCGTTGGGGGTGTTGGTGAAGAAGAGCTCGCCGTTGAAGACCTGGGGAAATATTTTGTTGAGATTGACGTTGGTAAAGTCGCCGCCAAAGCGGAAGACGTGCTTGCCTTTGACCCAGCTCAGGGTGTCCACGAAATTGTGATTGTTCTGGGTCTGGATCTGGTCGGCGAAAGGCGCAGGGCCAATTTCGAAGCCGGAACTGGCGAAGACGAATTTATAGATAGAGGAGGTGACCTGGTTGGTGGGACGGTCGATGCCCAGGTCGCTGGCGGTGACCGGAGGGACATTGGTGAGATCGTCGCCGATGTGGACGAAACCGTAGCGGAACTCGTTTACCAGGGTGGGGGAAAAGAGGTGAGTTTCGGTCACGTTGAAGAAGCGCGCGTGCACCGGAGTGTCGAAAGGAAAGTTGAGCGCCGTTGAAGCGATGCTGGTGGCGAGGGTGCTGCCTAGCGATTCCTGGAGGTCGCCGCCGCCAAAGGGCAGGAAGCTTTCGGAATCGGAGAAGAAGAAGCGCGCTGAAAGCTTGTCCTGGCCGCCGCGAAATTCGCGGTCCCAGTTGGAGGTGAACTGATCGTCGGTGTATTTTCCGGGACGGCTGATGGCGAATGCACCGGTGGAGGGGTTGCCGCTGGGAATCAGATAACCGTTGGAGGTGCCGCCGAATTGATTGCTCTTGAAATTGAGAAGACTGACGACGACGGGGTCGATGGGCGTGGTGGCGTTGCCGAAAAAGGCTTGCGAAAGCGAAGCGGCGGAGCGATCGGCAGGAAGCGCGGGAATGGTGGTGCTAATGAAGGTGCCCGGGGAGAGGCCGCTGCGCTGGCGAGTGCCCTGGTAGTTGACGAAGAAGAAGCCGAGTTTGTCTTTCACTACGGGGCCGCCGAGGCTGCCGCCGAAAATATTTTGCTTGACGGAAGGCCGAGGCAAGCCTTCACGGTTCAAGAAGAATTCGTTGGCGTTGAGGACGTCGTTGCGGAAAAACTCGTAGGCGTCGCCGTGAAACTCGCGGGTGCCGGATTTTAATATGGCGTTGACGTTGCCGCCGCCGTTACGGCCCTGGCTGGCGTCGTAGAGCGAGGTTTGCACCTTGAATTCCTGGATGACGTCGGGATTGGGAAGCGGGACGTAGGTGGCTTGCGCGACGTTGTAATCGGTGGCGCTGATGCCTTCGATCAAGTAGTTGTTATTGTCCTCGCGCTGACCGTTCACGATGATGCGCACGTTGCCGCGGCCGAGCTGGGCGGAGGCGTTGAGTTCGCTTTGCGTCCCGGCGGAAAGAGAGAGAAGTTGCTGATAATTCTGGGTGGCGAGGGGCAGCTCGCGGATCGTGGTGGTGCCGATAGATTCGCCCGTGGCGGCGTTTGAGGTTTCGACGGTGGTGACCTGGGCGGAGATTTCCACTCTTTCGGAGACCGCGCCGGGCTTGAGGGTGATCGTCACACGGGTCGTTTCCGTGACGCGCACTTCGATGACATCGGCTTTGGCCTCCCCGAAGCCCGATTTGTTGACCACCACGGAGTAGGTTCCGGGTGGCAGGAGGGTAGCGACAAAGTCGCCGTCCGTATTGGTGGAGAGTTTGCGGACAATGGATTCCGTGCTGGCGTTGATGATTTGTACTTCCGCGGCGCTGACGGATGCTCCGGTGGTGTCAACCACTGCCCCTGCGATGGCCCCTGTGGCGCCGCCTTGCCCGTAGGCAGGCGGTCCGAAGAGCGGCGCGGCCAAGAGCAACATGGCTCCAAAAATCTTAAACACTCCTCGCATCGTTATCCCCCAAATGAATGAAAAAAGAAAGGAACTCCCACGAATCGTGAGCGTTTCCTGTTCGTTCGCCAACGCCCTGTGCAGGACGAGCAATCAGGACCGCCCACGCGAGATTTTGGCGAACACTTCCCCCCATTGAACGTAGCGATTCGCCTCCATGGTGTCAAGAACAGTGAGGAAGCTGCTGCAAAATTATGCAGCGCGATTTTGCTCACCTTGCGCGGCAGCGTGCGTCGCGGAGCTTGACGTTGGTAAGGGGACAGAGGAGTATGGAAACGGTCGCATGGGGTGTTGCAACCCGCAGGGTCGGGCGGCCGTCTTACTAGTGTGGGCCGTGCACGAAGGGACTTATCATGAATACCCGCCTTATTCTTCGCTTCGCTTTTCTTGCGCTTTTTGCCCTGGTGTTTGCCGGCTGGCTGAGAGCCGATAGCAGCCACGCGCGCATCATTCGCCTGAGCCTGGTACAGGGCGACGTGCGCTTCACGCGCGACGTGCAGGGCGATCCGCTGGCCAGCGACAAGGCAATTTGGGAAGGCGCGACGCTGAATCTGCCGATCCGGCAGGGCTACGTGCTGGCCACCGACCACGGACGCGCGGAAGTGGAATTTGAAAACGGCGCGATGGCCTTTCTCGCGGAAAATACGGTGCTGGAGTTTTACGATCTTTCCCTGGAGGACGGCGCGAAAACCACGCGGCTGGTGCTGCGCCAGGGCACCGCTTCTTTTTATGTAAATCCGGGGAACGGGGATTATTTCAGCGTGACAGGCGGCGACTTCACGGTGGAAGCCGACGGGCGAGCGGCATTTCGGCTGGACAATTTCGATGATGGCAGCGTCGTGGACGTAACGAAAGGGCGCGTCAGCGTTTTGCGGAAGAAAAAAACCACGGCGCTGGTCAAGGGACAATCACTGTCGATGCGCGCCGGGGACAACGACTCTACTGACATCGCGCGGCTTCCGGAGAATGACGATTTCGATCGCTGGGTTGCTGGACGAGAAGACGCCGTGACGACGGCGACGAACGCGGGGCAGCAGTACGTGAACTCGTCTTACTACTCCTCGGGAATAGCGGACCTTTACACCTACGGTTCGTGGTATCCGATCGGCGGATACGGAAATTGCTGGCGGCCGTACGGAGTTGGTCTAGGTTGGTCGCCGTTTGCGAGTGGCGAATGGTTTATGGATCCGATGTTCGGCTGGTCGTTCATCGGCGCGCAACCGTGGGGCTGGCTGCCGTACCACTATGGAGGGTGGGTCTTTGACCCGGTTTTTGGATGGTTATGGTCTCCGGGATTTGGATTCGGAGGTGGCTTTAGCGGTATTCCTGTATTCCGACCCGTTACGGGAGTTTTCATCCGCTCGAAAACGGGTTTGATCGGGCTGGTCCCGGTTCATCCGCTGGATGTGCGAGGCAAAGAGCCGATCAACCTGGCAAAGGGAGTCTTTCCGGTTGCTGGCGGCACGGTTGCGCAGCAAGCAATGGCAAGCTCGACCGCAGTGGGAGAGAGCTGGAAAGTGCTGAAAGCTCCGCCGCGCGAATCGCTTACGAATACCACGGTGGCAGCGTCTGCCGCGCCGCCGCGCGTTTCGCGAACAATCGTCGGTGGAGGCAGCAACGCGCGCATAGTGACGCTGGACCGCAACTCTTCGATTGTGTACGACGCGCGCGAACATCGCTTCATCAACGGGGCTGCAGTGACCCAGACTGGCGAGGCGAAAAGTACCGGGAAGACGGATGCGACAAGAGAGGCATTTACGAGTCAGCGCGCCGCACAAGGCCGCGCGGAAGCTAGCGCTCCTACAAGCGTGCGGGTACCTGCGGCAAGTATGCGCGCTGTTGCTCCACCGCCGCGAGCGATAGCGCCGCCACCGGCGCGGGCGTCAACCGGATCCTACAGTGGCGGCTGGAGTCAGGGCGCTTCGTCGCGAGGCTCAGCCTCGGCGTCGGCGTCTCACTCTGCGCCTACGGCAAGCGCGTCGCACGCCTCGTCCGCGGGATCCTCGGGGCATCCTCACTAACAAACCGGAGCAGCGGGTACGTTGCTCACGAAAAAATAAAGCCTGCATAACCGACAACACTGCTGGCGTCACCGGATACGTCCGCGGACGTTGAGTAACGCACCAGCTCAGCGTGCCTCGCAGCGAGAGCGCGAAGGGCGGTGAGCATCGCGACCGCGGGACCGAGGCCGCACATCGAAATATCTTCGTTTCTGCAAACGTCGTAAAGGCCGCGGGGATTCAGGGCTAGAATTTGCTCGATGGCTTTCTTGTCCTTTAGCCGCGTAGTTGAGTCATTTTCGTAGTGATTTAAATCGGAAGTCGTCAGCAACAATACTTCGGGATTCACAGCCAGAACGCGAGCAAGGGACTCGCCAACGGCGACCAGGTCCTCGAAACGGACGGCGCCGAGCGCGATGGGCACAAAGGAAAACCCGGGCGACAGCACCTGCAAGAATGGTAGTTGCACTTCAAGCGAGTGCTCTGCGCCATGCGCCACGGCGTCTTCGCGGAGAATGGGACATTCCCTTTGGAGTGCGGCCGCCAGTGCCTGGTCAATCGGGGCATCGCCGAGCGGTGTTCGCCAAGCTCCGCTGGCAAGGATGGCGAGGGATTCACCACGCGGGAAATGCCGGACGCCGAGAATCAAAATTCTTTGCGGAAGAACGATGCGGGAAAAGGCGGCGCCGGCGACATGCCCGGAGAACATATAGCCGGCATGCGGCACCAGGCAAGCCTTCACGCGCCGCGGCGGGGTGTCCAGCTGTAGCATCGCATATTTGTGCACCAACGCGGTCAATTCTTCAGGATCTGCGGAATAGAAGCGTCCAGCGACAGCAGGAAGGCGAAGCACGGCAGAGCTCGACGGAAATCAGAGGGCCTTGGAAGGCTTCCCTTTTATCCTGATGGCCCTTTGCGAAGTAGGATCGTACAGCACGGTGACTTTGTCGCCGTACTGGTAGCCGCCTTGGTCGACAATCTGCTGCATTTTCGCGGCGGCGGCTGGAGATAGCGGAAAGGTGCGAATGGTTAAGTCGTTGCCCTTGGCGCGCACGGTAATTTGCGCGATGTTGGCGTGCATCACGAACCCATCA
>Ga0307479_10006679_pt1 | contig 10610 bp, 10 predicted proteins | sample atmos_gasesECM4C_FD_203743 | JGI IMG/M metagenome (GOLD analysis project Ga0307479, IMG submission 203743) | Hardwood forest soil microbial communities from Morgan-Monroe State Forest, Indiana, United States - atmos_gasesECM4C_515 | ecosystem: Environmental > Terrestrial > Soil > Temperate...
ATGAAGAGACCCAGCGCAAGCACCGAGAGCGCCAACCAGGGCGCAGAGCGACGACTGTTTACAGGCATGATTGATTCACCCTCCTAGGATTCGCGAAGCGTTATCGCTCGAACTGAGTCGTCGGTATGAGGTTGCCTATCGGGCCTCACCCCCTTCCGATCGGCTCTCGAATTCGTGTCCGACGGCCTCCATCTGCTCTTTGGTGAGCCACAACTTGCCGCCCTCGATGTCGTGAACGACGTTTTTGACCCACTCGAGCTCCGCTCGCCTCATGGCGACCGAATACTCGCCCTCGATCAGGAACAGGCGGGGCAAGCCCATGTCCATCAAGGTCTTGAGCTGGCGTTCCGAGCCCGCGATCTGTCCGTCGAGCATCGCCGAGCGGATCTTCAGCAGGCGAACCACCTCGTCCTTCGGAAGGTGGGCGAAGAAGGCGAGCGCTGCCCCGAACTGCGGGTACTCGTGGACCGGCTGGGTCAGCAGCTCCTTGAGCCAATCCGTGATCTCGTCGCGCCCGGTCTCAGTGATCGCGTAGACGGTCCGCTCCGGTCGGCGGCCGTCCCGGCTGGTCTCCTGCGCCTGGATGAAGCCGCCTTGCTCGAGCCGCTCCACCGTGTCATAGATCGAGCCGCCGGTCAGCTTGATGACCTGGTCGTGCCCTCGCTCCTTCATCTTCGACTTCATCTCGTAGGGGTGCATCGGTTGCTCGATCAGCAGGTTCATGACCGCCAGCGCCAGGGGAGTTCGGGGAAGTTCCTTTTTAGTCGCCATCGCTTAGTCGATACCGACTATACCATCCCGACTAATCGCTGTCAACCAGCGTTCCTGCTTACAGCATCCTTACTTAGAAGGCGGACGATATACGGTCGTGGGCGCTGGCGCTCGGCGGATCCTCGTGGTCGATGACGACCCGATGGTCGCCACCACGGTCCAGCGGGTGCTCCGCCCCGAAGGCTACGACGTCGACGTGGCCCTTGGCGGCGCCGAAGCGCTCGAGCAGGCGCGCGCCAACCGGCCCGACCTGGTCGTGCTCGACCTGATGATGCCCGGGGTCGACGGCCTGGAAGTCTGCCGCCAGCTTCGCGCCAACGGCAGCCTGCCGATCTTGATGCTGACCGCCCGCGGCGGAACGGCGGACCGGGTTCGCGGCCTCGACCTGGGAGCGGACGATTACCTGGTCAAACCCTTCGCCTACGCCGAGCTGTTGGCACGGGTGCGCGCCCTGCTGCGCCGCATGCCGCCGCCGCCAACCGTGCTCCAGTTTGCCGACCTGACGATGGAGATCGAGACCGGCGAGGTCCGGCGCGGAACCCGGGCGATATCACTGACGGCGCGCGAGTTCGCGCTGCTCGCCCACTTCCTGCGGCACCCGCGCCAGGTGCTGACCCGCGAGCAGCTGCTGGCGGCGGTATGGGAAGGCGAGGATACGGACGACAATGTGGTCGCGGTGTATGTCGGCTATCTGCGAGCGAAGCTCGATGAAGACGCCGAGCCCCGCTTGATCCAAACCATGCGCGGCTTCGGCTACAGCCTGCGCGAGGACTGATGTCGTTCCGACTGCGCTTGACCCTCTTCGGCGCCGGCCTCGTCGCCCTCACGCTGGCAGCCTTCGGTTGGCTCGTCTACACGCTCGCCGCCAACAGCCAGGCGACACAGCAGGATGATCTGCTGAAGCAGCGCGCTGCCGATGCGGTGGTGGCGATCGCGAGCGCACCGCCAACGGCTTTCCGCTCCTTTAGTAGCGCGAGCCTCGCCGCGGCTGAAGACCTACGTACTCGCAGCGATCCCTTCGTCGAGGTGCTGGCTTCGTGGGGGCTGATGTCGACGTCGGCCCGAATCGGCGACGCGCCCCCAGCCATTCCATCCGGCGTTCTCGCGACGCCGACCCCGAGCGGGAGCTTCGCCACGATCGACCTTGCACCCGGGCTGCCGGTGCGCCTGTATGCGCGCCAGTGGACACGCCCAGAGCTGGGACAGTTTGGCACCGTGATCGCGGGCCAGCCGATTAGCGTGCAAGCGACCAACCGCAAGGGAATACTCGGCTTCCTGGTGATCTCATCGATCCCGACGCTGATAGCAGCCTTGATCGCGGCCTGGCTTATCACCGGTCGCGCGCTACGCCCACTCAAGACCGTAGCGGACACGGCGGATTCGATCGCCAGCACCCACGACTTGAAGCGGAGGCTCCCACCAGGATCGCGACGGGACGAAATCGGGTTGCTGAGCGCGAGCTTCAACCGGATGCTCGACCAGGTCGAGGCGGCGAACCAGCAGCTCGCGGTCGCGCTCGAAGCGCAGCGCCGATTCGTGGCGGATGCCTCGCACGAATTGCGCACCCCGCTGACTACGATTCGGGGGAACGCCGGTTTGCTCGCCTATGGCCCCGACGTCACCGACGACGTGCGGGCAGCGGCAGCGCGCGACATCGCGTCCGAGAGCGAGCGGATGAGCCGGCTGGTGGAGCACCTGCTCACGCTCGCCCAGGCGGATGCCGGTCAACACCTGATACTCGGTCCGGTGGCGCTGCGGCCGCTGATCGAATCGGTCTGCCGGCAGGCGCAGACCATGCATCCTGACCGAATCTTTCGCAGCGTCGGGCTGACCGACGCCACCGTCCAGGCCGACGAGGATGCGATGACCCAACTCCTCTGGATCCTGGTCGACAATGCGGTGAAATTCACCGTGCCGGGTGGCAGCGTCGAGCTGGGACTGCGCCAGCAGGACTCGACGGCACTGCTGACGGTCGCCGACGACGGGACCGGTATCCCACCGGGCGACCTCGACCGGATCTTCGAGCGCTTCTATCAGGCCAGCGAGTCGCGTACCAATAAGGGCGCCGGTCTCGGACTGTCGATCGCCCGCTGGATCGTCGAGGAGCATCACGGAACGGTGACCGCCCGCAACAACGACGGCCCCGGGGCAACCTTCACGGTCACGTTGCCGCTCGCCGCCTGAGTCTTACGTCAAACTTATCGCCCCGCCGTACGGTCGTTCCATGTACGACGTCGCCGCCGCACACGCCCCAGCCCTCACGGCAGCCGTGCTGACGATCGCCTTCTGCTGCCTGTTCGTTCTCGTGATGCGAGGGACAGCGCGTCGAGGGCAATTGCTGATCGCCGTCGACCTCGTCGCCGCGTTTGACCGTGTGCCACCGATAACGAAACTCGCAGCCCTGCTGATGCTCGCCAGCGGGGCGATCCATCTCGCCCTGGTGCCGGGTCATGCCGGGATCACCGGCGTGCTGTTCATCATCGACGGCCTGGGGTTCATCGCGCTCGGCGTTGCGCCGTTCCTGGTCACCTGGTGGCGCCGCCCGGCGATCTTCTGGTTGCTCGCAACCATCCTTGCCTACATCGTCTGGGTGGTGGCCGGTTGGGAAACGCCCGACCAGGTCGGTATCGCCTGCAAGTTGATCGAGCTAGTGGCGCTCGGCCTGGTTCTCCGCCTCAACCGGGGGACCGGCGGCAGCTGGTTGAGACGAGCCTGGCGAGCCACGGCGTTCCCAATGGTTGCCGTCATGATGACCTTCGGCATCTGGGTCGCTGGGCTCGCGCATCCGGACGCGTTGCACGCGCACGCCGGCGCCCTGCTGCAGTCGGTCAACGCGGTCGCCACCCCCGAGCAGCGCGCGGCGGCTGGCCGCCTGCTGGCCGACACCAGGGCGAGCCTGGCCCGTTACCAGGATCCGGCCGCGGCCGTCGCCGCCGGCTACAAGCCCGGTCCCGCGTCTAACGCAGATCCGCTACTCCACTTCCAGAACTCGGCCAACGCGCACGCCATCCTCGATCCCTATCGGCCGCAGGCCCTGGTCTACGCGCGGACGCCGACCGGTCTGCGCCTGATCGGCGCCATGTACCAGATGCCGCGGGTCGGGCAGTGGGGTCCGGACCCGGGCGGGCCCCTGACGCAGTGGCACCAGCACGAGGGAATCTGCTTCTCGCCCTTCGGCATCGAGTTCAGCTTCGAGACCCCGTTCTGGACCTGCCCGGTCGGGTCGACCAGCATCACCACCCCGCCCATGCTGCACGTCTGGATCATCGACAACGGCAAAAACGGACCGTTCGCCGCCGACCTGGACAAAAGGGTGCAGCGCGAGCTCACCGGGAGGGCATAGACCTGTGAACCCCACGTCTTCGACCAACAACTCCCTCGACATCGCCGCGGTTCTGCTGGTAGTCCAGGCGAGCTTCTCCCTCGTCGCCGGGTTGAGCTCGCTGCCCTTCGCCATCGTCGAGCCCGGATTCCGCGTCCTGAGTGTGGTCACCATCGTGATCGCCATCGGGATGTTCCGGCTGGCGCGCAACCTGCGCCGCGGGCGCCGCTGGGCCTGGCGCTGGCTGATCGCCGTGGAACTGCTGAGCCTCGCGATCACGTCGCTGCTCGGGCTGCTGCCGATCGGCGCCCTGCGGGGTCCGGTCCCGCTCCTCGTAAACCTCGTGATCCCACTGTCGGTCGTCTTCTTGCTCGCCGCGGGGTCCGGCGGTCGGCCGACCCAGGCGGGGCCGACCGACCCAGCCTGAGTCAGCTGCGCTGCGTGGACGCCACCGGTACCGGGAGGCCGATACCGATCAGGTTTCCTTCGGAGTCCTTGAACCACGCGATCCGCTGACCACCCGGCGCCACGGCGATCCCGTCGACGGTCTTCAGAGTCGGCGAATCATACTCTTCGAACTTGACGCCCTTGGCCCGCAGCTGCTTCACTGCCTCGTCGAGATCGTCCACCTCGATGGCCATCTGGGTATGCGTCCCCGATGGTTTCCCGCTGCTGAGGAACACGAGAAAGCCGGTGCCTTTCGCCAGCTCAAAGAGCATGCCGCCTGGATTCTCGTCGACGGGCGTCAGCCCCATCGTGTCGCGATAAAACGCCTTCGCCCGCTCGAGGTCCTGTGCCGGAAGCGCCGCCGCCGCGCGTGCTTGGTTGATGAACATGGGTCACCTCCTCCCAGGTCGCGAGCATAGCACCCAGGCCGCACGTCCCAACATGCTCCGCGGGGAGTCGGAGCTTAGACCCGCGCCGTGCCGGCCCCGGTGGCTCCTCGGCGCGATAGCGCGTCGATGGTGGTCGCCACCAGCAGCACCAGGCCGGTGACGATGAATTGCCACTTGACGTCGAGCCCGAGCAGGTACATGCCGTTGTAGATGCCGCCGATGACCAGACCACCGAGAACGCCATGGAGCACCTTGCCCCGGCCACCGAAGAGGCTGGTGCCGCCGATGACCGCCGCTGCGACCGCGTAGAGGACCAGCTGGCCGCCGTTGACGTTATTCGACATCCCGCCCAGATAGGAGGCGTAGAGCAGGCCCCCGATACCGGCGGTGAAGGAGCAGAGCGCAAAGCACCAGGTCACGATCGTCCCCACCTTGATGCCGGCCCGTCGAGCCGCCTCGCGATTGCCCCCAATCGCGTAGACATAACGTCCAAACTGGGTCTTCTGGAGCAAGATCGTCCAGGCGCCGAGCACGACCAGGACGATGGGAATGACCCAGGGCACGCCCTCCAGGGTGCCGATGGCCGCCCGGTTGATATTGCAGATCGCCACCACCACCACGGCCACCACGGCGATCAACGCGATCTTCAGGAGCGTGAGGCTCACCGGGGGCGCGACCAGCCCGCTGCGCCGTCGACGCGAATCACCCAGCCAGAGGAAGGCTCCCAGCCCACCCACGATTACCGCCGCACCAATCCAGCTCACCACCGGATCGATGGTTCCCCACATCAACTTGTAGATCACCTGCAGGTTGCTGTTCTCTCCGGCCAGGCTTGGATAGCCGGAGAACGGTCCCAGTCCGAGCAGGATCAGCATCACGCCGTTGAAGATCAACAGCCCGGCCAGTGTGACGATCAGGGAGGACAACCGCAGCCGCGTGATCAAGGTCCCCTGCCAGGCGCCAATCAGGCCGCAGACCAGCACGGCCGCCAGGATGGCGCCCCACCAGGGCCACCTGGTCGTAGTGGGCTGCACCAGCTGAACACCAATGACGCCGCCGACGGCCCCGACATAGCCAACCGAAAGATCGATCTCGCCCAGCAACAAGGCAAAGCCTTCGGCCATGGCGAGCACCATAAAGACGGCGCTCTGCTGGAACAGGTTGACCAGGTTCCCGGCCGAGAGGAACACGTTGTTCGGACTGATGGCGGTGAAGATGACCGAGATAAGAACGAGGCCGAGGATGACCGGTAGGACGCCGCTCTCGCCCGCCCGAAGCCGGGCGATCCAGGCCCGGAACCATTCACCGAGGGATTGGGCGACGAGTTCCGGCGGAAGCTCGAGCGTGGCCGCGCCAGCCGCGGCGGTTGGATCCGGGAGGGTCTCGGGCGCCTCAGCCTGCGCCATGCTTCCCCGTCTCACCGTTGGCCGTCTGCCTGGCGCGGCTCGAGGTACCGGTCGTCATGTAGTCGACCACGCTCTGTCGGTCAAACGCGGAGATCTGATCCTCAGCCACCATCCGGCCGAGGTGGAGCACCGCGATCCGATCGGCTACCTCGAACACGTCGTTGAGGTTGTGCGAGATCATCATCACGGCCAGCCCCCGATCGCGCAGCCGCCGGACCAGGTCGAGCACCATCTTCGTCTGCACCACGCCCAGAGCGGCGGTCGGCTCGTCGAGCATCACCAGCTTGAGGTTCCACATCACGGCCTTGGCGACCGCGACCGATTGCCGCTGGCCGCCGGAGAGCGACGCCACCGGCTGGCGGATGGAGCGTACCGTGGTCACCCGCAGGTTCGAGAGCGTCTTGCTGGCGGCCCGCTCCATGTCGTCCTCATCGAGCAGGCCATTGCGGACGCGCTCGCGTCCCAGGAACATGTTCTGCACGATGTCGAGGTTGTCGGCCAGGGCCAGGTCCTGGTAGACGGTCTCGATACCTAACCGTGCGGCATCGCGCGGGCTATGGATTTGGACCGGGTGTCCCTCCCAGAAGATCTGGCCATGATCCGGCTGGTAGATACCGGCGATGCACTTGGTCAGCACCGACTTTCCGGCACCGTTGTCCCCGGCCAGCGCGGTGACTTGCCCGGCTGGTAGGTCAAGGTTAACGTTGGTCAGCGCCTGCACCGGGCCAAAGTGCTTATCGAGACCGCGCACCTTCAGCAGCGGCTCGGCCGCGGCTGGGGCATCGGTCATCGGCATGGCCATGGTCTCTACTTTAGGTCTCGCGGCCTCGTGTGTGGAGGGCGCCGCCGCACGCGCGGCGGCGCCATCGTGATCTAGCTGATTCCGGCTGCGGTGCAGGCGGCCGCTCCGGCGGCGTTGCACAGCGCGGTCTTGTCGACGAACTGGTCCTTGATGACGGTGTCGTTCATGTTCGCGGCGTTAACCCAGACCGGCGTCAGCAATGACGCAGGCTGCTGGGTCCCCGACACGCCCTGTGGCGGTGAGGTGGTGCCGTTGAGCAGGGCGGACGGGGGCGTCTGGCCGGCACGCAGGATGGTCGCGAGCGCAACCGCATCCTGGGCCTCCTGGTAGACCGCCTTGTAGACCGATCCGCACTGGTAGTTCTGAAGGACGTTGACCATGCCCTGCAGGGTCGCATCCTGACCCGTCGTCGGGATCTTCTTGGCCGGGACGTTCTTGCTCTTGAGAACGTTGATGACCGCGTTCCCGAGGCCGTCATTCGCCTCGACCGTGGCGTTGATGTTCGAGTGCGCCGTGAACTGCTGCTGGAAGATCGTGCCACCGGTGGCATTCACCCAGTCGGGCGCAATCTGGTCGCCGACCAGGGTGTAGCCCGCACTGTTCGTCTTGCCGGCAGGTTCGGGGGTCGTGGTATCGCCCCAGATCACCGAGTTGTAGCCCTGGGCGAAGGAGACCGCGTTCGGGTCGGAGTTCTCTCCTCCATCCAGCGTGAACACTTTCGGGCTGGTGACGCCCCAGGCCGTGACGCAATCCATGAAGCCCTTGCCGATGAGCTTGCCGACCTGGACGTTGTCGAAGCTGACGTAGTAGACGTTGGTGCCCGTAAACGTGGCGCGGTCGTAACTGATGGTCTTGACGCCGTGTGACGAGGCGTACTGCTGGATCGAGGCGCCGACCGTGCTATTGAGGGGGTCGAAGATCAGCACCTTCGCGCCGGCGGTGACGTCCGCCTGGGCATCGGCCAGCTCGGTCGCGTCACTGCCATTCGCGTTGTCGATCTTGAATTGCGATGACGAGTAGCCGGCCGCGGTGAAGGCCTTGGTCAGATACGGGGCATCGAAGGCGACGTACCGCGTCGATGAGGTGGTGTCGGGAAGGATCACACCGACCAGGCCGCTGCCTGCGTCGTGCAGTCCTTTCAGCTGCGCCATCGCCGAGAAGCTCGCGTCGAACGAGCCTACGCCCAGCCCTGGTGGCACCGTGGCGGTGGCCGTTCCGGTCGAGGTCGAGTTACCGCACGCCGCCACGATGATCGCCATCGCGCCGGCGAACCCTATGGCCGCCGATGATCTAAGTTTGCCCAATTTGCATCGTCCTCCTCAAAGTTGTGGGTCCCGGTGGGAAACGACGAAAAGGGTTGGGCTATCGTGGTTCCCTGGCCATCCCAGGATGATTCCCCTCTTACGCTGGCTCCCAGCCGAATATTCTGGGACCAGCGTAGCGAATACGCAAGCGCGAAGCCGCGCTCGCTATCGCGGACTCTAACAGTCTCTAACGAACGCTTTCGAAAAGCTCGGTGAGGTTGTCGGGCTCGGAGGACCCGAACGCTGCGCCGCCCGGGTCCTCCTGTTGCTCCTCAGTTTGGGTTTTAGCGTCGCCAGGCCCGGGAGCGGAACGCACCGCCACCCGTCACCAGGCTGAACACGAGCACCACGATCGCCGCCCCCAGGATCGCCGAGATGATCGGAATGCCTGCCAGAGACAGCTCAGGCGCGAGCACGACTCTCAGGACGTCCACCATCAGCCAGGCGCCAACCAGGCCCGCCACGATGGCGCCGATCAAGCCGCCCGGCATGCCACGGCTCACCAGCCGCTCACCAATCAGGCCGGCGAGTGCGCCTACCAACAGCAGCACGATCAGATGCGTCAGCGTCATATCAAGCCTCCATTAATGAGGTATTCGAACTATCACTAAATGATACTCCGAACCACGTCATTCTGGTAAGCGTGTAGAGTCGACAGCAAGGAAGGGGAACCGCTTGGGCACGAGTCCGACCAAACGACCACTGCCGACTAATCCGGTGCGACCAACCGGGCCGGCCGGCTCACCGGGGAGCGCGCCGCGGCCTGGTGCGCCCAGGCCCTTCTGGCGCAGCCGCGGCTTCTGGATCTATCTGGTGGTCCTGCTGCTGCTCAACTACATCATCAGCATCGTCTTCACCAGTGGCCCGCCGCGAGTAACGGTCCCCTACACCACCTTCATCGCGCAGCTGAATGAGGACAACGTCAAAGACGTCACCGCGCAAGGCAACTCGATCCAGGGCGACTTCAAAAAAACCGTCACCTATGGGACGGCCAGCGGGACGCTGTTCCAGACGGAGCGTCCCGTGTTTGCCCAGGACAACCTGGTCGCCACGCTGCAGCAGCATAATGTGCCGACCACGGCCACGCCGGCCGGCTCCGGGTCGCCGCTGCTGTCGCTACTGATCAGTTTCGGGCCCGCGCTGCTGCTGATCGGCGGGTTGCTCTACCTCAGCCGGCGGATGCAGACCGGAGGGCCGGGCGGCATCCTCGGCGCGTTCGGCCAGAGCCAGGCGAAGCTCTTCACGCCGGATTCAGGACCGAAGACCACCTTTGCCGACGTGGCCGGGATCGACGAGGCCAAGCAGGACCTGTTCCAGGTGGTGGACTTTCTCAGGACACCCGAAAAGTACGAGCGGCTCGGGGCGCAGATCCCCCACGGCATCCTGCTGGTCGGTCCGCCCGGAACCGGAAAGACGCTGCTCGCCCGCGCCGTCGCCGGGGAATCCAACCGTCCATTCTTCAGCCTCTCGGCCTCGGAATTCGTGGAAGCCATCGTCGGGGTGGGCGCGGCCCGTGTCCGCGATCTCTTCGCCAAGGCCAAGGCGGCGGCCCCAAGCATCATCTTCATCGATGAGCTCGACGCCATTGGTCGCTCGCGGGCCTCGTCCGCGACGTTCGGCGCCAACGATGAGCGCGAGCAGACGCTCAACCAGATCCTGACCGAGATGGACGGCTTCACACCGAACCAGAACGTCGTGGTGCTCGCCGCCACCAACCGGCCAGAAGTCCTCGATCCGGCCCTGCTGCGTCCCGGGCGCTTCGACCGACGGGTGACAGTCTCCCCGCCGGACAAGGTCGGCCGCGAGGCGATCCTCAAGATCCACACCCGCAACCTTCGGCTGGCTCCCGATGTCAACCTGGACGACATCGCGGGGGCTACGGCCGGCTTCGTGGGCGCTGACCTGCGCAACATCGCCAACGAGGCGGCCTTGATCGCGGCCCAAAAGGGCGAGGACCAGGTAACACAGGCGGACTTCGATGAGGCGATCGAGCGATCCGTGCTCGGATTGCGCCGGCCGATCGTGCTTGGACCCGACGAAAAACGCCTGATCGCCTACCACGAATCGGGACACGCGCTGATGGGGCTTCTCGTGCCGGGCGCCGATCCGGTGAAAAAGCTCACGATCGTGCCGCGCGGGCTGTCGCTCGGGTCGACCTACAGCCAGCCA
>Ga0307479_10006680_pt1 | contig 10608 bp, 9 predicted proteins | sample atmos_gasesECM4C_FD_203743 | JGI IMG/M metagenome (GOLD analysis project Ga0307479, IMG submission 203743) | Hardwood forest soil microbial communities from Morgan-Monroe State Forest, Indiana, United States - atmos_gasesECM4C_515 | ecosystem: Environmental > Terrestrial > Soil > Temperate...
GCGGTCGGAGGGCGCGACGACGAGCGAGGAACCGGGCAAAATGCGCAGGATCTCGGCCATGCGCTGGCGCGCCTTCAATATCGCAATGCCGCCGACCGAGAGATGGCTATGATTGGGCACGCAGTAGCCTTCCTGCGTGAACTGGGGGTCGCGCTCGGTGGCGGTCAGACAGCTGCGCACCGTCTGCACCTCGATCGCCAGATCGACCAGATACTCGACCGTCGCGTCGTTTTGCACCAGCCCCATCGCATGCGTCAGGGCAAGGGCGAGTCCGAAGGTGAACTCCGCCTTTGACAGCCAGCCGTAAAGGTGATGCCAGATCAGCCAACGGACGACCGGTTCGGGGGACGGACCCAACAGAAAGACGCGCTCCCATGGGACGAATACGTCGTCGAGCCACATCTGGCCGTCGAGCTCGTCGTAGCGGCTGCTGAGCGGCGCGACGAAAGGGTTGGTATCGCGCACCGCGATCTTGCGGCAGACCGTGGTGACGCCGGGTGCGTTGACCGGGACGATAAAGGTGGCGCGATGCTCGCCAATGTCGAGGCCGGTCAGGCTGCCGACGTAGAGATCCTCGGCATAGGCCGGGCTGGTGTGCATGCCGATCTTGCCGCGAATGACGATTCCGGCATCGGTCTCCTTGACGATTCTTAGCGCGACCCGCGTTTGCGGGTCCTCCCGCATGCGGGTACCAATGTTGGGGGCGCCGCCGCAGAAGGTCAGAAACCGGCCGGTGCCGGCGATCATCTCGCGATATCGCGACGCCTCTGCGATCTGCGCCGGTGAGACGTTGAGCTCCCGCAGCGAACACAGCAGGCCAAGAGCGATCAGGTGACCGTAGCACGGGGTATGGGTGATGTTTCCGGCGCTCAAAAACGTCGTCGCCGAAAAGAACCGCCCCATGCCGCTGAGATCGTCGGCGCTCCGCGGCGCGACATAGGCCCAGGGGGTCGCGTCGTGCGGGCGCAGCGCGATGTCAGCCCAGGCGGGGTCGAAGTGTAGATCGTACCAGGCGACGTATTCGTCGACCATCGCGCGGGTCGCCGGATGTGTCGTCACATCCTCGATCAAGCCCTCGCCGATGACCCAGACCTGGCGCCCGTCGCGCAACGCCGCCCGGTATTCCGCCCCCGTCCTCATCGCTCACTCCTGCTTTACTGCGGCTCAGTCGGCAAGCCGCCAGCGCAATGTCTCGCCGCCGCGGAACGGAACGAGCGCTGTCTCGTCCGCGCCGATATGTTCCGGCACCAGAAAAGGCTCGCGGCGCAATGTCACCCGAGTCTGATTGACCGGCAGCTGGTAGAATTCGGGACCGCTCAGCGCGGCGAAGGCTTCGAGACGGTCGAGTGCGCCTTCTTCCTCGAAGACCTCGGCATAAATCTCGAGCGCGCACGGGGCGGTGAAAATGCCGGCGCACCCGCAGGCGGTCTCCTTCGCCGAAACGGGGTGCGGCGCGCTGTCTGTGCCGAGAAAGAACCGGCGATTTCCCGACGTCGCCGCTCGGCGCAATGCCCGCCGATGCTCCTCCCGCTTGGCGATCGGCAGACAGTAGAAATGCGGGCGGATCCCGCCGGCGAACATGGCGTTGCGGTTGATCACGAGATGATGCGCGGTGATCGTCGCCGCCAGGTTGGCACCGCCCGCTTCGATGTAGGAGACTGCCTCCTTGGTGGTGATGTGTTCCAGCACGATGCGCAGTTCGGGCAGACGGCGCCGCAGCGGGTCGAGCACCTGGTCGATGAACACCGCCTCGCGGTCGAACACGTCGACCTCGGGGTCGGTCGCCTCGCCATGGATCAACAGCGGCGCGCCGATTGCAGCCATGCGCTCCAGCACCGGCGAGATGCGAGCGTAATCGGTGACGCCGGAAGCTGAGTTCGTCGTTGCGTGCGCCGGGTAGAGCTTGACCGCGGCAAAGACCCCTTCCTCCCAACCCCGCGCGACCTCGCGCGGATCCAGCGCGTCGGTTAGGTAACAGGTCATCAGCGGCCTGAAAGCGGCGCTCGCAGGGAGTGCGGCCAGGATGCGCTCGCGATAGGCGCGCGCCGCAGCGATATCGGTCACAGGCGGCGCCAGGTTCGGCATTACGACCGCACGGGCGAACTGCCGGGCGGTGAAGGGCAGGACCGCGGCGAGCAACGCGCCGTCGCGCAAATGGACGTGCCAATCGTCCGGCCGGCGCAAGGTGATCGTGTCGACATTGATCGCCATATCGCTCTCTCGAGGCGCACCCCATATCAGGATAGAGCCGCGCGGGCAGGGTTGCTATGGTCCGCGAGCGGCATTTCGGAGGGCGGCATGAGCGGTTGCATCGTCGGTTGGGCGCACAGCAAGTTCGGCAGGCACGAGGGCAGGGACATCGAATCACTGATCGTCGAGGTGACACAGGCGGCTTTGGCCGATGCCGGGGTCGCAGCGGCCGACATCGACACCGTCTATCTTGGTACGATGAACGGCGGTTTCGTGCGCCAGGAATTCCCCGCATCGTTGGTCTTTCAGGCCGATCCCGGCTTCCGCTTCAAGCCGGCGACGCGGGTCGAGGATGCTTGTGCCACCGGCTCGGCCGCGATCCATCAGGGGCTCAACGCGATCGCCGCCGGACGCGCACGTTTGGCGCTCGTCATCGGGGTCGAGAAAATGTCCGAGGTCTCCGGCGCGCAAGTCGGCGACATCCTGCTCGGCGCCAGCTACCGCAGAGAGGAAGACGCAATCGAAGGCGGCTTCGCCGGCATCTTCGGGAAGATCGCCCAGAGCTATTTCCAGCGCTATGGCGACCAATCGGACGCGCTCGCGCGGATCGCCGCAAAAAACCACAAGAATGGTGTGGCCAACCCGTTCGCCCAGATGCAGAAGGATCTGGGGTACGAGTTCTGCCGCACGGTCTCGGACAAAAATCCGATCGTCGCCGGCCCGCTTAAGCGGACGGACTGCTCGCTGGTGTCGGATGGCGCCGCCGCAGTGGTGCTCGCCGACACGGCGACCGCCCTCAGCCTCAAGAAAGCGGTGGTCTTCCGTGCTGCCGAGCAGGTCAACGACTTCTTGCCGATGAGCCGGCGCGACGTTGTCGCCTTCGACGGACCGGCGCTCGCCTGGAAGCAGGCGCTGGCCATCGCCCGCCTCGGGCTCGACGATCTCGATCTGGTCGAGACCCATGACTGCTTCACGATCGCCGAGCTGATCGAATACGAAGCGATGGGGTTGACCCCGAAGGGAGAGGGCGCCCGCGCGATCCTCGAAGGCTGGACGGAAAAGGACGGCAAGTTACCGGTCAATCCGTCGGGCGGGCTCAAATCCAAGGGGCACCCGATCGGGGCCACTGGGGTGTCGATGCACGTGTTGGCGGCGATGCAGGTGACCGGCAAGGCAGGCGGCATTCAGGTGCCCGGCGCATCGCTCGCCGGGGTGATGAATATGGGCGGCGCCGCGGTCGCGAATTTCGTCAGCATCCTCGAGCCGTTGCGCGCCTGAGCATGGCCACCTTCCGCGCACTTGTTTTGCACGAGGAAGGCGGGAAAATAGTCCCTCGGATCGAGGCGGTCGACGAGGCCCGTCTGCCGCCGGGCGAGGTCACCGTCAGGGTCGAGTGCTCGACCCTCAATTACAAAGACGGGCTTATCCTGCAAGGTCTCGGCCGGTTGGTGCGGAATTATCCGCATGTCCCCGGGGTCGATTTCGCCGGCACCGTCGAGCGCTCGGAATCGCCCCAGTTCGAGCCGGGTGACCCGGTCATCCTGACCGGCTGGCGGGTCGGCGAGACGCAATGGGGCGGCTATGCGGAGAAGGCGCAGGTCAAGTCTTCGTACCTGGTGCGCCGGCCGGAGAGGCTGACCGCCCGCCAGGCGATGGCGATCGGCACCGCCGGGTTCACCGCGATGCTGGCGGTCATCGCCCTCGAGCGGCACGGGTTGCGTCCCGGGTCGGGCGATGTCCTCGTCACCGGCGCCGCGGGCGGCGTCGGCAGCACCGCGGTGTCGCTGCTGTCACGGCTCGGATACCGAGTAGTTGCGTCAACCGGCCGGCCGGAGCTGCGCGACTATCTAACCGAGCTCGGCGCCGCCGATTTGATCGACCGGGCGGCGCTCGCGGCAAAGCCGTCGCGACCGCTCGACAGCGAGCGTTGGGCCGGCGCGGTCGATGCCGTCGGCGGCGTCACGTTGGCGACGATCCTGACCCAGCTCAATTACCGGGCGAGCGTAGCCGCCTGCGGTCTCGCTGGTGGGAGCGACCTGCCGGTAACGGTGATCCCATTCCTGTTGCGCGGGGTGAGCCTCTTGGGGATCGATTCGGTAATGTGCCCCCGTGACGAGCGAATCGAGGCTTGGCAGCGTCTGGTTCGCGATCTGCCGCTCGACCGGCTTGAACGGATGACCCAAACCGTCCCGCTCTCCGCCCTGCCGGAACTGGCGCCGCAGATCCTGAAGGGGGAGATACGCGGGCGGACCGTCGTTGACGTCGCCGGCTGATCAGCCAGGAATTATTCAGCGGCTGCGCGCGTTAGCGCAGCATGAACGATGCTTCCGCCCAGCCTCGCACGATGACGGTGGCGCAGCGAGCGCTGATCGTACAGCGCGTTCTCGTCGATGGATGGACCAGTGCCGAAGCCGCCGCTGCGTTCGGCGTATCGGAGCGCAAAGTCGATATTTGGGTCGCCGATTTCCGGCAATACGGGATGACGAGCTTGCGCCGCGCGCCGCGCAAAACGCTTGCCGCCGGGATCGCTCACGTCACGATCTCGGAGCCGCTACGCGGAATTGCTTCCAAGATCGCGAGCGGGCTTCGCCGGCTGTTACTGCGGAAGCGGCTCCCTCCGCCTTTGCCACTGCAACGCTTTAACGACGATCACCGCAGCCGCGACTAATCCTAACCCCGCGACTACCGACAGGCGCGGTTTTGCAGTAAAACAAAGACGGCGCGGGGCTCGCCGCAGGGGTGGGGCATGCGGACATGAATTGCAGGCGGCGCGGGGTGCTGCTCGGGCTCGCCTCCGGTGTCGTCTTCGGATGGCAGTTCGCTTCGGCAGCGGCGCAACCGGCCGGGAGGGGAACGCCGCCGACGCGGCACGTTCGAACGGTCGTCATCGATCCCGGTCACGGCGGGGTCGACCCCGGAGCGATCGGTCCGAACAGCATCTACGAAAAGGACGTCGTTCTGGCGACGGCGTGGGAGTTCGCTCGCGCGCTCGCGGGGCGGCGCGGCTACCGCGTCGTGCTGACTCGAAGCACCGATGAATTTCTTCCGCTGCGAGAGCGTGTGGCGCGCGCTCGCGCGTGGAAGGCGGATCTGTTCCTGTCAATCCACGCCGATGCGTTGCCGGATACCGAAATGCGCGGACTGTCGGTGTTCACGTTGTCGGTCCAGGCATCGGATCGGGAAGCCGCGGCGCTTGCGATCAGCGAGAATCGAGCCGATCTCGTCGGCGGCGTCAATCTGTTGCGCCAGCCGCGGGATGTCGGAAATATCCTGTTGGACCTTACGCGTCGGCAAACCAGTAATCTGTCGATCACGCTCGCGCGGAATGTCGTCGAGCAGCTCGGGCGCGAAGTTGTCTTGCTCGAGCGCCCACAGCGTTCAGCCGACTTCGCCGTCCTGACCGCGCCCGACATTCCCTCCGCGCTGGTCGAGCTCGGCTGCCTATCCAATCATACCGAGGAGCGCCTGCTGCAGCAGCGGGCCTATCAGCAGAAGCTCGCCCGCGGCCTCGTGCGCGCCGTCGAAGCCTTTTTCGCCGCCCGTGGCGCGGGCTGAACCGACCGGGCCGGCTTGAGCGCCGGAAAATAGTACCGAGAGCGCCAATGCGTCGCACACGGCCGATTGTGCTGCACCCGTTGGTGGTGCGGATCACTCACTGGCTCAATGCGCTTGCGATCATCGTGATGATCGGCAGCGGCTGGCGCATCTATAATTGGGAGCCGCTTTTCGGCTTTACCTTTCCGGTATGGATGACGTTCGGCGGCTGGCCCGAAGTCTCGCAGCACTGGCACAACGAGGAGGGGTTGGCCGGCGCTTTGCAGTGGCATTTCGCGGCGATGTGGCTGCTTGTCGCCAATTTGCTGATCTATATCGGCTATGGGCTAAGCTCGGGACATTATCGCCGGAGCTCGATGCCGATATGGCCGCGGGAGATCCTGCGGGATCTACGGGCCGCGCTGGGCGGTCGCCTCGTGCACAATGTCGGGGAGCGGAATGCCGTGCAGAAGGCGATGTATATCGGTGTGATCACGGTCATCGTGTTGACTGTGCTCTCCGGGCTTGCGATTTGGAAGCCGGTGCAATTCCAAGAACTGACGGCAGCGTTCGGCGGCTACGATGCGGCTCGCTATGTCCATTTCGTTTGCATGGCGGCGATTGTCCTATTTCTCGCCGTCCACCTCACACTCACCGCGTTGGTGCCAAAAGTGTTGCCGCCGATGATCACCGGTCGCACGGGGAGGTGGCGGTGAGCCCAATCCGCAAAATCGATCGGCGAAGGTTTCTGAACGGCGGTGTGAGCCTCGGCGCGCTGAGCCTGCTGACCGGCTGCGACCTGACCGACAATGTGCCAGCCCAGCGGCTGCTGTGGAACATGTCGTTCTGGAACGACCGCGTGCAGGCTTGGCTGTTCAATCCCAATCGACTGGCGCCGACCTACCCCGAGAGCGCTGTGGACCGCGCCTTCCGCTACAATGCCTTCTACCCCGAGGAGCAGGCACCGCAGCTCGATCCGGTCACGTACCGGCTGGAACTCAGCGGGGCGATCGGCGACAAGCGCGCGTGGACGGTCGATCGTCTCTACCAGTTGCCTCAGACCTCGCAGATTACCCGGCATGTCTGCGTCGAAGGCTGGAGCCGGATCGGCAAATGGAGCGGGTGTCCGCTGCGGATCTTTCTCGAGCGTGTCGAGGCCGACCTCGGGAAAAAATATGTCGGCTTTATTTGCGCTGACGGTTATTACACCAGCATCGACATGCCGTCGGCCCTCCACCCCCAGACAATCATGGCGTTTTCCTTTGCCGACCAGGTGCTGCCGCGCAAGTTCGGTTATCCGATGAAGATCCGGATTCCGACCAAGCTTGGTTTCAAGAACCCGAAATTCGTCGTTGCGCTGTCGGTCACGAACGATTATCCAGGCGGGTTTTGGGAGGATTACGGGTATAATTGGTTCAGCGGCTCCTAAGAGGTCTGTTGCCGCCAGTCCAAGGGAGCCGTCGTGTCGGAACAGTTCTGCGCGGTTGCGATCATGGCCAAGGCGTCGGTCGCCGGCACCGTCAAGACGCGCCTCGTGCCGCCGCTGACCCATCAGGAAGCAGCAGAACTGAACACGTGTTGCCTCGCCGACATCGCTGCAAATGTCGCAGCAGCGGCGGAGCGGGTGCCGATCCAAGGTTTTGCCGCCTATCATCCTACCGGGTCCGAGGGGTTCTTCGAAGACTTGCTGCCTGACGGTTTCAGGCTGCTGCCGCCCAAGGAGCCGACCATTGGTCGCAGCCTGTTTCACGCCGCGCACGATCTCTTTGCCGCTGGCTACGGTTCGGTCTGCCTGGTCAATGCCGACAGCCCGACCTTGCCGACCGAACTGCTAGTGCAGACGGCGCGGCGTCTTCGCGAGCCGGGCGATCGCGTAGTCCTCGGTCCTGCGGCGGATGGCGGCTATTATTTGATCGGGCTAAAGCATTTTCACCAGCGCCTGTTCGAGGCGATCGACTGGAGCACCGACCGCGTCTACCGCCAGACGATCACGCGGGCTGGCGAAGTCGGCCTACCGGTTGTCGCGCTCGCCGAGTGGTACGATGTCGATGACGAGGTCGCCTTGAACGTGCTCGCGCGCGAGTTGCTTTCCGGTCCCGGTGCGACGGGCTGTTATAATGGCGGTTACCCCGCGCCGAAGACGGCCGCTTTCCTCGAAAGGCTCGCGGCGACAAACAGCGCCGTCCGTCACCTCCTTCCCGGGGGCCGGAAGAGCTGAAGCGTTGCGGGTTCTGCTGCTCGCCCTGCTGCTGCTCGCGGGGGAGGCGTTCGGGCTCCGCGCGCAGTTCGACCACAACCTGCACCACTTCATTCTCGCTGCACTGCTGCAGGGCGCGGTCTGGGCCGTCGCTGCGGTTGTCGTCGCGCGCCGCGCCGGGCGTCCGCCCCTCGCGTTGATCCTGGCGACGGCGGTCCTGCTGCGTCTCGGAGCGCTGGCCGCGCCGGTCTATCTTTCGGACGACATCTACCGCTACATCTGGGATGGACGTGTCCAGGCTGCCGGGATTAATCCATACCGCTATATTCCGACTGACACACATCTCGCGCCGCTGCGCGACGAGGCCGTCTTTCCGAATGTGAATCGCAACAACTATGCGCCGACGATCTACCCGCCGGTTGCACAGATGCTGTTTTTCGCAGCGAGTCGTTTCGGCGAGACCGTCCCGGCGATCAAGTTGGTACTCGTTGCGGTGGAGGCGATCGGCATCGGGGCGCTTCTCCTGGTCTTGCGCACCGCAGGGGCGCCGGCACAGAACATCCTGTTCTATGCTTGGCATCCGCTGCCGGTGTGGGAAATCGCCGGGTCGGGACATGTCGACGCGGCGGTGGTCGCGTTTGTGGGGCTGGCGCTCGCCGCCGCCCTCACTGGCCGGCGTGGCTGGTCGGGCGCTGCGCTCGCGGCCGCGACGCTCGTCAAGTTCTTCCCGCTGGTGCTGCTGCCGGCGCTGTGGCGGCCCGGCAAGTCGAATCTGGGCGATTGGCGCTGGATGTCCGCTTTCATTGCTGTCGTCATAGCCGCCTATCTCCCCTATCTCGGGGTCGGCTCGCGGGTGCTGGGGTTTCTTCCCGCCTACGTGACCGAGGAGAACCTTGCTTCGGGCACCGGCTTCTGGGTTCTCGATGTCATCGATCGTACCGTTTTGGTGCCGGTCACGGTCTACCTCGCCGTGGCAGCGGCGGTCATGATAGGCCTCGCCGTCCGCGCTTTGCGCCGGCCGGCGGACCCGCTAGCGAGCCTGTCCTGGGCGACGGCGCTGGGTACTGCGGCGATGCTGTTTGCTTCACCCCACTATGCCTGGTATTTCGTCTGGCTCGTGGCCCTGTTGTGCGTCGCACCGTGGTGGCCGGCATTCTGGCCGACCCTTACCGCGGTCCTGCTTTACTGGGAGCCGGAGACCGGGCATATCCCGCTCTGGGTGGGATGCACAATCTATGGCGGTCTTGTCCTAACCGGTTGCGTTGACGTCGCTCGGAGATCGGTTTGTGGCACAAGGCGCGGAGAACAGCATGGCAGCCGACGCTCGAGCTAAGCCCGATCCTCGCCGCTACTTCGAAGCTGTTGGCGAGGAGCGCGGGCCGATCGCGGAGCAGGAGCCGATCTGCCTCTATCTCGAGACGACCAATCGCTGCAACCTTTTGTGCGAGACTTGCCCGCGCACCTTCGAGGACCTCGAGCCACCGGCGGATATGAGTTGGGATCTCTTCACCGGCATCGTCGACCAGATCCCGCGTATCGCTCGGGTTGTATTGCATGGTGTCGGCGAGCCGATGATGGTTAGGGCGCTGCCCCGCATGATCCGTTATCTGAAGCAGCGCGGCGCTTACGTCTTGTTCAACACCAATGGCACCTTGTTGACCGAGCGCAAGGGCAGGGAATTGATTGCTGCGGGCCTCGACGAATTGCGCGTGTCTCTCGATGCCGCCGAGCCGCGCGCCTTCCTCGCGGTGCGCGGCAAAGACATGTTCACCAGAATAGTCCGCAATGTGCGGGCCTTCACCGCTCTGCAGCGCGCCGAAGGGATCGACCGTCCGCTGGTCTCGCTGTGGCTCACCGGGCTCAAGGAAACGATCGATCAGCTGCCGGCTTTCGTCCGTCTGGCGCATCAGATCGGCGTCGCCGAAATCCATCTGCAGCGTCTCGTCTTCATGCCGCAAGGGCAAGGGCTGGCGCGCGCCCGATCGGCGCTGTTCGAACAGCTCGAAGGCGACGAGCCGAAGCGGCTGGCGGAGGCGGCCCGCCTCGCCGAGACGCTCGGGGTCTCCTTCAACGCCTCGGGCGCGACCGAGCCCGGCACGAGCCTCAAGCGCGCTGCCGGGGACCAGCCGTGGTCGCTCTGCCGGCGGCCCTGGACATTGATGTATTTCACCGCTCACGGAAGAGCGATCCCGTGCTGCATCGCGCCTTTTTCGATGCGCGGCTATGACGGATTCACGTTGGGCGACGCGACGCAACAGAGCTTGCGGGAGATCTGGAACGGGCCGCACTACCGGGAGTTCCGCCGTGCATTGCTGAGCGACATGCCGCCCGAGGCCTGCGCATCGTGCGGTGTGCGCTGGAGCCTGTGAAGCAGCCGCGCATCGCCGCGATCATCCCGGTGCTCGACGAGGAGGGGGCGATCGGCTCGGTCGTCACTGCGATACCGCGCGACTGGATCGACGAGGTCATCGTGGTCGATGGCGGCAGCCGCGACCGCACGGTTGCCGTAGCCAGCGCCGCGGGCGCCAGAGTCCTCGCCGAAAACGAACGCGGCTACGGCCGCGCTTGCGCGAGGGGTGCCGCCGCGGCGGTCGAGGGCGGGGCGGAGATCCTGGTCTTTCTCGATGGCGACGGCAGTGATCAGCCGGGGGTGATCCCGAGCCTGGTGCAGCCGATTCTCGACCGCA
>Ga0307479_10006681_pt1 | contig 10608 bp, 11 predicted proteins | sample atmos_gasesECM4C_FD_203743 | JGI IMG/M metagenome (GOLD analysis project Ga0307479, IMG submission 203743) | Hardwood forest soil microbial communities from Morgan-Monroe State Forest, Indiana, United States - atmos_gasesECM4C_515 | ecosystem: Environmental > Terrestrial > Soil > Temperate...
TGCAGATCCGGCGCGCGCAGCTCGCATTCCCGGGCCGGAATTCCAACCCGGCGGGCTTCGCGCAGCACGACACGCCGCATCACGCCGAGCACCCCGCACAGATCGATGCGCGGTGTCAGCAGGCAGGACTCGCGAACGAGAAACACGTTGCTCGAGGTTGCCGAAACGACGTTTCCCGAGCTGCTGAACAGAATGCCTTCCGCACAGCCTGACTCCGTGGCCAGTTCCGTGCGGGCGAGAATCTGCTCCAGCCGGTTGCAGTGTTTCAGGCCCGCGAGCCGCGGATTCTCGCCCAGGCGCAGGGTCAATGTCCGAACCATCACGCCATCGTGCAACTGCGCGGTGCTCTCGTGCGGCCAGGGATACCGAATTGTGATGCGCGTCGCTGTCTCGCTGCCGGAACGGGCGTAACCGCGGGAAATCGCCTCTCCCGCCGTCACCAGGACCTTGACGATCGCGCGATCAACATCACGGGCGAGCTCCACCACCTCGGCACGGATCTCTTCCAGGTTGGCAGCCAGCTGCAGACGCTCGCAACCGAATTCGAGCCGCTCCAGGTGCAATGGCAGAAACCGCGGCCGGCCCTTGACACAGGCGATGGTCTCGAACAGTCCATCCCCGAAGTGCAGACCGCGATCCAGGACGGACACGGTGGTAGCGCGCGCCCCGTTCACGAGGACGGCATCAGCTGCGGCAGTCACGCGAGGGCTCCAGCGGGTTGGATAACACCAAACGCTGCCAGCATGCCACGCGCCTTCGCGCGGGTTTCCTCCAGCTCCCGGTGCGGATCCGAGTCGGCGACGATCCCGCCACCGGCGCGCAACTCAATCCTGTGGCCCAGCACGCTCAGCGTGCGGATGAGGATATTCATGTCCATGCTTCCATCGCGGCCGAGAAACCCGAGCGAACCGGTGTATGCGCCCCGGCCGCTACCTTCCAGCTCCGCGATGATCTGCATGCAACGGAACTTCGGCACTCCAGTGATCGTGCCGCCCGGAAACACCGCACGCAAGGCGCCAATGGGTGTTACATCTGCGCGCAGCTTGCCGCTGACATTCGACACGATGTGATGCACATGCGCGTACGACTCGATGGTCATGAGCTCATCGACGCGCACGCTGCCCGGCTCGCTGACCCGGCCAAGGTCGTTGCGCTCGAGGTCGATCAACATGATGTGCTCCGCGCGCTCCTTTGGGTGCGCGGCAAGCTCGGTCATCTCGGCAAGATCGTCGCCTGGCCGCCGGCTGCGCGGCCGCGTGCCTGCGATGGGCCGGGTGTCGATGTGGCCGTCAGCGATTCGGACGAGGCGCTCCGGGGAGGAGCTGAGGATTGTGGTGCCGCGCCATTGCGCCAGGGCCGCGAAGGGTGCGGGGTTCGCCTGGCATAGCCGATTGTAGAGGGCGCCGATATCCGGATCGCGTCTCAACTCAACACGCCAGGGCCGGGACAGGTTGGCCTGATAGATGTCTCCTGCACGGACGTACTCTTTGGCCCTCATGACCCGCCCCAGGTAGGCCGATGGGTCCTCTTCGGTCACGGACTCGACGTCGATCGAATCCGCGTTGCGCCCGGAACGGCCGGCCACCGATCGTGCATCCGCCTCGAGACGCCCGAGAGAATCGGCTGCCGAGGCTTCCGCGACGGCGAAAACCTTTCCGGTGGCCCTTTCGTGGACCAGCGCGCACGCGGTACGCAGCGCAAAGGCCCGCCACGGCAGGCTCGAGCCGGGAAGCCGCAGCCGCGGCTCGATTTCCTGTGCGGCTTCGTAGCTCAGAAACAGCGCCCACCCGCCCGTAAACGCAAAACGTTGCGGGGTCGGAGGCAGGCGCTCGGCGAGCCACCAGTTCTCCAGGGCTGTCAGGAAGTCGCTGCCGCGTGGAGTGATGCCCTCCGCTCCAACGCGTCCACTCGAGTCGAGCCACAGTGAGGCGCGCGGCTCGGCCACGAGAATGCTGGTCCGGCTGAGCGGACCGTCTGCCGCACTGTCGAAAAGAACCGGGTAACGCTTCGGAAAAAGCGCAGCCAGACGCCTGAGCACGTCCGGCGGAACGTCGATCTCGCGGATCTGGGGTCTAGCCGGTGAAGCGCCGGAAAATGACCGAGCCATTGGTGCCGCCGAAGCCGAAGGAGTTCGACAGCGCGACATCGACCTTCATCTTGCGAGCCGTGTTCGGCACGTAGTCGAGATCGCAGTCAGGATCCGGCTTGTGAAGGTTGATGGTCGGCGGCACGATGCCGTCGCGAATCGCAAGCAACGAAAAGATCGCCTCGACCACGCCCGCCGCGCCGAGCAGATGACCGGTCATCGACTTGGTTGAGCTGATTGCGACCTTCCTGGCGTGGTCGCCAAACGCACGTTTCATCGCGAACGTCTCGGCCCGGTCGCCCAACGGCGTGGAAGTCGCATGGGCGTTGATGTAAGTCACTTCGCTCGGATTCATCGCGGCGTCCTTGAGCGCATTGCTCATCGCGAGCCGCGCTCCCTCTCCGTCCTCGGGAGGTGCCGTAATGTGGTGTGCGTCGCCGCTCATGCCGAAACCAACGAGCTCGGCATAGATGTTGGCGCCGCGGCGGCGAGCGTGCTCGAGTTCTTCGAGAATGACGGCGCCACCGCCGTCACTGAGTACGAATCCGTCGCGGTCGGCGTCCCAGGGCCGGCTGGCCTGCGCGGGCGCATCGTTCCGCGTCGAAAGAGCTTTCGCCTGGCCGAAGCTGCCAAGGCCGCAAGGAGTGGTGGCCATCTCGCCACCGCCGGCAATGATCATGTCCGCATCGCCGTATTGAATCGTGCGCATGCCGAGGCCGATGGCATGGGTGGACGTCGTACACGCCGTCACGATGCCAAGGTTCGGGCCCCTCAGGCCGTACTTGATCGACAAGTGGCCGGCAATCATGTTGACAATGGAGGCTGGCACGAAGAACGGCGAGATTTTCCGCGGGCCGCCCTTCAGGAAGTTGTCGTACTCCTGCTCGATGGTTCCGAGGCCGCCGATACCGGCGCCGCAGACCGCACCGCACCGCTCCGCGTCGAGCTTGCTGAAATCGATTCCGGAATCGGTGACTGCCTGGATGCCGGCAGCGACTCCGTAGTGCATGAATTCGTCCATCCGCCGCGCGTCCTTCGGCGTGATGTACTGCGTAACATCAAAGCCACGCACCGAGCCCCCGAAGCGGACCGGGAAGGCTGACACATCGAACTTGGTGAGCGGCCCAATGCCGCTTTCGCCGCGCACGATGGCGTCCCAAGCGGATTTAACGGTGCTGCCCACGGGCGAAATGATGCCCAGACCAGTGACGACGACACGACGTTTGCTCACACGCTACCTGTATGAAGAACCCGGGTAAGGAAGGGGCGCGGGCCCCGCGAGAACAGTCGATTCCGGCCGCGGTCGAAACCGGGCCGGGCACCCCCTAACGCGCTGAGGTCAGGCTTTGGTACGGCGATCGTTGATGTACTCAATGGCCTGCTGGACCGTGGTGATTTTCTCGGCGTCCTCATCGGGAATCTCGATCTCGAATTCTTCTTCCAGAGCCATGACCAGCTCGACCGTGTCGAGCGAATCAGCTCCCAGATCGTCCACGAACGACGCATCGTTCGTGACTTGTTCCTGCTTGACGCCCAGCTGCTCGGCAACGATGGCTTTGACCTGCTGCTCAACTGTGCTCATTAGCGCATTGTCCTTTTGTAGTCGTTAACTCGTAATAGCCTGCGGCCTGCTCAGCGGTGGCCGGCGGCGCGGGCGCGGTATTGTAGGGGAACACCCCCGGGGGTGCCACTCGAACGGGATGCGAGTGGTTGTTTTATCTGGCGAAACTCAAGACGCCCGTTCCTGCGTGCAAGGCACCGGCCGCGCTCGCGTTGTGGCGTGTACCCAACGCACCGGCGCTCTTCAGGTCAAGGCATATACATGCCGCCGTTGACGTGCAGGGTTTCGCCGGTGATGTACCCGGCGGGCTCGGAGCTCAGGAACAGCACTGTCGCGGCGATGTCCGCGGCTGACCCCAGGCGTCCCATGGGGATTTGAGCCAGCAGCGCACTCCTCTGATCTTCGCCGAGCGCACGTGTCATGTCAGTGTCGATGAATCCGGGAGCCACCGCGTTCACGGTGATGCCTCGTGATGCAACCTCCCTGGCGAGCGACTTGGTGAAACCCAGGACTCCGGCCTTGGCCGCCGCATAATTGGTCTGCCCCGGGTTGCCGGTCACGCCCACGATGGACGTGAGGTTGATGATGCGGCCATGCCGCTCCTTCATCATCCGCTTGAGGCACGCCTTGGACAGGCGGAAGACCGAAGTCAGGTTGGTTGCAATGACCTGGTCCCAATCATCGGACTTCATCCGTAGCAGGAGCATGTCGCGGGTGATAGCAGCGTTGTTGACGAGGATGGTCGGCATCTGTCCTGCCGCTTCGAGATCCTGCATGAGAGCATCGATGGATGCTGCATTGCCAACATCCAGGACTGCGCCGCGCCCGTTGTATCCGTGCGACGCCAGCTTCATGGATAACGCCGAGGCACCCTCCGCGCTCGTAGAAGTGCCCACCACTGTGGCCCCGGCCCCTGCCAGCGCCATCGCAATTGCATTGCCAATGCCACGCGAGGCTCCCGTGACGAGAGCCACCTGTTTCTCAAGCATTGACAACTCCTTGACTGGCGGCCTGCGTGGCGGCAAGTGCGGCATCGACTGAAGCCGGATCTTCCAGCGCCATGAATTCGAGCCCCGGACGCTTTTCGATGCGTCGATTGAGGGCTGTCAGCACTTTCCCGGGACCGCACTCGATGATCTGTCCGATACCGGTCTTGGCAATTGCACGCACGGTGGCCCACCACTGCACGGGTCTCGAGAGCTGCTGGCTCAGGTGCGCTCGAATCTGTGCGGGCTCCTGGTGCGCCGTGACGTCGACGGGGCTCAGGCATTGAATACGCGGCACGCGGATGTCGGTGCTCGCCAGCCGCTCGCCCAGGCGCTGTCCAGCCCCGCGCATCAGGCTGCTGTGCGATGGGACACTGACCGGCAGTGGGATTGCCTTTTTCGCGCCTCGGGCCTTGGCAGCTTCGATTGCCCGCTGCACGGCCTGAGTCTGCCCGGCAATGACCACCTGGCCCGGAGAATTGAAATTGACGGCCTCGACGACTTCGCCGGCCGCAGCCTCGCGGCACGCCTGCTCGACGTCGGCATCCTCGAGCCCGAGGATCGCCGCCATGGCTCCTGAGCCCTGCGGTACGGCCTCCTGCATGACCTGTCCCCGGAAGCGGACGAGGTCGATTGCCGTGGCAAACTCGATCGCACCCGCGCAGACGAACGCGGTGAACTCTCCCAGGCTGTGACCCGATACGGCGATCGGCTCGCCACCGCCTCGGTTATGCCAGAGTCGCCAGGTCGCGACTCCAGCCGCCAGCATGGCCGGCTGGGTGCACTCGGTGGAGTCGAGCCGCTCTTTCGGGCCCTCCTGGATGAGATTCCACAGGTCGTAGCCCAACACCGCGGATGCCTCGTCGAATGTGGCCCGCACGACCGGATCGGTCTGTGCAAGCGCTGCGAGCATCCCGACGGACTGAGACCCCTGACCGGGGAACACGAATGCAAAGGACATGGACTCTCCCATGGGCAAATCCACCGAATTATAGCGGCTCTGCCCTCGGCTTGAGGAACGCAGCTATGCCCGCCCCTCCCAGGGCTCCATATAGATGGGCGTCCACAACTACGCCGCCACCATGGCTGTCCGAGAAAGGGAGTGCGCCAGCGCTTTGCTCGTATGCAATCTTCGCCACAATGAACACAGCCAGGATCCAGCCATCCAGATCGCGGCGCCGCAGGTGCGCCAGCGTACCCGCGGCCATGAGCCCGTGCAGGGCGCCTGAGGAACCCACATACCAGTCGATTGTCGAATCGCGAAGCCAGAGACCTGCATCGATCGCGGCCATGGAGCCAACGACGATGGCAAGCCACTGGAGGGGTCGATAGTCACGCGCGAACAGCGCCCACATGAGCACCAGCCCGAGGCTGTTGAGTGCCGCATGACTGAAGTCCAGATGGACAATATGTGCAGTAAGCAGACGCCACCATTGGCCGGCAGCGAGTGCGGTCCTGTCATAGCGCAGCACTTCGCGCCCCGAATCACCCGCGAGGACGGGCAGCAGCAGCGCAGCACACGTGCCCAGCAGCGCAAATCCCCAATTTCCGTCGCAATTGAGAGACTTGAGCAGGCGCTGAGCGCCTCGTTTAATCCCGTTCACAGGCTGAGTGACATTCATTTGTTATGATTCGCCGCCCACTACCACGGCCAGATTCCGGCCGACACCTGGACCTAACCGCAATGAATCCATATCGGGACGATCAAAAGGTTATCAGACAACGCAAGCTGCGCCCGGCGCGCCAGCGAGGCTTCACACTCATCGAGATCATGGTCGTGGTGATCATCATCGGCCTGCTGGCCGCGGTGATCGTACCGTCCGTGATCAACAAGGTGGACGAGGCGCGCGTCTCGAAGGCCAAGGCAGACATCGCAAGCCTCGAAACGGCGCTCACGATGTACCGGCTCGACAACTCGAAATATCCAACCACGGACCAAGGTCTGCAGGCGCTGGTCGTGCAACCCACCGATCCGTCGATCCGCCACTGGCGCCAGGGCGGCTATCTGCAGCGCATCAGCAAGGACCCCTGGGGAGCCGACTATCAATACGCATTTCCAGGCGCTCACGGCAAGGAATACGATCTCTTCACGCTCGGCTCCGATGGCCAACCGGGTGGAGACGGCTCTGCAGCTGACATCGGCAACTGGAACATCGGCGACGAGTGACGCCTGTGAGGACCTCGCCTGCCCTTCGTTGCAAGTGCAAGCCCCCTGGGGGCTTCACGCTGATCGAGATCCTGGTGGTCGTCGTGATCATCGGGGTCATTTCGGCGGGCGTGCTGCTGTCAGTCAATCTCACCGGCAGGGATCGCGACCTCGAGAAGGAAAGCGATCGGCTCCTGACCCTCGTCAACTACGCGCGGGAGCAGGCGGAGCTTCAGACCCGTGAATACGGCGTCATCTTCCACGATGACGGTTATCAGTTCGTCGCCTATGACACCCGCCGCGGGCTTTGGCGCGAAGTGTATGAAGACGACATCCTGCGGCTTCGCAAGCTCCCGAATGGGCTTGATGTCAGACTGATCGTGGACGCGCGTCCTGTGGTCCTGGTTCCATTGGACGCCGTCAAGCCAACCGACCCCAAGGACAAGAAACCGCAGGCGAAGAGCCTGAAAGATGTCAACAGCTTGAAGGATGCAACCACTCCCGGCCGCAAGCTGGGAGATGACGACAAGTCCACTCTCGAGCAGGCCAAGAAGATCGCCCCGCAGATCACGATCTTCGCCGACGGAGATTTGAGCTCCTTCGAGGTGACTCTCGAGCGCGACGGCGGCATCCGCAGCGTCACGATTGCACCGGATGAGAAGGGAGAGGTCATTGCCAAACCGATGGTGGAGACCAAGACATGATGGCCAGCAGGGTGAGCGGCCGGCGTGGCTTTCGGGTCGGGGGCTTTACACTGATCGAAGTGTTGGTTGCCCTCGTCATTGTGGCTGTCGGTATGTCGGCGTTGATGGGCGCGTTGAGCTCTTCCGCGAAGACGGTTGTCTACATGCAGGACAAGACGTTCGCCGAGTGGGTCGCGCTCAATCAGATTGCCACCATACGTGTCACTCTGCAGAAGGGGCAAATACCTGCAACTGGCAACACCACGGGTGACATCGATCTGGCCAACCGCACCTGGCATTGGCGCCAGGAAGTGGTTGAAAGCCAGGTCCCGGGAATCAGGCGCATCGACGTGAAGGTACGGCCGAAGGACATCAAGGCAGGCGATGACGACAACTGGTACGTCACGGTCAGTGGCCTGGCGGGCGACAGCCTGGGGGCACCGGGCACCGGTCCGGTCATGTCAGCCACGGGAACCACCCAGCCCACGATTCCGGGCGCTGGAAATACATCCGGGACGAACACCGGAACCTCGCTCAACAACAACGGGACCGGCAACAATGGGTCCGGCACAGGTAATCAAGGTAATACAGGCTTGGGTAATACGGGTACTGGCAATACGGGCCTGGGAAATACGGGCACTGGCAATACGGGCTTAGGCACTACGCCGCGATGAGCGCCGCAGCTCATGGGCCGGTTACAGCGCGCAGCCGCGGATTCACGCTGCTCGAGCTGCTCGTCGCCATGTTCATCGCGGCAATTGTATTCGCGATGGGGTATGGCGCCATCAACCAGGCCGTCAAGAGTCGCGTTGGGTTGCAGGAGCAGCAGGCGAAGCTGCTGGAGCTACAGACTGCCGTGCGGCTCATAGAGCAGGATTTCGTGCAGCTCGCGCCCCGCCCCATACGCCAACCCGTCGGAAGTGACTACTACCCGGCGTTGATGTCCAGCACTACCAGCAGTGCCGGCACTACCATCAGCACCAGCTCTAGCAGTACTAGCACCAGCAGTGGCTCTACGACACAACCCGTTTTTGCAATGACACGCGCTGGCTGGAGTAATCCCTCCGGCCTGCAACGCCCCGCGCTGCAGCGCGTGGCCTATTTCTTTGTGAACGGTACGCTGCGCCGCGCGTATTGGACAGTCCTCGATCCAACGCAGTCGAGCCAGCCGGTACAGCGGGACATCCTGACGCATTTGAAATCGATATCGCTGCGCTTCTACAGCCAGGGTCAGACCTGGGGGACTCAGTGGCCGCTCAGTACACGGCCGGATGATTATCCGACGCGCCCGATAGCCGTCGAGATCACTCTCGATACCGAGAATTGGGGGAAAATCGTGCGTGTCATCGAGCTGCCCGGATGAGTGCGTTGATTCCAGCTGGCGCGCGCCGGCGTGGCGGGGGCAGCTCGCATCGGCGACAGCGCGGAATCGCGATGCTCGTCGCGATTTTGCTCGTTGCGCTTGGCACTATCGTCGCGGCAGCAGTTGCGTATGAGAGCGCTATGGCTACGCGTCGCGGCACTGCGACGTTCGCATTTGACGAGGCGTTGCTCGTCGGGCAAGGCGCGGAGGCGTTGGCTGCGTACGGTTTGAAGACGGTCATGCAAAATAGCAAGGCTGGAACCAGCGGCACTGTCGATGTCTACCCGGCCCAACCCTGGGCGCAGCCCGTGGGCCCGCTGGAAGTCGTCCCGGGCGTTACGCTGGAAGCCTCGCTCGAGGATATGCAGGGGCGTTTCAACCTGAATTGGCTCGTCGATTCCGGCTCGAGCGCTTTTGGCGGCACCAGCGGCACCGGCACCCAGCCCGGCACTGCGAACACCACCGGGATGGGCAACGGCAACACCGCAGTTCCCGGCCTCACGGGCGGTCCGGATCAGGGCGCTGTGAAGGCTTTCAACAAACTGCTCGAGCTGGTGGGCATGGACCCGAAATGGACCGACATGATCATCGACTGGATCGATTCGGACAACATGCCACAACCGCAGGGTGCGGAAGACAGCGCGTACCTCAGCCAGAACCCGCCCTACCTGGCCGCGAACCGTTACTTGACGAGCACCAGTGAGCTGCTGGCGTTGCCGGGCTTCGGACATGATAACTTCGCGAAGCTCGCGCCCTACATCACCGCTTTGCCACCTTCGACGCCACTCAACATATGCACGGCCCCTGCGCAGGTTCTCGATGCCTTCACTACCCAAAGCACCTTTACCGGGGACGGGGGGACGGGCCTCACGAAGAACCGCGAAGGCGCGCCAGGGTGCTTTCCGGACATGAATACCTACAAAGCGGGTTTCGTGGGCAATGACCTGCAGTTGGCTGGCGCCCAGCGCTTCGGGACGACCTCGCAATACTTCCGCCTTTCCAGCCTGGTGACTATTGGCAGTGCCGAATTCAACTTGTACAGTCTTCTTTATATGGAGAGCCCCGGCTACCTCATCCACCCGGTGCAGCGCAGTTTCACGCCCGATTGAGGCCCCATGAAGGTGTTCGCACATGGCTGACTGGCTTCTGATCAGGTTGCCCCGCACACCGGAGCAGTCGGCGACCTGGCTCACGGTGGATCCGCGCGGCAACCCGTCAGGTCCGCCGCAGAGCGGCCCCCTGTCGCTTGCGGCGCCACGGTCGGTCGGTCGCCGCATCTGCGTGCTCGTACCGGGTACCGACGTCCTGCTGACAGAACCCGAAGTGCCGACGAAAGCGGGCATGAAGCTGCAGCAGGTCGTGCCGTACGCTCTGGAAGAGCAGCTCGCCGACGACATAGATGAGCTGCACTTTGCGATCGGCAAACGTGCAGCAGACTCGTCGCGGACCCCTGTAGCCGTCATCCGCCGCTCGCTCATGGACGAATGGTTGACGTCGCTGAAATCCAGCGGCCTCGATCCTGAGGCGATGTACACCGAAAGCGATCTGCTGCCCCAGAACCCTGGGCAGGCGGTTGCGCTCATGGAGGAGGACGTGGTTGTCGTGCGTCCCCCTTTGGGATCGCCGGTGACGCTGCCGGTGGAAGCTCTCGGTGAGGCACTCGAGATTGCCCAGCAGGGAACAACGCCCGAGCTGGCCGCAACCGGGATCCGAGGGCTGGTCCTCTATACCGGCGCCGCCGAATGGCACCAGCATTCGGCGAAGATCGAGGCGCTGCGCGAGC
>Ga0307479_10006683_pt1 | contig 10605 bp, 8 predicted proteins | sample atmos_gasesECM4C_FD_203743 | JGI IMG/M metagenome (GOLD analysis project Ga0307479, IMG submission 203743) | Hardwood forest soil microbial communities from Morgan-Monroe State Forest, Indiana, United States - atmos_gasesECM4C_515 | ecosystem: Environmental > Terrestrial > Soil > Temperate...
TAAGCCGCCTGCTATTGTCATTGCATCTCGAAAACCTTTCAAAGCCATGCGTTCCATTGTGCCGACGCCGCCCAGGCCGCCGGCCGTGAACGCAAGCTTGAAGGAGACAGAGCCACTACCTGCCGCGCCTGTGGCGGCGCTGGTGCCTCAGGCTCCCTTGAGTCCGCGGGGTGGTTTCTGGTGTCACCTGGCGATGGTCGAAACAACTTGCGACTGCGAAGTCAGGAGCGATGAGCGAGCAAACAATGTGGTGCCTTAGGCCCTAGCGCACTCTGGTTCAGCCGGCCGCCGAACTGGGCGATCTTCGGCCGCTGTTCGAGGAGCATGGACCTGCGCATATCTGTCTTTCAGACCGAATAGTTCAAAACAGGCGCGTCCCGTCGAGACCATACCGCACCTTTCACCCCCTTCACATCGCCGCCAGGATGGACACGCCCTGCCAGATTTGGCAGAATGGCGACCGTCATGCGCGCCCGATTGCTTGCGCTCATCGTTGTAGCGATTGCCGTACCTCTAATTGCCCCAATCTCGATCCGGGCGCAGGATGCGAACCTGCCTCGTCTGGAAAAACGTGGTCTCACGACGCAACTGATCGTCGACGGCAAGCCCTTCCTGATGCTCGCCGGCGAGCTCCACAATTCCAGTTCGTCCAGCCTGGAATACATGAAGCCGCTCTGGCCGCGACTCGCCGCCGTCCCGCTCAACACGCTCTTGACGCCGCTCTCCTGGGAACTCGTCGAACCGGCTGAGGGGAAATATGACTTCACCCTGGTCGACGGCCTGATCGCGCAAGCCCGCGAACGGCACGTTTACGTCGTCTTCCTGTGGCTGGCCGCCTGGAAAAACGGGATGTCGAGCTACGCGCCGTTGTGGGTCAAGCAGGACACGAAACGCTTCCCGCGCGTCACGCTACACAACAACGAGGCGAATATTCTAAGCACCATGGCAGGCGTCTCCGACGCCACCCGTGACGCCGACGCCCGTGCCCTCGCTGCGCTCATGCAGCACATTCGCGAGGTCGACAGCCGCAATCACACCGTTCTCATGATGCAGGTGGAGAACGAAGTCGGCGTGCTCGGCGATGCTCGTGACCACTCCGCTGCGGCCGACCAGGCTTTCGCCTCTGCTGTGCCCGCGCAGCTGATGGAATATCTCAAGGCTCATCGCGACGCGCTTGATCCCGAACTCCTGGCACTGTGGCGGCAATTCGGACAGAAGCCGGCTGGGACCTGGGCGCAGGTATTTGGCGACACCGCACGCGGCGACGAGATCTTCATGGCATGGAACTACGCCCGCTACGTGCAGGCCGTAACCGCCAAAGGCAAAGCGGCCTACAACCTTCCGATGTACGTGAATACCTGGCTGGCGGGCGAAGACATCGTGCCCGGCGACTACCCAAGCGGAGGCCCTCAGCCGCGCGTCATCGACATCTGGAAGGCGGCCGGCTCCGCGATTGACATTTACTCTCCCGACGTCTATGCCTCCAACTTCTCCTACTGGGCAAGCCGCTATCACCGCGACGACAACCCGCTCTTCGTTCCTGAAACCCACGGAGGCAGTCGGGGAGCGGCGAACGTTTTTTATGCGGTGGGGGAACACGGCGCCATCGGATTCTCGCCCTTCGCCGTAGACGATTTTGCCGAAGGCACGGCGGATCTGGGAGCTAGCTACAGCGCGATTGCAGCCATCGCCCCCATTCTTCTTGAACATCAGAGCAAAGGCAACGTCCACGGCTTCACGCTCACGCGGGAACATCCGTCGGTCGAATTCAACATGAACGGCTACACCGCGCGGGTCAGCCTCGACGAGATATTCGGCAATCACGCAGAGAACGGCTACGGCCTGATCATGGCCACCGGGCAGAACGACTTTCTGGGCGTGGGGAAGGGATTTCGCGTGCTGATCACCCCGCGCTCACCGAGTCCGTTCAAACTCGGCTTCGCCTCCATCGACGAAGGGACGTACGAAGACGGCCGGTGGATCCCCGGTCGCTGTCTCAACGGCGACGAAAACGATCAAGGCGCCTATTGGCGCTTCGATTCCCACGCTGTCAAGATCGGGAAAGCCGTGCCCTATCGCTACGAGTAGGCAGCCGTGCTCGTCGCCAGTTTGCAAAAAAGTCACACATGCAGGCGGTTAAGGATGAGCGGCTCTTCCGCGCTGCGAGAAGCGCGCCGCAACCCCGCCGGATGCTACCCTAACCTTCCGTCAGAACATGCCGCGCACTTCTCCCACTCTCCGCATCGCCATCGACACCGGCGGCACCTTTACTGACTGTGTCTGGGTCGAGCGGGGGCGCGTGCACATGCTCAAGGTTTTTTCCACGCCGGCGGATCCGTCACAGGCCATTGCCGAGGCGGTGGCGAAGATCTCCGAGCGCTCTGCCATCGTTCTTCTTCATGGCACGACCGTCGGCACCAACACCCTGCTGCAGCGCAAAGGCGCGCGCGTCGCCTTGGTCACGACGGCGGGATTTGAAGACGTAATCGAAATCGGACGCCAGGCTCGCCCGAAGCTCTACGACTTCTTCTTCGAGCGGGTAGAACCGCTGGTCCCAAGCGAGCTACGCTTCGGCATCGACGAGCGCATCGACGCGGAAGGCCACATCCTGAAGCAGCCCTCACTGCAAGAGTTGCAGAGCTTAACGGGCAAGGTTGCAGAGAAGAAACCTGAAGCCATCGCCATCTCATTGCTGTTTTCCTTCGCGAACCCGGCGAATGAGCAGGCCGTCGCACAAGCGCTCACAAAGCGGGGTGCGCCCCTTTCCATCTCGCACCGGATCCTCCCCGAGTTCCGCGAGTACGAACGCACCAGCACGGTCGTGGTGAACGCCTACCTTCAGCCGGTGATTCAACGCTACCTCGAAAGCCTCGCTCGCCGAGTGCGCGACGCCGCATCTCAGGTTCGGAGCCATAGCAACATCTTTGTGATGCAGTCGAGCGGAGGCATCACCGCGCTTGAGACCGCCGCGCGGGAACCAGTACGCACCGTGCTCTCGGGACCTGCGGGCGGCGTAGTGGGAGCCGCGGCTACCGCCCGGCGCAGCGGTTTAGAGCAGGTCATCTCCTTCGACATGGGAGGCACTTCGACCGATGTTGCTCTGGTCGATCGCGAAGCGCACGCTAGCAGCCAGTCGGAGGTCGCCGGACTCCCGGTCGGCGTCCCGATGCTCGACATTCACACCGTGGGCGCCGGCGGTGGATCGATTGCGCGCTTCGACGCAGCTGGAGCGTTGCGAGTGGGCCCGGAGTCCGCCGGCGCCGACCCTGGCCCGATCTGCTACGGCAAAGGCGTGTTGCCTACGGTCACCGATGCCCACCTGATCCTCGGCCGCCTCCAGCCCCATCGTTTCCTGGCAGGTGAATTTCAACTCGACCTCGAGCGCACGCGGCAAGTGGTGAAGGAGTGGCTGGGCAAGCAGCAGTCCGACCTCTCGCTCGAACAATTCGCCGCCGGCGTGATTCGCGTCGTCAACTCCAATATGGAAAGAGCGCTCCGCGTGGTCTCGACCGAGCGCGGCCACGATCCCCGCCGCTTCGCCCTGGTCGCCTTCGGCGGGGCCGGCGGTCTGCACGCTTGCGAACTGGCCCAAGCGCTCGGCATTCCGCGCGTAGTCGTTCCCGCTATGCCCGGGGCACTGTCGGCGTTCGGCATTCTTGTCAGTGATGTGGTCAAGGATTACTCGCACACCGTGCTATGGCGTGTCGCCGACAAAATCCCATTCGCACGACTGGAAAAAGAATTCGCGCAACTCTCGCAATCCGCGCAAAGAGACTTCCGTGCCGAAAGCTGGGCTGGGGCCATTCGCGAGCAGTGTAGCGTCGACCTGCGTTACCGCGGACAAGGCTACGAGCTGAGCATTCCGTTGAAGCGCAGCCTGCTCGCCGATTTCCACACCGATCATGCCCGACGCTACGGTTACTGTCATCGCGACCGGGAAGTCGAGCTGGTCACTTTGCGGTTGCGGGCAACCGTAAAGTCTCCGCAAGCGCGGATCGCCATCGGACACAGTAAGGCGGACTCCAGCCCGGCTTCTTCAAAACTCACAGATCAAAGTTCTCCCAGACGGCCGGAACGGCTGCCCGTGATTTTCTCGGGCAAGAAGTTGCTGACGGCGATCTACGAACGCGATCAACTCGCCACCGGCAAACGTTACTCCGGCCCGGCCGTCATTACGGAATACAGCGCCACCACCGTCGTTCCACCTGGAATGCGGTTCTGGCTCGACGATGCCGGAAACCTCCTGGTGAACGTGCGCTAGCGCAGTAGCTCAATTCCTGGCGCGCTCGCTTTGTTACAAGTGTGTTAAAGAACACGGTCCGGTGTTCTGATGCAGCTACAATACGTATCGTGAAACCGCACATCTTCGTCGTGGAGGACGATCCGGATATTTCGCGCTTGGTGCGTCATCACCTGGAGGGCGCCGGATTCGCCGTCAAACTCTATCCCACGGGAAACGTGATCCTCGCCGACGCCGAGCGGCAACGCCCCGCGCTCTTCCTTCTTGACATCATGGTCCCGGGCAAGGACGGTCTGGAACTGTGCCGACAGATTCGCCAGACGCAGGTCCTGGCGATGATCCCCGTAATCTTCCTCACGGCCAAGAGCGCGGAGGCGGACCGCGTGCTGGGCCTGGAACTCGGTGCCGACGACTACATTCCCAAACCGTTCAGCCCGCGCGAACTGGTGGCGCGCGTGAAGGCGGTGCTCCGCCGTTTCGAGAGACCCCTGGCCCCCGGACCCGTACGGGTAGGCGAGATCGAAATCGATCCGGTCGCTATGACCCTGGCCGTGAGCGGCAAGCTCGTCACCACCACCGCCACCGAGTTCCGGTTGCTCGACTACTTCGCCCGGCATCTGGGCCGTGTCTTCACCCGCGATCAACTTCTTGATTCGGTCTGGCGCGACACGTCTTACGTTACGCCGCGCTCGGTCGATGTCTACGTCCGCCGCATTCGCGAGAAGATCGAGCCCGATCCGGAGAATCCCCGTTACCTCAAGACCGTGCGTGGCGCCGGCTACCGCTTCGAGGTCCCAAAGTGAGAAACCGGATCTTCTTCAAGATGCTGGCGGCCTTTGCGCTGGTGGTCGTCGTCACCGCCGTGACGCTGGACATCTCGATCCGCCGGGCCTGGGAAACCTCGCTGCGCAACGAAATCCAGCGCAACCTCACCGAAAAGACCCAGCTGTTCGCCCATCGCGTAGAGGTCGATCGCCAGCACGCGCTGCAGGACATCACGTCCCAGGAAGGCCAGGCCGCCGGGGCCCGCGCCACCATCATCGACCCGACGGGAAAAGTTCTGGCCGATTCGGAAGCCGACCCCTCCTCTATGGAGAACCACGCTGGTCGCAAAGAATTCGTAGCCGCGCTCGCCGGCAACATCGGCGTCGACGAACGGCGCAGTGATGCGCTGGGCATCCCCTTCCTCTACGTCGCGGCACCGATCTCGGGCGGCGCGGTGCGCCTCGCCTATCCCCTCTCCGACGTGGAAGCCTCTTCGCAGCGGGTCCACCGCGCGCTGCTGGTGGGCTCAGGGATTGCGTTTGTTGCAGTGATGCTCCTGTCCGCGGTCGCAGCGCACTACACCGCCCGCCGCCTGCAACGCATCGTGGCATTTGCCGACCGCATTACAGCGGGAGATTTGACCGCGCGCATCTCCGCCACATCACTCGACGAAATCGGGCAGGTCGCCAGTGCTCTCGACAAAACCGCTCGCCGGCTAGAAGAAAGCTTCGTCGCGGTGCAGACCAGCCAGCATCAACTCGAAACGCTGCTGAACTCCATGCGGGACGCGGTCATCGCGGTCGGCGCCGACGGACGCGTGCAATGGGCCAACCGCGGCATGGACCGCCTTATCCCACAACGTACCCGGCTGCACGCTCCCGTGGTCGAGACGGTGCGCGATCCCCAGTTCCTAGCCGCCGTGCGCAACGCGACGGAAGGCCAGAGGTTCGCTTCGGCGCGCGCAGCGTCCATCGTGCCCGGCCGCAGTTTCGATGTGACCGCCGCACCGCTGCCCGGCGGAGGCGCCGTCGCCGTCTTGCGCGACCTCACCGAAACCGAGCGCGTCGAAAAAACCCGCCGCGACTTCATCGCCAACGTTTCCCACGAATTGCGCACGCCGCTGACGTCGATCCAGGGCTACACCGAGACACTGCTGGATAGCACTACGGAAAATGGCCACGCGCGCGAGTTTTTGGAAATCATCCGCAAGAACGCGGCCCGCATGTCGCGTCTGACCGAAGATTTGTTAACCCTGGCGCGGGTGGAGTCCGGCGAAACCCGCTTTGATGCGCAGCCAACTACCCCAGGCGAACTGCTAGACGACGCAGTGGAGAGCTTTCGGGAGGTCGCTCGCGCCCAGGGTCTCGAGCTGACGGTGGAAGAAGTTATCGCTACCCACGTCAACGCCGACCGCGAGGCGATTCACCAGGTGTTCTCCAACCTGATCGAAAATGGCATGAAGTACGCTGCTTCCGGCGGTCGCATCGTACTGGGTGCGCGCCCAACCGAGCGCGGGGTCGAGTTCTACGTGCGTGACTTCGGCCCGGGGATTCCTTCCGAACATCTGCCCCGCCTGTTTGAGCGTTTCTACCGGGTGGACAAGGCACGTTCCCGCGAATCCGGCGGCACCGGACTCGGCCTGGCCATCGCCAAGCACATCGTGCTGGCTCACTCGGGCACGATTCGCGCCGAAAGCGAGTTGAATCACGGGTCGGTGTTCTTGTTTACCCTGCCGGTAGCCTCGACTAGTTAGAGGCACAAGCACCGGGAAAGTCCCTCAACCCAAGAGGGGGATCATCTCGTTACTTCGCGGCAAGAACTTCCGGCTTGGAAATCTCCGGCGGCTTGGCGAACAGATCGTCCGCCTTCGCAAAGAGGGCCTTGGCGATTTCTCCATTCAAATGCACGTTGCGGCCATGTTCGTCGGCAAACGTGTCAAAGATGCCATATTTGCCCGGACCCATCTTGATGGCGTACCAGCTGACCGTTTCGCGCTCACGCTCGGCGAGCGGCTGGGCCGATTTCAGGAACTCTTCAACTTCTTTTTCTTTGCCCGGCTTGGCTTCGAGCTGTGCCCAAATGGAAACTCTACTCATGGCTTTTTCCTCCTCCGGATCAGATGCGCAAGGCGCGCATTGGGTTCCAGGTCGCTCAGGTCGGGCTACACTATCCAGCGATGACCGCCAACACCGATTCGACCCTGCAATTCCTCAGGGGCCAAGAGATCTGCCAAATTGCCTTCGGAATGTACGACCTCCAGATTAACTGGGGCAACGGGGGGCTCTCGTGTACCGGGCGAGTGTTTTACGAACCAAGCGAAGGCGCGAACGCAGTCTGGACTGAGGGTCATCTGGTCGACGCAGTCCCGATGCTGCGCCTGCTGAAGCAGACCATCGAGGCATTCGATAGTCCGTCCGAGGACGTGCTGATACTGCAATTCTCGAACGGTGACCAGTTGACTGTCGAGCACGAAAATGGGCCCGACGGGTTTACGATCCACCACTCTGGGATGCCAATCATCGTCGATGAAGGACAGCCGATCTGGCGACAACGGGTGTCGCAGTTCATAGCCCTATGTACCTCCCGTCTTGCCGGCGGGTACCGGTTGTCCTACTGCCTCATTCCCGTTGCAGAATTCACGTCGTTTTAACCAAGGCCCGGCAAAAACAACCTATCCTTCGGGCTTGGACACCCATCTATATAATCAGCGCAAGGAACGTGATGGAGCCCGGCCCAAGGCCGCACCGCCCCGGAGGAAACCGCGCATGAGTACCGCCACCGTCAAGAGTCTGCCGCCCGAACCGGCTTATGGCCACCTGGTGCGGCTTACGGTGCGAGCGTGCCAGGTGGCAAGAGAGGCTGCTGGAGCTGCGGCCGAAGGCATTGCCACTGGCTCCCCCGCCCTGCTGAACTCCCTGCGCCAGCGCGAAAAAGAACTGGACCGGCTCGATATGGAAATCGATGATGGCGTCACCGACGCCATCACCCAGGTCAGCGCCCCCGAGGCCCGCGAACTGCTCGCGTGTATGAAGTTTATGATCGGCCTGGAACGTATCGGCGACCTGCTGCTCAGCTTCGCCAATAGCGCCCAGGCGGCCGGTGGACGGCTCGATCCCCAGGATGTCCGCGACCTCATCCAGATGGCGTCTGTTCTCGAAAAGATGCTCACTGACGTGGGGGATTCGTTTTCCACCCGAAACGTGAAAAAAGCCATTGACGTCCTCCGCGCCGACGCCGAAATGGACCGCTTGCGCAACCTGGTTTTTCTCCGACACATCGAGAACCCGGAGAACATCGCGCACCAGGGCAGCCTGCAGGTCATCTTCATGACCCAATCGCTCGAGCGTGCTGGCGACCACGCCAAGAACCTTGCCGAGGAAGTCTGCCACTTCGTGAGCGGCCACACCGTGCGACACGTTCTGATGGCCTACGACAAACCCATCGAGCAGATGTTCATCGACTGGCTGCGGACCCGCGACGACGAGAAACCACGGACTTAAGGCGGGTCTTGGGTCTTGGGTCTTGGGTCTTGGGTCTCAGGCGTCAGGTTTCGGGTGCCACGTCCTTAATTTTTGGATTTCCGGTCGATCTGAAATCCGAAAACTTCAATCTGGAACTCCGTGGCCTACCTCTGAGCCATTGCCAAATCACTCCTGAGACCCGACAACCCAAGGCCAATGACCTAACACCGAAGACCCAAGACCTAACACCTGAAACCCGACGCCCGACACCTGCCCTCGTGATGCCATCACATCTTTCTGAGATATCCGGCTTCATCGTTAGAAATGGATGAACAGGCCTCCTTTGAGCGCCGAGTCGCATTCGCACGCTGTGTTGCGGGCCGCCTGCATCCTGCTGTTCCCTATGGAGTTCGCAACCTCTCATTGGGAAGCCGTGCTGGCCGCATATGTCCTGCCCCTGGCGGTCGCGGCGGCTGTCGTGATGTTCGTGATCTGGCAGATGCACCGCAGAGACATTGCAAGACTGGCTGCCGAACTCGAGCAGGCCCGGCGGCTCGCCCAGCAGCGCGAAAGCGAACGCGATCTCGCCCAAAAAGAGATCTTCCGCCGCCTCTACGAAGAACGTGAGTTAAACAAAGACAAGGTCCAGTTCCAATCGCAGCTGGCCGAATACGAGAAATATGCGGCTCTCGCCCAGCTTGCCCTCGGCGCAGCGCACGAGATTAACAACCCGCTGCTCGGCATGCTGTCGCACCTCGAACTCGAGCTCAAAGCCACCACCGATCCCGAGCAACGCATGGAGGTGGAGCAGTGTATCGCGGGCGCCAAACGCATCTCGTCCACCCTGCGGGGCCTGGTGAATTACGCACGTCCTGGCCCGCTGGTGTTGAGCAAAATCAGCTTGCACCGCCTGGCCGCCGACACCGTGGCCTTCATCGAGCATCAGCCCATGCTCCGCGGCAAGAAACTGCGCAACGAAGTTCCGGCCGAGCTCCCGCACATTCGCGCCGACGCCAACCAGCTCTCCCAGGTACTGATGAACCTGTTGCTGAATGCGGCCGAGGCCACACTGGAAGGCGGCTCCATCACGCTCTCGGCCAGCAAACTGACCTACGTTGACATGATTGAAGTGCGCGTGACGGACACCGGCTGCGGCATCCCTCCCGACATCCTGGCACACGTGTTCGAACCGTTCTTCACCACCAAGCGTGGCCGTGGCACCGGACTCGGCCTGAGCATCTGTCAGGCCTACGTGCGCAGCCACAACGGCGAGATTCGCGTGGATAGCGTGGTAGACCATGGCACCACGGTCACGCTGACATTGCCCGTTCGGCAGGAAGAAGTGAACGAGAATCAGAAGGAGGAGTCGGAAATTGTTGTTTTAAGAGCAGGTCTCAGGTGTCAGGTATCGGGTTTCAGGCCTTAGGCCTTAGGTCTTGGGGCTCGAGGCTCAGAGCTCGGGGCTCATCTTTGGCTACTGCTGCCACCGGCAATAACAAGACCCAGGCCTCGCGGATCTTGGGCATCCACCCCACTTCGCTCATGCGGCGCCTGAAGAAGGAACAGGTTCCCGATTAGCAGGACTCCGGCTTTGGTCCCCTCCGCAGATTGAACGTAGATTGAGAGCAGGCCGCTGGCAGTCCTCTACGCCTGCTTCATGCGCTCGTAATGACGGCGCGCCTTCACGCGATTGCCGCAGGTCTTCATGTCGCACCAGCGGCGGCGGTGGTTCTTGGTCTGGTCAAGGAAGAGCCACGCGCACTGGTCCGAGGCGCAGATGCGCAGGTTGGTGAGTTCGTGGGAGGTGAGCAGGTCGGCCGCGGCGCGGGCGACGGGCCAGAGCAGAGAGTCGAGGTAGCTGTCCATCCCGACCCGCTCGACAACGAAGCGGTGATTCGCATACGCGACGCGCGAGTGCGCTGCGCTTTCCTGCACCGCAAAGTTCAGCAGAGCGAGCGCATGGTTGGGAATGGGACGGTGTTCGGCAACGGCCGAAAAGATATCGAATAACGCCTCGCGCAGGCGCACGGCCTGCTGTAGCGCGGTCTCGCCATAGCTAGGCACTTCCCCGGCGATCCGGTAGAGCCGGTTCGCCACAAGTTGGGAAAGGACGCCGGCCTCCTCGCCGAAGACCACCAG
>Ga0307479_10006684_pt1 | contig 10605 bp, 9 predicted proteins | sample atmos_gasesECM4C_FD_203743 | JGI IMG/M metagenome (GOLD analysis project Ga0307479, IMG submission 203743) | Hardwood forest soil microbial communities from Morgan-Monroe State Forest, Indiana, United States - atmos_gasesECM4C_515 | ecosystem: Environmental > Terrestrial > Soil > Temperate...
AGTGGAACGTGATTCCGTTCTTACACTCTGTTTATGACCCAAACGATCAATCAGATGATCACTACGATCCCGATCAGCCCGTACCTTCGCCATCTGCCAGGCCATTGTCGCGCCACGGCGGCGAGGCCCGCGTAAAAGCAGCAAAGACCGCTGGGCCGGGCCATGACCCCGCCGAGAAGGGCCTCGCAGTTTTGAACATGGCTGAGGTCGGAGATCCGACCGTTTAGGCGGCATTACTCAGCACTTCAAGCGAAATACCTTGCATAGGCCTTGGACGATCGCGTTGCCAGGTGCTTTGTTGCCATGGGCGGGTGGCCGGAATTCAATCGTGACGTCCTGTTGAGCCTGGACGGGCCTTTCGTTCAAGAGAGTGGGCTTGTAACGCCACACGCGAATGGCGCTCATTGCGGCGGGAAGAAGAGAGACCGGGCCGCTCACGGGCCTGACGTCCATCACTTGGCCGTGCTGTCCGATTGTGGCGCGGACCTTTACTGTTTCTGTCAATCCGTTTCGATGCCCCGGCCATGGGTAGCGAGGCTCAACGTAGGAGACTAGCTCACCAGCTTGCAATCGAGCGGGTTGATGAGCCACCGCAGGTCCGGGCTCAGGAGAAACAAGAACAGAAAGTTGCGAGGTAATCGCGAACGAAGAGGAGACGACGATCAGTTTTTCCGGGAAAATCAGCCTGGTCGGCTTGCCGCCTTCGGCTGGGGCAGTGACAAGGATCGCGGAAGGCGGTGACCGGTACGGCGCTGCGTCCGTCGCAGGTACTACGCTGCGTGGGGCGGGATTTCTCGGCGCGGCACTTATCGGTCCGACAGCCATGGGTGAATGTGCATGCTCGGGACTTGCGGGTGGGGGCGCGTTTCGCGCGGTCGGCTCGTTCGAGCCACTATGCTCGGGACTGCTTTCGGGATTGGCAGATGGTTTAGATTCTGTTGTCGGAGATGAATTTAAACCTGTGGAGGGCACATTCGCGAAGGATTCAGAGCTCCGTGCGCTTTCCCTGGAGTTTTCTTCAGAAGGCGTGGCGTCATCGAGTTTATTGGCACCCGAGGAGCCATGGGAATCAATGTTGGATCGGCTCGTCACTGCTGAAGATGGTCCGGTCGGTCTTAGGCGGGTAGCTGAATCTGCGGGGCGTGCGTTGTGGGCTGGAGCGGATGGACTTCCTGAGCGCGATTCTTCCGTCTCTGGCGCTTGCTGATTTACCGCAGGCGCCTTGAACGTATTTGCTGCCGGTGGGGTGGAAGTCCGCGAAGTCATTTCGCCCGGGCGATTAGGCAGTTCCGGCGAGGTGGCATCAACAGCCAGCATTGATTTCTGGGCGTCTTGGAGGCGTTTTCCGAGCGGGCCGCGTCCCACTGTGAGCCCAACGGTGAAACCGATCAACGCGAACAAAAACACTAGTGCGGCGACCTGAAATCCGAATCCTCTCTCTGCTGATATTTCAGGAACATAAGGGTGTGAAGCCGAGTCGTCGATACGATCTGGTGACGACTCGACTTTGCCTGTTGGAACTTGCAGTCCAAAACCGAGGACTGGGACGTGGTGGTGCACCTTTTCCCGGGGATCTTCGACAAGAGATCGAGCGCTCACATCCAGAATCTCAGGCGTCACGATCTCAGATGCTTGAGGCTCGGTGTGCGCGATCAGTTCTGGCGACGAGGTTTGGACTTGCTCAGGGGAAAAACTTTCATTCTGCTCTGTTGGGATGGTTTCGATGATCGCCGGGATGAGTCTCTCAACTGGCTCTGACGTTAGGCATTCACCTGGCTCCGGAATAGATGTCTTAATTGGTTCGGGCGCGAAGTTTTTTGCATGTTCCGAAGGAAAGATGGCCTCTAGGCTCTGCGGAACGTCGCCGGTTGAAATTTCCCCAGCGGAGCCGAACATCGAAACACCGGGGTCGGTGTGAGTGCCGGCAGGAATTGGGAGCGGACCCCGCTGCGGTTTGATTTCGTTGACCTTGGTGGTGTGTTTTGTATACGTGCTTTCAGACGGGAATATTTCCGCGTAACGCGCTGCCGCTTCTTCATCGCGAACTGATGGGTTGCTGAAGATCCTTCTGGACTTGCGAGAACTGATTTCCAAGGGCTGCTTGTCACGACGAAGTGGTTTCGGTAGGTGTTCAAATTCGGGGGGTGGTTTTTCGGATGCGACCCAATTTGAAATTTGATTGCGGGCGTCGGCGGTGAGATCAACAAATCGGATGCCAACGCCTTTTTTCGATTCCGCTAGCCACACAATCTGCGCGGAGATTTCGATGCTTTGACTGGAGCTGGGCAACGGAAAGCGAATGCGTGGGAGGTACTTACCTACTACAGAGAGGTCGGACACGGCAACAGCCATGCCCGTCTCACTTATATTGAGGACAAGGCCGCCATTGGTATCGCCGAGCTCGACATACGTGAGAGAAGTGGGAATGGTGCGCGTCTGAAGGCGGCGATCACGCGCAGGAGTCAAGGCCCCGAGGTGCTCTTGCAGATTTGACATGTCTCTATCCCCACCGCTTCGTGCGGCGCGCCGACTACAAAGCCGCCTTAATACCGATGATGGCGGGAACGAGGAACCGGGATTTGATAACTGTGAACGCGTTGGCTGGGAGATCCTCTTTTAATTCCGTAACTGTTGGTGCAGGACCAGGGCCAAACTGCTTCGCGGGAATATTGTGGGGCTACGTCTAATGACGACTATGTATTAGACAGGGGGCTGCGAAAATCTAATGTTTCTTTGGCGTGAGAATTCTGGTGGATCTCACGCGGAGGTGGTGGTTCTCAACCACCCCACCGGGCTCGGTTTCAAATCCAAAGAGGATTTTAGCGGGAATTTCCGATTTCAACTTTATCCTTGCGCAAAACCATTTGCCTGCCGCCCTCTGGTGTCAACCTCAGATTGCCTTGGCAGCGGTTGCATGGCAAACGCGCAGCCTGCTCCTCCACCTAGCTCAGAAGATGGCCGGCCAGAAGTATCTAAAGTCTCTGGGTAGGTCCTAGTCGGGTCCTGATACACCCATCTGTTCGGTCATTCCGCATGAGCTCCCTGACTCCTCTCCGCGCAATGTTTGCAGGCGGACCTGATGGATTGCTGGGTGCGTTCTGGACCACCGTAGGTCAACTGCGAAATGAGTCGATTTCGCCAACTTCCATTCCCATCCAATTCAAGCGAATTTCAGCCAATGTTCGATCGCAAGCACGTGTCCTTGGTCTTGTTTGTGCTCAGACCGAGCACCTGGTAGCCAAGTCAGGTTCCCTAGATGGCGCGGAAAATTACTACAGCGCCCGCACGGCCCAGAAAACGGCCGAGGAGAGGATGACCATTAACAAGGATGCCCGCAATTCCCATCCCTACTCCCAACACGATGCGGAGCATGCGATCAAGTCGTCCTAGATTACAAACCGTTGCCATATTTCCATTCACACGCCTTTAGCTTTCGATTTCTCCCGCTGGTAGGTGTCGCGGCCCACCTCCACTGCTGCTGCAATCCCCTCTTTCTTCTGCGTGACCACTTCCTTGCCGCGCTGGACTACGTCTTCAGCGCGCTCCTGCAGTTCCTGCACTTTTTTCTGGACGTTCTGCGACACGTATTCACGAGTCTCCTCACCGGATTTCGGCGCAAACAGGATGCCGATCAGCGATCCGACGCCCAGTCCCAACAGAAAATAGGTTACTTTCGAATCGATCCTTTCGGCCATGGTTAACCTCCGATTTTAAAAACAACAGTGGATTTACGATTTGAACGAAATTGGGTTTAAGTTGACCGACCGCCACAGCTGGATTGTGCCGCAGTTGGCGTCTTTTGCGCTGGTTTGTTGGGGCTGGATTCTCGGTTCTCTTGTTGACTTCATGGGTACACCAGGTGACGAACGACTCTCACCTCTATCGGCACACATGGTCGAAGACCGAGCCCTGACTGACAAGCAGTATGAATCGGTCAATGGCGTCTAGCTCTTCCTGGTTGAAGCGGGCTTGGACTCGATTCCTCAACTGTACAGAAAGTTTGGCCCATTCTTCTTTTGACGTCCCAAGTCGATTTTTGAAGCTATCTGGTTGTGGACCACCATCCTGGAAAGCACTTTGTTCTGAGACAAACCTGCGATGAGCCACCTGCATGTGGTCGCGCAATCTACGTTCCGAATCGAACCAACCGTTGCATTGACTACAGGTGATTCGAGCCGCTTGTGGTTGTGCCATGTAGTTTTACCTCCTAAATCTCCGCTTGCCTCCTCTAGCAGTGCGATTTTATCTTAGGGCACCTCGAGCGGGGCGCGAAGGGAATCGATCGTTCAGGCTGTGGAAAAATGTGATGGCTGTGGGAAACCCGCAGGGTGACGCCAAGCCATTTCGAGGGGGGGAGGCTCCTACGACACCTGTACGGCGCCCGCACTATCGACGATCTAAGTCGTACAGAGGGGAGTGACCCGATACTTTGACTTTTCAGATGGCTTTCGATTGCCCGGTCAGTTCCAGCTGGAAAATCGCCATGATTCAAGCCAAAGATCCGAGTCCAACTTGTCTTGCTTCGGCCCCCACAGTTCGTGAGCCGGGAAGCTTATGACCACACAAAGTACCCAGAAGTGCTCAAGACCTTGGCAAACGTGACCAGCGGCACTCCCAAGGTAAGTACTTTTCAGGTGGCCTATTCGACCTTCCACAAAATAGCCATTGGGGCAGCGGCAAGCGGCTCATCCATCACATCTACAACGCCCGGGGTAGGGGGATAGTGGCGGATTCCGTCGGAGATCTTCAGGGACTCTGAGTGTCCCACGAGGTGCTTGACGGCTCTTGGTTGATGCCGATGGCCGGTGCGATTGGGCCCTTACAAAGCGCGTATGATCCAAATAACCAGAGCGATAACCACTAAACTTCCGATCAATCCGTATCCTAACATTGTAGTTTCCTTTGAACCCAAGATCTGGGTCCAGAATCTCGATGCGTCACTCTGAACGACCTGTTCCGCGATGTATGTTCCATTCGATACACAATCCAAATTAGTCGTGGAGGAGTCAGGAGGCACTTGTCCGGTAAGCGCGTTAATCGGGACTTGACCATCCCGGTCTACCGGTAAGAAGGGATTTCGCCACCGATTTGGAGAGTGTCGCATTCTGGCAGCAGTTGAAGGCATCTCTCACCACGCTCCATTCGACCATGCATTCCACTTGCGGGGCTTACTTAGGCGACACAAACTAATGTGGGCGGCTGCCGCGACTAGGGCTTGCGATTCCGAGGCAAAAGGATTAGGTTCGCCACTAAATCAGCGGTGCTTCATGTCAACCACGAGCGCAGAGGCGGAACTACAACGTAAAAACGAGCGACTCGAGTTGCTCCTGAATCTGACGACTGCAATCACGTCGAGCCTCGATTTACGCGAGATCTTGCGTGCGATTGCAGCAAATATACGCGCAGTCATGCACGCTGATGCCGTAACAGTCTGGCTGCCCGATGCGGCATCGGGAAAGTTCAGAGTATTTGCCTTGGATTTTCCGCACGGGAAGGGGCTTATCAAAGAAGAGTTGCTCGTTACGCTAAGCGCTGGCGCCAAAAAAGCGATGGGTACCTTGAAACCGGTGGTCGTTGACACCCGGCAACGTGACGAGTTCGCGTCAGCGGCAAGTGAGCTCGCGACCGCTGAAGGCATAAAAGCGCTCTGCGGCATTCCACTTGTAAATCGCGGCCGAGTTATCGGAATCCTATCGGCTGGACGCACGACAGAGACTCCGTTTATGCCGGAAGATGCAGATTTCCTTAGCAATGCATCGGGACTGATAGCCATCGCCATTGAAAACGCACTGGCCTATCAGGAGATTTCCGAGCTCAAAGACAAACTCGCCCAAGAAAAGCTTTACCTCGAACAAGAAATCCGCGGCGAGATGCATTTCGAGCAGATCGTGGGGAACAGTCCGGCGCTCAAGCGCGTCCTGGAACTGGTCGAGACAGTCGCACCGAATGATTCAACCGTCTTGCTGCTCGGTGAAACGGGAACAGGCAAAGAGTTGATCGCCCGCGCGGTTCACGACCGTGGTCGTCGGAAGGACCGTACGTTTGTGAAGCTGAACTGCGCAGCGATTCCAACCGGCCTTCTGGAGAGCGAGCTATTCGGTCACGAAAAGGGAGCCTTTACGGGTGCCGTTGCCCAGAAGATCGGCAGACTGGAACTGGCCGATCAAGGCACTCTGTTTTTGGATGAGGTCGGAGACATTCCGATTGAGATTCAGCCGAAGCTGCTGCGGGCTCTGCAGGAGCGGGAATTTGAACGCCTCGGCAGTACGCACACGCGGAAGGTGAATGTACGGTTGGTAGCAGCAACCAATCGCGATCTTGAGAAGATGATTACGGAGCGTGAATTCCGCAGTGACCTTTACTACCGGTTGAATGTGTTTCCAATCCGGATACCGCCGCTGCGGGAGCGCAAGGAGGATATTCCTCTACTAGTGAGTTATTTCGTTGAAAGGTTCGCGAAACAGATGCAGAAGAAGATCGACAGTATTCCTGCGGCTGTAATGAAAAGCTTAACTGCCTGGGACTGGCCCGGGAACATTCGTGAACTGGAGAATCACATTGAACGCGCGGTGATTCTCACGCGGGGCAGGTCGCTTGAGGCTCCGCTCGCAGAACTCCAAAAAACGAAGACAGAAGCGCCCCCGCCTGCTGACCTGCATGAAGCCAGGCAAGTCGCTGAAGAGAGGACAAATTCGCGGAGTAATAAAACCAGCATTGCTGACGAATATGCGAGAAGGCAGCGCGACGCGATAGTGCACGCACTCACCGAATCGAAAGGGCGCGTGGGCGGCCCTCACGGAGCCGCCGCTCACCTGGGCACGAATCGCACGACTCTGTTGGCCCGGATGAAAAAGTTTGGCATCGACCGTCGAGAGTACGCCTGATCTGCGGTTCAGACGCTGTTAGAACCGCGTGGACACAAACCAACTCCTGAAGGCCGATTTCAATTCTCCCCGCTTGGACATTTGGCCCAATCCTTGCACTGTCCCTAGGACAAGAAGAGGTGTGCACATTGAAAATCTCCTTTGTCGAGGGTCCGCGCCGCTGCCGGCTAATCGTGGAGGGCAGGCTCATCGCGCCCTGGGTGGCTGAGTTCATGACCGCGTGCAAAGAGGCCATAGACAGTCTTCATGGCCGCGAACTCATGGTCGATCTGAGGGGCGTAACAGCCGTCAGTCCGGAGGGAGAAAGCGCACTGGTGCAGTTGATGAGGAAAAGCGTCAGATTCCAATGCGGCGTATTTCTGAAGGAGTTGTTCAAACAACTCGCCCGTAAGAGACCCGATGAGGGATCGCCCGGCAGGAGATAACGCACTGACGAAAACTCCGATGGCGGCCAGAGGCGTTTGACAGTCAACTGTCAACGTCGACGTTTTTAACGCTTTCGACACTTTGAAGCAGAGCCATAGCGTGAGCGACGAAGTCGCAACACAGCAGCTATCGTTGAAAACAGCCGGACTCCACCGTTTGTCCTAATACTACTTGCAGAACCGTTTGAACTAATCGCCATCAGAGCTATGGCTTTCGCCACACACTTGAAAAAATGTGTGAGTCGCGCCCCAGAATTGTCTTGAATCCTCATAGCAAGGTCCTCATGATCGGTCGGGATAAGAGAAGCTACTGGAGCCGCCGCACGCATGAGCATCAATCGCAACATTCTCGTCTCGCGGATAAAAAAGTTTGGCATCTATCCGAAACAGTATGTCTGATTAGGTAACTGCCCGTCCTTTCTTTCCTGCTACCAACGTTTTCGGGTGGAACCTACCTTTCAACAATTTTCAACTGTTGCACCTCCATGGTATCCGCCTCCTGCTGAAAACAAGTTGACTTACGACTCCATTGGTTTGGCGTTTGCCTTGCCTTTATCCAAACTGCAACGGACGCTGAAGATCTCAGGTGACTCGAGCTTACGACGTTCAAGGTCGATGGCTGCGGGAGATATTCATGGTTTCTATTACTCGCATTCAATGGAGCGCTGTGATCCTAGCGATTCTCTTCTTCGTTGCCACCTCAGCGGTGGCGCAGGATACGACGGCATCCGACCCGGAAAGCGCGTCAGAGACTGCCGACACACAATTGCAGAAAGATGTGCAGAATCCGGTTGCCAGTCTTATCCTCGTTCCCCTGCAGGACAACACCAATTTCGGCGCCGGGCCGTTTAACCGCACACAGAACGTTTTAGACATTCAACCGATAATCCCCATCAACATCAGCAGCTACTGGAAGGTGATCGTGCGCATCGTCCAGCCGGTGGTGTGGAAGCCCTACCCAAACCAGAACACCGGAGGGGAATACGGTTTTGGCGACATGGCGCCCGATTTCTTCTTCTCGCCGCGTCATCCTGGAAAACTAATGTGGGGTATCGGCCCAGCGTTCGCGATTCCTACAGCCACTGACAACGTCCTTGGGCAAGGCAAGTTCAGCATAGGGCCGTCCGCTGTGGTGTTGGTGCAACCGGGTAAATGGACGATCGTCAATCTTGTGAATAATGTCTGGTCGGTGGCCGGCTCAGGAAGCCGCCCGTCCGTCAACCAGATGCTGGATCAGTACTTCATTACCCGCAACCTGAAAAAGGGATGGTATGTCACCTCAGCGCCGATCATTACCGCCAACTGGAACGCCCCGAGCGGCAGCGTCTGGACCGTCCCCTTCGGCGGCGGTCCTGGAAGAGTCCAAAAACTCGGGAGTCAGCCCGTCAATTGGAAAGTGGAATTCTTCGGCAACGCCGTGCATCCCAAAGGCGGTCCGTCCTGGACCATGCGCCTGACTCTGGCTTTCCTGTACCCCAAGTACTCGAAGGAATAGAAGAAAGCGATGATGGAAGCGAAACGTTCAAGAAACCTTTGAAAGGAGCAAAACAATGTTCTATGAACGCAACAAAGTGGTAACCATGCTGGAGCAAAGGAAGATTCCGCCGGGCATTCAGTGCTTCACGGGCAACACGGAACTGGTAGAAGTTATGGGCGCAACTGGCTTCGATTTCGTCATGTTCGATTGCGTGCATAGCGGCAACGATGTGCGGGCGATGGAGGAACTGGTCCGCACGGCGACGCTCGCAGGAATGGCATCCTATATCCGCGTGCCTGACGCACACAATGAGACCGACGTGCGCCGCGCGCTGGAAGCGGCTGCGGAGGGGCTTGTTCTGCGTGAGGTTCACTCGGTGGACGATATCAAAGCCGCCGCGAATGCCGCATATTTCCTGCCCAAGGGCGATCGTCGCATCTGCCCGTCGACGCGCTCGGCCAACTACAATTTCCGCCGCTTCGTCGAGTTTACAGAGCGCAACAACCGTGCGGTGACGCTGGTGCCGGAAATTGAGAACCCAGACGGGGTCGCTCACATCGAGGAAATCTGTGCTCATCCAGACGTGCACATGCTCATCTTCGCGCAAGGTAACCTCGCCTTCAAGCGTGGCGAAGGCAATGCCATGGACAAGGGCGCACAAACGGCGCTGGATTTTCAGACGGTTGTCCGCGCAGCCAGGAAGCACAACGTCGCCGTGATTGGGGGCCCGGTGCTAACGCCCACGGCTGAGTCGTGCCGCAAAGCCTTGCAGGACGGCGTGACCGTGTTCTGCCTTGGCCTCGACTCGATGGCGTTCCGAAGCTGGTGCGAGGAGACAGTCCGCGCACTTGCCGAGGGTGTGGAGGGCGTATCTGAGTGGACCCGCCCGCCGGTTCCCGAAAGCGGGTTCACGGATGATCGACCTGTGCATAGCAAGGCTGTACCCAAAGCGACTCACGCTGCGTAACGACACGTCCCCAGGCTTTGAGGGTCAGTACGGCATCCGGTTACGACCCTCGAAGCGTGCAAGGCATCTGCTCTCTCAGCTTTTTCGCCGCGTTTTCTTCTAGTTCCCCAACTCTGCTGGCGCCCACTCATGTCCCACAGATCGTCTCTCGTCAAAAGGCCTAATTTCTAATGAACTGCTTGTTCTCCCACGGGCGAGACCAAAGCGATTCGCGAATATACCCTGGTGTACATCATGAACTTTTCGCAGGCCCCCTTCCCCGCAGCAGCTTTTCCCGATGAGTGGTGTTGAGAAGCCATCAACACTTTAAACACACAACACCTCTTGCTCACTCTTCCGCGATGATCCGCCCTCATTCCGTTGAATTTATCCGTCTCCGAAAGTATGACTGCTTTGGAACTGCGATTGCCTCTGTTCAAAAACGGAAGTTACACATTGCAACTCAGAAAGGAGACTATTCATGGCTTCTGGACAAACAGTTGAGGAAAAGATGTCTGAGTTTGGATTTCCGCTGCCGACCGGCGACTCGAGCGTGCTGGCTGCGGGCGCCAAGCTCGAACGCGTGTTCGACGCAGCCTGCTTTCTCACAGAGGGCATCTCAGTGAGCCCCGACGACGGCATGGTCTATTTCTGCGACATCACGTTTACCCCATTGTGTAAGGATCCTTCGGGCAAGTACGCGGGGGCTGGCAACATCTGGAGATTGGACCCAAAGACCAGACAGGCGACCATTTTTCGCTCGCCAAGCGGGCAGGCAGCCGGGACGAAATTCGATGCCGAAGGCAATCTCATCATCGCCGAAGGCAATGATTTCGGCGGTCGTCGTATCAGCAAGATCGATATGAAAACGGG
>Ga0307479_10006685_pt1 | contig 10605 bp, 11 predicted proteins | sample atmos_gasesECM4C_FD_203743 | JGI IMG/M metagenome (GOLD analysis project Ga0307479, IMG submission 203743) | Hardwood forest soil microbial communities from Morgan-Monroe State Forest, Indiana, United States - atmos_gasesECM4C_515 | ecosystem: Environmental > Terrestrial > Soil > Temperate...
TCGCTACTCGTCGCTGAAGGGAATCATGGCCGCAAAAAAGAAGGAGATCGCCGTGATCGCGCGGGAATCGTTGGGCATCGCTCATGAGCCCACCCAGCGCGTGGAACGAATTTACGTCCCGCAGAAGGCGAAGCACACGGAGTTTATCGATGGTAGCCCGAAAGAGGCTGCGGCAAAGCTGATCGAAAAACTGCGCCATGAGGCGCGCGTTCTGTAATTGAATTCACAAAATGAAAATTCACGTCATCACCGAGCAGCGCGACGGCAAGTGGAATCCAGTCAGTTCTGAAACTTTGGTGGCGGCGCAGCAAATCGCCGCGGCGCCACCGGGGAGCCGCGTGGCTGCTGTGGTGATAGGCAAAGAAGTGCGCGGGCTGGCGGAGGAAGCGGCGGCAAACCAACTGGCGGAGGTCCTGCTTGTGGAGCACGACCTGCTCGAACGGTATACCCCGGACGGATATGCGATAGCCCTAAGACAAGTGGTTACGCAAACCCAGCCGGATTTGGTCCTGCTACCACATACCTATCAGGTGCGTGACTATGCACCCAAATTAGCCGCATCGCTGGGCAAAGGAATGATCGCCGATTGCGTCGGATATCGCCCGGAGAAAGATCGCATCGTGTTTGTGCGCCAAATGTTCCAGGGAAAGACAGCCGCGGACGTATCGTTTACCGGCGTGCCGCCTTGGTTTGTTTCTTTTCAGGCAGGAGCTTTTCGCGGTGATCAGGTCGCTCGCGGCGCGTCCGCCGCGCCGATCACCGCCATCAAGGTCGACTTGCAGGCAGAGCAGATTCGAACGAAGCCTCTCGAGCTTTTCCGCGAGGCAAAGCAAGCCGTTGATTTGACGCAAGCTCCCATCCTGGTTGCGATAGGCCGCGGGATTAAGGCGCCTGAAAACATTCCGCTGGCGGAGAAATTGGCAAAACTGATGGGCGGGGAACTGGCGGCTTCGCGCCCGATCTGCGATGAGGGGTGGCTGCCGATGGATCGCCAGATCGGCAGCTCCGGACAGACCGTGGCGCCGAAGCTCTATCTCGCGCTGGGCATCAGCGGGGCCATTCAGCACGTGGTCGGTATGAAGGGCTCGCGGACCATCGTGGCGATCAACAAGGACCAGAACGCGCCGATATTCGAAGTGGCCGACTACGGCATCGTAGCAGATATTTTTGAGCTGATCCCCGCGCTCACTGAAGTGCTCGAAAAGAAATAGCCCCACCCAATATCTCCAATCTTCTTGCTAGAATTGCGGAGTGAGTGTGGAACGCGAGCGGCTGGATGCAGACGTCCTGATCGTCGGCGCCGGTCCGGCAGGCTTGGCGTGCGCGCTGCACCTGGCCCGATTAATCCGCCAACACAACGAATCCGGCTGCAAACCCGAACTTTCAACTGAAGGCATCTACGTTCTCGAAAAAGGGCGCGATCTTGGCGCACATCAGCTTTCCGGCGCCGTGCTCGATCCCCGCGCTCTCGCGGAGCTGGTGCCGGAGTTTGCAAAGACGGCGCCACTCGATACGCCTGTCAACGACGATGCGGCTTATTTTCTGACTGCGAGCCGCGCCTGGAAACTTCCGATCACGCCACCGCCGCTGCGAAATCACGGCAATTACATCATTTCGGTGAGCAAGCTGGCGAAGTGGCTCGGCGGCCTGGTGGAGCAGGCTGGCGTAAACGTGTTCACCCAATTCGCCGGCGCAGAATTAATTCACGAAGGCGAAGCCGTCGCGGGCGTAATTACGGAGGACAAAGGCCGCGATAGGGATGGGAAGCCCAAGGACAACTTCACTCCGGGCTATGAGCTGCGGGCCAAGATCACGGTCCTTGCCGAAGGGCCACGCGGCTCGCTGACGAAACACCTCGTTGAGGACAAGAATCTGGGTGGTCTTAATCCGCAGGTTTACAGCATGGGCGTAAAGGAACTTTGGGAAGTCTTGCCTGGACGGATCAAGCCCGGGTGGGTGGCGCACACGCTCGGTTGGCCGCTGGATTCGAGCATGTACGGCGGGGGCTGGATTTACGGGATGCAGGATAACCGCGTTTCGCTCGGGCTGGTAACGGGCCTCGAATACCACAATCCGCGATTCGATCCGCACGAGGCTTTTCAGCGATTCAAGACGCATCCGTTCGTTCGCCGAATTCTCGAAGGTGGCAAGCTGGTGCGTTATGGCGCAAAGACCGTGCCGGTGGGCGGCTGGTATTCCATCCCGCGCACTTATCTTGATGGCTGCCTGATCATTGGCGATTCCGCGAGCCTGCTTAATTCACAGCGGCTCAAGGGCATTCACATGGCCATCAAGAGCGGCATGCTCGCGGCGGAAACGATTGTGGAGGCGCTGCGTGCGGGTGATAGGTCTGCCGCAAAGCTTTCGGTATTTCGGCGCAAAGTGGATGAAAGCTGGATCGGGCGCGAGTTGCTGAGCGTGCGCAACTTTCATCAGTCCTTCCAGCACGGCCTCTGGCGTGGCCTGGCGCACACCGCTGTGCAATTTGTGACCGGCGGGCGTGGCTTGGTAGACCCGATGCGGATGAAGGCCGGTTACGAGCAATATCACAAGCTCGACGGGGCGGGTCCGGCTCCACCACGCTTTCAAGGCGATGGAGTGCTCACATTCGACCGGCTAACGGACGTCTATCATTCCGGCACGAGGCACGAGGAAGATCAGCCCTGCCATTTGCACGTTCTGGATACAAACATCTGCGTCAATCGGTGCGTTTTCGAATACGGCAGCCCTTGCCAGTATTTTTGTCCTGCGGCCGTTTACGAGATGGTGGAGGAGAAGGGAGGGAGGCGGCTGAAGATCAATTTTTCGAACTGCGTGCACTGCAAAACGTGCGATATCGCCGACCCTTACCAAATCATTGATTGGGTGCCGCCTGAGGGTGGGGGCGGACCGAATTACGAGGGCATGTAGGCTGGACATCTCTGCGGCCGAGGCTCACTGCAATCCGAATACAGAAAGCTCGGTTTGCGTGCCGATGTAGACCTTGCCATTTGCGACGGTGGGAACTGCAAATTTGACTGCGGGCCCGGCCGGCAGCGCGGGGCCGGTTGTGCTCGAAGGACTCACGCAGAGTTCGTTAGCAAGATTCGTCGCGTCGTAAGGGTGCAAGACCGCCGGCGGAGGACGTAACATAGCCGCTCGTGTCCAGCGCCCAGACGATCCCGGCCGTGGAACCATTCGAGGAGATCGCCGGGGAAGCGCCGAAGGAAGGAAGTGTATCTGTTGAGCAGAAGCCCGGCGGAGAGCAAAGCGGCGAGTTCAGCATTCCGCTTGATAGCGGAAGCGCTCTGAGGTTGTCGCCGGCGGCAGCCAGGTAAACTGTACCGTTAGCGGTCCAATAGGCGGGCGTGGCGAAGATCGATCCGCCGAGGGTCAGCGTCTGCACGACCTTATCGGGCCCGTTTGGCCCATTGAAGCCGCCCAAACTATTTCGATTGAGTAAGTAAAGATTCCCTAATTCATTTCCCGCAATCGCGAGTAGCACGGGACTGGCCGCAGAATCGGGCAGCAATAGGACGCCCGTGGAACCAAAATGATTTTGGGGTAGGTTTAAAAGGCTCAAGTCCCACGGCGTGAAATAGTCTCCAACTGCGAAACTGGGTGGCGTCGCATTCACACCGAGTCTAAACAACGTTTCCGGGTAGTCGCCGCCCGAGCTTGGATCAAATGGGGTGCCGTCTGAAGTGACGACAAAAACGTCTCCACTCTCATCCGAAGATGGCCCAGCGCCGCTTTCACCAATTCCGCCGCGGGAGCCGTTTGGCGTGGTGATGAAAAACGCCGGTACCGTTTGCAGATTGGCGGCGTTGTAAGCGAATAACCAGCCGTGAAAGGGATCGGTGTCGTCAAAGGAATCGAAAGCGACATAAACATTGCCGCCCGACAGCAACAACGCCGAGCGTTGATTTTCATAAAGAGGATCAAAAGGTATCGCCTTTACGGGCGCTTTAATGATTACTGGCGAGTTGACTCTTTCTGCTCCCGTTGTGAGGTCAAGCACGTGCAGTTCCTGATTGTACGAGGGGGTCGCGCCTTGGTTGATCTTCGTTTTGGTCACCACGTAAAAGCGTCGCCGTGGTCGGATCGATCACAGGCGTTCCAGTGATTCCGATCAACGGGACGATGTCTGTTTGGCCATGGATATCCGCCGCAGGGACCGCGCCCGGATCTGTAAAACTCACCTGCCACAGTATTTGACAAGCTGTGTTGTCTCCGTCGAATGCATAAACACTGTCGTTTTCCGTAGCGACATACGCGACATTGGCGACATTGTTGATTCCTTGAGTCGGAGTCGTCACGTTGGTAACGTAGAGCGGCTGGGCAAAGATCGCGCCATCCACACGGCAGCCGAACAATTTGCCGAATGTGCTCTGGGTCACGGTTGACGGTGTGAGCATAATTTCCTGCGCGTTCTGTCCTGTCAGGCTGTTGTCATTTCTCCAAGAAAAGACCCCGGTGAAAGTGTTTAGCGGGACGATAGTTACGCCCGCAGATGCGGATAGTGGAGGAGCCGTTTGCAGCACTGCTGTAACGTTTACCGTGAGGGAACTGGAGACGGTTGGCGCCGAATAAGTGGCTGTGTACTAAAAGCCCGACGAATTTATGAATCCCACAGTGGAATTTCCAGCCTGCGTGCCATCGACTCCCCAAATCACGAGCTGGGGCCCGTTTTGAACGCTGGCGGTGAACTGCTGCGACCCTCCTGTCACAACTGTCGGATTGGCCGGAGAAATCGTTATTTGGGGAGGGGGCAGCGGATTGATCGTAACCATAGCCGAGCTGGCCGTCGTTGGATTCGATTGTAAAACCGCAGCGACGGTGACCATCAGGGGACTGGAAACGCTTGCGGGAGCCGCATAGGAAGCTGATGCGGCCCCGGAAGGCGTGATCGTGCCGACAGAGGAATTGCCTCCGGGAATTCCGTTCACCTGCCAGGTAACGGCGGGATTCGAAGCGTTCTGCACGGTCACCAGGAATTGCACGCTTGCGCCAGCTGCTATCTGCGCGGAGGTCGAGGAGAGGGTTATGCTCACGCTTGGAGTGAGGTCGACGGTGCTACTAATGGGAGTTCCTCCTCCTCCGCCGGCGCCGGCGCAGGAGAGCTGCTGGGTGATGGCAATCAGCGCCAACCATCGGGCCATCGAGCGGATTCTGGAGCGAGGGAACCGGCTGCGAACGAGCGGAGAGGAAAGCCGGATAGCCGGAGCCCGGGCGGAGGTGGGCGGAGGTGGAACGCGCAGGCATCGGAAGCTAGTTATGATAAGCTGTGATAACTAGCCAGTTACCTCCGAGAGGTGGGCGGAAACTAACACCCGTAGGTTGTGGAAATCTACGAGGGTATGCCTAGGTTCGTAGGCGAACACATGGCAAGGCTGACTGGTGTCTTGGTTCGCCGCGCATCGAAATTGATGGCAGTGAAATTACCGCAGTAGGAGGTCCCGTCTTATAACTGCGCGGCCGTGCAGCCTGGGCCGCCACATGCGCTCTTGTGGTGATGAAAAATTCCAAAGAGCCTTGCGAAAAAGTTCAGCTTTGAGACACGGTATCGCGCGGCTGAGTGGGGAGTCACCGCAGGCGGGGGAGGCAAAGCAGGCCTGATTTCGCCGCGAAAAGATGGTTGCGGATTCGCCACCGATTCGCTGATCAACGCTATGGCTTCTGAGCTTAAAGCCGGCGCAGGAGCGGCGGGCCGAGCTTCGAAGGTCAAAGGCGGCAAATCGATGCGAGAAGTGGTGGTAGTGGTTGAGTCCTGGCGACGTGCAGGAATCGGTGATCTCGGTGGCTGCGCGGGCGCGTTCGCTGCCATTTGCTTGCTGTCGTTATTCTGAGAGACGAGAAGCTCGCAGGAACACTTGTGTGAACCGCTGCGTAGCGCATTGAGCTCGTCACCGTCAATCTCGATATCCCCGCCTTGGGGAACAACGAGTTTTTCTGCCGTGAATTGTTCCTCGATGCGTACAGCTCCGAAAAGAGCCGTGACGCAAAGCTGCCCTTTCTGATCAAGCCCAACGGTTAAATCTCGCCCGCGATCCCCAATGGCTTCCGGAGTGACGACCAGGAGCGCTGTATAGACAGTGATCTGGGCAGTGCCGCCGACCTGTAAATGAACCTGGCCGTACTCGAGCGCGATGGTGATCGCCGGGCCCGACTTCACGACGGACAGATGCGCGGGCCCGCAGATTATGATGTCGCCGCCATCCGGCAGATCTATCTTTGCCTGACCTGATCGGAGCGTAAGATCGCTGCCGCTGGCCAACAAGGCGGTGGTGTGTCCGTTCTCGGTGTCGTAGCCGATTGCTCCGGTCACGGAAACATCGTCTCCAGCGAGATGCCCGATGACTTCCTGGCGTGGGGGCGCGTTGGGTGAGGCGGCTTGTGCTGCCGCCCTTTCGTGTTGACAAATCAGCAAGGATATAACAGGGAGCCAAGCCCAAAAGATTGCGCGCTTCCAGTTGTTGAAGTACGACGTTCCACAAACGAGTTTCGAGATGCTCATATTCGCGTTTCCGCTCGCCTATACTATAGCGCATGACGGAACTGGCCAAGTCGCCGGCAAAGCGCGACGAGCAGATCGCGGATTCCTACGATGTGCAGCCACGGCCGCTCTCCGCTTTTCGACGCGCCCAAGTTCCACTCATTTCCGGCGCAGCCTATGCGTTTGCTCGCATTACGGGGCCAAGCTTGCGATACGAAGTTCTGGGCTGGCAGCACATTGAGCGCGTGCACAGGCAGAATCGCCGCTGTGTTTACTCCTTCTGGCATCAAACGATCTTTTTAGCGATGTGGTGGTGGCGCCATCGGGGCGTGGTGGCGATGACGAGCGCCAATTTTGACGGGCAGATCCTCGGCAACGCACTCAAGAAGCTAGGCTTTGATGTCACGTTCGGGAGTTCGTCCCATGGCGGACTGCGAGGCATTGCTGTGCTGGCGGGACGGCTCAGGCAAGGCCATGACGTAGCCTTTGCCGCAGACGGTCCACGGGGGCCGCGTTACGTTGCAAAACCAGGGCCCGTGATCCTTTCGCGCCGGAGCGGCTGCCCCATCGTAGCGTTCCATCTTTTTGCGGAACACGCACATGTTTTCGAGAAGGCCTGGGACTTTTTCCAGCTTCCGCGACCTTTTTCCCGGGTAGTGCTGGTGATCGGCCCGCCGATTGAAGTCTCGGACGAAATTGGCCGCAGTGCTGTTGAGCGCAAGCAAGCTGATTTACAACGGGCACTGCAGCGTGCTCGAGAAACCGCGGAGTCCTGGTTCAGCCTATCGCCCGCTGAACGGGAGCGACAACGAGAGATTTGGAACGCTTGAAGCTGCAGGTTGTAACTTCAAGATTTAGTGGAACTGGCGGAAGAGCGCGCCGCTTCGCGACCGGCGATGCGACCAAAGACCAGGCATTTAGCCAAGCCGTGCTGGTTGAAGCCACCCGCCGACTCGCCGCCGCAGTAGAGTCCCGGAATCACCTGGCCGCGCAAGTCAATAACTTGAGCCTTGGCGTTAATGTGCAGCCCCGACAAACAATCGTGGATGCAGGGCGTGGACCAGGCGGCGTAGAACGGTGGCGTTTGAATTTTGTATTGAGGAGCGGGTTTGCCGAAATCCGTGTCCTTGCCGGCGTCCACAAAGGAATTGTATCTGGCCACGGTTTGTTCCAAGGCAACGGGCGGCATAGGCAGCTTTTGATACTTGCTTACAATTTTGCTGGCAAGCTCGGCAATAGTGTTTGCACTGAAAAACCAACCGTCCGGGTCCACGTATGGCGGCGCGCAAATCCAGCCTTCGCGTTTAACCGCGTCTGCATCGAAGATCGCCCAAATCGGGCCTCCTCCTTCGCCCGTTCCGCCATTCAACTCCAGGCATGGATTCCACCAATCGAATCCGGTGGCGGCTTCGTTTACGAACCTTAGACCGGCCTGATTGACGTGGATCACGTCTTGATAGTCCTTCATCAGCAAGCCAATGGCGTGAGCCAGGCCAGGAATTGGACTATTCTTCAGGTTTTCGTTGCGCGTTCCGCCACCTTGCGGATAGCCGTATTGATTGCCGATGACGTAAGGCTTTTCGAAAATGTGGGATCGCGCCATGGTCTCCACAGTTTGGTTCGCGGCGCCCCAAAGCGAAGCGCCGACTTCCATGGCTGCGATCTCGCCGTCGCCGGTCTGTCGGGAATACGGCTCGCCAACCACCTGATATTCTTCGGTTAGCCTGGGATCAAAGATCCGACGGAAATTGACGTTACTCGTATGACCGCCGGTGCCGATGATCACGCCCTTCCGAGCCTGAATGTTCAAGGTTTTGTCCTGGTTTTTGGCCGTAATGCCGAGGACCCTGCCCGAAAACTGGCTTTCTCTAATAATTCCAGTCATGCTGTGCCGCAGAAGAATTTGCACGCCTAATTTTCTGGCGTTGGCCTCGAGGGGCCGCATCAGAGCAGTGCCATTTCCTCCGTTCGGAGCGACAGCGCTGGGCCCTTCGGTCCAGACAACAGTTTGAGCTCGCTTAATGTTTTGTGGACCCCCATCGGCACCGACCGGAGACCGATCAGGGAATTCCACTCCGTGTGCCTTGAGCCATTCGAAGGTTGGTGCGCTCCCGTCGCAAAAGGCGCGCAGGATTTCACGGTCGCTGAACCTGTAATCATGCCAATGGACCAGGTCTGAGAACATGCGGTCTGGCGAGTCGTCGATGCCGTATTTTTTTTGTTGGCTGGTGCCGCCTCCCAGAGCGATATTGCCGCCACTTTCTATTGCGTGTCCGCCGATATCATAATTTTGCTCGACGATGATGACGGAGGCTCCGTTTTCGGCGGCTTCAATAGCAGCGGGCAGTCCTGTGGCTCCGGCACCTATGATAACGACGTCCGCGACACTGTCCCAGTGGTGGGAAGCATTCGCTGCGTCAACTGACTTTGCGCCGCCAACGACCGCAGTTGCGCCGACGCCGGTGAGTGCGGTCTTGACAAAGTCTCTCCTCGACCAGCCATTTTTCGGTTGTCGGTGCTTGGCCACGTTTTCCTCCTGCACTGATGGAACGGCTCAGTAGAGAGCAGCCACGCGATCACAATGCCTGGCTGTCTGCCGATGTTACGCGATTATATGCTCGCTGAAAGGACATAGAAATGGCAGGTATTCGTCGCTATGGGCTCTTCTGTGGGAAATGCGAGCGTTAGGTTAGATGGGAGGAACTGAGTTATTCCATGCGTTTGGCGATGACGTCGCGGCCGCGTACTTCTACCTGAATGGCAATAGGAGGTCGAATGCCGACGCCCCGGACCATCTCGCCGCGGACCCAGGAGCCGTTCGGCAACGTAACCATTTTGAGGGGATCGTAAACGATTCCGTCGCAATCGCTGACGACCATCGGATGGGCGGCCGGATACGCAAAACGCAGGGACAATGCACTGAGATCGGTTACATATTGCAGCTGACAGCGGGAAAGTGGATTGGACAGGGCAAAAGCCCAGAAGGATGGCTCAGCAGGTGACCCTGGCAGATGAATGGCCATGGCTGGGACGCCTTGCTGGGTCTTCGGATCGATGAAGAGGAACGTCTTCGAAGACCAAGGTTGGGCTAGTTCATAGAGTGTGCCGATCGTGTTGGGTTCGGTATCGGCCTTTGTTGTTGGGGATGCATCAGAGACGTGGGAAATCGGGGCACCGGAAGTCGCGGACGCATTGAGATTCGCGTGACGACGATGCGATAACCAAAGCACGAATCCGGATGCGCAAAGAAGAGCAGCGAGAATTACGGTGATGAGCGGCTTGAGTTGGAGAGGCGAACGCGGGGGCGTTTGGACGATTCCGGGAATTCGCGGCATCTCGGGCGTCATTTTGCGTTGCGCTGCGGGAGATGGTGGCTGCTGCAGGGTTCGTGGCGTCACGGTGATTGAGACCTCCGCAAAAATTCGTGGAAATTGGCGAGGCAAAGCAACAATTCGAGCAAGCGAGCGCGGTCTTCAGAGCTGTCTGGCCCATCCTTGGAAAGCAGTGTCACGGCGAAATCACCCTGCTGCCTAAGCCAACTGAGCGTGCGGGAGTCCGGGAAGACGTTCTGGCGGCAGCGTCCCTCCACGACGGAAATGCGAGTGAAGACTTCGTCCAGGTAATGTGTGAGGCATACCCCTTGGCGACTGAGCGTCGGAGGGATGGCTGTTGAACAGGCGCCGATACGGCAGGCACGAACCTGAGTGGTTACGGCCACACGTCCTCCCTTAGCAGCGGGAGCAGCATAGCTGTGGATGAGCAAGCTCGTAACCAGCTTGGATGGTCTGGATATCTATGAAACTATTTGAGATGGTTGAAGCTTGGAAGGTAAGAAAGGACTGCTGCCCCGGGGTATGGGTAGAAACTATCCCTTACCGGTAGAGGCGGTGCCGTTACGGGTGGAGGTGGGCGCTATGCAGTTTTACCGCAGCACTTTTTGTATTTCTTGCCGCTGCCGCAAGGGCAGGCATCGTTCCGGCCTACTTTGGCGCCGGTCCGCACCGGCTTTGGAGCTTCGGCCTGGGCAGGCCCGGTTTGATATTGCAGTTGCTGCTGCTGACGGCGCTGACGCCGCTCGATTTCGCGAGCTTCCTCCTCGGGGCGCGCCGGCTGAATGAGGAACAGATAGC